>Ga0209958_1001786_pt1 | contig 14426 bp, 11 predicted proteins | sample ThiBio_inoc_plan_FD_183942 | JGI IMG/M metagenome (GOLD analysis project Ga0209958, IMG submission 183942) | Wastewater bioreactor microbial communities from Cape Town, South Africa - Thiocy_inoc_plan (SPAdes) | ecosystem: Engineered > Bioremediation > Thiocyanate > Unclassified | place: South... | reverse complement strand
CATCTCATCGAGGAGCCCCGACCTCGAGCCGCAGCGCATCGAGGAGCTCGCGAAGGTGACGAGCCTCGCCGTCTCGCCGATCCTCTGGCGCGAGCCGAACGCGAAAGCGAGCGCGGGGGACCGTCCAATCGGGCAGTCGGCGCCCCACGCGCACGCGTGCGCGATCGCGAACGGTGAGGTCTACTGCTGGGGGCACAGCTTCACGGGTGCGTTGTGCAACGGTCTGCCGGACAAGAAGCAGACGCCGGCGCACGCCCCCGTCTTCGCCAAGGCGTGGCCGCAGCAGATCACCGTCGGTCACGAGACCACGTGCATACGAATGACCGACGGCACGGTTCAGTGTTGCGGCGAGGACACGAACGGCGCTCTGGGGCGAGGAAGCATCACCGACTTCGCGGCCTTCTTCACGCCTGCGACCGCGTTCACCTCGCATGCCGTGCACGTCGTCGCGAGCCATAGCGCCGTCTGCGCGCTCGTCCAGGGGGGCTCCGTCGAGTGCTGGGGCGGTAACGCCCGAGGCGAGCTCGGCGGCATCCCCGACAAGGTCGCCCACCCGACGCCGACGAAGATCGTGTTCTGAAGAGACGAGTGCCCATGATGATCGACGTTCGCTTCCGCTTTGCCGCTCTGATCTCCGGTGCCGTCCTCGCCGCCGTCCTCGCCGGCGCATGTTCGGGCGATCGAGATCGCTTCGAGGATCGCGAACCGGCCTCCTTCGATGGCGACGATGCTTCGCTGCCGGAGGCTGGCGTGTGCGGGTTCCGTTGCTCGCCCGACCTCAAGACGGTGATGAAGGAATGCAATGACACCGTGGAGACCGTCGCGAAGTGCGGTCCGGACCAGGGCTGCGGGATCGACAAGTGCATCGACGCATGTGAGGCCGCCGAGCTCTCGAAGGGGTCGACCGGCTGTTCGTTCTGGACGCTCCCGCCAGATGACGGCGAGCAAGGCCCCGGCGCCTGCTTCGTCGCGATGATCGCGAACACATGGGATCGCTCCGTGAAGCTGAGCGCCGACTTCGACTCGGCGCCGCTCGACATCTCGCAGTCCGTCTACACGGCGACGCGCAACGGCAAGGAGCTGTCGTACACGAAGCTCGAAGGCCCGATCCCGCCGGGGGAGGTGGCGCTCGTCTTCCTCTCGCAGGCGGAGGCGCCGATCGATCCTGCGGCCACGCGATGCCCAGCCGGGATCGTGCCAGCCGTGAAGCGTGACCCGATCCGTCACGGGACGGTGAAGACGCGCGCCTTCCACATCACGTCGGACGCGCCGGTCGCCGCGTACTCGATCTTCCCGTACGGAGGCGCCAAGAGCTTCTTCCCGACGGCGACGCTGCTTCTGCCGGTTTCGTCGTGGGACAAGAGCTACATCGCCGTCGCGACCGGCAGGTTCGGCACGCTCCAGCCTTCGGACCTCGATCGGCGCACGCTCCAGATCGTCGCGAACGAAGACGACACGAAGGTCTCGATGCGGCCGCTCGAGGCCGTCAGCCAGGGGGACGGCGTCGCTCCAGGGGTCGCCGGCGCGCCGGTCACGTGGACGCTCTCTCGAGGTCAGGTGCTGCAGGTGACGCAGACGGCGAACCTCACCGGGAGCCCGATCTCGGCGAGCAAGCCCGTCGGGATGTTCGGTGGCTCGCCCTGCACCTTCATCCCGAACAACGATCCGTTCTGCGACCTCACCCAGCAACAGATCGCGCCGTTCTCACAGTGGGGCACTCAGTACGCGCTGGTGCCGTTCAAGGCCCGCACGTTGAACGTGACGAGCGTCGCGCGGGAGAACGTCCCGTGGAGCATCGTCGGCGCCGTCGACGGCACCGTGCTCACGTACGATCCGGAGAAGCCGCCGGGCGCGCCGGCCACGCTCTCGGCCGGGCAGACGGCGGACTTCTACACCGACACACTCGTCACGGTGAGGAGTCAGGACTCGAAGCATCCGTTCTACGTCGGTGTGCACATGACCGGCGCGACGAACGGCGGCGGCTCCCCCAGTCGCGGGATGACGATGGGCGACCCCGACTTCGTCAACATCGTCCCGTCGGAGCAGTTCCTCGATCGGTACATCTTCTTCACCGACCACACGTTCCCCGACACGACGCTGACGATCGTTCGCAAGAAGACCGCGAATGGCTTTCGCCCGGTCAACCTCGAGTGCGCAGGGGAGATCACCGGCTTCGCTCCGCTCGGGAAGAACGGCGAATACGAGTATGCGTACGTCGAGCTCACGAAGGGCTTCGTCTCCCAGAAGTTCGCGAAGGGCGAGTGCGGGTACGGCCGGCACGAAGCGCAGAGCGAAGGCGCCTTCTCGGTCACCGTGTGGGGCCTCGGCAAGGACGCAAGCTACGGCTACGCCGGCGGAATGGGCAGCCGGCCCGTCAACGACGCTCCGCCTCCACGCGTGGATTGAGGGCTCGGACCTTTTCTGAGAAGGCCCTTGCGCCGATGCGACCGATCGGTCATATGACTGGTCGGTCGCATGCCGAAGCCCACGTTCTTTCGACTGCCGGACGAGCGCCGAGACCGTCTCGTCGAGGAGGCGATCCTCGAGTTCGCGGAGCGGACCTACGCCGAGGCGTCGCTCTCGCAGATCGCGCAACGATCACGCATCCCGAAGGGGAGCTTCTACCAATACTTCGAGGACAAGCTCGATCTGTACCGCTGGCTCCTCACCGACGAAGTGCCGCGCCGCAAGCGGGCGTTCGTCGGTGACGTCGGGCGAGACAGGGACTTCTGGACGCGGCTCGAGGACACGATCGAGCGCGGGATGGCATTCCTCGTCGAGCATCCGCGTCTTGCGCGCCTCTCCGCCGCTGCCGCCGATCCGACGGCCATCATCGAGGTTCGCGGCCTGCACAAGGCGATCTGCGAGGCCGGCATCGAGGAGCTTCGCTCCCTGCTCGAGCAGGGCGTCGCGAGTGGTGCATTCGAAGCGCCCGACCTCGACGTCGCGACGCGCCTCGTGGCGACGATCATCGGCCCCGGCTTGACCGACGTCGTTCTTCGGGAGCTCGGCGCCGAGCTTCACGAGGTGCTCGCTTCGGACTCGCTGCGCAAGCGGCTCGGCCCCAAGCGACGTCGCGTGCTCGCTCACCAGGCGGTGCTCTTCATCCGGCACGGCCTCGGCGGGTGATCGGCGAGCTTCGACGTCGTCTCGAAGCGTGGGGGAATGAAAGGGAATCGAGATGATCAGGTACGACTATTCTGGGAAGGTTGCGCTCGTCACCGGAGGCAGCTCGGGGATCGGCCTCGCCACCGCGCGTGCATTCGCGCGCGCCGGGGCGAGCGTGGCGATCGCTGCACGTGGAGAAGAGGCGGGGCATTCGGCATGCGCCGCGATCGAAGCCGAAGGCGGCCGAGCGATCTTCGTCCAGGCCGATGTGCGCGACGAAGCGTCGGTCGCGAACGCCGTGGGAGCCGTGACGAAGCACTTCGGCAGGCTCGATTTCGCGGCGAACAGCGCCGGTGCCGGTGGCGACATGGCGCCGCTCGAGGCCACGAATCAAGAGGTCTGGGACAGCGTGATGGCGATCAACGCGCGCGGCGTTTGGCTCGCGATGCGCTGGGAGATCCCTGCCATGCTCGCATCGGGTGGCGGGGCCATCGTCAACATGAGCTCGATCTACGGCGTCGCCGGGAGGGCCGCGCATCACGCCTATGTGGCTTCGAAGCATGCGGTCCTCGGGATGACGCGCTCGGTTGCACTCGAATACGCGTCTCGAGGCGTTCGAGTGAACGCCATCTGCGCGGGCGTCACCCGTACCCCGGCGATGGCGCAGGCCGAAGCGTTCGCTCCCGAGATCGTGCAGCAGCTGGTCGCTCAGCACCCGATGGCGCGCATGGCGACCGAAGACGAAATCGCGAGCGCCGTACTCTGGTTGTGCTCGGAAGGCGCCGGCTACGTGACCGGAGCGCCGCTCTCGGTCGACGGCGGCTTCCTCGCGGCCTGAGACGGGTAGCCCGCCTCCCGCGTGAGTCGGAGCGCCGCTCACGGTCGATGTCCGTTCCCTGCGGGCCCGAGACGGTCGCCCGGCTCCCGCGTGAGCGCCGCTCACGTCGGTTCCTCGCGTCCCGAGACGGTCGCCCGGCTCCCGCGCGAGTCGGAGCGACGCGCGTAGTCCGCCGTGTTCGTTCTCGTCGGGCGTTGCTACGTTCGGACTGTGGAGCTTCCCGTCCTCGGGGGTCGATACGAGCTGGGGCCCGCGATCGGATCCGGCGGGTTCGGCACCGTATTTCGCGCGCGCGATCGCCATACCGGCGCCGATGTAGCGGTGAAGCTGGTTCTCCCAGGCCTCGGCTCCGAGCTCGCTGCGCTGCGCCTCCGACGCGAAGGCCAGATCCTTCGCCGGGTGACGTCACGGCACGTCGCTCGCATCCATGACGCCGGCGATGACGAGAGCGGCGCGTGGCTCGTCACCGAGCTCGTCGATGGCGCGGCGCTCAACGTCGCGACGCTCGGGCGTCCGCTCCTTCCTCATGAGGTGCTCCGGGTGGCCCGCGGCCTCCTCGAGGGCCTTGCTGCGGTCCATGCCGCCGGCATCGTCCATGGCGACGTGAAGCCGTCGAACATCCTCGTTCCGCTCGACGACAACGTGCTCGACGGCGCGAAGCTCGTCGACTTCGGCCTCGCGCGCATCGTCTCGCGCTCGGAGGTCGCCGCATCGATCGGCGAGGCGATGACGCGCGAGGGGGCGGTCCTCGGGACAGCTCGCTACATGGCGCCGGAGGTCCTCGCCGGCGGTGAGCCGACGGCGCGCTCCGATCTCTACTCTGCCGGCCTCGTCCTCTTCGAGCTTCTCGATGAGGGACCGCTGTTCCCCATCGGGGATGCTCGGGGACAGCTCCGCGCGCGTGTCTCGAGCGACGTCCTGCTTCGCGACCGTGTGCCGGAGCCGCTATCCGAGGTCCTCGAGCGCATGCTCGCTCGCGACCCGGACTCACGGTGGCCGGACGCCATTGCTGCACACGAGGCCGTCGTCGATCTCGACACCGCTCCCGTCTCCGTCGTTCGCGGCGAGGACAGTCTGCAGCCGGGCGCACGCGTGAGCGCCGTGCCAGCGACGCTCGCGTCGACGCCGGCGGGAGCGCGCTCGACGACGCCGCCGGCGCCGGTCCGCTCGGCGTCGCCGCCTGCAGCGTCGCGCTCGACGACGCCGCCTGCAGCGTCGCGCTCGACGACGCCGCCTGCAGCGTCGCGCTCGACGACGCCGCCTGCAGCGTCGCGCTCGACGACGCCGCCTGCAGCGTCGCGCTCGACGACGCCGCCGGCATCGGTCCGACCGGTGTCGGAGTCGCGACGTCGCTCGCCGTCCGTCCCGCCGATCGCGCGACTGACGAGCCTCCCCGCGGATGGCGTCGTCGCGCTGCGCGAGACGCTCCGTCACCTCGACCTCCCGATGCTCGATGCGCTCGCGCGTCGTGAGCGCGGCAATCCGATCGGTCGCATCGCGCGCGCCGTCGCGCTCGCGCTTCGGCTCGAGCTCGACGCTGCAGCGCTCATCCTCGAGCCGCTCGCGATGCAGAGTGACGTCGCGCGCGCGATCGGCGCCGCGGTGCTCGCCCCGCGCGCCCGTCGGGTCACGCGCGCGCGGGTCGACTCCGATCGCGAGGATCGCTGGGTCGAGACCATTGACGCGGAGCTCGGCGCGATGCTCGTCGCGCTCGCGACCGCGCTGGCGATGGCCGACGACGCGTCTCGCGACGCCGACCGCTGCGCGCGTGCGCTTGCACGTCTCGATGCGGCGTCGGCAAAAGAGGGGCTGCCACTCGTCGTCGACGCGACGCGCACCACCGTGCGGATCGCGCATGCGGCTGCGCGGGTACGTCAGGGCGAGCTCGACCGCGGCGTCGCGTTCGATCTCGTGGCTCCGCTCCTGATCGGAGGTGACGGCCGTGGCGACGCGCCGTTCCACGTCGTCGTCCGCGCGCTCGCGCTCGCGGTGCTTGCGGGCGAAGAGACGCGCGCCTTCGTCGAGCTGGAGCGCGCCGAACGGATCGCCGCCGAAACCGGCACGACGCTCCTCGATGCCTCCGCCGCCACTGCGCTCGGCACCCTGCTCGTCTCGGAGTCGCCTCGCGACGAGCGGGGCCTGCTCGTACTCGAGCGGGCCGGGACGCTTCTCGCGCACAGCGACGCGCCGAGCCTCGAGCACCAGGCCGAGCATCATCGAGCCACGGTCCTTTTCGCGCTCGGGCGATGGGCCGAGGCCCTGACGCATCTGCGCGCCGCACGGGACGCCGCCCGCGCCGAGCGCGCAGGCGATCTCGAGCTCCTTTCGGCGAGCTTCGAGGTCCTCGCGAACCTGGCGATCGGCGATCTCCACGCGGCCTACGAGGCGGCGGCCCTCCTCGGCGACTCGCGCCTCTCGACCACGAAGGGGAGAACGGCGGCGCTCGCCTGGGTCGCTCGCGCGCTCGCGTCGCTCTCCGCGTCCGATCACGAGGGCGCCGAGGATGCGCTCACCGAGGCCGAGGCTCGCATGCGCGAGGCCGATCGCTCGAGCGCTGACGTCTACATCCTCGTCGAGGTCCTCGGCATCATCTTCGACGCCGCGCGTGGAGCGCTCCCGGACCTCGTGGGGCCCGCGACCAACCTCGAGCAGTTCGCGGAGGAGCACGGGTTCGAGGGCTTCTTCTGGCTCGATCTGCTCGGGGCCATCGTCGCGCGCATGTCCGACGCCGACGTCTCCGCCAAGATGGCCAGGGCGCTCACGCTGCTCGATCCCGTGCTCGGCCCGCAGAGCCGGCTCGCGCGCGAGCGGCGAACCGACGCGCCACCCAGCGTCGTCCTCTGATCCCGGCTCGTCACTTCACGCGCTCAACAAACAAGCGCGAATCGTCGGTCTCGGCTCGATCTGCTCGGGGCCATCGTCGCGCGCATGTTCGACGCCGACGTCTCCGCCAAGATGGCCAGGGCGCTCACGCTGCTCGATTCCGTGCTCGGCCCGCAGAGCCGGCGCGCGCGCGAGCGGCGGAGCGACGCGCCACCCAGCGTCGTCCTCTGACCCCGGATCGTCACTTCGCTTCACGCGCTCAACCGACCATCGCGAATCGTCGGCCTTGCCGGCCTCGTCTCGGTCGAGCGGTCCCTCCGGAGCGGACCGGCTGACCCGTGCCTATGACGGAGCCCCAATCGGTGTCCGCAAGCACGGCCCTTCGGCCTCGACCTCACACTTCACGAGGCCGGGCACGGGCACGACATCGGCCACTCGCGAAGCGACGCATCAGCTGAGCCGAGGCCGCGTCCCGGGCCTGACGACGAGGCCTTCAAGCGGGGCGCTCCCGCAAGCTAGCTCTGCTTCGCTCAGGAAGTCCGTTCCGGTACCGTCCTGCTGGCGGCTCGTCGATGACCGATGCTCGGGCTGGCGGCTCGTCGACGATCGACGTGCTGGTGGCTGCTCGTTGATGGCCGATGCCGGGAGCTCGGTCTCGCTCGGGGATGCCAGTCCGCTATGGGGCGTGCCGGCGCGTGTGGATGACGTGCTCGGGATTCCGCTGTCGCTCGGGGAAGCGTGCTGGCGGCTCGTCGATGACCGATGCTCTGAAGCTCGGCGTTGGTTGGGAAGGCCGTTGGATACCGTCCGTCCTGCTGGCGGCTCGTCGATGACCGATGAACGGGCTCGGAAGCTCAGCACCGCTTGGGAAGGTCGGTTCGATACCGTCGTGCTGGAGGCTCGTCGATGACCGATGCCGCGAGCTCTGCGTCGCGCGAGGATGCCAGTCCGCTACGCGTCGTACCGGCCGTGTGGATGACGATGCTCGGGATTCCAGTCTCGCTTGGAGAAGCGTGCTTGTGGCTCGTCGATGACCGATGCTCTGAAGCTCGGCGTTGGTCGGGATGGCCGGTCCGGTACACGTCGTGCTGGCGGCTCGTCGATGACCGACGCTCGGTCGGCCGGCGAGCTGTTCGAGCACGCGTACGGAGGAGCCATGATCGCGTTCAAGAACATCCTGGTACCGGTCGACTTCGGCGAGCCGTCGCGACGTGCGCTCGAGGTCGCGATTGCTCTGGCGAAGCAGAACGGCGCTGCGCTCACTGTGCTGCACGTCTTCGATGTTCCGCCCTCCTATGCCAGCATGGACCTCTCGCCCATGGACCTGCTCGCTCCGATGTGGTCGGCAGCGCAGGCGGAGCTCGACGCCACGCTCGCGAAGGTGAAGGGCGCGCTCCCGAACGCCACGCATTGCCTGACGCGCGGGACTCCGTGGCGCGAGATCCTGGCGACGATCGACCGGACGCATCCCGATCTGGTCGTCGTGGGGACGCACGGGCGCACGGGGCTCGAGCGCGCCCTGCTGGGGAGCGTGGCCGAGAGGATCGTCAGGCTGTCGCCGGTTCCGGTACTGACCGTCCCGCCTGCGCGTGATGGCGGTGCGAGCATCGAATCCGGCGGCAGCCCTGACGCGTGATGGGCATCACCCGTCGATGCGCGCTTCAGTGCGTCTGGTGGCAGAACGCTTCTTCTGGATGTGGTCCTTGATCATGCGTTCGGCATCCTCGAAGGCGGCATCGATAGCGGCGTAGGCGTCCTCGTGCTCGCGTCGCTCGGCCGGATCGCGTGCGACGACCAACTCGGTCCCCGGCACCGAGAGGTCGATTCGGACGCGATAGTGGTTCCCGTGCGTCTTGTGCCGATGCGGCGTCTCGATCGTGACGTGACAGGCAGTCAGCGTCGAGCAGAGCCGCTCGAGCTTGGACGCACGCTGGCGAACGTGTTGCTCGATGGCGTCGCTCGGGGGGATGTCCCGCATCGTGATTCGAAGAGGGCTTTGCATGAATGTCTCCTGCGTCTCCGTGAGCCGCACTCACATCGAAGCAATCGCGGTGCCGCATCGACTCCGCTTGGGTGTGATGCCGTAGAACGGGGAAATATCGCTGTTGCGAGGAGCGCGCGTCGCGACGAAGCGCGCAAGATCGGCGAACGGCATGCGCGGAGACGCACGCGATGCGCGGCGGCAAGCCAGTACGCTTCGGCTTCGGAGATCCCCCTCGAGCTCGCTCCTTGCGCCTGACACGCAGATGCTGCGTGTCAGGCGATCGGAAGCGGCCTCGTCGGCGTGGGATCTCGAATGGCGCGAGCCTTGCTCGTTCCGTACGCATGGCGACCCTTCGCGAGACGATGACAACCCATCCGATCACGGTCCATCCTCTCACCACGGTGGCCCGTGCCGTTCAGCTCCTCCAGACCCTCGACTTCCGGCATCTGCCGGTCGTCGACGAACGCGGAGCCCTCGTCGGAATGGTGAGCGACCGAGACCTTCGCTCGCTGTCCATCCCGGTCCTCGTCGAGTCGGAGTCCTTCGGCGACATGCAGCGTTCGCTCGATGCAACCGTCTCCGAGATCATGACGGGCAGCGTCCTTTCGGTCGACAGCGAGGCCCCGCTCAGCGAAGCGGTGGAGCTCATGCTCGAACACAAGATCGGCGCCGTCCCAGTGGTTAACGCCGAAGGCAAGCTCGTCGGCATCGTCAGCTACATGGATGTGTTGCGCGTCTTCATGGCCGAAGCCGCCTGAGAAACGCCAGCGCCAGCGCCGCCGCCGCACTCCCGCGCCATTCAGCCGGTCCCCGTCCGCGAACGAACCAACCCACCACGGGGAAGCAGTCCGCTTCCAACACCCTGGCCCGCGGCCAAAGGATCACGCACATCTCTCGCACCCCCCTTGACCCGTTGGGGGATGACTGATCAAAGGTTCGGATGCCGTCGCCGCGCGCCGATCTCTTGAAGGGGGTCGAGGTCGAATTTGCCAACGCGGACCTCGGCGACGTCCGGCGCTCGCGCCGGCTGGACCAGATAGTCCGGGCTGCAGCGCGGGCTCCGGATGCCGGGTTCCCTCAGATGGTCGCGTCAGATGCCGAGCTCGAGGGCGTGTATCGGCTTCTGAGCAACGAGGACGTGAGCGCAGAAGAGATTCTTACGCCGCACATCGAAGCGACTCTCTCGCGAGCCGAAGCCGCGGGCACATGTTTGGTTCTGCACGATACGACGACGTTCATTTTCTCAGGTGACGCGCCGCGGCGAGGCGTAGGACCCGTACGAGGCAAAGACGGTCAGCGAGGTTTCTTCGCCCACGTGTCGTTCGCAGTGATGCGCGACCGAGACCGGACTCCGCTCGGAGTATGTGGCTTTCATCGCTGGTCTCGCCCGAATCGCGACGAGCCGCTCCACAAGAGTGGGGACCGCCAATCCGACCCCACGCGCGAGTCGCTGCGATGGGAGCAGCAGATCGTGGATGTCGAGCGGCGCGTCGCTGGCCGCTTCTCGTGCATTCACGTCACTGATCGCGAAGGCGATATCTACGACGTCCTGGCGACCATCCAGCGACTGGACTCGCGCTTCGTGATTCGTGCGCACCACGATCGATTACTCGCCGGACATGACGAAGACGCTCGGCTCATGGAACGAGTTCGCGCACTGGTTCCCACGGGGTCGAAGGCGATCGAGCTCAATGCGCGTCCTGACGGGGATCGCCCCTTCATGCAGCGGAAAAAGCATCCCGCGAGAAGGGCGCGGACAGCAACCATCGCCGTTGCGAGCTACCCCGTTGTCATCAAGCGGCCGCAAGCAGCACATGCAGATGCCGACGAGATCGGCGTCAACATCGTTCGCGTCTGGGAGCCCGCTCCACCCAACGGCGAGCCCGCGGTCGAATGGATTCTCTACACGAGCGAGCCGGTTGACACACCAGAGCAGATCTTTGCTGTCGTCGACACCTACCGCTGTCGCTGGGTCATCGAGGAGCTCTTCAAGGCGATCAAGACCGGCTGTGCGTTCGAGCGAAGGCAGCTCGAATCGTTCCATGCATTGAGCAATGCGCTGGCGCTCTTCCTGCCAATCGCGTGGAAAATGCTGCTCGCTCGCACGGTCGTTCGCAGAGACATGGCGTTGCCTGCAACAGCGCTCCTGACGCCGGCACAGCTCCAGATTCTCGCGTTCAAGTTCGAGCTCAGCACGCCGCTCGCAACCGCTCGGGATGCTGCGCTCGCGGTCGCAAAGCTTGGTGGCCACCTCCGTCGCAACGGCCTCCCCGGTTGGCAGACGTTAGGTCGCGGCTTCGAGGCCCTGGTCCTGATGCAGGTCGGATGGCAGGCCGCCCTCGCAGCCGGCGCGAGGCCGCCAGCCGCCCAGGACGCTACGGAAGGGTGCGACTGATCCGATCAATCCTTTGGCCCGCGGGCCAGGCCCCACGTGGCCCGGGCCACCCCCGCCCGGGTGCCCCTAAAAGGGGGCATCCAGGATGTCAGCTTGCTGACTCCCTGGATTCGTGTGTTTTGGGGCACCCGGCTGGGGGGCGGGCGGGGAAGCGATGATTGGAGGGAGGGAGGCACGTGGCATGCGTGAAGCGTCTGCGCATGCATCCGATGTCGTTTCTCCAGAAGCGGAGTCATCTCTGTGCGGTGGCGCGGGGGCGGGAGATGTTCGGGGGCGTTGCGGACATGACGCCGGCTCGGTTCGACCTCCTTTATCTCCTTCACGAGCAGGTGAGCGATGTCGCGAGTGGGGCCCGGTCGAATTGCATCGCGCAGGCGCGGGTCAGGCGATTGCTTGGGTTGAGTCGGCAGACGGTTTGGAAGATGGTCGAGCGGCTCGTCGAGCTCGGCCTCATCACGAAGACGAAGGACGTTCACGGCGTCGACCGGCGGAGGAACATCCTGTCGCTGACCGCCGAGGGGATTCGGCGCATCCGTCAGGCGTTCGGCGTCGCGTTCAGCGAGAGGATGCCGCTGCCACGCGATGCGCCCGCCGCCGAGGATGTGCCGCGCTACTGGAGACGGCCCGAGCTCGCTGACGTTCGACGCGGGCGCGCCGGCGAGGTGATCCTGCCGGAGAAGGTCGGACGCGAGGTGGCGAAGATCTACACGTCGTTCGCCTGGAACCGCGCTGGCAAGACGCGGCGTCAGAAGCGGCGTCGGTATCTCGATGACCTCGACCGGATGATGCGCTTCGCGAGAGACCTCGCAAACGCGCTCGGGGACAGTGCTGCGATGATCTATCCCATCTGGGAACGCGATCATTGAGACTGCCGCACGGGGCGGCGTCGAGGGGCGCTCGAGGGTTCTCGTCGAGGAATGCCGGACGCTAGCGGTGAAGGGCGGCGAGCCGACTCACCGAGGATGGTCGCACGTCGATCGAGGCAGCCAGAGAGGATGAGCGAGGCGGGACCGAGCAGGCGAGGCCGCCCAGAGGGCATCATCGATGCTTACTGACTTGGCCATCGATACTTGTGGGCGTGCAGAGTGCTGTTCGCCAGTGCGGAGGGGCTGAACGCGCCGGCCCCGAGGGGCTGAACGCGCCGGCCCCGAGGGCCTGAACGCGCCGGCCCCGAGGGGCTGAACGCGCCGGCCCCGAGCGGAATGTGAACCCGCGCGAGGAGATCGAGAGACTCGTTGGGCCGGGCTTTCTCGACGGAGACATGGCGAGTGGTCGAGCTCTTGACAAACTGGCCGGGCGGCCAGAAGATTCTGGCCGTCGAGTCAGTATTTGGCTGGTCGGGGTAGGTGCTTGATGTTGCTCGATAACCTCTTCGCAATGTTGGGCGGTGTGGGGACGGCCGCGGCGCTCGTTGCCATCCTCGCTTTTGTCGGTACGCCTGCGGTCGGTGCGGTTGCGTGTTCCTCGAGCGCGCTGCGTCGGTTTCAGCCTCGTGGTCGCTGACGTCGTTGGAGCGGGCGGTCGACCTTCGAGAGCTCCACGAGGGGGGCAGAACGCGTGTCGCCAATCGCGCTCGCGGCCAACGCGAATGGCCAGCTCCGAGCAGGCCGGACGAGCCTCATGGCCTTGGACGGAGCGTTACGATCGCGAGCTCCGGGCGGCAGAGAAGGCGAACCGGAAGTAGGGACGTACCCACGCCGCGCGAGACGAAGAGTTGCGCGCTCGCAGTCGAGCCGGCCGCGCGCTCGCCGCGACCCACGCCATCGGTGTGAGCCGACGGATCGGCATGATCCGATTGAACGGGATTGGGCGCGTGATCGGCGTGAGGCGAGCGGTCGGCGTGAGGCGAGCTGTTGGTGGGCGCGGAGTACCATCCTGCGAGGTAGCGGCCTGAGCCGGGGGGCTTCCATACGGCACCGAGAAGCGGCAGCTGGACTTGACCGCCATGCGTGTGGCCCGCGAAGGCGAGGTCGATCCTCGGTGCGAGCCGATCGAAGACCTCGGGCGAGTGGAAGAGGGCGATCCTCGTCGCATCCGGCGGCGCACCGCGCAGCGCTTGGTCGACGTCGGCGATGCCGGACATCGGATCGTCCAGACCTGCGAGCCAGATGTCGCGCCGAAGGAGCGTGCCCTCGTTGACGAGCAGCGTCGCTCCGAACGAGGCAAGCGTCGAGCGGTCGTTCGACGGCGGCATCCAGTTCTCCCAGTTCCCGCGGACCACCCACACTCCGAGTGGTGCGTGGAGCTTCTCGAAGAGTGGCCGCGCCGGCTCCAGGTCGCCCTCGTCGACGAGATCGCCGGTCACCACGATCACGTCGGGCCGTTCGCGTTCGAGGATCTCGATGACGGTCTTCTCTCGGCGGCCGAGCCCATGGGTGTGGAGATCGCTGAGGTGCGCGATGACGATGGGCGCCTCGACCGCTGCGGAGACGGTGTGGCGGGAGACCTCGATCCGATACGGCTCGATGACGGTGGCGTCGACGCTGACGAGCGCGCCGAGGACGACCAGCGTTGCGGCTGCACGGCGCCGGCGGCCGGGCTTGCCGAGGAGCGCGTCGATGATGGCAGTCGCCCGCGAGCCCATGGATGGCACCGACGTCGAGTGTAGGTCAGGCGCGTCTCCGGGGGAGGGAGTCTGCGCCCGGGGCGCATTGGGGCCGGGTCGAGCGCGCGTCGATCAGATGCCGGCGATCTTCTCGAGGAGGTGCTCCGTCAGCCCTCCGTCGTCCGCGCGCGAGAGGTCGAGAATGAGCGGCGTGATCGAGGCGGCGCCCTCGTCGTAGGCATCGGTGTCGGTACCCGGCTCGGGATCGTGCCGTACGCCCGGGCCTCCGAGCCAAATGTACTCGCGGCCACGCGGATCGCGGCGGACGTCGATGACCTCCTCGTAGACGCGCGCACCGAGGCGCGTGCGACGGAGCTCGCCGGTCCAGTTTTGTGGGAAGTTCAGGTTCAAGAGCGGCGTCCTCCTCGACACCGACGGGCCCGGCCGGGGCAGCGCGGTGTCCTTCGTCTCGTCGAAGAGCTTGCGCGCGAGGATGGAAGTGAGCTCGGCGAAGCGTGTCGTGTCGCCCTTTGGGTGCGCGCTCGACGCGACCGCGGGGATGCCGCGGAGTGCCCCCTCGCGAGCGGCCGCGACCGTGCCCGAGTAGAACGCGTCTTGGCCGAGGTTGAGGCCGCGATTGATGCCCGAACAAACGAGGTCCGGCCATCGCGGCAAGAAGCGCGTCCCCGCGTGGAGCGCCACATAGACGCAATCGGCGGGGGTGCCGTCGATC
>Ga0209958_1001785_pt1 | contig 14444 bp, 10 predicted proteins | sample ThiBio_inoc_plan_FD_183942 | JGI IMG/M metagenome (GOLD analysis project Ga0209958, IMG submission 183942) | Wastewater bioreactor microbial communities from Cape Town, South Africa - Thiocy_inoc_plan (SPAdes) | ecosystem: Engineered > Bioremediation > Thiocyanate > Unclassified | place: South... | reverse complement strand
AGGTCTTCCATTCCGTCGCCGCGCAGTACGACCTCATGAACGACCTCATGTCGGCCGGCCTGCACCGCTTGTGGAAACGGTTTGCCGTAGCGCAGGCGGGATTGCGGCCCGGAATGCGCGTGCTCGATGTGGCGGGCGGCACCGCCGATCTCACCCGGCTGTTCCTGAAGGAAGTCGGCGAGAGCGGCTCCGTGCTGCTCACCGACATCAACTTCTCGATGCTGCGCGAAGGCCGCGACCGCATGCTGAACGAGGGCAGGACCCCGCCCGCCATTCAATGCGACGGCGAACGGCTGCCGTTCCCGGACGATCATTTCGATTGCGTGTCGGTGGCCTTCGGCCTGCGCAACATGACGCACAAGGATCAGGCGCTGGCCGAGATGCACCGCGTGCTGAAACCCGGCGGCCGCCTGCTGGTGCTGGAGTTCTCCAAGGTGTGGAAACCGCTGGCGCCGGCCTACGACCTGTATTCCTTCAAGCTGCTGCCGCTGATGGGCAAGCTCGTCGCCAACGACGCGGACAGCTACCAGTACCTCGCCGAGTCGATCCGCATGCACCCGGGCCAGGAAGAACTCAAGGCCATGATGGAAACTGCAGGCTTCGCCAAGGTGAGCTACCACAACCTGACGGCCGGCGTGGTGGCGCTGCACAAGGGCTTCAAGGTTTGATCGCTGAAGCCCTCATCGAGCGCAGCCTCAATCACCTGCTGCGGCAGTCGCCCGGTGCGACCGAGGCCTTGCGCCGCCACGCCGGGTGCAGCGTGCGCTTCGACCTGGCGCTGGCACAATACGACTTCCGCATTGCCGACGACGGCTGTTTTTCCGAAGCCGTCGTCGACGCCCCCGATGCCGTCATCCGCCCCACCGCCGCGCTGGCCGCCCGCCTGCCGTTCTTTGGCCGCGACGCGCTGCGCCATGCCGAATACAGCGGCGACCCCGCGCTTCTCGCCACGCTCGATCGCGTATTCGGGCAATTGTCCTGGGATGTCGAAGCCGACCTCGCGCCGATCGTCGGCGACATCGCCGCGCATCGGCTGAATGCAGGCGGACGCGGCGCCCTCGCCGGTATCGCCCGCGCATTCTCCGCGCTCGGCCACAACGCCGGCGAATACGCGGTCGAAGAAGCCGGACTGATGGCGCGCGCGGTCGATGTCGCACGCTTCAACCGCGCCGTCGACACGCTGGCCGACGCCACCGCACGGCTGGACGCCCGCCTGCGCCTGCTGGAAACGCCTTCGCACTCACCGGAGGCGCGGCCGCGCAACGCATGAAGCTGCTGCGTCTCGTCCGCATCCTCGCCATCGGCTTGCGTTTCGGGCTGGAGGAGTTCTTCCTCGGCCACGAGCGGGTGCGTCCGCTGCGCTGGCTGGTGCGCGCCACCCTGTTCTGGCGCCCGCTCGCGGAACCGCGCGGGGTGCGCCTGCGCCGTGCGCTGGAAGCGCTGGGGCCGATCTTCGTCAAGTTCGGCCAGATGCTCTCGACCCGGCGCGACCTGGTGCCGCTCGACATTGCCGACGAACTCGCCCTGCTGCAGGACCGGGTGCCGCCCTTCCCGTCCGCCGAGGCCATCGCCACGCTGGAAGCGGCGTACAAAAAACCCCTGGCCGAGGTGTTCGCGGAATTCGACGCCACCCCGGTCGCCTCCGCCTCGGTGGCGCAGGTGCATTTCGCCCGCCTGCATGCGTCTGCCGCGGGGGGCGACGGCGCCGCGGTTGCCGTCAAGGTGCTGCGCCCCGGCATCGCGCCGGTCATCGCGCACGACGTGTCGCTGCTGTACGCCGCCGCCGGGCTGGTGGAGAAACTGTTCGCCGACGGCAAGCGGCTGCGTCCGCGCGAGGTGGTGGCGGAATTCGAGAAGCACCTGGAAGACGAACTGGATCTGATGCGCGAGGCCGCCAACTGCTCGCAGCTCAGGCGCAATTTCAAGGATTCGCCGCTGCTGCTGGTGCCCGAAGTCTACTGGGACTACTGCGGCCGCGACGTCATGGTGATGGACCGCATGGACGGCATCCCGGTGAGCCGCATCGAGCGCCTGCGCGAATCCGGTGTGAATCTCCCCAGGCTCGCCGCCGCCGGGGTCGAAATCTTCTTCACCCAGGTGTTCCGCGACGGTTTCTTCCACGCCGACATGCATCCCGGCAACATCCTGGTGCGCCCCGGCTCCGAGCAGTACATCGCGCTCGACTTCGGCATCATGGGCACGCTCACCGAGGTCGACAAGCAGTACCTCGCGCGCAACTTCCTCGCCTTCTTCCGCCGCGACTACAAGGGGGTGGCGCTGGCGCACCTGGAATCCGGCTGGGTGCCGCCGGACACCCGCATCGACGAGCTCGAAGCCGCGGTGCGCGCAGTGTGCGAACCGGTGTTTGACCGCCCGCTGAAGGAGATTTCCTTCGGCCGCGTGCTGCTGCAGCTGTTCCAGGCCTCGCGCCGCTTCAACGTGGAAATCCAGCCGCAGCTGGTGCTGCTGCAGAAGACCCTGCTCAATATCGAAGGCCTCGGCCGCCAGCTCGACCCCGAGCTGGATTTATGGCAAACCGCCAAGCCCTTCCTCGAACGCTGGATGAACGAGCAGATCGGCTGGCGCGCGCTGGTGAGGAATCTGCAGACCGAAGCGCCCAGATGGGCAGCCCTGCTGCCGCAGCTGCCGCGCCTGGCGCACCAGGCATTGAACGAGAACCGGCTGACCCAACTGGAAGCCGGACTCGCCCTGATGCTGCGCCAGCAGCATGCCCGCAACCGCTGGCTGGGCGTCATCGCCGGCCTGCTCGCCGCGCTGTCGGCCGTCATTCTCTATACCGTCCTGCACTAAGCGTCCCGCCATGTTGATTGGTTTTGTCGCCCTCTACCTGATCTTCTCCATCGGCGTCGGCCTGTATGCCGCCACCAAGGTCCACAATGCGAGCGACTACATCACCGCCGGGCGCGCGCTGCCGATGATCGTGGTGGTGGCGATGGTGTTTGCCACCTGGTTCGGCGCCGAAACCGTGCTCGGCATCCCCGCCACCTTCCTCGATGAAAATCTCGGCGGCACGATTTCCGATCCGTTCGGCGCCTCGCTAGCGCTGATCCTGTTTGGCCTGTTCTTCGCCCGCCCGCTGTACCGCATGAAGCTGCTCACGCTGGGCGACTTCTTCCGCCAGCGCTACAACCGCCCGGTCGAAGTGGTGATCTCGTCGGCGATCGCGCTGTCCTACCTGGGCTGGGTATCGGCCCAGGTGGTGGCGCTGGGGCTGGTGTTCAACGTGCTGTCGGACGGCCTCGTCACCCAGCCGCAAGGCATCCTCATCGGCGCGGCCGTGGTGCTGCTTTACACCCTGTTCGGCGGCATGTGGTCGGTGGCCTTGACCACCCTGGTACAGATGACGGTCATCATCGTGGGGCTGCTGTGGATCGCCAAGCTGGTGGCCGACATGCCCGAGGTCAACGGCATCGCGCCGGTGATCGAGCACGCCGCGGCAGCCGGAAAATTCGAATTCTGGCCGCCGCTGGAATGGGCGGCGGTGCTCACCTTCATCGCCGGCTTTCTCACCATGGGGCTGGGCTCGATCCCGCAGCAGGACGTGTTCCAGCGCGCCAATGCCGGCAAAACCGAGCGCATCGCAGTGTGGGGCACCGTCATCGGCGGCGCGCTGTATTTCCTGTTCGCTGCGGTGCCGATCTACCTCACCTACTCCGCCACCCTGGTCGACCCCGCCATGACCACGGCCTTGCTGGCCGCCGACGCCCAGCTGGTCCTGCCCGCCTTCGTCAAAACCCATCTGCCGCTCTACGCGCAGATCATTTTTTATGGCGCCCTGCTGTCGGTCATCATGTCGACCGCTTCCGGCACCCTGCTGGCGCCTTCCGTCACCATCTCGGAAAACATCATCAAGGAGCTCATGCCGCATCACCGCCTGAGCCAGACAAAGCTGCTGTGGATCACCCGTGCCGTCGTCGTCGCCTTCATGCTGTTGGTCGTCGTGTATTCGCTGTGGTCGCTGCAAAGCGAAACCAGCATCCACCAGATGGTCGCCAATGCCTACAAGGTCACGCTGGCCTGCGCCTTCGTCCCGCTGGTCGCCGGGCTGTACTGGAAGCGTGCCGGCAACGCCGGCGCGGCCCTGTCGATCGTACTTGGCTTTGTCGTCTGGATCGCCATGGAATTCATCGCGCCCGACGCCGCCTTGCCGCCGCATTTTGCCGGGCTTATCGCCAGCGCGATGGGGATGCTGGCCGGATCGCAGAAAGGGCTTGAGGGATGCCTGAAATCAGGCGTCGGATTCTTTTACAACCGGGGCTGATTGCCGGCGGCGCCCCGCTCCGGATGGGCAAGCGAAAACGGCGGCTTAAAGCCGCCGTTTTCGCTTCGCTGGCGCGATTCAGCGCAAGTATCCCTCGTGCTCCAGCTTGAGCAGGATTTGCTGCACCGCCTCGTCGATGCCCTGATTGGTGGTATCGATCGCCAGCTCCGGCTTTTCCGGCACTTCGTAAGGATCGGAGACGCCGGTGAATTCCGGGATCAGTCCCGCGCGCGCCTTCGCGTACAAACCTTTGCGGTCGCGCAACTCGCAGGTTTCGATCGGCGTGGCGACATGAATTTCGACGAAGCCGCCGACGGCTTCGATCATGGCGCGCACGTCGCGGCGCGTCTGGCGATACGGCGCAATCGGCGCGCAGACGGCGATGCCGCGATTCTTGGTGATTTCGCTCGCGACAAAACCGATGCGCCGCACGTTGATGTCGCGGTGCGTTTTTGAAAAGCCCAGCTCGGACGAGAGATGGCGGCGCACGATGTCGCCGTCCAGCAGGGTCACCGAACGTCCGCCCATTTCCATCAGCCGCGCGGTCAACGCACGCGCGAGGGTGGATTTCCCCGCACCGGACAAGCCGGTAAAGAATACGGTGAACCCCTGGCGTTCGCGCGGTGGGTTTTGCCGCTGCAGCTCGCCCAGCACTTCGGGAAAGCTGTACCAGTCGGGGACTTTCAGCCCAGCCCGCATACGGCGCTGGAATTCCTCGCCGCTGAGCTTGAGCAGGCGCGCGCCGGCCGGCGCCTCGGATTCCGGCAGGTGCTCGGCGCGCTCCTCCACATAGACCATGCGCGGGTAGGCAATGAGTTGCACGCCGATTTTTCCGGCCAGTTCGGCTACCGGCAGATCGGCATGTGTCCGGGTAAAGTCCTCGCCGCGCCGGCAGTCGCCGTCGGCCTGGTGTTCGCCGCCCACAATCAGCAGGCCGCAGCCATGATTGCGCGCGACGATGGCGCGCAGCAGCAGCGCGCGCGCGCTGGCTGCGCGGGGCGGCGCCGGCAACAGCGACAACTGGGTGGTGGCGGCGGGGAAGCGTTCGCGAATGGCGAGAAAACTGCGCACCAGGCCAAAATACGCCGGCGCATCGGTAATGTCGCCCCCCACCTGCGGATGCAGCAGCAGGTTGGCCTCGTTCTCGATCGCGCTTTTCAGGCAAAACTCGAACTGCGCGCGGTGCATCGGCTGGCATGCCTGCCAGGCGACGACGCGCCGCCAGCCGCGCCGGGCAAACAGCGCACGCAGCTCGGACGGGGTGGCACGCAGGCTGGCAAAATCGGGATGCGGCGGCAAGGCCGCGCCTTCGACCGCACCGCCCAGGTAGCGGATATCGCCGTCCTGCCACACGTCGCTGAGCGCCAGCACGGCGAGCATGAAACCTTCGCCGTCGCGCAAGGCGACACGATCGCCCGGTTTCAGTTCGGCGGCGGTTTTTTGCCGGCTGCCAAGCGTCACCGGCAGCGGCCAGAAGGTGCCATCGTCGAGCTGCATGTCGGTCTCGACGCGTGCGCACTGCGCGCGCGTCATGAAGCCGGTGAGCGGCGAATAGGCGCCGGTCATCAGCATTTCGAGTTCGCACTGCTGACGCCAGTCGAGTTCGAGCGAAGGCAGCCCGAGGGCTTCCTGTTTGAGCGCATCGCCCGTTGCGGGCTCGATCAGGTTGACGAGGGCGCCGCCGTAGGGCGCGATCAGTTGATTCAGCATGTTGTTCCAGGAAAAGGCCGCGCGGCTATTTATAAATCTCGAAGAAGCTAGCAATAAACCGGCCAAGCTCGGGCTCGGGCAAATGGTTGATGCCGGCTGCGCCCTTGCGTCCGCCGCCGCTGTCGAACCGGCTGCACAGTTCGTCTGCGCCCGACTTCGCAGCCAGCGGCGCGCGCACGCTGACGACATAGCCGCCGCCCGGCTTGGCGGTGAGCACGGCGTGCGCCTGGGCGGGCGACTCGACTGCCAGCCGATTGCCAAACACGCCGGAAATCCGCCGCGCCCACTTTTCGGCGGGCAGCATGAAAATGCGCCCGGCCGCGCGCATTTCGGCCGCATCGACGGCGACCGCGCGCGCCATGTCGTCCCGATAGCCGGCCTGCAAAATTCGATAGGCGGGCGACTCGGCGACGAAGGCGAAGGGATCGGCGAACGGGCGCAGCTGGCCGTACAACTCGGCTGGATCGAAAAACAGATCGTCAAGGGTTTCGCCATAGCCGTTGTAGTTGAGGCATTCGCCGAGCGACTGCAATTGCGTCAACTGGCCGTCGGACAAATTCAGGGGTGCGGCGGCTTGCCGCGCGGCATCGGCGAGATTGTCGCCGAATGCGGCGGCCACCGCCCATGCCAGATGCCTGCCCTGCAAATACCGGTTCACCAGCAGGCTGGTGCAGACGTTGGCATCGGTATCGATGTGCGGTTCGAAATGGGGGTGTGCGGGGATGTCGCCCGGCTGGTGGTGATCGAAATAGCGCACGTGCGCGCCCGCTTCGAGCAGCCGATCGAGCGCGTCGCGGTTTTTCGACAGCGCGATGTCGAGCACGGTGATGCGGTCGCCTGCCTGGGCCTCGACCCGTTTCAGCAGGCCGATGTCGCGCTTGGGTCCGGTGATCAGCTCGGAGTCGGCCGGGTCGATCAGGCGCAACTGATGCAGCGCGCAGATGCCGTCCGCGTCGCCGTTGAAAACGTCAATGAGAGGCATGGGGAGCGTGGCTGTGTAGTCGGGGCGTGGCGCGGAAGTGTGGCCATTGTAAGGAGGCCAGCGCCGCGATGACAAGCACGTGCAGCGCGCTGTAGCGCAGCCAGACGACGGGCTGCGCGGCGTAATGCTGGCGGTCGGCGCTCAGCAAAAACTGCAGGGCTGAAAATTGCTGGCCGTATTTGTCGATTTCGCCTGCCAGCCCGAGATGCAGAAACAATGCCGCCAAGGGCAGCGACGCAAGCGCAACGGCCAGCTGCCGGGTGCGCTGCGCTGCCGGCAGCGGCGAAGCCAGCCAGGCCGCCGCCAGGAACAGGACGTAGAGCCAGGCGCATAGCGCCACGAAGGCCAGCGGCCGCGGCACCGCCATGAGTTCCGTGAGGTTGTCGGTGGCCGCCTGCACGACGATGCCCCAATACGCCAGCAGCAGCACCGGAACCGCCGCCCAGAAATGCCCCGCTCCCAGCCGCCGGCCGCGCCAGCGGCGCACCGTTTGCGCGGCCAGATACAGCAACGCCCCGGGCACCGCCAGCAGCGCCACCCAGCGCAGCCCGAGCTCCCACTGTCCGGGCCACTGACGCACCGGGCTGCCTGCCAGATCGTGCAGGCTCTCATCCGGCACCGCGGCCGCCAGCAACAGAAAAGCCATCCCGCCATACATCAGCAAACCGAGCGGCAGCTGCGCCTGGCGGAACAGGCCGGACACCCGCCGCCGCGCCAGCCACACCGGCCACACGGCCAGCCAGTAACACGTCAGCGCAAGCAGCAGCGCCGACAGCCAGGGCGCGTCGTGCCGCAGCAGTTCGCGCACGTTGTAAGGCATGAAGGGGGTATGCGCCGCACTCCAGAACAGCACGGTCAGCCCCCCCAGCATCAGCGGCAAATGCCAGCGCGCGCGTGGTGCCGGGTACGGAGACACGGCGGCCGCGTCGACGGCCGCCGGCACCGGCACGGCTTGGCGCGGCGCGCGCAGCATGCGGCGCGCCATGCCGTAGCCCGCCAGCCCCCCCAGCCAGGCCAGCAGCCAATCGGTGGTGTCGGCGATTTTGTGCGGCAGCATCACCTGTCCCAGCTCGATGACAGCAGGCGCCCCCGCCAGCACCAGCATGGCCAGCGCAAACAGGGGGCCGCGCCAGCGCCACGGCTGCCGCGCCACGCCCCACGCCAGCAAGCCGCCGAGCGGGGCAAAGAACAGCGTCTTGCGCAGCACTTCGGTGATGGCACGGTATTCGGTGCCGACGTAATACACCTCGAACGGCACCCGCTGCAGGAAGTCGAGCCGGCTTTTGATGAAGGCGCCGTCGGTGCGGAAATCGAAGGGAAACCAGAACACGAACAGCAGCACGGCCAGCCATCCCGCCGCCAGCGCGAGTGGCAGCCATCGCGCCGCCGCGCCCGCATGCACGGGCGCGGCGCCTGCCCGCAGCGGCCGGCCGGTGGGCGCTTCGCGCGCGGCCAGCCAGCCGCCGATGACGCTCCCCAGGGCGGCGCCGGCGGCGGCCGTGAAGACGTCGGTGACGTCACTGACGCGGGAAAAGACGAACAGTTGCATGATTTCCAGAGCGACCGCCGTGGCCAGCGCCATGCCCCACGCGCGCCACGCGCTGCGTGTCCCGTCGAGCCGCCACAGCAGCGCAAGCGGCGCCCAGATCAGGGCGTCGGTGGCGATTTCGTACAGGGCATAGGCCGCATCCCCGGGCAGACGGCCGAACGGAATCAGATTGACCTTGCCGTCCTGCCATTTATGGAAAATCTCGACCAGGCTGATGGTCAGGTCGAGCGGCAGCACGTTGTAGACCAGTACCCCCGCCAGATACGCCCAGGCCAGCCGCTCGGCCAGGGCGGCGCGGGCATGGGTGCGTTGCCAGGACTGCAGCCACTCGATGAAACGCTCGCCCGTCCCCCACCAGGCCAGGACGCCGACGATCCCGCCCAGGGCTTCGGCAAGGATGTCGTTTTGCGACACCGTGCGCTGCGGGAAAAACAGCTGCGTGAACTCGATTCCGATGCTCAACGCGGTGGCCGCGGGAATCAGCGCCAGCGTGGCGAGCGCCCGGCGCAAACGGCTGCAGCCGGCCGACAGCGCGCCCAGCCACAGGAAGGTCAGCGGGATGAACAGCAGCAGATTGGCCACCCAGTCGGCGCGCGAACCGATGCCGAGCTTGAGGAAGGGTATCGCGCCGAAGCGGGCCACCGCCTCGTCCCACGGCAGCGCATGAAATTTCAAGGGCACCAGGCTGCCGTAAACGACAAATACGCTGTACAGCAGCGCAGCCCACCACAACAGGGCGCGGGGTTTGCCGGACGTCCCCATGCCGTGGCTCATGGCCAGAGGGCCTCCGGCATGCGCAGCACGGCGGGCGCCACCCTTGCGCCGGGGCGCGACGCGCCCTGCCAGTCGGGATAGGCTGCGAGTTCGCCCGCCAGCGCAGCCGGCAAGCGGTCTGGCGGCTGGGCATCCGCCAGCAGACGCGCAGTCAGTTCCGCTGCAGCAAGGTTCAAAAAATCGGGCCGATAGGCCAGCATGACATTGTGCGCGGCCTCACCGCCCAGCACGGGAGAAGTGGCCGCCACCACATTCGCGATCACCCGCTGGCGCCAGGCCGCTCCCTTGCCCTGGCGCACCAGGATGCCCGTATCCGAAGCCAGCACGGTATTGGAGAAAATCGCCATGTCGCGCGGCACATCGTTGTGCGGCTGGATATGGATCGCATCGCCGCTGCCGTTGATGAATACATTGTCGTACACCGCCACCCGCCCCTCCGCCTGCAACAACGCTTCGCTCGGATTGTGCAGAAAGAGGTTGCCGTAGACCAGATAGCGGTCTTCGCTGCCCGCGCCCCTCAGCGGGACATGGCCCAGCAGGACGTTGGGGCGCGCCTGCGGGCCGGCGACGGCGTCGGACTTGGAAAACAAGTTGTACCGAATCACCGTGTCGTAGCGATCCGCATATTCGGCCGGGCGCGTGGTTTGATGCTTGATCTGCAGGTTGTAACCCAGGGTGTGCACGATCCGGTTGGCTTCGATGACGCCGCCGACGAAGGGGTCCGAGCCGTCGGAATCGCCGAAGTACATGCCGGTGCCGACCCGCTCGATGCGGTTCCCCCTGACCACCCACCCCAGTGCCGGACATTTGGTGGAAATGCCCACGTTTTGCTGCGACGCGGCATGGTCGTGAATATGCAGTGACTCCAGCGTGATGTGGTCGGCATAGCGGCTGTGGCCTTCGGCCTTGACTGCATCCACCGGCTGGCTGCGGCCATCGAGCTCCAGGTGGCGCAACACCAGGTGACGGACGTTGACCAGGCTGACCGTGTTGGCGCGCGGCCGCGCGATGAAGCGCGGCGGCACAGCGGGATCGGCCGCTTCGATGACGATGGGCTGGCCGGTGCGCCCGGACAGATTGTGCAGCGGCAGGCCCTGGCGGTAATCCCCCGACACTAGCAGCAAGCGGTCGCCCGGCTGCAAGCGATGCAAATAATCACGGTAATTTTGCGCATCCACGCGGTAGTCTGCGGCTGCCGTCATGTCCGTCAGCAGACAAAGCAGCCCGATGCAGACGGCTCGCCGCATTCAGCCCGCCGTATCGGGCAGCGGCAGCCCTCTCCTCAGCAAGTCCAGCTTGCCGAAGAGCACGCGGGTCATGCCCGCCACGCTCTGCCGCCCGGTATCCACCACGATGTCGGCCACTTCGCGATACAGGGGATCGCGCTGTTTATAGAGCTCGCGCAAGCGTTCCAGCGGGTCCGCCGTTTGCAGCAGCGGGCGGTTGCGATCGTGCCGTGTGCGTTCGTACAAATGCTCGGGCGTGCCGCGTAAATAGATCACCACCCCGTTATTGCGCAGATTGCTGCGGTTGGCCGCCGACAGCACCGCCCCGCCGCCGGTGGCCAGCACAATGCCCGACAATGCGGTCAGCTCGGCGATGGCCGCCTCTTCGCGCTTGCGGAAACCCGCTTCTCCTTCGATTTCGAAAATGACCGGGATCTTGACGCCGGTGCGCGCCTCGATTTCGTGGTCCGAATCGTGGAAGGCGCAGCCGTAATGCTTGGCCAGCAGCCGCCCCACCGTGGTCTTGCCGGCACCCATCAGTCCGACCAGATAAAGATTGTCGCGCTTGCTCATGGCGCCATTCTAATTGGGCTTGTATCGGCGGTACACACAGGCCGCCCTGAATTGGAGGCAAAGAAAAACGCGGGCCAAGGCCCGCGTTTTTCTCGCTTTCTCGATCAGCGGAGCGACAGGCGCTCGTCGAGGATGCGCGGGGTGAGGAAAATCAGCAGCTCAATTTTGTCTTTCTGCTTGTTTGAGTTCTTGAAGAGGTTGCCGAGGAAGGGAACATCCCCGAGGAACGGAACCTTATTGATGTCATTCCGATCGACCTCTTCAAAAATTCCGCCCAGTACGGCCGTTTCGCCATTGCTCACCCGCACCTGGGTTTTGGCACGCTTGGTTTCGATGGTGGGCGCGCTCAGGCCCGCAGCCGTGATCACCGGGCCGCGTGCATCCTTCTGGATCTCCACGCTCATGATGATGGAATCGTTGTTCAGGATTTGCGGGTCCACCAGCAGGCAGAGGAACGCGTCCTTGAACGTAACGGTCGTCGTCGCGACTCCGCCGGAAACGGTTTGGGTGATATAAGGAATCTGCTCACCTTGCAGGATCACCGCCGGCTTCTGGTTGGACGTCACGACACGCGGGCTGGAAAGAATCTTTCCGCGGTTATCCGCCTCCAGCGCCTGCAATTCCAGGCTGATCAAATTGCCGGTCGCGATGTTCAGCAGGGAGAGGCCGAACGAGCCCGGAGCCGTGCTGCCCGAGATCGGCAAATTGACATTGTTGGCGGTTCTGCCTGCCTCGGCAGCCAACTGATTGCCCGACAGGTTGATGCCGGTTTGCGAGCCGGCCAGATTGGTCGTGCCAGTAATCCGGGTGCCCAGCCGTGCGCCCAACTGGCGGCCCCATTGCGAATCGGCAACGACCACCCGCGCCTCGATCATGACCTGGCGGGCGGGCACGTCCAGACGCGCGAGCAGTTCGCGAATCTCCTGAATCTTGCGTGCCGTATCGGTAATGATCAGCGTATTGGTCTTCAGTTCATAGGTTGCGCGGCCCCGCTTGGTCAGGACTTTCTGGTCAGTATCCCCCTGGCCTTTCTGCGATGCCTGCGCTGCCGCTGCGCCGCCCAGGCCCTGGGCTTGTGCCGAGCAGTTCACTGCGTTGTTGGTTGCCGAATTGAGGAAGGCGCCGGCGGCAAAGCCGTACAGCATGGTTTGCGCTTCATCCGCCCGCATGTAGTTGAGCTGGATGTATTCAGTGGTCAGGGGCTCCAGATCGGCCACCGCCGATCTGGCTTCGAACTCCAGCTTCTCCTTGGTCAGCAGTTCGTCCTTGGGCGCGATCCAGATCACGTTGCCGTTCTGGCGCTTGTCCAGGCCCTTGGTCTGCATGATGAGGTCGAGCGCCTGGTCCCACGGCACGTCTTTCAGGCGCAGCGTCAGGTTGCCGGCCACGGTGTCGCTGGCGATGATGTTGAGGCCGGTGAAGTCGGCGATGACCTGCAGCACCGAGCGCACCTCGACATTCTGGAAATTGAGCGAAAGTTTTTCGCCGACGTATTTCACCTTGCCGTCGGCGGTTTTCTTCTGGCCGTCGACCGCCGCCTTGACTTCGACGATAAAGCTGTTGTCGGCCTGGTAAGCCGAATACTCCCAGCCGCCCTTGGGTTCGATCACCATGCGGGTGTTGTCGCCCAGGGTATAGGTTTCGATGGTCTGCACCGGGGTGCCGAAATCGGCCACGTCGAGACGGCGCTGCAAGGCCTGGGGCAACTCGGTGCCGATGAAGTCGACGACCACGCCGTTGGCCTGCTGGCGGATGTTGATCCCTGCCTGCGCATCGGACAGCGTGGTCACGATGCGCGCCTCGCCCGCTGCGCCACGCCTGAAATCGACATCGCGGATGCCGTGGCGCGCCGCACCGGGTCCCGCTTCGGCAAACCGCGGACTGACGTTCACCGGCGCCGCACCGGCGCCGACATCGCCCAGCGCGACGAGCAGCGACTTGCCGTCGACCCTGGCGTCGTATTCAACCGCCTTGCTCAGGTTCAAAACCAGGCGGGTGCGCGTTCCCGCCTGCACCACGTTGACGCTCGACAGAGGGCCGAGGTTGGCGTCCACCGTGTTGCGTCCCATGGCATTGCCTGTGTCGGGCAGATCAAGCGCGATGCGCGGCGGATTGCCGACAGTAAACCCCGCCGGCGTGGCGGTCAGCGCATTCTTGAGGTTGACGCGCACCACGACCTTGCCTCCGGGCAGGGTGGTGGTTTCGACGCTTTGCACTGCGTTGCCGGTAGGCGGCACGTCGGCAGCACGCACGGCGAGAGGCAGCACCAAACCAGCGAGCAGGGCGATCCCGAACAGCTGGCGAGTCATACGATCTTTCACAAGCTTCAGCTTGTAGAGCGAATGGGTAACGGCGCAGCCGTTGGGTACCCAACGGCCTCCCCCTTGCGGGGAGAAAGTCGGCGTCCCCTTGCAGGACATTTTCTGGGCAATTTTGGGCAATACGTTCATGTCAGCCTCTTTGGAATTCAGTGCTACGAATCATTCTTGCAAGTTCAGGGTGCTGGCGCGCTCGGACCAGTCCCCGGCGCTATCCTGGACAATCTCGCGCAAGCTTATTTGGCTGTCGTCGATCTGCGTGACGAGGCCGAAATTCTGTCCCACGTAATTGCCTTTCCTGACGTGATAAATCGCGTTGTCCGGTGTTTTGACCACCGCATGGATGACGCCCTTCCGAGCCAGCACGCCGACCATTTTCAGGGTTTCCAGCGAAAACGCCTCGAGCGGCTCTTTCGGACGATTGAAATCGGGCTGTATTCCGCCGCCGCCTCCGATCGAGAGTTTTCTCGGCTTGAACGGGTCGGGCAGGTCGAAGGCGTTGTAGGTGAACGGCTCATAGACCTTGACCTGCGGCAGCGGCTCGATCTTTCCCTGCATGTCGCGGCCGGCCTCGGCAACGAAGGTCTGCAGGTCGTCCATGCTGCCGCCACCGCAGCCGGTCAGGCCCAATGCCAGTAATACGGGAGCCAGGCGCCTCATTTCTTTTGCTCCTTGGCTTGCTGCTTCCTGGCAATGAGCTCCTCATCGTCCAGGTAGCGATAGGTTTTGACGATGGCATCCATGTTCAGCACGCCATCCTTGGCGGGCTCCATGGCAATGTCCTGCAAGGTGACAATGCGCGACAGCTTGGAGACATCGCTGACGAAAGCCGCAATATCGTGGTAGCCGCCGGTGACTTTGACGCGGATCGGCGTTTCCGCGTAGAACTCGGACGCGGTTTCGGCCTCGGGCTTGAACAGGTCGAACTGCAGGCCGCGCCCGAGTCCCGCCTGGTTGACGTCGGTAATCAGGGCGTCCATCTCCTGCTTGTTAGGCAGCTGCTTCAGCAGCGCGCCGAAGGCCTGCTCGA
>Ga0209958_1001779_pt1 | contig 14477 bp, 3 predicted proteins | sample ThiBio_inoc_plan_FD_183942 | JGI IMG/M metagenome (GOLD analysis project Ga0209958, IMG submission 183942) | Wastewater bioreactor microbial communities from Cape Town, South Africa - Thiocy_inoc_plan (SPAdes) | ecosystem: Engineered > Bioremediation > Thiocyanate > Unclassified | place: South... | reverse complement strand
CCCCGCCGGCCGAGCCCCCCGCCCCCAAGGACGCGCCGAAGCCGGAAGAGAAGCCCGCGGCCAAGGACGCCGACCCGGCCAAGCCCGCCCCCCCGCCGGCCGATCCCCCGCGCGAGGCGCTCCTGCGGCGGGTCGTGGAGGAGTGGAAGGCGCACGACGCGCTCGCGGCCTCCTCGCCGTGGCGGTCGTCGCCGGCCCGATTCCGCGCCTACCAGGGGCTCCTCCTCCGCGCCGAACGCCTCCTCCGGTCGAGCTGGAACGACCCGGCCGCGCTCGACGACCCGCGGAAGGGGCTGGCCGACGTGGAGCACGAGCTGGCCTCGGCCGTCGCCGCCCGCGAGGCGGTCCAGGCGGCGGTGAAGGCCGCCGAGGCCCACGCCGAGTCGTTCCCCTTCAAGCCGGCCCGCGCCGAGGAGGCCGGCCGGCGCGACGTGACCGAGGCCCTGACGTTCCTGACCGGCGCGGGCCCCGAGGACCACGAGCTGTACGCCGCGCCCGCCCCCATCCCGGCCGCGCCCGCCGCCGCCGACGCCAAGCCCGCCGCCCCCGCACCGAAGGCCCCCGAGCCCCCCCGCGCGCTGGCCGAGGCGTCGACGGTCGACCACCCCGAGCGTTTCCTGGAGCTGCAACTGCCGGCCTGGGCCCTCGGCTACGCCGAGGCGTTCAAGGTCCCCGACCACTTCCGCGCCGAGCGCCGGGGCGCGGCGCTCCGCAGGCTGGTCGAATCCCGGGCGGTCGCCGAGGACGCCCTGGGTGCCGACCTCCGCGGCCTGGACTGGGTCCAGCCGGGCGTCGAGAAGGGGGACGAGGCGCGCCGGCGGTTGCAGGACGACCTGTTCGACCCGTCCCTCTCGTCCGGCGAGGCGGGCAAGGCGCTGGTCGAGGGGGCGTCGACCCTGCGCCGCCAGTACGAGCCCGCGCGTCGCTTCGGCCGCGCGTTCCACGACGGCCGGGTCGCCTGGGAGCGCGTGGCCGCGCGACTCCCGGACCTCGCCGAGTGGGCCGTCCGCTCTCGGGTCGCGACCCGTCGCGACGGACCCTTCCCCGGGGCGGCGGCCGACGCTCTGGACGCCGCCGCCACCCTCGCCGACGAGTTGCACCGGCCGGCCGCGGAGGGGGTCGGAGACGAGGCCCATCGCCGCGCCGACGCGATCGGCCTCGCGTCCCAGAAGGCTTCGGCGGCCGTCGACGCGCTCGAACGGTCGATGCTCGACTCGACCCGGTCCGACGACTGGGACGCCCTCGACGCCGCCCTGCGGACCCCCTGGATCCCCGCCGAGTCCCGGAGACGTCTCCTGGAGGCCGCCGTCGGGATCTCCGAGTCGCTCCCCATCGAGAAGCGCCGGGTCGCGCCCGATTCGGCCGGCGACGACGCGCCCGACGACCCGCGGTTCTGGGCCCTCGCCGTCGGCCTCGCCGAGCTGGACCGTCGGCTCGCCCTGATCGCGGCGGGCTCGCCGGCCCCGGATCGCTCGGCCGACCCGATCGCCGCGGCGATCGAGGCCGTCCGGGCCCGTCCGATCGAGGTGGACGCCGCCCTGCGATCCTTCGGCGAGTACGGCGAGTCCGCCCGGAAACGCCGCGAGGACGACCGGGCCGCTCGCGCCCGCGTCGGCCAGGGCGAGCCCCGGAAGCCGAAGGACCTCCAGGCGGATTTCCAGAAGGCCGACCGCGCCGCCCGCCTCATGGGGCGAGCCGAGGCCCTGGCCGACCGCGCCGGGGGCGACGCCCGCGTCGCGGCCTGGGACCGCCTGGCGCGGCTCCGCGCCCTTGACTTCCACGCGGCCCGGCTCCGCGAGGACTACGTCCGGTCCGCCCCCCGGCTCCTCCAGGAGGTCGCCGCGCTGGCGAAGGATCTCAACGCCGTCCCGCCCGCCGACCGCTTCGCCGCCTGGGCCCCGCTGGGGATCCGCGTCGAGCCTTCGGGCGAGACGACGGTCCGGATCGGCGAGGACGGGCGGGCCGAGATCAAGCTCGGCCTGGAAATCCAGGAGGAGCGCGAGGCCGGCATCCCCGGCGGCCGGGCGTTCGTCGGACTCTCCGCGCCGCCGCCGGAGCTGGAGGTCCGCGGCGCGAAGCCCGGCGCGACGGCCTCGCCCCCCGGGATGCTCAAGGAGGTCGGCCGCGCCCCGGACGCGGCCCACGACGCCTACGTCATCCGCCAGCTCGACGCCGCCACGAAGGCCGAGGGCTACCCCCTCGTCGCGACCGCCTTCTACCGCGGCCGCATCGATCCCCGCGGGGCCGTGCCGCTGGCCGTCGTCCCGAGGTCGTTCGCCGAGCCGGTCACGATCCAGATCGCCCACGACGCCGAATACATGAAGCGACGGTACGGCGCCGAGGAGGCGAAGCTCATCATGGACCAGTTCCGGCTCCACCCCGGCTTCGGCTACATGCACCGGGACAAGTCGGCCCCGTATCGGCTGACGTTCCGGAACGAGACGTTCCAGGACCTGAAGGTCCACTACAAGCGGACGCTCGTCGACCCGGCGGGCAAGCCCCCCGTCGCGATCGACGAGGTCCCGGCCGAGCTGGCGCTCGCGGCGGGCAAGTCGGCCGAGGTCCTCGGCGAGGTGAAAGCGCTCCAGGTCCCCTTCGGCGAGGTCCGCGCCCTGCGCTTGGAATGGGGGATCGTCGGCCGCCCGGAGCCGCGCCCCCCGTTCCAGGTCCAGTTCGCCCAGGTCGGGGTGGAGGAGTACATGGTCCCCACGCCCGGCATCAAGAACGTGCTCGTGAACGGGCTCCCGCAGGACTCGTACGTCGTCCATTTCCGCCGCCGCGCCGACGACAAGGTGCGGGAGCCGATCCTGGGCGAGGAGGTCCGCGGGACGATCAACGGCCGCGAGGAGGGCCTGAAGCCCTCCGAGGTGATCCGCCCCGGCGAGGGCTTCCAGTTCTTCAACGGCCGGACCTCGGCCGAGCGGAAGTTCACCTGGTCGGCCCGGATTGAGAACGACGAATTCAAGCCCCGAGAGTCCAACCCCTGAGCGGGGCCGGCGGGGGGCGCGACGCCGCGCCCGGCGATCGATCGGGCCTGGGGGACGAATCATGCGGAACGACGAGCAGGCATCCGAGGAGCACGGGACCGTCCCGCTGTTCGGGCCGACGCCCGGGGGCGACGCCGAGGGCGGGACGACCCGGCCGGCCGACGGCGGCGACCCCAGGCACCGGCCGACCGACGGCGACGAGCGGACGCGACAGGCCGTCTCCGGATGGAGCCCGCCCGACGAACCCGGCGCCGGCGGCCGGCACGCCGAGCCCACGGACGCGAGGTCGTCCGCCGCAGCCATGCCCACGATCGTCGCGACCGGCACGATCCTGATGGACAAGTACCGCGTCGAGCGCAAGCTCGGCGAGGGGGGGATGGGGAGCGTCTGGCTGGTCCGGCACATCCGGCTCGACGAGCCCCGCGCCCTGAAGGTCATCGGCGAGGGGATCGCCGGCGACCCCCGCATCCGCGCCCGGTTCGAGCAGGAGGCCCGGATCCTCGCCAAGCTGAAGCACCCCAACGCGGTGGCCGTCCACGACACGGGGATCGTCGGCGACACCGCCTACATCGAGATGGAGTTCGTCCAGGGCGAGAGCCTGCGGCGGCTGATCCGCCGCGGCGAGCCGTCGTCCCCGGCGTTCATCCTGTGGGTCCTGCGCGGGATGTGCGACGTCCTCGGCTTCGCGCACAACAAGGGGATCGTCCACCGCGACCTCAAGCCCGAGAACGTCATGATCGTCACCGACCCGGAGACGGGCCTACGGGGCGTGAAGGTGGTCGACTTCGGCATCGCCAAGATCGTCCAGGCGGCCGACGCGGCGCTGTCGGTCACCATGCATACGGAGGGCCTCCTGGGGACGCCCGCCTATTCGAGCCCGGAGCAGAACGCCATCGACGTCGAGGCGAAGACGCGAACGGCGATCGACCACCGCAGCGACGTCTATTCCCTGGGCGTGATGCTGTACGAGCTGCTGACGGGGGAGCTGCCCTTCCGCGGGAACTGGAGCCAGGTGCTCTACCAGCACGCCAGCGTCCCCCCCCGCCCCCCCCGCGAGGTCGCCCCCGACGCCGGGATCCCCCACGCCGCCGAGGCCCTGGTCCTCCGTTGCCTGGAGAAGTCGCCCGACCGCCGCCCCTCGTCCGCGGCCGAGCTGTACAACGCCCTCCGCGACGCCCTGGGCGACGCCGGGGCGTTCGAACCGACGGCGGAAGGGGTCGCCATGACCCCGGCGAAGGCCCCGCTCCAGGTCCTCACCCCCCACCCCCACGGCACCGGCCAGCCCGTCCCGACCGTGGAGGTCGACCGTCGCGAGCCCCCGCCCCCGACCCGGCCGCTGCGACGGCTGGTCGCCATCCCCCTGGCGCTCGCCGCCGCGGCGTCCGTCGGCCTGATCGCCCTCCCCTGGCTCCGAGACGGCGGCGGGTCGAAGACCGAGCCCCCGCCGGCCGAGACCGCTTCGAAGACGGCCCCCGCCTCGCCGCCGAGCGTCTCGAAAGCCGTGGCGGATTACCTGAAGTCGTACCACCCCCGCCGACCTTACGAGCCTGTCGCCAGCGCCGAACTCGTCGAGCTGGACGGACTCTGGTGGCCGAAGGCGATCGCGACGGCCGACGCCGACGACCGCCGCCGCCTGGTGCTGCACGGCCGGGTCTACCTCCCCGCCGCCGCGGCCCCCGAGGAGTCCGAAGGGGCCGAGGGCCCGTACAGGCTCCCCCTGGCGGCCGGCGTCGGGAAGGGCCCGGCGCGGGTCGTCTACCGGCTGATCCCCGAGGGCTCGTTCGGCATGGGCGAGCCGGATGAGAAGCGCCAGACGCCCGACGACAAGCCGTATCACAAAGTCGTCATGTCCCCGTACTACCTCCAGGAGACCGAGACGACCGTCGCCCAGTTCGAGCCGTTCCGCCGCGGGGCCGACCGCACGATGGACGAGGACTTCCGCGACTACGACGAGGAGGCGTCCGCCCGCGCCCGCGATGGCGAGGACGACGCGTTCCCGGCCGTGAAGCTCCCCCGCTCCGCCTGCGAGGCGTTCGCCGCGAGCGTCGGCGCCCGGCTCCCGACCGAGGCGCAGTGGGAGTTCGCGGCGCGGTCGCGCGGCGAGCGGCGCTCGGGCTACGTCTGGTCCGACCCCGAGGCCGCCCCGTCCGAGATGGCCAACATCGACGACGCCCGTCTGGCCCCGACGCTGATGCGCGTGAAGTCGTTCAACTCCGACCGGACGATGCAGGGGGTCTTCGACATGGCCGGGAACGCCCGAGAGTGGTGCCGGGACGTGCACAGGCCCTACCTCGACTCCAAGATCCCCGTCGTCGACCCCTTCGAAGCGCCGAGGGAGGGCGAGCCCGACCCCTCCTACGCCATCCGGGGGGGGTCGTTTTTGACGCCTCGCGAGACCGCCCGGGTCTCCTTCCGATCCGACCTGCCGGACCTGGAGTACAGGGCGAAGGACCGGAAGTCTTTCGAAGACGTCGGCTTCCGGACGGTCCTGGAGGTCGTGGTCGCCCGCAAGCTCGACGAACACGGCCGCCCGGCCGACGACGCCCCGGAGGGCCCGCGATGAACCGCTTCCTCCTTTCGATCGGCCTGGCGGCCGTGCTCGCGACGGCCGCCCGCGCCGAGGCCCCCGCGACGAAGCCCCAACTCTGGGCGATGCTCGTCGGCGTCGAGCGTTACGAGGACTCGACCATCTTCCCGCGCTGCCGCGGCGCCGCCGAGGACGCCGGGGCGCTCGCACGTTGGCTGATCGACGCCGCCGGCTGGCCCGCCGACCACGTCCTGCTCCTGAGCGACCGCGAGGCCGCCGACCTGGGCTTCGCCGACCCCGCGCGGGCCCCCGAGCGGCGGCCGGCCACGAAGGCCCAGCTCGATCGCGGCGTGAAGGAATGGCTCGCCGGCAAGGCGAAGCCCGGCGACGCGATCCTGATCGCCTTCGCCGGCCAGGCCGTCGGCCTCCCCCAGCGCCCCGGCGACCACCCGACCCGGTCGGCCCGCGACGTCCTGATCCCCTGGGACGGCCGCGGGGCCGACGTCGAGGGGACCGGCTGGCGGCTCGGCGACGCCATCGAGGGCCTGGCTGCGAGCGGCGACTACTCCATCGTCTGCCTGCTCGACACCTCCCCGGCCGGCCGGGTCCAGTCGCCCCGGCCGCTCGGCAGCCCGGCGAAGTTCGAGCCCGGCGCGCGGATGCTGCGCGGGATCGTCCGCTGGCCGGGCGTCACCGCCTGGATGGCGGCCACCGACCGGCCCTCGGGCCAGGACGCGAAGGACGGCGGCGGCCTGCTGACCAAGGCCCTGCTGAAATCGCTGGGGGGCCGCAAGGACCCCGCCAACCTGTCCGCCGTGCTGGAGCGGATCCGCCGCGAGCCCGACCTGGCCGCGCAGGGCTTCCGGGCCACGGGCGGATTCCGGCCCGACCTGAGCCTGTGGCCGTCGGACGTCCGGCCCCCGCGGGCGAAGTCGGAGCCGATCATCCAGCGCGGCCACGGCGACCGCGTGACGGCGATCGAGTTCAGCGGCGACGGCTCGCGGCTGTTCACGGCCGGCATGGACTCCACCGTCCGGATCTGGGACGCCGCCGACGTCACGCTCGGCCGCGTCCTCCCCTACGCCTTCAACGGGGCCTGGAGCCTGGCCCGCAGCGAGGACGGCCGGCTGATCGCGGCGGGGGGCGGCAAGGGCGAGGTGTTCGCGTTCGACCTGGTCGCCGAGCAACCCATCCTGGCCGACCGCACGGGCCACCGCGGGCCCGTCGACCGCGTGGCCTTCCTGCCGACCGCCGCCGAAGGCGACGCCGCGCCGCCGACGCGGCTGGTCTCGGTCGACGACAGGGGGGCGTGCCTGGCCTGGGAGGTCGCCGGGCGGCGGCTGCGGCCGATCGCGTCGGTCGCCGACGGCAAGGCGCGATTCCTGGCGGTCGCCGCGCGGCCGGGGCCGGCCGCGTTCGCGCTCGTCGCCCCCGACCGCTCCGGAACCGACCGACTCGCGGCGTTCGACGCCTCGGGGAAGGCCGTCGCGTCGCTCCCGATCGAAGGCGCGGAGCCCTCCGCGCTGGCCCTGTCCGACGACGGCGCGACCGCGTTCCTCGCCCGCGAGGACGGCGCGATCGCCGAGGTCGCGCTGCCCGGCGGCGCGACGCGCGAGCGGGCCCGGCTCGACTCGCCGGCCCGCTGGCTCCGGCCCTCGCCGCTGGCCCTGCTGGCGACCGCCGGGGCGCACGTCTGGGCGCTGCCGGACGGCGGCGGCGAGCCGAAGGGGATGGCCCTGGACCGCGAGGTCGGCCGCGCGGCGGTCTCCGCGGACGGCCGGCTGGTGGCCGCGTGCGACCGCTTCCGCGGCGGCCTCCGCGCCTGGGAGCTGTCGCCCGACGCCGCCGAGGCGCGGCCGATCCCGATCGAGGCCGACGGCGGCGGCTCGGTCCTGTCGCTGGCCTTCGCCCCCGGCGGCGAGACCCTGGCGGCCGGCGACGGCCTGGGGGGCGTCCGGCTGTGGGAGATCCCCGCCGGCCGGGGCAAGGCCGCCGTCGCGCCGGGCCGCGGCCGGGCGAGCCACGTCGCCGTCTCGGCCGACGAGCGGGCGCTCCTCCAGGTGGGCGACGGCGGCGAGGCGCTGGTCTGGGAGTTCGGCGAGGGCCGCGGCGCGCGCCGGGTCCCGGGCGACGGCTTCCAGCCCGCGGGGGCGTTCCTGCCCGACGGCTCCCTCGCCCTCATCGACGCCGACGGCCGCGTGGTCGTCCACGACCGAGAGACGCTGGCCCGCCGCGACCTGAAGTTCGAACAGCCCCCGCGCGAGGACGGCGCGGGGCCCTCCGGCTGGGGCTTCCACCGCCTGGCCGTCGCGGCCGACGGCCGGATCGCCGCGGCCAGCCCGGACGGCCCCCTGGCCTGCGTCTGGAAGCCCGACGGCCGCCTCGCCTGCGGCCCGATCCGCGGCCACGACGACCGGATCAACGCCGTCGCCTTCGGGCCGGGCGGCGAACTGCTGACGGGCTCGGACGACGGCCTGCTGAAGGTCTGGGGCGTGGCCGACCCGGGCGAGCCCAGGTTGTTGCGGACCCTCGCCCCGGCCGACCCCGCGGGCCGCTCGCCCGTCACGGCCGCGGCGGCCTCGCCGGCCGTCGCCGGGGAGTGCATCGCGGGTCTCCAGGACGGCCGATTCCTGCTCTGGCGGCCCGGCGCGGCCGAGCCGGTCGAGGCGACGGCCCGGCTGACGGGCGAGGTCAGGGCCGTCGCCTACTCGCCCGACGGCAAGCTCGCCGTCGCCGCGGGGGACGACCGCCGCATCGCCATGATCGAGGCCGCGCGGCCGGGGCTGCCGATCCGCCTCGGCGACGGGACCGGGCATACCGAGCGCGTCAACGGCCTGGCGTTCTGGCCCGGCGGCAAGGTCCTCGCCAGCGCGGGGGACGACGCGGCGGTCCGGCTCTGGCGGCTCTCCGACCGGGCCCCGATCGGCGTCCTCTCGGCCGTGGCCGACGGCCTGGACTGGGTCGTCTACACGCCCGATGGGCTCTACGACGCCTCCCCCTCGGGCGAGCGTCGGGTGGCCTGGCGGCCCGACCCGAAGCTCGGCGGCGGCGAGTTCGTCGCGCGGCTGGACCAGCTCCGCAAGGAACGCCACGTCTTCGACCTGGCCGAGCGCCTGGCCCAGGCCGAGGACGTCCCCGCCGGCGCGATCCCCGCCGGCAAGCCGTCTCGCGTCCAGCTGGAGCCGGTCGCGGAGTTCGACCCGAAGCGGCGGCGCGTCGACCTGGAAGTCCGGCTCGACGACCCGGCGGTCGAGGACGTCCGGCTGTACCACAACGGCGTCCCGATCCCGGGCGACCTGCGGCGCGAGGGGGCGGGCTTCCGCGCGACGGTGACGCTCGTCGGCGGCGACAACTCGCTCTACGCCCTGGCGGGCAAGCCGGGCGCGATCGACGCCCGGTCGAATCGGCTGGACCTCCGCTTCGACGGCCAGACGCTGGGGCGGACGCACGTCCTGGCGCTGGGCGTCAGCAAGTACGCCCGCCAGGCCCTCCGCTACGCCGACGCCGACGCCCGCGCGATCGCCGAATTCCTCCGCACCTCGCCGGACGACCCCGGCGCCGCCGAGGCCGAGCCGATCCTGCTGCTCAACGAGGACGCCTCCCAGCGCACCGTCGGGGAGGCGTTCGAGACGCTGCGACGGCGCGTGCGCGGCCGGCCGGAGGACCGCATCGTCGTCTTCATCGCCGGCCACACCGACGTCCGCGACGGCTACTTCTGCCTGCTCCTCCCCACCGCCCGGCTGCCCGAAGGGCCGGACGTCGTCGCCATGCGCGGGCCCGACCCCAAGACAGCCCCGGCCGCCCCCCGCGGCGACGGCCCGCTGCGCGACCGCACGCTGGTCCCCTACGGGATGATCCACCGCAGCCTCGCCCTGGCCGAGGCCCTCCAGCGCCTGGTCATCGTCGACGCCTGCCAGGCCGAGGCCGTGTTCGACGACCCGGTCGTGCGCACGAAGCGGCGGCGCTCGGTGCGGAACCTGGCCGAGGACGACGCCTACCAGGCCCGCACCTCGTACATCCTGGCCTCGCGACGCGGCGAGCGGGCCGGCGAGGCCGAGCCGCTCAAGCACGGCCTCCTCACCTACACCCTCCTGCGCGGCATGGGCGGCACGGGGATGGGCCCGAACCCCGACCTCCCCGTCTTCGAGACCTTCCCGACCGCCGACCTCAACAGCGACGGCTGGGTGGAGACCGACGAGCTGCGCCGCTACGCCGACGTCGCCCTCCCCAGCCTCGCCCAGAGCTACCCCGACCTCGTCCTCCGCGGCGCCCCCTCCCGGCCCGGCTCCGCCGCCTCCGAGGCCGTCGCCCGCGACGTCCAGCAGGCCGACTCCTTCCCCCTCTTCGAGCTGCGCGGGCCCGTCGCCGTGCCGTGATCGGGCGTCGTCGAAACGCACCCTCTCCCGCCTGGAGGGGGCAGCCGCGCCGCGGCGGGTGAGGGCCGTCGGGATGCGGAGAGCATGCCAGACTCGCGGTCAAAGCCGGCTCATGACAAGCATCCTTCTCCCTCAAGGGGAGAAGGCGTCGATCGCCAAGCTATGTCTACAGGTCCGACGACCCTCACCCGGCCCTCCGGGCCTGCCCTCTCCCGGCGGGAGAGGGGACGTTTTGATGGCGATCGGGGCGACGCGCTAGGGCTCACCGGCGGACCAGGTCGTCCGCGGGCGTAGGCTGGGGCTCGAAGGGACGGACCTTGCGCCAGCCGGCGAAGGTCTCGGGGGGGAAGAGGTCGGCGAACTGGCGGCGGGAGGTCAGCTCGGAGACGCGGCGGACGACGTCGGAGCGGAAGTCCTGGAGCGTGATCGGCGCGTTCGACCGCGAGGCCGAGCCGCCGGCGACGGTGGCGGATTCGATCACGGCCTGGGCGAAGGCGCCGTAGGCGTCCAGGCGCTCGCTCGGCTCCTGCTTGGACGCGACCATCACCACGGCCCCGCGCCGGTTGGCGAGGTCCCGGATCCATTCGCGGAATGACGCGATCGTCGCGCGCGAGGCCCCGGGATGCAGGGCGTCGACCAGGACCAGGACGAGGCACCCCTGCGAGGCCGCCTCCTCCAACGCCTCGGCGATCGCTCCCGCCGAGGCCCCCTGCGCGGACTCGGGCTCGCCGGGCCGGGACGAGGCGAGCACCAGGGCCCCCTCGTCGTCGGGCTTGAACAGGCGCGACTCGACGGAGACGACGACCGTATCCCCCGCCTTGAGGCGGCCGGACCGGACGTCGTCGGCCAGCTCGCGAAAGACGGCCGCGACCTGATCGGCGTCGGGATCGGCCAGGGCCCTGGCGTCGATCGCCGACTCGGAGAAGCGGGCGCGGCCGTCGGGCTTCGGGAAGAACGCGACGAGCGCCTCGGCGTCGCGACGGGCGTGGGCGATCGGATCCGGATCGCGGCGGCCGAAGTCCTCGACGCCGATCGCCCGGACGACCAGCCGGGGGTCGCGGCGCACCGGCGGCGGCGGCTCGGCCACGGCCAGGCGGATCGTGAAGTCCCGGATCGCACGCACGCCCTGGTCGTCCACGGCCTCGACCGTCACGACGTTGAGGTCGGGCGCCAGGCGGATCGGCTCCTCCGCGCGGAACGTACCGGCCGGCGGGTTCGCGACGCGCGGGGCCAGCCGGCGCGGGCCGTTGTGGACGACGATCGAGCGAACCTGGCGGCCGGCGGACGCCTCGGCCTCGACCTGGAGGTTCAGGTCGGGGCCCGCCGCGACGACCTCCGCGCCGGGGGCGGCCGGCGCGGGGGCGATGAGCCGGATGGCCGGCGGGTTGCGCACGACCGGCGGCCCCTGCACCGTCGCCAACGCCGCGACCGGGTCGCCGGTCGTCAGCAGGGCGTCGATGACGGCCGGGCGGCGGAGCTGCGCCTCAAACCGCGACATCGGGTGGAAGTCCGACGGCAGCGATCGCAGGTCGGCGGGGTTCGTCGCGTCGACGTGGTTGAGGTGCCAGCCGATCAGGCGGCGGTCGCCGGCGATCGACGTCTCGTAGAACCCCTCCGGCATCCAGACGACCCACTCGCGGTCCGGTGCCGCGAACAGGCTGAGCGCGGGGACGTCGGCGCGCGAGGTCGCCAAAACCTGCGGCTGAGCCTCCCCGGCGCGGAGCACCTGGAGCGCGAGCTGGTCGGTCAGGTCGGGCGGGACGGCGGCCATCACCGTGTCCAGTCGCGCGACGTCGAGCGGACCGGGCTTCGCCGTCCGCGTCGCGCCGACGATCGCGTCGCCCGCCTTGAGGCCGAGGCGGGCGGCGGCCGATCTCGGGGCCACGGCCTGGACGACCGCCCTCCCCTGCGGATCCACCGCAAGCGCGGCACCCAGGGGCGGGGGGGCGTCGCAGCCGGCCAGGGGCCAGAGCGCGACCGTCATGTCGGCCGAGCACGAAGCCAGCCAGCGGCCGTCGGCCGACGGGGCCATCGCGTGGACCGCCCCGCCGTGGCCGAGGAAGACGCGGCTGCGCGTCCGGTCGCGGAGGTTGTAGACGAGGATGGCGCCGTCCTCGGTCCCCACCGCCGCGCAGGGGGCGTGGTGCCCGGCCGCGGCGTCGGCGGGGATGAACGTGTAGCTCGACCAGCGGACGTCGGACGGCGTGATAACGACAGGGAGCGGATTCCCGCCGTCCGGCACGAACTCGACGCGGTCGAAATCGAGCGAGCGGAAGCGCCAACCCTCCAGCGTCGGCACGGTCCCCCGGAGCGAAGCCGCGGGGTCCTGGGCCCCGAACCGACGCTCGCGGAGGTCGAACGTCTCCCAGGGCGTCCCCCCCGCCCCGTCCGCGCGGGCCCGGCGGAAGGCCACTGTGGGCCCGGCGTCGACGAACGCCACGTCCCACAGCATCGACCCCGGCCCGTCGGCCCGGAGGTCCGGTTCGTCGCGGCCGGGGTCGGCCATGTCTCGGAGGACCACCTCCTGGCGCTCGCCGCCGCCCATCGCCAGGAACTTGCCGTCGGGGCTGAAGCCCAGGGCCATGACCAGCCCCTTCGCCGATCGCGCCAGGCCGACGGGCTTCCCGTCGGGGAGGGATCGCAGCTCCACGTCGCAATCCTTGGACGCGACTTCCTCATGGGTGGCGACATGCTTCAGGACGCTCACCGCCAGCGTCTTGCCGTCCGGGCTGCACGCCAGGGCCTCGATCGCGCGACGGGGCCGGACAGCGCCGCCGCCGATCGCGCGCCCCTCCAGGGCCTCGCGGTTGAGGATGGACCCGTTCGCCAGGCCCGCGCCGTCGTAGTGTTCGAGCCGGCCGTCCTCGCGGCCGACGATCACGTCGCGGCCCCCCGGGCTCACGGCCAGGGCGTTGATCCCGGCCGCCCGGCCGGCGTCCTTCGCCAGGTCCGCGGTCGAGGGGGAGGCGACCAGGAGGGGCCGTCCGTCGCGCGCGTCCCACAGCCGAATCGAGCCGTCCTTCGCGCCTCCCACGCTCACCAGGCGGGAGTCGTCCAGGAACTCCGCCGCCTTCACCTCGCCGGCATGGCCCTGGAGGATCAGGAGCGTCCGCGGGGCCTCGCCCAGCTCCCAGATCCGGATCGTCCGGTCGAACTCGTTGCCGCACGAGGCCAGCCGCGAGCCGTCCGGCGAGAAGGCCAGGTGCGAGACCGAGCCCCCGTGCCCCCGACGCCGTTCGACGGGATCGTCGGCGCTGCCGGCGGGAAGTTCGAAGGCCAGGTCGCCCGACTCCCGCGATCCGTCGCGGCCGAGGCGGTAGAGCAAGATCCCCCCCCGGCTGCCGATCGCCCCCATGCCGGCCACCGCGACGAGCCGGCGGCCTTGCGCATCGACCTTCGGGGAGACCGCCACGGCGTAGACCCGGCCCCCGCGACGCCGCATGGGGGGCCGGATCGACGATTCGAGCCGCGGCCGGCCCCGGTCCAGCTCCCAGACGTGGACCACCTTGTCCCGGCCTCCGGTCAACAGCCGCGAGCCGTCCGGCGTGAACGCGAGGGCCTGGATCAGGTCGGTGTGGCCCTGGGAGTTCATGGTCAGGATCGGGTTGACGAAGTCCTCGGGCAGCCCCTGGGCGCTCGATGCGCCGCCCGCCCCGCAGGCCGAGACGACCAGCGCGGCGGCGAGCCGTCGCAGGGCCGCGGGCGGGTGGGGAAGGTGGAACGCCGCCGGCCGTCGCGCGTCGATCATGGCCCTGCTCCGGTCCGATGCGAAGGGGTCGGGCCTCCGGCGCGCGGGCCCTGCCCGCCTGACTCGCCTCAGGGCCAGCCCCCGTTCCAGCTTACGGCTCGCCCGTCGTCCCCGTGACGCCTGGCGCGGGGGGGGGGGCGGGACGACGGAGACCGATCCATCATTCCAGATTCCGGACGGGAAAACTCCTAAAGCCCCCAAAAATCTTACGACTCGGCCTGTCCGGACGGCCGATACAACCGTTGCCGTCACACGTCGTCTCCGCCCCGCGGGCTTCGACGTGGTCCGACGGGTCGGCTTCGGTTGCGGTGACGGAGGTTCGGGTTCCGCCGAGCGCGGGGAGATGAGCGATGAATCGAGCACATCGGGCCTGGCTGACCGCCGGGATGGCCCTGGCCCCGATCGCCGCGGTGCCGGCCGCCTTCGGCCAGGCGAGCCCCCAGGCGACCTACATCGCCACGCCGATCGCCAAGAGGGCCCCGGGCGTCCCCGCCGCCTATCCCCGGGGCTATGAATCCCCCGCCGCCCTCGCACCGGCGGGCTCCCCCCAGTCGTCGATCGCGACCCCCTACGGCGCGGTGCCGGCCACGCCCCAGTCGCCGGGTGCCGCCGCCGTCGCCACGCCTTACGGGACGATCCCGGGCCAGGCGGCCGCCGGCCAGGTCGGGCCCGGCCTCTCCTCGAACGTCGGCCCGATGACGGTGCCGGGGCCGCTCGACGCCGGGGCGTACGCCCCCGGCGGCACCGGCGGCACCGGCGGCGCGGGCTATGCTCCGGGCGCGGCCGGCGGCGCGGGCGCCTACGGCGGCGACGCCATGGGCGGGGCCGCGGGGGCCGGC
>Ga0209958_1001778_pt1 | contig 14488 bp, 12 predicted proteins | sample ThiBio_inoc_plan_FD_183942 | JGI IMG/M metagenome (GOLD analysis project Ga0209958, IMG submission 183942) | Wastewater bioreactor microbial communities from Cape Town, South Africa - Thiocy_inoc_plan (SPAdes) | ecosystem: Engineered > Bioremediation > Thiocyanate > Unclassified | place: South... | reverse complement strand
TTCGTCCGCCGACTCTTCGCGATGCGGGGCGATCGATCCGACGGTGCCATGAACCCTCCGTCCGGGCCGAGGCGAGGAAGAATCCTATATCGCGATCGACGATCGAAGCCACCGTTTTCAGGTGCGTAACAATGGTCTCGGCCAAGAGTTGCGTTTAATGATCGGGAAGCCTCCTTCCCTCGAAGGAAGCCAACGCACTTGGGTCGTTTCATTCCCCCGATTCCCGAGGCGGCCGTCGCGACCCCGGCGTCACGAGGTCGATGAGGGGACCCGCGGGCTCCGAAGCCGTCGACGCAAAGTCGGGCGGAAGACCCGGGGCGTTGGCGACGAAAGGCCGAGGACCCTCGGGGCGGCGAGACGAAATCGGAAGAATCGGACCGGCCGAAGGCTGGCGATCTTGACAATCGCAGCGTCGGACCGTAATCGTTGAGGTTGCCTTGCGACGACCCGACGGACGGCCGCGGGGGCCGATTTCGGGGGTCGTTCGGAGGGCCGGCGCGCTCCGGAGCGAGCCCGTTCGGCTCCCCTTCGCCGCGAGGCCCCCCCTGGCACCCGTCCCCGAGGAGGACGTCATCGGACCGATCGAGCGAGGATTGAGGGTCAACGAGCAGATCCGCATCTCCCCCGTGCGGGTCATCAACGCGGAAGGCGCCATGCTGGGCGTCATGCCGACGAACAAGGCGCTCGAGGCCGCACGCGAGACGGGGATGGACCTGGTCGAGGTCGCGCCCAACGAGCGCCCCCCGGTCTGCAAGATCATCGACTACGGCAAGTTCAAGTACACCCAGAAGAAGCGCCTGACCAAGCAGAAGCAGCACCAGGTCCAGATCAAGGAGATCCGCGTCCGCCCCAAGACCGGCGACCACGACATCGAGGTCAAGGTCAAGCGGGCGAAGGAGTTCCTGGAGGCCAAGGACAAGGTGCTGGTCAACGTGCTCTTCCGGGGCCGCGAGCTGGCGCACATCGATGAAGGCCGCAGGGTCATGGATGAAGTCCTCCAGGCCCTCGAAGAGGTGGGCAAGCTGGAGAAGACCCCTTCGATGGAAGGGCGTCGCATGACCGCCATCCTGGCCCCCAGGGCCTCGTAACTCGCGACGATCGTCCGACCCCGCCCGCCGCCGGGAATCGTGCGAACGGCCGGGCGGGTCGTCTGGACGCCGGCGGGGGCGGTCTGCTACGATGGGCCGCTTGCCCGCCCGCGGCCTCGATCGGCGTCCCCCCCGAACGGGCCCCGGGCCTGCCCGGCACCGCGTCGGGCCGACTTCGACCGGCCCCGGCCCGATCCGCGACGGCGCGGCGTCCCCCGCGACGGCCGCCCGCGGCCGACCCTCATTGGAACCGAACAGGACGATAGTGTCATGCCGAAGTTGAAGACCCACAAGGGGATGAAGAAGCGGTTCAAGGTGTCGGGCACCGGCAAGGTCTCGCACAAGCGCTGCGGGTCGTCGCACTTGAACTCCCACAAGAGCGGCAAGAAGATCCGCAAGCTCAGGAAGAAGTCCTTCCTGAACGTCTCCGCCGAGAACAAGCGGGTGCGGAAGGCCGTGCGGGTGCGGATCTCCACCAACCCGCTGGCCGTCGTGGCCGCCCGCGCCGAGTCCCAGGCCGAGCACAAGGCCGAGGGGACCACCCCGCCCAAGAGCCGCCGCCTCCGCTTCCGCGGCCGTCGGGCCCAGGAACAGGCCGCCGCCTCCTGACGCCGCCCGAATCGATCGTACGAGCCCGGACGAGATCCCGAATCCTTATCAATCGCGTCGAGGGCGACGGTCGCCGTCGCCGCCAGCGAGAGTCCTGAATCATGCGTGCAAGAAAAGGTGCGGCCCGCCGCCAGGCCAAGAACCGTCTGTTCAAGGCCGTCAAGGGGTTCGTCGGCGGCCGCGGGCGGCTGCTGAAGTCCGCCAAGGAGACCCTCCTCCGCGCCGGCATGTTCGCCTTCCGCGACCGCCGGGCGAAGAAGCGCGAGTTCCGCCGCCTCTGGATCGTCCGCGTCAGCGCCGCCGCCGAGATGCGGGGCATCAAGTACAGCCGGTTCATCCACGGGCTGAAGCTGGCCAACGTCGGGCTCGACCGCAAGAGCCTCTCCGACCTGGCCATCTACGACTCCGAGACCTTCGACGCCATCGTCGCCAAGGTTCGCGCCGAGCTGGACAAGTTCGACGCCGAGCTGAAGGCCCGCCGGCAGCAGAAGGTCAAGACCGCCTGATCGCCACGCCTCGGAAGCCCCGATGAGCACGACCGGATCGCTGGAAACCGCCCTCCTGGAGCTGGACGAGCTCCAGGCCGGGGCGGTTCGCACCTTCGAGGCCGCCGCCTCGCCCGACGAAGTCGAGGCCGCGCGCGTCGAGTACCTGGGCCAGAAGCAGGGCCGCCTCAAGGCCGCTCAGGAACGGCTCAGGTCGCTCCCCAACGAGGTCAAGAAGGCGTATGGCCAGCGGTTCAACGGGGTCAAGCAGGCCCTGGAGGCCGCGTTCGACTCCGCCCGGGCCCGGGTGGAGCGCCGGGCCGTCGCCGCCGGCGGGATCGACGTCACCCTGCCGGGGATCGCCCCCCGGCTCGGCCATCGCCACCCCCTGGCCCAGACGGCCGACGAGCTGATCGACATCTTCGGCCGCTTCGGCTTCGCCGTCGCCCGCGGCCCGGAGGTCGAGGACGTCCGCCACAACTTCGACGCCCTGAACATCCCCCCGGTCCACCCCGCGCGGGATCCTCTGGACAACTTCTACCTGTCCGACGGGACCATGCTCCGGAGCCAGACCAGCACGATCCAGGTGCGGGTGATGGAGTCGCAGCCGCCGCCGGTCCGGGTGGTGGCCATCGGCCGGGTCTACCGGCCCGACACCGTCGACGCCACCCACTCGTTCATGTTCCACCAGATCGAGGGGCTGATGGTCGACGAGGGGGTGACGATGGGCCACCTCAAGTCGATCCTGCGCCTCTTCGCCAAGAGCTACCTGGGCGAGGATGTGCAGATCCGCTTCCGGCCCTCATTCTTCCCGTTCACGGAACCGAGCGTAGAAGTCGATATGCTCTGGCACGGCGGTCGCAGATGGGTTGAAATGGGCGGAGCGGGGATGGTCGACCCCAACGTGTTCAAGGCGGTCGGCTACGACCCCGAGCGGGTGACCGGCTTCGCGTTCGGACTGGGCATCGAGCGTCTCTGCATGCGGCGGCACGGCATCGACGACATCCGGCTCCTCTACCAGAACGACGTCCGCTTCCTCGACCAGTTCTGATCCGACCCCCCGCCCTCGGCACCCCGCGGCGAATCACACGAGCGAACGAGCAAGGGGCCCATCATGAACGACGTCCAAGACAGCGTCATCGTCACCGCGGGTGCGACGGCCCACGGAGTCTGCGTCCACCACCACGACTTCCCCGAAGTCCGCGCCGAGGGGCAGTCCCCGCGCGAGGCCGCCGCGCTGCTGGCGAACAAGCTGGCCGCGGCCATGGACACCGCCCTGACCGAATGGCGCCGGCAGTCGCTGACCAAGGCGATCACCGACGTCAACGAATACGTCAAGCGGGAAGGCTGAGGCCGTCACCCCATGCCGACGACCGAGGGCGAGCCGCCCGCGAAGCCGAAGAAGCCGAAGCGGCCCCCCGCCTTGGTGCGCGACCTCGGCGTGCTGGACGCCTCCATGCTCGTCATGGGGGCGATGATCGGCTCGGGCGTGTTCATCACGTCGGCCGAGTCTTCCCTGCTGGTGGGGTCGCCCGGTTGGCTGATGGCCGCCTGGGCGCTCGCCGGCCTGATGACGATCGCCGGGGCCGTCTCCGCGGCCGAGTTGGCCGCGATGATGCCGAAGGCCGGCGGGCAGTATTACTTCCTGCGCACCGCCTACGGCCCGCTCGTCGGGTTCCTGTTCGGCTGGTCGCTGTTCCTCGTGGTCCAGACGGGGACGATCGCGGCGGTCGCCGTGGCGTTCGCGAAGTTCCTGGGGGTCTTCCTCCCGGCCGTCTCGGCCGAGCACAGCTACATCGCCCTGCGAGCCGGCCGCTACGCGATCCGGCTCTCGACCCAGCAGGCCGCGGCCGTCGCGGTGATCGTCGCGCTGACGGTCGCCAACACGCGCGGCCTGAAGCTGGGCTCGCTGATCCAGAACACCTTCACGTTCGCCAAGACCGCCGCGCTCATCGGCCTCATCCTCGCCTGCTTCCTGCTGGGGGTCGATAAGCGGGCCGCGGCGTGGACGGCCTCGTGGTGGGATCCCTGGGCGAACGGCTGGACGCCTTCGTCCTATTACGCGGCGCCGCTGCCGTTCGAGGGCTACGGGGCCGTGCTGCTCCTGCTCGGCCTGGCGATGATCGGCCCGCTGTTCTCCTCCACGGCCTGGAACAACGTGACGTTCGTCGGCGAGGAGACCCGCGACCCCGGGGCGACGCTCCCCAAGGCGCTGTTCCGGGGCACGGCGGCCGTGATCGCCCTGTACCTGCTGGCGAACGTCGCGTATCTGACGACGCTGACCTTCCCGCAGATCCAGCACGCCCCCGAGGAGCGCGTGGGGACCGCCGCGATGGAGGCCGCCGTCGGGGCGAGCGGTCGCTACCTGATGGCCGGCGCGATCCTGATCTCCACGTTCGGCTGCGTCAACGGCCTCATCCTGGCCGGCGCCCGGGTCTTCTACGCGATGGCCCGCGACCGCCTCTTCTTCCAGGCCGCCGCGAAGACCAACGAGCATCACGTCCCGGCCGTCGCCCTCTACGCGCAAGGCGTCTGGGCCTGCCTGCTGACCCTGCCGGCGACGTTCACGGTCGACCCGAAGACCGGGGAGTCGAGGCCGGGGAACCTGTATTCGGAGCTGCTGGAATACATCATCCCCGTCGACCTCTCGTTCTGCCTGCTGATGGTCGCGGCGGTGATCCTGATGCGCCGCAAGGCCCCGTTCCTGAACCGGCCCTACAAGACGTTCGCCTACCCCTGGACGCCGGCCGTGTACATCGTGCTGGCCGGCCTCCTGGTCGTCGATTTCCTGTTCCTGAAGCCCCTGACCTCGGGCGTCGGCTTCCTGATCGTGCTGACGGGGCTCCCCGTCTACTATCTATGGGACCGCCTCCAGCGCCGGCCGGCCGTCGCGAAGGCGAAGCCCGCGCCGAGCCCCGAGACCGCGAGCGAATAGCCCGATGATCGTCAGTTGGAACCAGCTCACCGACTACGTGCGCCTCGACATGCCCGTGGAGGCCCTGACCGAACGCCTGGCCCTCACCGGCCTGAACCACGAGTCCACCGAGGACGTCGGCGGCGACCTGGCGATCGACCTGGAAGTCACCAGCAACCGCTCCGACTGCCTGGGCCAGATCGGGGTGGCGCGGGAGATCTCCGTCCTGTACGGCAAGCCCCTGCGCCTGCCGGCCGCGTCGCCCCGGACGGCGGGCGAGCCGGTGGAGGCGTTCGCGGCGGTCTCCGTCGAGGCGGCCGACCTCTGCCCCCGCTTCACCGCGCGGGCGATGACCGGCGTGAAGGTCGGCGAGAGCCCCTGGTGGATGCGCAAGCGGCTGGAGACGCTGGGCGTCCGGCCGGTCAGCAACGTGGTCGACGTCACCAACTACGTCATGTTCGAGTGCGGCCAGCCGCTCCACGCCTACGACCTCGACAAGCTCGAAGGCCGCCGGCTGGTCGTCCGCAAGGCCCGGCCCGGCGAGAAGCTCACGGCGATCAACGGCAAGGAGTACGACCTCCGGCCGGAGATGCTCGTCATCGCCGACGCCGCGCGGCCCGTCGGCCTGGCGGGCGTTATGGGAGGGCTCGACACCGAGATCGGCCCCGGGACGACGAACGTGCTGATCGAGGCCGCCCGGTTCGACCCCATGTCGGTCCGGAAGACCTCGCGGGCCCTGGGCCTGTTCAGCCCGTCGAGCTTCCGCTTCGAACGCCCGCTCGACCCCGAGGTCGCCGACTGGGCCAGTCGCCGCACGGCGGAGTTGATCCTGGAACTCTGCCCCGGTGCCGTCCTGCACCCGGGCGTGATCGACGTGGCCTCCCCGACCGCCCCGCGCGAGCCGATCGTCCTGCGGCTGGCGCAGATCCCGCGCGTGCTGGGCATCGAGGTCGACCCGGTCGAGGTCCGCCGCATCCTGGAGGCCCTGGGCCTGCGGGTGCTCGACGAGACCGACCGCGCCATCAAGGTCGCCCCCCCGACGTGGCGGGCCGACCTGGAGCGCGAGATCGACCTGATCGAGGAAGTCGCCCGGATCCACGGCTATGAGAAGATCGTCGAGGACCGTCCCATCCCCGTCGCCAGCGCCCCGCGCGGGCGTCGCGAGCGGGTGGAGTCGGCCGTCCGCGACGCCCTGACCGCCCAGGGGCTGGACGAGGCCGTCACGTTCAGCCTGGTCGAGGACGCGCTCGCCGCGCCCGTCACCGCCGAGGGGGCCGACGCCCCGCCGCTGCGGGTCTCGCACTCCAGCCGCCGGCGCGAGAACGCCCTGCGCCGCAGCCTGGTGCCGAGCCTGCTGGCCGTCCGCCGCCACAACGAATCCTACGGCGTCGCCGACGCCCGCATCTTCGAGATCGCCGACGTCTACATCCCGCGCGAGGACGGCGCGCTGCCCGACGAGCCGGCCCGCCTGGCCATCGCCGCGGGGGGCGAGTTCCTCGGCCTGAAGGGGGTCGTCGAGACGCTGCTGCGCCGGCTCCTCATCGTCGAGCCGCTGTCGGCGCGGCCCGCCGGACTCCCCCTGTTCGCCGCCGGCCGGGCCGCGGAACTGTGGCTGGGCGACGTCCGGCTCGGCTGGATGGGCGAGGTCGACGCCGAGGTCGCGAGGAAGTTCGAGCTGCGCAACGCCTGCTCGGCCGCCGAGCTGGACCTGGGCCTGCTGCTGGAGAAGGCCCGGACGATCGCCCAGTACAGCCCGCTCCCCAGTTATCCGGCCGTCGTCCGCGACCTGTCCCTGGTGCTCGACCGTTCCGTCACCTGGGCCGAGCTGGAGGCCGTCGTCCGCGAGAACGCCGGCGGCTCGTTCCGCGAGGCCCACTACCTCGACACCTTCCGCGGCGGCAACCTCGGCGACCAGAAGCAGAGCGTCCACTTCGCGATGACCTTCCGCCGCGACGATCGCACGCTGACCGGCGAGGAGGTCGACGAGGCCGTGAAGGCCGTCGTGGAAGCCTGCTCGCGGAAGCTCGGCGCGACCTTGCGGGCCTGACGGCGCGCGATTCGCGGCGATGCTGAGGCGACGAGACGTCCGGTGGTCTGCAATCTCCCCAGTGCGTGCTTTGGACGATCATCCTTCTCCCCTCGTGGGAGAAGGTGGCCGAAGGCCGGATGAGGGGGGATTCGCAGGCTTTCGGTCGCGCCCCCCTCATCCGCCCCTCCGGGGCACCTTCTCCCACGAGGGGAGAAGGGGGGACGTTTCAACCGCCCGCTTGGGAGTGGTCTCCAGCTCTCCATTCGTCGAGGGCTTCTTGCCGAGGTCTCGATGCCGGCCTTCCGAAACACCCTCACCACCTGGCGCGCGAACTTTTGGATCCTCCTGCGCGAGTGGCGGACGGGGGTGCTGCTGCTGCTGTTCTTCGGCCCGTTCCTGGCGTACATCGGCTTCGGGACGCTCTGGCTGTATGAGCACGGCTGGATCATCCCGGGCGTCATCGGCTGGATCGCGGCCGGCGGCCTGTTCGCGATCCTGGCGGCGCGCTGGACGACCAGCGTCCGGACCGTCCTGCCCCCGCTCGACTGGGACGCCCCCCGGACCTTCTCGCCGCTCGATCGCCAGGCCTGGCAGATCGTCGAGGACGAGGCCCAGGCGTCCGAGGAGCTGGCGATGGAGACCCTGATCGACGGGGACCGCTACATCGAGACCGGCCGCGTCCTGCTCCAGAAGCTGGCCGTCCACTACCATCCCGACACCAAGCACCCGCTGGACGAGGTCCCCGTCGTGGAGCTGCTGGGGGCCCTGGAGTTGGCGGCGGAGGACCTCGGCAAGCTGACGCGCCAGATCCCCGGCGGCGACCTCATCACGCTGGCCCACTGGCGCAAGGCGTTGCAGATGGCCAACTACATCAACAAGGCCAACGACCTGTACGCGCTGGTCTCGCCGCTGCTGAACCCGCTGAGCGGGCTGACGCGCATCGGCACCCGCGAGCTGATCGTGAAGCCGGCGTGGAAGAACATGCAGCAGAACGTCCTGCGCTGGTTCTTCCAGGCGTACGTCAACCGGATGGGCGTCCACCTGATCGAACTGTTCAGCGGCCGGCTCGCGATCGGCGTCGACGAGTATCGCCGCCTCACGCGCCGTCGCCCCATGTCGACGATCCGGGCCGACGTCGACGAGCCGCTGACCGTGGCCGTCGTGGGGGCGCGCGAGTCGGGCAAGTCGCGGCTCATCCGGGCCGCCCGCGAGGTGTTCGAGGGGGACGACCGGCCCGTCCGCGCCCGGCTGGAGGGGATGGGCCTGGACCCGGCGCTCGTCGATCGGCTCAAGGGCGTGAAGTACGTCGAGGTCCCCGGCTACACGACGACGGGCCCGGCCGATCGCGAGTCGAGGTCGGACCGGACCTCGCGCGAGGCGGCCGTGGCGGCCTCGGTCGACGCCGACATGCTGATCCTGGCGATCGACGGCGGCAAGGGCCTGCGCCCGGCCGACCTGGCGTTCGCCAAGGCGTGGGATGCGCACTACCTCCAGCATCCCAACCGCGAGGCCCCGCCCACGCTGGTCGTGGTGACGGGCGTCGATCGGCCGGAGTTCGGCCCGGCGTGGCAGCCGCCCTACGACTGGGGGGCCGGCCAGGGGGCCCGCGAGGCCGCCGTCCGCGGCCTGTTCGACTCGCTCCGCGCCTCGCTGCCGCCGACGTTCGCCGAGTTCGTCGCGGCCGGCCTCCCCGACGCCACCCCGTTCGGCGTGGTCGAGCACATCCTCCCCGCGTTCGCCGCCCAGCTCCACCGCGCCGAGCGCGCCGCCCTGCTCCGTCGGCTCCATGCGGCGGCCGGCCGATCGAAGGTCGGCCGCGTGATGAGCCAGCTCGGCCAGCAAGGCAAGAGCGTCTGGACGCACCTGAAGAACCGGCGGAAGGCGTCGAAGTCGGGCTGACCGACGATCAGAACGGTGTGGCCCCGGGCGCAGCGGCGGGTGCCTGCGCCGGCCGCCGCGCGGGCTGGGCGGCCGGACGAGAGGCCGGGGCCGACGTCGCGGCCGGGGCCACCGCGGCGGGCTGGCCGGGCTGGTTCGGATTCGGCGGCGCGCCTTCGACCTTCCCCTCGGCGCCGAACCGGATGAACGTCCCGGACGCGAGCGGCACGGAGGTCGAGACGATGACGGCGTCGCTCCCCCGGAACAGCCCGGAGACCTGCACGCGCTCGGGGCCGACCTCGCCCAGCGACTTGACCCGGACGTCGACGACGTGCTCGGCCCGGATGACCTGGATGGTGGCGTCGGGCGAGCCCGCGGCGGCCGACTTGATCGCCGTGCGCGGGACGACGGCCACCGGCGCGACCGGCAGGCTGGCGCTGCGGACGCGGAGGCCGGGCTCGAGGTCCCCCTTCGGGTTCTGGACCTGGACCCACGCGGCGGCGAACGGGGCGGCCAGCTCGCGCAGGGGACGATACTCCTCCGTGGTCGGCAGTGGGACGATCGACTGCACCTTCACCGACTGCCGCTGATCCTCGATCGCGACCGTCGTCTCGTCGCCCGCCTTGACCGTGCGGCGATCGACCGGCGCGAGGGCCTTCAGGATCGTGAGGTCGGCCAGCTCGGCGATCACGGTCCCCTTGAGGACGTACTGCCCCGAGGCGACGGGCGTGGCGACGACCCGGCCGGCGAACGGGGCGCGGAGGGTCAGCCGGTCCAGCTCCAGCCGGGCCAGCTCGACGCGGGCCTCGGCCGCCTCCACCTGCGCCTGGCCGACGGCCGTCGGCGCCTGGGCGGCGAGCGCCTGACGCTCGTGCAGCTCGGCCTCGGCGACCTTGAGCCGCGCGGCGGCCTCGCCGCGGTCCATCTCGGCGAGCTGCTGGGTCTCGCGGACGGCCGAGCCGGCCGGCGCGTCGACGCTCTTCACGAAGCCGTCGGCCGGGGCCACGATCGTCACGCGACGGACCGGCTCCAAAACGGCGACGACCTGGTATCGCTCCGGGGCCGTCAGGGCGATGGGCTCGGCATCGATCGTGGCCGAGGTCGGGGGGCCCTGCCCGCGGGCCCCGGCGGCGAGGCCGAGGGTCGCGATCGCGACGGGGGCGAGTCGGGAGATCCGGGCGTGCATGGCGGCCCTCGCGCTCGGGGTGGAGATGTCCGCGACGTGTCGGCCATTGTACGGCCGGCCCGGGTCCCGGGGACACCCACGCCCTATCATTCGCCCCGGGCTCGCAGTAGGATCGGCGTCGCGGGCCCCCGGCGGATCGTCGCCGACGGCGGCCGGAATCCACTCCCCAATGCGAGGCGGGCGAGGACCATGAGCGATCAGTTCACGAGGCGCGGGTTCGTGGGGACGGCGGGCGCCGTCGGGGCCGCCGCGGCGTTCGCGGCGCCGGCGATCGGCCGGGCGTCGTCGGCCGCCGAGCGCAAGCGGCTGGGGATCATCGGCGCGGGGAGCCGCGGCAACCAGCTCCTGGACGACTTCCTGAAGCAGGAGGACGTCGACCTGGTGGCCGTCGCCGACGTCGACGACCGCCACGCCGGCGAGACCGCCGACCGCATCAAGGAGGCCAAGAAGGGCGAGCGCCCGCACGCCAGCCGCGACTATCGCGAGATGCTCGACCGCAAGGACCTGGACGCGGTCATCATCGCCACGCCCGACCACTGGCACGCCCTGCCGACGATCCACGCCGTCCTCGCCGGCAAGGACGTCTACGTCGAGAAGCCCGTCGCCCACAACGTCGCCGAGGGCCGGGCCATGATCGAGGCCGGCCGGAAGACCGGGAAGATCATCGCCGTCGGCACCCAGCAGCGGTCGTCGAACCACTTCCGCAAGGCCGTCGACATCGTCCGCTCCGGCAAGCTCGGCAAGGTGTTCTGGGTCCAGACCTGGAACTTCGAGAACATCAGCCCGGTCGGCATGGGCCCCTCGCCCGACACCGCCGCGCCGTCGTACGTCGACTACGACCGGTGGCTCGGCCCCGCGCCCGAGCGGCCGTTCAACCTCAACCGCTTCCACCTGCTGTTCCGGTGGTATTCCGACTACGCCGGCGGCATGATGAGCGACTGGGGCGTCCACCTCAACGACATCGTCCTGTGGGCGCTCGACGCCAAGGGCCCGGACAGCGTCTACGCCACCGGCGGCGTCGAGACCACCGACGACGACCGCGACACGCCCGACACGCTCCAGGTCGTTTATGAATTTCCGACGGCCACCCTGACGTACTCGATGCGCAAGGGGAACGGCTACAAGTTCAACGGCCACGACTACGGCATCCTCTTCTGCGGCACCGACGGCAGCCTGCTGCTGGACCGCTCGGGCTACGAGGTCATCCCGGACCAGATCGGCAAGCCGTACGGGATCAAGCTCGTCCACGGCGACCGCGAGACGCGCAAGATCACCCTGGAGGCGTCGAAGGAGAAGGGCGACGACGGCCAGCCGCCGCACGTCCGCAACTTCCTCGACTGCATGGCCTCGCGCGAGAAGCCGACCTCCGACATCGAGATCGCCCATCGCTCGACCAACACCTGCCACCTTGGCAACATCGCCTACAAGGTCGGCCGCAAGCTCAACTGGGACGCCGAGGCCGAGCGCTTCAAGAACGACCCCGAGGCCGACGCCCTCCTCTCGCGCGAGCCGCGCAAGGGCTACGAGCTGCCGAAGGTGTGACGCTCGGTCGACCGCCATCGCCTTCCCACGGCTCGCCCTCCCCGCAGGCTGGGTCGCGACCCAGCCTGCGAGGTTTGAAGTCCGAGGCTCTCGGTCGCCCGCCCCCTCATCCGGCCCTCCGGGCCACCCTCTCCCGCCGGGAGAGGGGATGTCGCGTGCGGTCGCCTCAGGGACGAGACTCCATCCCCGGAACCTGCCTCCGTCGTGCCCGGACGCCGTCGGGGAACAGGCGCTCCTGGTCGAGCATCCCCGCGACGTCGAGCGGGATCGGGAGGAAGTCGGTTTCGAACGCGAGGCCGGGGAGTCGTTCGACCTCGTCGGCGAGCGGGCGCGTCACCCAGAGCGAGGTCAGCTCCAGGGTGTTGGGGATGATCGCCATGCGGGCCTCGGCCGGGTCGATGCGCCAGCAGGTGTCGAGGCAGGCGGCGATCACGTCGCGGTCGGTCGGCATGGCCAGGGGGACGCGGGCCCGCGCCAGGAAGTTGCTGGTGAAGCTGTTCACGCGGACGGGCGTCGGGTCGATCGCCCGGACGAACCGCTCGGTCGTCAGGTCCGCGAAGCCGACACCCAGGGCGTTGCCGCGCGATTCCTCGGAGACGTCGAGCACGGCCAGCCGCGTCACCACCGGCCGGGGGTGGTCGCGCGTCGTCTCGACCTTGAGCCGGCCGATGACCGCCGGGTCCATGCCGGTCCCGCTGTAGTTCTTGCCCAGCTCGCCGACGATCAGGACGTCGAGCTGGTCGAACGGCAGCCCCGGCATCAGCGCCCGGGCCTCGTCGAGCAGGGCCGGTTCGACTTCGAGGATCTCCTCGGGCTCGACCGCGACGACCTTCGCCACGCGGTCGGCCGCGTTCTCCAGGATCGCCAATCCGAGCGCCACGGGCGTCCGCTTCAGGAGGAATGCGCCGACCTCCGGGAGCATCCGCTTCAGCCCCGGCAGCCCCAGCTTGTGGACCTGGGCGGCCCCCTGGCGCTTGCCCAGGCCGATCGTCAGCATCTTGAGCAGGCCGCTCTCGTACCGCCCGGTGAACGAGGTGTGGGGCTTGATCCGGTTGAGCAGGACGATCCCGTCGGCGTCGAACGCGTTGCGGTCGAAGTGGATCGGCAGCCCGAACCCGTCTGTCCCCAGGACGACCGTGCTCATCGCGCTGAGGATCGGGCAGCCGGCCGACCGTTCCGTCACGCCCAGCTCCGCCAGCAGGGCGCGTTGGCCCTCCGACGTGCCGCCGCCGTGGCTCCCCATCGCGGCCACGAGGAACGGCGAGAAGCCGAGCGACCGGACGGAGTCGACGGCCGCGCGGACGATCGTCGGCAGGCCGGCGATCCCCCGGCTGCCGACGGTGATCGCGATCCGCCCCCCTGCGGGTGCCCGGCCCACCAGGGCGCTCGACGTCACGGCGCGGGCGACGGCGGAAGCGACGTCGGCCTCCTCGGGCTGGTCGAAGGTCCGGCGGACGCGGGCGATGGGTGGGAAGTCCATAATCGCATTCTATCCCCGCGAGCTTCCGCTTCGAAACGACGAGGCCCCCGACGCGCCCGGGAGGACGGCGTCGGGGGCCCTAGGCTTCATCGATTCCCGCGGGGTCGCGTCAGGCGGCGCGACGGGTGCGGCGGGACTTGGCGACGGCGACGGCGGCGAGGACGCCGGCCCAGCCTAGCACGGCGGCCGGCTCGGGGATCGGGACCTCCTGGATCGGGCCGCCCTCGGAGGCGTAGGCCGAGGGGTAGACGATCTGCGGGTTGGCGTTCTGGAGGCTCACCAGCTTGTTCGTCCACTTCTCGGTGGTCAGCACGATGATCGTGCCGCTGGTGGCGCCGGCGCCGAGCGGGTCGGACTTCTTGGTGGCGTCCAGGTACTGGAAGGTCAGGGCGCCGGTCTTCTCGCCCGGGAGCCAGGCGATCGAGGACGGGGCCTGCACGACGCTGCCCGGGGAGGCGGCCGGGAGGCTCAGGCTGCCGACGACGCCGTCCTTGACGACGTACACGGCGCTGCCGGGGCCGCCGGCGCCCAGCAGGTCGGCGCGGGTCGGGGTGGCGTTGAACTGGAGCGAGGCGCTGTTGACCGAGGTCGGCTCGCCGGAGCCGTCGGCGACGTTCTTCACGCCGAACTGGTAGGCGTAGGCGTAGACGCCCTCGTAGGCGCCCGTGCCTTCGAACACCTGGGACTGGACGACGCCGGTGACCGGCGTGTTGATGAACTTGTACTCCGAGGTGATCGGCGGGGCCTCGGCGATGGGCTTGAACAGGCTGTTGAACGCCGACGCCGAGATCTCGGGCGAGTCGAGCTGCTGCACGATCGGGGCGGCCGAGGCGGCCGAGGCCAGCGCGAGGCCGGCGCCCAGGGCGAGAGCATACGAAATCTTGTTCATTCGAGTCGATCTTCCAAGGTTGATCCGGGCCGCTCGTCGCATCACGAGGGGCCCCGAGCGAGTCGATCCGTAACTCGTCGACCGGAGAACGTCTCCGGGCGGTACCCGCGCGCCGCTGTCGGGTCGAAGCGGGTCGGGAGGAATCGTGTCGGCGATCCCCGCCGAGACTCCCCTCGATCAGGTGGCTGACCGCAGTCCCGCCGACGTTGTTGGAAGGCGTCGGTTGGAGACGGATGGGGAGGCTATCAGGAACCCCCAGGTCGGTCAACACGAATCCACGCCGCGATTCAGGCGCGGCTCATGGGCGGGGGGCCGCTCTCGCGCGGGGCTTCGAATCGCGCGTCGCGAGGGGCGGGCGGGGGCGGGAGTTCGGCGGGCTCGCCCCCGG
>Ga0209958_1001774_pt1 | contig 14519 bp, 15 predicted proteins | sample ThiBio_inoc_plan_FD_183942 | JGI IMG/M metagenome (GOLD analysis project Ga0209958, IMG submission 183942) | Wastewater bioreactor microbial communities from Cape Town, South Africa - Thiocy_inoc_plan (SPAdes) | ecosystem: Engineered > Bioremediation > Thiocyanate > Unclassified | place: South... | reverse complement strand
ACCTCGAACGAGGACCGGGCCTCCGGCTTGACGACCTGGCTCGACCACTACAACCTAGACAGGCGCCACCTCGGCATCGGAGGCATCTCACCCATCGACCGCATCAACAACGGTCGAGGTCAGTACAGCTAGCGCGCGCCGGCGGCGATGCGCGTGGTCAGCTGGTGCGCGTGGGCGAGGAGCGTGCGTCCGAGGTCGGGAACGCGCTCGGGGGAGAAGCGGAAGTCGACCCCCGTGAGGCTCAGCGCCCACTGCGGGTGACCCGCGCGCGTGAACACGGCCGCCCCGATGCCGTAGCTGCCCTCGACGATGAGCCCCGGGTTGAGGGCGTAGCCGCGGGCCTGCGTCTCTCGCAGACGCGCGCGCAGACGCGGCTCGGCGTGCGCCGCGCCGTGGCGCTCGGCGAGCTCGGGATGCCGGTCTAGGTACGCGTCCACATCGTGAGGCGGCAGGAACGCAAGGATGGCCAGCCCTGCCGAGGCGACGCCCAGGGGGAAGCGCACGCCCTCCGACAGGACGAACGACCGGATCGGGAACGCGCCGTCCTCGCGGATGAGGCACACCGTCTCGTCGCCACGGCGCACCGACAGGAACGCGCTCTCCTCGGTGCGCACCGCGAGCGAGCGGACGATGTCGCGCGCGATGGCGGTGATGTCGTAGCGGGATGCCGCGACCGTGCCCATCAGATAGAGCTCCGGTCCCGGCATCCAGGCGCCGGAGTGCTCGTCCTGGTCGACGAGGCCCTCGTGACGCAGCGCGCTCAGCAGGCGATGCGCGGTCGGGCGGGTCAGCTCGGCGCGGCGTGCGATCTCCGCGACCGACAGGCCCTGCTCGCCCGCCGACGTGACGAGTCGGAGGAGTGCCGCCGCGCGTGCCACTGACTGCGCGCCGGGGATGGTTCGTCGCGAGGCGTCCATGATGTGGACAGTACGCGCCGCGGCATCCACATGGCAAGCGCCGACGTGCGCGGCCGTGTGCGACGGCGGAGTATGGAGGTGATACGCGGTGACAAAGGAGTGATTCGTGATCGACAAGACCTACCCGTCGGCTGCCGATGCGGTGGCCGACATCCCGGACGGCGCGTCGCTGGCCGTCGGCGGATTCGGCCTCTCGGGAAATCCCATCGCGCTCATTGAGGCGCTGCTGGCTCAGGGCACGCGCGATCTGTCGATCGTCTCGAACAACTGCGGCGTCGACGACTGGGGCCTCGGCGTGCTGCTGAACGCGAAACGCATCCGCAAGATGACCTCCTCCTACGTCGGCGAGAACAAGGAGTTCGAGCGGCAGTTCCTCTCCGGCGAGCTCGAGCTGGAGCTGACACCGCAGGGCACGCTCGCCGAGAAACTCCGGGCCGGCGGCGCGGGGATCGCCGCCTTCTTCACCCAGACCGGCGTCGGCACCCAGGTCGCGGAGGGCGGGCTGCCGCGCAAGTACGACGGCGCCGGGGGCGTTGCGGTGGCCTCGCCGCCGAAGGACGTCCGCGCCTTCGCGGTCACCGGAGTGGAACGGGACTACGTGCTCGAGGAGGCGATCGTCACGGACTTCGCGCTCGTGCACGCCGCGAAGGGAGACACCCACGGCAACCTCGTCTTCCACAAGGCCGCCCGCAATTTCAATCCGCTCGCCGCCATGGCCGGGAGGGTCTGCATCGCGCAGGTCGAGGAGCTCGTCGACCCCGGCGAACTCGACCCCGACGGCATCCACCTGCCCGGCATCTACGTGCGCCGCATCGTGGAGGTCGGCACCGACATCGAGAAGCGCATCGAGCGCCGCACCGTCACGGTCGACGACAGCGCCGATCGCGACATCCCGGAAGGAGCCTGAGATGGCGCTCACCCGCAACGAGATGGCCGCACGTGCGGCCGCGGAGCTGGCCGACGGGTCGTACGTGAACCTCGGCATCGGGTTGCCGACGCTCGTGCCGAACTTCGTGCCCGACGACGTGACCGTCGTGCTGCAGTCGGAGAACGGCATCCTCGGCGTCGGTCCGTACCCGACCGAAGCGCACGTCGACCCCGACCTCATCAACGCCGGCAAGGAGACCGTCACCGTCCTTCCGGGCGCCGCGTTCTTCGACTCGGCGCTGAGTTTCGGCATGATCCGCGGCGGCAAGATCGACGCGGCCATCCTCGGCGCGATGCAGGTGTCGGCCTCCGGAGACCTGGCGAACTGGATGATCCCCGGGAAGATGGTCAAGGGTCCGGGCGGCGCCATGGACCTCGTCCACGGTGCGGAGCGGGTGATCGTCCTGATGGAGCATGTCGCCCGCGACGGCTCGGCCAAGATCGTGAACGCCTGCTCGCTGCCGCTGACCGGACGCGGCGTGGTCGACCGCATCATCACCGACCTGGCCGTCATCGACGTCACGGACGGCGGCCTCGTCCTCATCGAGACGGCCCCCGGCGTGAGCGTCGACGAGGTCGTCGCCGCCACCGAACCCGATCTGATCATCGCCGACGCACTCAAGGAGATCGCATGAGCACCGACGACATCGTCATCGTGGCCGCCGCCCGCACGCCGCAGGGGCGGCTCAAGGGGCAGCTCGCCTCCTTCACCGCGGCGCAGCTCGGCGGGTTCGCCATCGCCGGCGCGCTCGCGCAGGGCGCCATTGCCGCCGAGGCCGTGGATGCCGCGATCATGGGGCAGGTGCTGCCGGCCGGTTCCGGACAGAACCCGGCGCGCCAGGCGGCCCTCGCCGGCGGACTCGGCTGGGACGTCCCGGCATCCGCCGTCAACAAGGTGTGCCTGTCGGGCCTCACCGCGATCATCGACGCCAAGCGGATGATCGCCTCCGGCGACGCGAGGGTCGTCGTCGCGGGCGGCATGGAGTCGATGACGCGTGCGCCGCACCTGCTCATGGGCTCGCGCGAGGGCTGGAGCTACGGATCCGTCGAGGTGCTCGACCACATGGCCTACGACGGTCTGACCGACGCGTACGACCGCGAGAGCATGGGCGCCTCCACGGAGCGGCTGAACCCGCGCTTCGAGGTCACGCGCGAGCAGCAGGACCGCGTCGCCACCCTGTCGCACCAGCGCGCCGCGGCGGCGCGGGATGCCGGGGTCTTCGACGCCGAGATCGTCGCCGTCGAGGTGGCGCAACGCCGCGGTCCCGCGGTGACGATCACCACCGATGAGGGCATCCGCGACGAGACCACCGCCGAGACGCTCGCCGGTCTTCGCCCCGCATTCGCGCCCGACGGGTCGATCACGGCCGGCAACGCGTCGCAGATCTCCGACGGCGCCGCCGCCGTGGTGCTGACCACACGCGCGCACGCCGACGCGAGCGGATGGCCGGTGCTCGCCGTGGTGGGCGCGGCTGGTCAGGTCGCCGGTCCCGACAACTCGTTGCACGCGCAGCCCGCGCGCGCGATCGCGCAGGCCCTGCAGCGGCAGCAGCTCGCGGCATCCGATCTGGATCTCGTCGAGATCAACGAGGCGTTCGGCGCCGTCGTCGCCCGCTCGCAGCGCGAGCTCGGTGTGGGGGAGGACGTCGTGAACATTCACGGCGGCGGCATCGCCCTCGGGCACCCGATCGGCGCCTCCGGCGCGCGGCTCGTCGTCCACACCGTGCACGAGCTCGTCCGCCGCGGTTCGGGCACGGCCGCGGTCGGCCTCTGCGGCGGGGGAGGCCAGGGCGAGGCGCTCCTGCTCACGCGCTGACGCGCGACGCCGGCGGTTCGCCGCACACCGCGCGCCGGCCGGCCCGGCTATCGTCGGGGTGACGCACGGGGAGGTGACCGCGTGGGCCGAGCGCGCGACGAACGGTCTGCGGCGTTCGCCCGGTACTGGACGGCGGCTGCGCTGAGCTCGTTCGGCACTGCCATCACGACGGTCGCGATGCCCGTTCTCGTGGTCCAGCTGCTCGGCGCGACACCGCTCGAGGTCGGTGTCGTCAACGCGGCGCAGTTCGTTCCGTACGCCGTGCTCGGCGTCATCGCCGGTGTGTACACGGATCGCTGGCGTCGCCGACCCATCCTCGTCTGAGCCAGCATCGCGCGGGCGCTGTCGCTCGGGGCGGTACCCGTACTCTGGGCATGCGGCATCCTCCAGGTGTGGATGCTGGTCGTCGCGCTCCTGCTGTTCGGGTCGTTCTCGGTGTTCGGCTTCGCCGCGGCACAATCCCTCCTGCCTCGTCTCGTGCCGCGTGACGGGTAGCTTCGCGCCAACATGAGACTGGGCCCGACGGATGCCGCGGCCCAGACGCTCGGCCCGAGCATCGGCGGCGGCCTCGTGGGGCTGGTCGGCGCTCCCCTCGCCATCGTCATCGACGCGGTGAGCTACCTCGCCGAGGCCGTGCTGAACGCCACCGTGAGGGTCGAGGAGCCGCGGGCGCCGCATCGCCCAGCCCGACTGGGCACCGAGATCGGCCAGGGGATGCGGTGGACGTACCGGCATCCGATGCTGGGCCCTCTCACCGTATCGACTCACGTCTGGTTCGTCGCCAACGGCGCGGCGTTGACGGCGCTGTCGCTGCTGGCGCTTCGCGAGCTGGGATTCTCCGCGCTCACGTACGGGTTGCTGCTGACGGTCTTCGGAGTCTCGAGCCTGATCGGAGCGTCGAGCGCCGCCGTGCTCACGGGACGCATCGGCGCGGGACGCGCGATCGTGGGCGCACGCTCGCTCTACCCGCTGGCGTGGATCCTGGTCGCCGTGGCGCCGCCGTCGGAGCTCGGCGCGGCTCTTCTGTTCGTCGCGATCGGCGTGCAGGGCGCCGCGATGGGCATCGAGAACACGCCGGAGCAGCTCCTCTGGCAGACGCTCACCCCCGATCGGTTCCTGGGGCGTACCAACACGACCGACGCGCGGGCAACCGGACGCTCGCCGCTGTCGCGGCGTTGTCGGCCGGCGTCGCCGTCGGCCTTATCGGGGATCGGGGCGCTCTGGCCGCGACCGTCGTGGTGTTCGCCGTCGCCGCGGCGATCGCGTGGTTCTCTCCGCTGCGCCGCCGCGGGGAAGAAACTCTGGCGTTCGATTGACGTCTCCGCCAGTGCACGGTCCGTCGAGACCTCCGCGCGACCCGTCAGCCGGCGCGCGACCGGGTCGCGACCGACACCGGCTTCGTGCACTACGAGATCGGGCTCTGATCTCGTCGTGGGTATCGGTGCTCAGCGCTGGAGGCGCGTGGCCAGCAGCTTCTGTTCCCTCCCACGGATGGGGGAGTCCGTCGAGACGACGCGCCCGCGTGAGGCGCGGTACGTGTCGACGATCGTGCCGATCGACAGCGCGAGCGTGATGCCCCAGCTCAGCCAGGCGAGCGCCTGACGCCAGGTGAACGGCACGTCGCCGCGCAGTCCCCGCAGCAGCGCGAGGCCGCTGGTCACGGCGGAGATGATCCCGGTCCCGAACAGGTACTTGCGCATGAGACCACGTTAGCCTGGAAGAACGCCTGCCGAGAGGAGCCGCGTGAGCGACCCGAAGTCAAAGGCCGACATGATCGTCGTGTCCAACCGTTTGCCCGTCGACCACGACCCCAGCGTCGAGGGCGGGTGGCGTCGCTCGCCCGGAGGTCTCGTCGCCGCGCTCGAGCCGGTGCTCCAGCAGACCGGGGGAGCGTGGGTCGGCTGGCCCGGGACCGCGGGGTTGGAGCTCGAGCCGTTCGAGCTCGACGGCATGGAGCTCGTTCCGGTGACGCTCACCGACGAGGACGTCGAGCTCTACTACGAGGGCTTCTCCAACGACACCATATGGCCGCTGTATCACGACGTCATCTCGCCGCCCGCCTACCACCGCGAGTGGTGGGAAGCCTATGTCCGCGTCAACGAGCGGTTCGCCGCAGCCGCGGCATCCGTTGCCGCTCACGGAGCGGTGGTGTGGGTTCAGGACTACCAGCTCCAGCTCGTCCCGCGGCTGCTGCGGGCGCTGCGACCGGATGTGGTGATCGGCTACTTCCACCACATTCCCTTCCCTGCATACGGTCTGTTCGCGCAGCTTCCGTGGCGCAAGCACGTGCTGGCCGGTCTCGTCGGAGCCGACGTCATCGGCTTCCAGCGGGTGCAGGATGCCGGCAACTTCACGAACGCCGTGCGGCGCCAGTTGGGGTTCGAGACGAAGTCGGGCGCGATCCGCGTGGTCGCGGATGATGGTTCCGTGCGCACGGCCGTGGCGAAGGCGTACCCGATCTCGATCGACACGCAGCTCTACGACGAGATCGCCCGGCGCCCCGAGGTCCAGGCGCGAGCGAAGGAGATCCGTGCGAGCCTCGGCGACCCGCAGACCGTGATCTTCGGCGTCGATCGCCTCGACTACACGAAGGGCATCGGCCATCGGCTCAAGGCCTACGGCGAGCTCCTCGAGGAGGGCCGCCTGGACGTCGAGGACGTCACGCTCGTCCAGGTCGCGAGCCCCAGTCGCGAGCGCGTCGCCGCATACATGCAGCTACGCGACGAGATCGAGCTCACCGTGGGACGCATCAACGGCGACCACGACACCGTCGGCCACACCGCGATCAGGTATCTGCATCACTCGTACCCGCGCGAGGAGATGGTCGCCCTGTATCTCGCGGCGGACGTGATGCTCGTCACGGCGCTTCGCGACGGCATGAACCTCGTCGCGAAGGAGTATGTCGCCAGTCGCATCGACAGTCGCGGGGTGCTCGTGCTCAGCGAGTTCACCGGCGCCGCCGACGAGCTCTCGCAAGCCGTGAAGGTCAACCCCCACGACATCGACGGACTCAAGGACGCGATCATGGCGGCGGTCGAGATGCAGCCCGCCGAGCAGGCCCGCCGGATGCGGGGCCTGCGCCGGCGTGTGCGCGACCACGACGTCGCCGACTGGTCACGACGCTTCCTGGCCGACCTCGACGCCGTCCGGAAGCAGGACGCGTGAGCGGCTGGGAGCCCATCGCCGGCCTGGCGCGTGTGCCGCGGTTGCTCGTCGCACTCGATTTCGACGGCACGCTCGCGCCCCTGGTCGACGAGCCGATGGCGGCGCGCATGAGCCAGGATGCGCGGGCAGCGGTCGAGGCCCTCGCACAGGCGCCGGGGACGACGGTCGCCTTGGTCTCGGGACGGACGCTGCGCGACCTCCGGGTGATCGCCGAGTACGACGACGGCTCGCCGCTGCTTCTGGCCGGCTCGCACGGCGCGGAGCAGTGGCCGCCTCCGGGGGAGGCACCGCCTCCCGTGGACCCTCTGCTGCTCGCGCAGCGCGACGACCTGCGCGCGCGTGCCGAGGCCATCGCCGCCGCCGCCGACCGTGCCTGGGTCGAGCCGAAGGAGTTCGGCTTCGCGCTGCACACGCGCCTCGTGTCGGATGCCGCCGCCGCGCGCGGCGCGCAGGAGAGGATCGCTGCGCTCATGGCCGCGGAGGCTTCCGACTGGCGTCGGCGGGATGGCCACGACATCCTCGAGTACGCCTTCCGTGCGGAGGGCAAGGACGGCGCGGTCGCACGGCTGCGCGCGCAGACCGGTGCGAGCGCGGTGCTGTTCGCCGGCGACGACGTGACCGATGAGGACGCCTTGCGCAGTCTCCAGCCGGGTGACGTGGGTGTGCGGGTCGGCCCGGGTGAGACCGCGGCGACTGTTCGTGTCGCCGGCATCCCCGAATTGGCGGCGCTGTTGACACGTCTGGCGCGCGAACGGTACACCCTGCGGGAATAGACTTCGAGGATGCCGGACAGCGATCCCTCCATCGACATCAAGCCCCGCAGTCGTGTCGTCACGGACGGCATCGAGGCGACCACCTCCCGCGGCATGCTGCGCGCCGTCGGCATGGGCGACGAGGACTGGGACAAGCCCCAGATCGGCATCGCGTCCAGCTGGAACGAGATCACGCCGTGCAACCTGAGCCTGGACAGGCTCGCGCAGGGCGCGAAGGAGGGCGTGCACGCCGGCGGCGGGTACCCCCTGCAGTTCGGGACCATCTCCGTCTCCGACGGCATTTCGATGGGTCACGAGGGCATGCACTTCTCGCTCGTGTCCCGCGAGGTCATTGCCGACTCCGTGGAGACCGTGGTCATGGCCGAGCGGCTCGACGGCACGGTGCTGCTCGCCGGCTGCGACAAGTCGATCCCGGGCATGCTCATGGCCTCTGCCCGCCTCGATCTGTCGAGCGTTTTCCTTTACGCAGGATCCATCGCGCCGGGCTGGGTGAAGCTGTCGGACGGCACCGAGAAGGACGTCACGATCATCGACTCGTTCGAAGCGGTCGGCGCGTGCCTTGCGGGGAAGATGAGCGAGGCCGACCTCAAGCGCATCGAGTGCGCGATCGCCCCCGGAGAGGGGGCGTGCGGTGGCATGTACACCGCGAACACGATGGCGTCCGTCGCCGAAGCCCTGGGGTTGAGCCTTCCGGGCTCGGCCGCGCCGCCTTCTGCGGACCGTCGGCGCGACTACTACGCGCACCGGTCGGGGGAGGCGGTGGTGAACCTGCTGCGCCAGGGCATCACGACGCGCGACATCCTCACGAAAGAGGCATTCGAGAACGCCATCGCCCTGGCCATGGCGCTCGGCGGCTCGACCAACGTCGTGCTGCACCTGCTTGCCATCGCCCGCGAAGCTGATGTCGAGCTGAGCCTGCACGACTTCAACCGCATCGGTGACAAGGTGCCGCACGTGGCGGATATGAAGCCGTTCGGTAAGTATGTGATGAACGACGTCGACCGTCACGGCGGCATCCCCGTGATCATGAAGGCCATGCTCGACGAGGGACTGCTGCACGGCGACGCCCTCACGGTGACGGGGAAGACCCTCGCCGAGAACCTCGCCGAGCTCGATCCCGACCCGATCGACGGCACCGTCATCCACACCTTCGATGACCCGATCCACGCGACGGGCGGCATCACGATCCTCCACGGCTCACTGGCTCCCGAGGGCGCCGTCGTCAAGACAGCGGGCTTCGATGCGTCGGTGTTCGAGGGGCCCGCGCGGGTGTTCGAGCGGGAGCGCGCGGCGATGGACGCCCTGGAGGCGGGCGAGATCGCCGCGGGCAGCGTGATCGTCATCCGCTACGAGGGCCCGAAGGGCGGCCCCGGCATGCGCGAGATGCTCGCCATCACAGCGGCCATCAAGGGCGCGGGGCTCGGAAAAGATGTACTACTCTTGACGGACGGCAGATTCTCAGGCGGCACAACCGGCCTGTGCATCGGCCACATAGCACCCGAAGCGGTGGACGCAGGTCCCATCGCCTTCGTGCGCGATGGTGATCTGATACGGGTCGATATCGCGGCTCGCACTCTCGACCTACTCGTCGACGACGCAGAGCTGAACTCCCGCCGTGACGGCTGGGAGCCTCTTCCCCCGCGCTACACCCGTGGCGTTCTGGCCAAGTACTCGAAACTCGTGCGCTCCGCAGCGGAGGGCGCGACGACCGGCTGAGGCCGTGACTCCCAGGGCGGGAAGCCGCCCTCACACGCATCTGACACCCGAGGTACCACTATGTCTCTCGACACCGCGGCCGTGCCGCGACCACCCGCCCGCGGAGCTGCTGCTCCGGTGATGACCGGAGCCCAGGCCGTCGTCCGATCCCTCGACATGCTCGGGGTCACAGACGTCTTCGGTCTGCCCGGCGGCGCCATCATGCCGGTCTACGACCCTCTGATGGACGATGAGGCGGTGCGCCACATCCTCGTCCGCCACGAGCAGGGCGCCGGTCACGCGGCCGAAGGGTACGCCGCGGCATCCGGCCGCACCGGCGTCGCGATCGCGACGTCCGGTCCCGGCGCGACCAACCTCGTCACCGCCATCGCCGATGCCTACATGGACTCGGTGCCCCTCGTCTGCATCACGGGCCAGGTGTTCAGCCACCTCATGGGCACCGACGCCTTCCAGGAGGCGGACATTGTCGGCATCACGATGCCGATCACCAAGCACTCGTTCCTCGTCAAGAGCGCCGAGGAGATCCCCGGCGCGATCGCTGCGGCGTTCGAGATCGCCTCCACGGGGCGCCCCGGTCCCGTCCTGGTCGACATCACGAAGGATGCGCAGCAGGCCTCGGCGCCGTTCGTGTGGCCCCCGAAGATCGAGCTGCCCGGCTACCGCCCGGTCACGAAGGCGCACGGCAAGCAGATCCAGGCGGCGGCGCAGCTGATCGCGCACGCCAAGAAGCCCGTGCTGTACGTCGGCGGCGGCGTCATCCGCGCGGGTGCGGCGGCGGAGCTGCGCGTGTTCGCCGAAGCGACCGGCGCCCCCGTCGTGACGACGCTCATGGCGCGCGGGGCGTTCCCCGACTCGCACCCGCAGAACCTCGGCATGCCCGGTATGCACGGCACGGTCCCGGCGGTGCTCGCGCTGCAGGAGTCCGATCTCATCGTCGCGCTGGGTGCCCGCTTCGACGACCGCGTGACCGGAAAGGCCGACGAGTTCGCTCCGAACGCGCAGGTCGTGCACGTCGACATCGATCCGGCGGAGATCTCGAAGATCCGCACGGCCGACGTGCCGATCGTGGGGGATCTGAAGGAAGTGCTCGTCGACCTGGATGCCGCGTTCCAGAGCGCCCGCGTCGACCACACGCCCGACATCGCGGAGTGGTGGGCCTACCTCGACGGTCTGGTCACCGAGTTCCCGCTGGGTTACGCCGAGCCCGAGGACGGCCTGCTCGCGCCGCAGTACGTCATCAAGCGCATCGGCGAGCTCACCGGACCCGAGGCCGTCTACGCGGCGGGCGTCGGCCAGCACCAGATGTGGGCCGCGCAGTTCATCAGCTACGAGCGGCCCAACGCGTGGCTCAACTCCGGTGGAGCCGGAACGATGGGCTACTCGGTGCCGGCCGCCATGGGCGCGAAGGTCGCCGAGCCCGACCGTGTCGTGTGGGCCATCGACGGCGACGGCTGCTTCCAGATGACCAATCAGGAACTGGCGACGTGCGTCCTGAACGACATCCCGATCAAGGTCGCGATCATCAACAACTCGAGCCTCGGCATGGTGCGCCAGTGGCAGACGCTGTTCTTTGCGGGCCGCCACTCCAACACCGATCTCAACACGGGTCACGGGACGGTGCGGGTGCCCGATTTCGTCAAGCTCGCCGACGCCTACGGCTGCCTCGGCATCCGCGTCGAGAAGATCGAAGAGGTGGATGCCGCCATCACGCTGGCACTGGAGACGAACGACCGGCCCGTCGTCATCGACTTCGTCGTGTCGGCTGACGCGATGGTGTGGCCGATGGTGCCGCAGGGCGTGAGCAACAGCTTCGTGCAGTATGCCCGCGACCATGCGCCCAGCTTCGACGGGGAGGACTGAGATGAGCCGTCATGTCCTGAGTCTTCTGGTCGAGAACAAGCCGGGTCTGCTGACGCGCGTGGCCGGCCTGTTCGCGCGCCGCGGCTTCAACATCGAGTCGCTCGCGGTGGGCGTCACCGAGGTGCCCGGCCTGTCGCGCATCACGGTCGTCGTCGACGTCGAGGAGCTGCCGCTCGAGCAGGTGACCAAGCAGCTGAACAAGCTGATCAACGTCATCAAGATCGTCGAGCTGGAGCCGGCGGCATCCGTGCAGCGCGAGCACATGCTCATCAAGGTGCGCGCCGACAACCAGACGCGCTCCAACGTGATCGAGGTCGTGAACCTGTTCCGCGCCTCGGTCGTGGACTACGCGACCGACGCCCTCGTCGTCGAGGTCACCGGCGACCGCGGCAAGATCGAGGCGATCCTGCGTGCGCTCGAGCCGTTCGGCATCAAGGAGCTCGCTCAGTCGGGTCTGCTCGCGATCGGCCGCGGCGGCAAGTCCATCACCGAGCGCGTCCTGCGCGGCTGACACCTTCGCGGGCGTTTCGACTCGCTGCGCTCGCTCAACGACCGGAAAGAAACCAAGGAGAAACACACACCATGGCTGAGATCTTCTACGACTCCGACGCCGACCTGTCCGTCATCCAGAACAAGAAGGTCGCGATCGTCGGCTACGGCTCGCAGGGTCACGCGCACGCGCAGAACCTCCGCGACTCGGGCGTCGAGGTCGTCATCGCGCTGAAGGACGGCTCGAAGTCGATTGCGAAGGCCCAGGAGGACGGCTTCGAGGTGAAGAACGTCGCCGACGCCACCGCGTGGGCCGACCTGATCATGATCCTCGCGCCCGACCAGCACCAGCGCGGGATCTACAGCGAGAGCATCCTGCCGAACCTGTCGGCCGGCAAGACCCTCGCCTTCGCCCACGGCTTCAACATCCGCTTCGGCTACATCGACGCCCCCGAGGGGGTCGACGTGATCCTCGTCGCCCCGAAGGCGCCGGGTCACACCGTGCGCCGCGAGTTCGTCGCCGGTCGCGGCATCCCGGACATCATCGCCGTCGAGCGCGACGCCTCTGGCCACGCCTGGGCCACGGCGCTGTCGTACGCGAAGGCGATCGGCGGCACGCGCGCCGGCGTCATCAAGACCACGTTCACCGAAGAGACCGAGACCGACCTGTTCGGTGAGCAGGCCGTGCTCTGCGGTGGCGTGTCGCAGCTCGTCCAGTACGGTTTCGAGACGCTGACCGAGGCCGGTTATCAGCCGCAGATCGCCTACTTCGAGGTGCTGCACGAGCTCAAGCTCATCGTCGACCTCATGTGGGAGGGCGGCATCGCCAAGCAGCGCTGGTCGGTCTCCGACACCGCCGAGTACGGCGACTACGTCTCGGGCCCGCGCGTCATCGACCCGCGCGTCAAGGAGAACATGCAGGGCGTTCTCGCCGACATCCAGTCCGGCGCGTTCGCGGAGCGCTTCATCGGCGACCAGGATGCCGGAGCTCCCGAGTTCCAGGAGCTGCGTGCGAAGGCCGCCGCCCACCCGATCGAGGCCGTCGGCAAGGACCTGCGCGCCCTGTTCGCGTGGAAGCAGCAGGACGCCGACTACACCGAGGGCTCCGCCGCGCGCTGACCTCGTCCAGACCCTCGGCACACCCGCCGAGCAGGCTTGCGAAAGCCGTACCGGCCCGGCCCCCACACAAGGGGGCCGGGCCTTTCGCTTGCTAGCGTGACGGCATGACCGTCGCGTTGGAGATCGCCGTTCAGGATGCCGCGGGCGCCCGCGCCGCCATCGCCGCCGGAGCGGACCGCCTGGAGCTGTGTCAGGCCCTCGCCGTCGGCGGACTCACGCCCTCGATCGCGTTGGTGGAGACGGCGGTCGCCGCCGTGGGCGGGGGACGCGTCAACGTGCTCGTGCGCCCTCGCGCAGGTGGCTTCGTCTACGACGGCGACGAGATCACCCTCGTCGCGGCGGACGTCCGAGCAGCGATCGCCGCGGGCGCAGCCGGTGTCGTCGTCGGTGCGCTGACCGACGACGGGCAGGTCGACGCGCAGGCGCTGCGCAGGTGGAGGGCCGCCGCAGGCGACAGCACGCTCGTGTTTCACCGCGCGATCGACGCGGCCCCTTCACCGCTCGCCGTCCTCGACGAGCTCGCGGCGATCGGCGTCGATCGCGTGCTGACCTCGGGCGGCGCCGCCCGCTCCGTCGACGGCACGGATATGCTGCGACGCCTGGTTGCGGCGGACACCGGTATCGAGATCATGGCCGGCGGCGGCATCCGCGTCGGCGACATCGCGCGCATCGTTGCCGTGGGCGTCGACGCCGTGCATCTGTCCGCCCGCGCCGTCGCCGGTCTCGACGTGCCGTCGGGGCCCGGGGGAGGAGCGGGCGGCCACGACGTCACCGACCCGGTCGTGGTGGCGGCGGCCGAGGCCGCCGTCCGCAGTACGCTTTCGGGGTGAGCACGCCACGTGATGACGACGCCCTGAGCTGGGACGGCGACGATGACCCCACTCTCGAGGTGGGCCACCGACCCACCGCCGAGCCGGTGACCGCCCCGACGGTCGCGCCCGAGCCGGCCGTGCTTCCCGACGGATTCACGGCCGTCGGCAAGGGCAGCACCACCGTCGGCCACATCGATGCGGACGGCACCGTCACGATGCCCGACGCGCCGACGCAGATGTCGAATGCGATGCTCGTGACCCTCGGCATCCTCGCCGGCGCTTACCTGCTGTTCACCATCGGCTGGATCATCGGCGGGTTGCGTCTGCGGGGCACGGCAGAGTTCCTCGTCAGCCCGGTCGGGTACGCGGCCGCCCTGTGGCTCGCCGTCGCGGCGGCGCCGGTGTGGTTCCTCACGGTGTTCGTCCTCACCCGCGCCGCGAAGGCCTGGGTGCGCGTCCTGCTGCTGGTCGGCGGTCTCGCCCTGCTCGTACCGTGGCCGTTCATCCTCGTCGGGGCGGTGGGACGATGACCACGAACGCCCCCACGCCCTCCCGCACGCGTGCCCTGCCCACCTGGCTGATCGTCGCCATCTCCGTCGTGTTCGTTCTGTTCTACGCGTACTTCGTGTGGAACGCCGTCGGCTTCCTCTCGCAGGCCGCATCGGGCGCTCAGCCGCTGAACGCCTACGGCTGGTTCGTGCTGCTGCTGTCGGTCGTCTTCCCGCTGATCGCGTTCGGCGTCGCCTTCGCCGTCGGCTGGCGGCGGACGTGGTGGGAGTTCGCCCTCGTCCTCATCACCGGTCTGTGTGTCGTGGCGGTGTTCTGGCTGAACATCCTGACCTACACCGTGGGGCCGTCCGGCTCGTCGATGCTCGGCTGATCCCACGCTTTTGCCCGGCCGTCATACGGTCGGGGGCAGGGGGGT
>Ga0209958_1001771_pt1 | contig 14526 bp, 16 predicted proteins | sample ThiBio_inoc_plan_FD_183942 | JGI IMG/M metagenome (GOLD analysis project Ga0209958, IMG submission 183942) | Wastewater bioreactor microbial communities from Cape Town, South Africa - Thiocy_inoc_plan (SPAdes) | ecosystem: Engineered > Bioremediation > Thiocyanate > Unclassified | place: South... | reverse complement strand
AGCCGCCAGAGCCAGAACCCGGTGCGCCAGGTGCTGTTCTCCAGCTTCATCATTCAATGAGCCAAACCGCGAAGGGAGCCAGGCATGAGTGACGCTTTTCTGTCCCAGGAAGAAGTCGATGCCCTCTTGGAAGGGGTCACGGGCGAGAGCCAGAAGTCGGTTCAGGAGCAGATCGAGGTTGGCGCGATCCGCAACTACGACATCTCCAGCCAGGAGCGCATCGTCCGCGGGCGCATGCCGACGATGGAAATCGTCAACGAGCGGTTTGCGCGCAACTTCCGCATCGGCTTGTTCAACTTCATCCGCCGCAGCCCCGAGATCTCGGTGGGCACGGTGCAGGTGCAGCGCTACAGCGCCTTCCTGCGCGAGCTGGCGGTGCCGACCAACTTCAACATCGTGGCGATCCGGCCGCTGCGCGGCAATGGCCTGGTGGTGTGCGAGCCCTCGCTGGTGTTCGGCATCATCGACACCCTGTATGGCGGCGTCGGCAAGTTCCAGACCCGCATCGAGGGGCGCGATTTCTCGCCCACCGAGCAGCGCGTCATCAACCGCCTGGTCGACGTGATCGCGGGCGAGTACAAGAAAGCCTGGCAGGGCATCTATCCGGTGGAGCTGTCGTACCAGCGCTCCGAAATGCAGCCGCAGTTCGCCAACATCGCCACGCCGAGCGAAATCGTCGTCTCCACGGCGTTCCAGCTCGAAATCGGCGACCTGGCAGGGGCCATCCACATCTGCATGCCCTACGCCACGCTGGAGCCGATCCGCGACGTGCTGTACTCGACCGTGCAGGGCGACGCGATCGAGGTCGACCGCCGCTGGGTCAAGCTGCTGACGCGCGAGATCCAGGCCGCCGAGGTGACGCTGGTGGCCGAACTCGCCCGTGCCGACGCCACGGTGGAGCAGCTGCTGGCCATGAAGCCGGGCGACTTCATCGAGCTCGACCGCCAGCCGCGCATCCGCGCCGCGATTGGCGGGGTGCCGGTCTTCGAGTGCCAGTACGGGACGCACAACGACAAATACGCCATCCGCATCGAGGAATGCCTGCGTGGCTCCGATATGAGCTGGCTGGGAGAAAAGCATGGCAACTGAAGAGAACAACAACCCTGATGGCGGTGGTGGCGGCGACGATCCGTTCGCCGGCTGGGCCGAGGCGCTGGAAGAGCAGAAAGGCGCGGACGACAAGCAGGCCGCCGCCGCGGCGGCCGACATGGCCGAGCAGGGCGGGCCGCTGTCCGGTGGCCCATCGCGTCCCTTCACTTCCACGGGCGGGGGCGACGTGCCCGTCAGCGACATCAACATGGTGCTGGACATTCCGGTGCAGCTGTCGGTGGAGCTGGGACGTACCAAGGTGCCGATCAAGTACATCCTGCAACTGGCACAGGGCTCGGTGGTCGAGCTCGACGCCCTGGCGGGCGAGCCCATGGACGTGCTGGTCAACGGCTACCTGATCGCGCAGGGCGAGGTCGTGGTGGTGAACGACAAGTTCGGTATCCGCCTGACGGACGTGGTGACCCCGTCCGAGCGCCTGCGCCGTGTCAGCCGTGGATAGTTCCGCCATGACCCAGACCCTGGCGGTCGTGGTTCTTTTCGTGGTGGCGATTTCCTTCCTGCCCTGGCTGGTGCGCCGCCTGCAGTTGCGCCAGGCCGGCCTGGGGGGCGGCAACGCGGGTTCGCGCGTGCTGACCCAGGTAGCCGTGGGGCCGCAGCAGCGCGTGGTGACCGTGGAGGTCCAGCACGAGGGGCAGCGCGCGGTGCTCGTGCTCGGGGTGACGGCGCAGCAGATCCAGTGCCTGCACGTGCTGCCCGCGGGCGGCGCGGCAGTGGCGCCGGCCTCCTTCGCCACGGAGATGGCGGCCGCGCAGGCGCTGCCGCACAAGGACGCCCATGCGTAGCGCTGCGCGCTGGGGCATGACGGTGCTGCTGGCCGCCACGGCCGGCGCGGCCTGGGCGCAGCAGGGGGGGGCGGGGACGCTGCCGCTCGTGGTCGGCTCAGGCAGCGGCGGCACCAGCTACTCGGTGCCGATCCAGACCTTGCTGTTCTTCACGGCCTTGTCTTTCCTGCCAGCCGTGCTGCTCATGATGACGGGCTTCACGCGCATCGTGATCGTGCTCTCGCTGCTGCGCCAGGCCATGGGGACGCAGTCGGCGCCGCCGAACCAGGTGGTGATCGGGCTGTCCCTGTTCCTGACCTTCTTCGTCATGGGGCCGACTTTCGACCGCGTGTACCAGGAGGCCTACCTGCCTTACTCCACCAATGCCCTGGCGTTTGAGCAGGCGGTGGACAAGGCGCAGGCGCCGATGCGCGAATTCATGCTGAAGCAGACCCGGCAGTCGGATTTCGCGCTGTTCGCGCGCCTGGCCAAGCTGGAGCCCGGCGTGACGGTGGAGCAGGCGCCGTTCCGCGTCATCGTGCCGGCCTTCGTCATCAGCGAGCTGAAGACGGCGTTCCAGATCGGCTTCATGATCTTCATCCCGTTCCTGGTCATCGACATGGTGGTTGCCAGCATCCTGATGTCGCTGGGCATGATGATGCTCTCGCCCGTGCTCGTGGCGCTGCCGTTCAAGCTGATGCTGTTCGTGCTGGCCGATGGCTGGAACCTGCTGATCGGTTCGCTGGCGGCGAGCTTCGCCACCTGAAGGAGAAACCGCCATGACTGCGCAAATGGTGCTCACCATCGGCCGCGAGGCCCTCACCCTGCTGCTCATGGTGGCCATGCCCATCCTGGGCACCATCATGGCCGTGGGGCTGCTGGTGAGCGTGTTCCAGGCCGTGACGCAGATCCACGAGGCCACGCTGGCCTTCGTGCCCAAGCTTATCGCGGCCATGGTGGTGTTCGCCATCGCCGGCCCATGGATGCTGACCACGCTGGTGGACTACCTGCGGCGCACCATCGAATCCCTGCCGACGGCGCTCGGCTGACGCGGGCCGGGGAGGGCGCGGCGCATGGTGACGTTTTCCGAGGGCCAGATCATGGCCTGGCTGTCGCCGCTGCTGTGGCCCTTCCTGCGCGTGCTGGCGCTGTTCTCGACGGCGCCGGTGTTCTCGCTGCGCGTGATTCCGACGCGCGCCAAAGTCGGCTTCGCGCTGTTCGTGTCGCTGTGCGCGCAGCCCATGCTGGGGGACCAGCCGGTGATCGGCGTCAACAGCCCCGAGGCGCTGGGCACGGCGGCGCAGCAGGTAGCGGTGGGCATGGCCATGGGTTTTGCCGTGCGCGTGGTGTTCGCGGCGCTGGATCTGGCGGGCGAGTTCATCGGCCTGCAGATGGGGCTGAACTTCGCCGCGTTCTTCGACCCGGCCAGCGGGGGGCAGATCAGCGCCGTGGGGCGTTTCTTCAGCCGCATGGTGCTGCTGCTGTTCGTGGTCACCAACGGCCACCTGGTGCTGCTCATGGCGGTGGTCAAGAGCTTCGACTATTTCCCCACCGATGGGAACTTCCTGCAGTCGCTGGCGCAGATGCGGCTGTATGAACTGGGCAGTGCGCTGTTTTCCAGCGCCTTCTGGCTGGCGCTGCCCATGATCGCGCTGCTGCTGTTCGTCAACCTCACGCTGGGCATCATCTCGCGCGTGGCGCCGCAGATGAACATCTTTGCCGTGGGTTTTCCGGTCACCCTCACCGTGGGGCTGATGGGCATCGCCGCCACGCTGCCGATGCTGGAGCAGCCGCTGCTGAACCTGCTGCAGCTGGCGATCGAGATCTTTCAAAAACCATAGCTGCCAGCGCTTTCCTGGTAAGGGCTGGAGGCTGATTTGGCCTGAAATCGTTCCTACACCAGCTGATTGCGGATGGCGTAAACGGTGAGCTCCGCGTTGTTGGTGAGCTGGAGTTTTTCCAGCACGCGCGCGCGGTACACGCTCACGGTCTTGGGGCTGAGCATCAGTTCGTCGGCGATGTCCGACAGGCGCTTGCCCGAGGCGATCTTGACCAGCGTCTGCAGCTCGCGCTCGGACAGCGTTTCGTGCGGCATCTCCGGCGTGGGCTCGGCCAGGCTGTTCGCCAGCAACTGGGCCACTTCGGGCGTGAGGTACTTGCGTCCCTGGGCCAGGGTGTGCACGGCGGCGGCCAGATGCGTCGGGTCGCCGGCCTTGTTGGCGTAGCCGTGCGCGCCGGCCTTGAGGCAGCGCAGCGCGTACTGATCCTCCGGGTACATCGAGACGATGAGCACCCGGATGCCGGGGTGCGTCTCGCGCAGGCTGGCCAGCACTTCGAGGCCATTGCGGCCGGGCATGTTGATGTCCAGCAGCAGCACGTCGCAAGGCGCATGGCGCAGCGCCTCGCGCAGCTCGGAGTAGCCGCCGGCCTCGGCGGCGACTTCGATGCCGGGGTCATCGAGCAGGGTGTCGCGGATGCCGCGCCGCAGCACGGCATGGTCATCGCACAGCACGACATGGATCACGGGGTGCACTCCTTGGGCGTGGGGTCGGTGGAAGGCGATGGTAGCGGCAGCGAGACGATAACCGAGGTGCCCTGGCCGGGCCGGCTGCTCACGTCCAGCCAGCCGCCCACCGTGCGCGCGCGTTCCTGCAGCCCTTTCAGGCCGAAGGCCTTGGGCTTGCCGCGTGCCTCGGCGGCGAAGCCGCAGCCGTCGTCGCTGACCTCCACGGTCAGCACGCCCTCGTGGTCCGACAGGTCGATGCGCACCTGCCGGGCGCCGGCGTACTTGCCGGCATTGGTCAGGGCTTCCTGCGCCGTGCGGTAGGCCACGAGCTGCAGATCGGCGGGCACATCGATGGCCGGGGCACTGCTGCGCAGTTGCACCGCCACGCCAGTGCGCCGCTCAAAATTCTCGGACAGCCACTTCACGGCGGCCACCAGGCCCTGGTCCAGCACCGGCGGGCGCAGGTTCATCATGATGCGCTGGCTGGCGCCAATGGCGTGCTGCAGCATCTCCAGCGCTGCGCTGGTGTGCGCCTGGATGTCGCCCTCGGGCGCGTGGCGCCCGATCCAGGCCAGGTCGAACTTGACGGCGGTGAGCGCGCCGCCGATGTCGTCGTGGATCTCGCGCGCGATGGCCGCGCGTTCGGCCTCTATCGAGCGCTGCAAGTGCTCCGTGAGCTCGGCCAGGCGGCGCTCCGACTGGGCCAGCTCGGCGGCGGCCTGCTCGCGCGCCTGGCGCGCCTCGTGCACCTCGATGGCACGTGCCACCACATGGGGCAGGCGGGCGATGTCGTCCTTGAGCAGGTAGTCGCTCAGGCCCAGGCGCATGGCATCGACGGCCGCGGCTTCGCCGATGGCACCCGACAGCAGCACGCAAGGCGGGTGCCCGGGCTGGCGGGCGACGTGCGCCCACACGTCAAGCGCGGTAAAGCCGGGCAGGCGGTAATCGGCCAGAATCAGGTCGAAGGTGTGGAGGTCGAGCTGCTGCAGTGCTTGCAGGCTGTCGATGTGCTCGATATCGAAGCGGGCGCCACTGCGCTGCAGGGTGATGCGGGCGAGCTGGTGGTCGGCCAGGGAGTCTTCGATGTGCAGAATGCGCCGGAACGTCTCCATGGTGCTGTCACGCGCAACGTTCTAAGGGTCGATCCGGTACTGTATGGCCCATAGGGCGCTATCATAGGATACAACTTGGAACAAAGCCTTCAGGCATTTGCTCCGCGGGAATGGCTGACCGTCGACACGCCCCTCAGCGGGGGAGGAATGATGCAATCTTCGCTAACAACATCTGGAGGGCCAGCGGTTCAGGTGCCAGTCATGGTGGCGGCGGAACTGCAGGACTCCCTGCTCGTCGTCATGCACGACCTGCAGCGGCTGGAAGGATTGCTCAGCCATGCCACCGACAATCTGCTGGAGCGCTTCGGCGAGGCCAATGGCCTGCTGACCGATGGCGTGGTCGGCACGTCGCCCGAACTCGCTGCTGCGCGTGCGGCACTGCGCAGCGCGGTGACGGAGTTGCAGTTTCACGACATGGCGTCGCAATTGATCTGGCATACCACCAAGGTGCTGCAGGGCTGCGCTTTCCGGCTCGCCTCGGAGGCCATGGGCCAGGAGGAGGGCGAGGAAGCCGCTTCCTTCACCGAGATCATGCCCGAGCGTCCCAACCCCGTGACACAGAGTGAAATGGATGCCGGTTCCATCGATCTGTTCTGAGCCTGTCCGCCGTTCCAAACCTATCTATACAAGTCTCGTTGGAGTCCTACATGCTGTCGATTCTCGCTGTTGACGATTCGCCTTCCATGCGCAAGATGGTGAACTTCACCCTCACTGGCGCGGGCTATCGCGTGGTGGAGGCCGTGGACGGCCAGGATGCCCTGGAAAAAGCGGATACCCACGAGGTGGCGCTGGTGCTGGCTGACCAGAACATGCCGCGCCTGGATGGCATCGGCCTGACACGCAAGCTGCGCGAGCACCCGCGCTACAAGACCACGCCCATCCTCATACTCACGACCGAGTCGAGCGACCAGATGAAGCAGGCGGGCAAGGCCGCAGGCGCCACGGGCTGGCTGGTCAAACCATTCGATCCCAATCGCTTGATCGAAGTCATTCAAAAGGTCATTCGCTGAAACGCGAAGGCGAAGAATCCCCGGACACAGCAGGAGCCCAGATGGCGGATACCTATAACGAAGGAGCAGGCGCAGGCGCCGATTTCGACCTGAGCCAGTTCTACCAAATCTTCTTCGAGGAGGCTGGCGAGAACCTCGACCAGATGGAGCAGATGCTGCTCGATCTGGATCTGAGCGCCGCGAACGACGAGGAGCTCAACGGCATCTTCCGCTGCGCCCATTCGATCAAGGGCGGTGCGGCCACGTTCGGGTTTTCCGATGTGGCCGAGCTGACCCACCAGATGGAGTCGCTGCTCGACCGCCTGCGCCGCCATGAGCTGCAGCCGGTTCCCGCCATGGTCGATGTGCTGCTCGATTCCGCCGATGCGTCGCGCAGCTTGCTGGCGCGCCACCAGTCCGGTGGGCAGGGAGAGGCAGTGTCCACGGCCGATCTGGTGCGGCGCATCGCGGAGCTCGCTGCCGGCCAGGCGCCTACGCTTTCAGCACCGGTGCCGCCCGCACCCGCACCCGCACCCGCACCCGCGCCAGTGGCGGAGCCCGCGCCCGCCGCGGCTCCAGCGCCTGCTTCCGCCGGTGGTGCGGCGCGGGCGCTGCAGATCCAGATCGGGCCGATGGAACGCATGGAGCAGGCCGACGCCATCAAGGAACTGTTCCGTGACATCGCAGGGCTGGGAACCATCGAGGACCTGCCTGCCACCGTGCCGCAGACGCGCCTGTATGCCGTGCAGACCAGCTCCACGGACGACGACCTCCTCGACCTGTTTGCCTTCCACGTTGCCAAGGAGCAGGTTCAGATCCGTTCCATGGAAGGGGCGGCGCCCGTGGAGCCCGAACCCGCCGATGCCACGGTGCAGGCAGTGTCCGATATGGCCGGTGGCGCGCCTTACGGTTTCTTCCCCGGCGCGCCGGGCGCGCCTGCGGAGCAGCAGGCCGCGACGGCGGCGCAGCCCGTGGCGAATGCGGCGGGTGCCCGCTCCGCGGCACCGCGCACCGGCGATGCCAAGTCTGCGCAGATGGAATCGACCACGATCCGCGTGGACGTGAAAAAGGTGGACCAGCTCATCAACCTGGTGGGCGAATTGGTCATCACCCAGGCCATGCTGGCGCAGAACAGCCAGGGGCTGGACCCTGCGGCGTACCAGCAACTGCTGGCGGGCCTGGCCGATCTGGATCGCAACACCCGCGATTTGCAGGAATCGGTGATGTCCATCCGCATGATTCCGATGTCGATCGTGTTCAGCCGTTTCCCGCGCATGCTGCGTGACGTGGCGAACAAGCTGGGCAAGAAGGTCGATCTGGTGACGTTGGGCGAGGCCACGGAACTGGACAAGGGGCTGGTCGAGAAGATCACCGATCCGCTGACGCACTTGGTGCGCAACAGCGTGGACCACGGTATCGAGGCGCCCGAGGACCGCATCGCCGCAGGCAAGCCGGAGCACGGAACGATCACCCTGTCGGCGTCGCACCAGGGCGGCTCCATCGTCATCGAGGTGCGTGATGACGGCAAGGGCATGTCGCGCGAGAAGATCCTGCGCAAGGCGCGCGAGCGGGGCATGGATGTCTCGGATGCCATGCCTGACAGCGAGGTGTGGCAGCTGATTTTCGCGCCTGGTTTCTCCACCGCCGATGTCGTGACCGACGTGTCTGGGCGCGGCGTGGGCATGGACGTGGTCAAGCGCAACATCGCCGCGCTCAACGGCTCGGTGGAAATCGATTCTGCCGAAGGCTATGGCATGCGCGTGGCCGTGCGCCTGCCGTTGACACTGGCCATCATGGACGGCATGTCCGTGGGTGTGGGCAACGAGGTCTACATCCTGCCGCTGTCCTCGGTGGTCGAATCCTTCCAGGTCAATCCCGATGACGTGAGTACGGTCGCGCAGGGTTCGCAGTTGGTGAAGGTGCGCGACGAGTACATGCCTGTGATTTCGCTGGAGAGGGTGTTCCAGGTGCCGCGCCAGGACCAGGACAAATCCAGCACCATCATGGTGGTGGTCGAGTCCGATGGCAGCCGCATCGCCCTGCTCGTGGACGAACTGCTGGGGCAGCACCAGGTCGTGGTGAAGAACCTTGAAAGCAACTACCGCAAGGTGGCCAACGTGTCCGGGGCCACCATCCTGGGCGATGGCACGGTGGCCTTGATTTTGGATACCAGCAGCCTGGTGCGCCGCGCGCGCCATTGATGACGCATGAATCCCTGCGCCAGGCTATGTGTGGCGCAGGCAGTGACAAGGAGATATGACATGACTGTGGTGACCCAGAGCGCAGAAGTGGCCGCTACCGGCGCACGCGAGTACCTGACGTTCCGGCTCGACCAGGAAGAGTACGGCATCGACATTCTCAAGGTGCAGGAAATCCGGGGCTACGAGCCGCCGACCCGCATTGCCCATGCGCCGGAGTTCATCAAGGGCGTGGTCAACCTGCGCGGCACTATCGTGCCCATCGTGGACATGCGCTTGAAGTTCAACTGTTCCAGGGCGGACTACAACAGCTTCACCGTGGTCATCATCCTGAACCTGCGCAACCGGGTGGTCGGCATCGTGGTCGATTCGGTCAGCGACGTGATGGAGCTGTCGCCCGACAACGTGCGTTCCGCGCCGGACATCGAGAGTGCCATCGACAGCAACTGCATTCTGGGACTTGGCTCGGTCGGGGAGCGCATGCTGATCTTGCTGGACATCGAGAAGCTGATGTCCAGCGTCGACATGGGCCTGGTTGCGGTGGAAGACTGACGTACGCCGTCATGCGCCAGAACCTCGCCTCCGCCCGCACCGACGATGATGCCGATGCCGTCTCGGGCCCGCTGGCCCAGGGGCGTGAATTCGTCTGGACGACCGCTGACTTCGCGCGGGTGCAGTCCCTGATATACCAGCGCGCGGGCATCAGCCTGCACGACGGCAAGCATGCCATGGTCTACAGCCGCCTTTCCCGGCGGCTGCGCGAGACGGGGCACACGAGCTTCAGCGATTACCTCGGGTGGCTGGAAACGCATGATGGACCGGAGTGGCAGGAGTTCGTCAATGCCCTCACCACCAACCTGACGGCTTTTTTCCGCGAACAGCACCATTTCGAGATTTTTGCTGCGCATTTGCGCACCCGTCCCGCGGGCTCCTCGTGGCGTGTCTGGTGCAACGCGGCATCGACAGGCGAGGAACCCTACTCCATCGTCATCACGGCGCTGGAAGCCTTGGGGATGAATGCTGCGTTCAAGCTGACGGCGAGCGACATCGACTCCCGTGTGCTGGCCAAGGCGGCAGAGGGTGTGTACCGCCTCGACGGCGCCAAGGGGTTGAGCCAGGAGCGCTTGCAGCGTTTCTTCCTGCGCGGCAAAGGGGCGAATGCGGGAATGATCCGTGCCAAGCCCGAGCTGCGCAAGGCCATCGAGTTCATGAGCGTGAACCTGATCCGTGACGACTGGCCATTCCGTGAGCCTTTCGACGTGGTCTTCTGCCGCAACGTGATGATTTACTTCGATGCGCAGACGCAGCGCCGCGTTCTGGAGCGCATCCATCGTGTGCTCAAGCCCGGCGGCATGCTGTTCGTCGGCCACGCCGAGAATTTCAGCGAATCGCGCGATCTCTTCACCCTGCGCGGAAAGACCGTATATGAGCGCCGCTGATCGTACCAATGCCGGCTCCGCTGGAAGGGCTCCATGACGTCTCTCAACCCTGGCTCGACGCCTTCAACGCCTGCCGCCAGCGCGCTGTCCAGCGGGATGGAGCGCCGACGTGCGCCGCGCATCGCGCCATTGAGTGCCGATATCTATACCCAAGGCAACCGGACCGTGCCTGAGGTGTCGCTGCAGGACCTCAAGGCCCGTGCGCGCAAGCCGGGCGAGGCTTCGTTCTTCTATTTCGACCACCATTTCCAGTTCAACGCGGTCAAGGTGCTGCCGGGCGAGTACTTCGTCTCGGGCGATAACATCGTCATCATGACCGTGCTCGGTTCATGCATTGCCGCGTGCCTGTGGGACAGCCGCGCACGTGTCGGCGGCATGAACCATTTCATGTTGCCCGAGAGCGACTCCACCGATGTGTCGGGGCGCTATGGCTCGTACGCCATGGAACTGCTGATCAACGAAATGCTCAAGCTGGGCGCACGCCGTGAAACCATGCAGGCGAAGATATTCGGTGGCGGCCAGGTCATGGCCAATTTCACGACCATGAACGTGGGCGAGCGCAACACGAGCTTTGTCGTCAACTACCTGCAAACCGAGCGCATCCCCATCGTTTCGGAGGACGTGCTCGACATCTATCCCCGCAAGGTCGTGTTCTTCCCCGCGACGGGCAAGGCCATGGTGAAGCGGCTGGCGCATGCCCATCCCGAAGCGCTGGCCCAGGAAGTGCGCGGCAATGCCGCCACGGTGGCCAAGACCACATCGGGCGGCTCCGTGGATCTGTTTTGAAGCAAGTGGCTAGAGGAAAAATTTGGGAATGAACAAGAAGATCCGGGTCATCGTGGTGGACGACTCTGCCTTGGTGCGCAGTCTGCTGGCCGAAATCATCAACCGCCAACGCGACATGGAGTGCATCGGCACGGCCAACGACCCGCTGGTGGCGCGCGAGATGATCCGTGAGATGAACCCCGACGTGATTACGCTGGACGTGGAAATGCCGCGCATGGACGGCATCGATTTCCTGGGGCGCCTCATGCGCCTGCGGCCCATGCCGGTGGTGATGATCTCGACGCTGACCGAGCGTGGCGCCGAGGTCACCATGCGGGCTTTGGAATTGGGGGCGGTGGATTTCGTCGCCAAACCGCGCGTAGGGCTGGCCAGCGGGCTGAACGAACTGGCGTCGCAGATCGTGGACAAGATCCGTGTCGCCGCCGTGGCGCGTGTGCACCGGGTCGCGGCGCCGGCCTCCGGTTCGGCTTCCACTGCGGCCGGTGCGCCGGCCGCAGCGGCCATACCGCCGGCGGCGCCTTCGGGCCTGCTGGGCCGCCTGTCGACGGAGAAGATCATCGCGATTGGCGCATCCACCGGCGGCACCGAGGCCATCCGCGAAGTGCTCGTGCGCATGCCGCCGGATTCGCCGGCCATCGTCATCACGCAGCACATGCCGCCCGGCTTCACGACCAGCTTCGCCGCGCGCCTGAACAGCCTGTGCCAGATCACGGTGAAAGAGGCGGTCAACGGTGAGCGGATTCTGCCGGGCCACGCCTATATCGCCCCGGGGGGCACGCAGTTCCACATTGCCCGCAGCGGCGCCAACTATGTCGCCGTGGTCGATGACGCGCCGCCGGTGAATCGCCACAAGCCCTCGGTGGAGGTGCTGTTCAAATCGGTGGCTGCGGTGGCGGGGCGCAATGCCTACGGCGTCATGCTCACGGGCATGGGCGCCGACGGTGCCGTCGCGATGCGCGAGATGAAAGACGCTGGCAGCTACAACTACGTGCAGGACGAGGCCAGTTGCATTGTCTTCGGCATGCCGCGCGAAGCCATTGCCCACGGCGCCGCGGACGAAGTGCTGCCGTTGACGCAGATCGCCGGGGCCTTGGTGACCCGCCTGCGCAGCACGACGGACCGCCTGCATCACCGCATCTGATACGGGTTTGCATTCTTCAACCGTATAACGAGGCGGGAAGCCGCAGACAGTGCTGTAGCACGTGTAGCACGGCAAGGCGAACCAACGACGTTAGACGGTTGAAGGCAAATCCGTATGAGGTGCAGGCCGGCGCTTCATTCCGAGAGCGTGGTCCAGCGCTCCAGCGCTTGCAGCAGCAGCTCCTCGATTTCCGCGTCGCGCTGGTACAGTGCGGCGGCGCGAATGCCATCCTTGGTGTACAGGGTGCCGTCCGCCAGTTCGGTGCGGATGGCCTGCTGCTCCGCCTCCAGGGCAGCAATGTGGTTAGGCAACTGTTCCAGTTCGCGCTGCTCCTTGTAGCTAAGCTTCTTTTTTGATAGCTGTTCGCGCTTGTCTAGCGTGGCTTTGGGCTCGATTTTGTTCTCGCTTATGGGTTTACCCATGGTCACTGGCGTGCGGCTGCGCTGGGACTGAGTGAGCCAGTCCTGCACACCGCCTTCGTATTCACGCCAGAGGCCGTCGCCCTCGCAGGCAATCGTGCTGGTGACGACGTTGTCGAGAAAGGCGCGGTCATGGCTCACGAGGAACACGGTACCGTCATAGGTCTGGAGCAGTTCTTCGAGCAACTCCAGCGTGTCAATGTCGAGGTCGTTGGTTGGCTCGTCGAGCACCAGCACATTCGCCGGACGGGCGAACAGGCGCGCCAGCAACAGCCGGTTGCGTTCGCCGCCCGAGAGGGAGCGCACGGGCGAATGGGCGCGGGCGGGGGAAAACAGGAAATCGCCCAGGTAGCTTTTCACATGCTTGCGCTGGCTGCCGATCTCGATCCACTCGCTGCCGGGGCTGATGAAATCCTCCAGCGTGGCGTCGAGGTCGATAGCGTGGCGCATCTGGTCGAAGTAGGCTACCTGCAGGTTGGCACCGCGCCGCACCTGGCCGCTGTCGGGCGCCAGCTCCCCCAGCACCATCTTGAGCAAGGTGGTCTTGCCAGCGCCGTTGGGGCCGATCAGGCCGACCTTGTCGCCGCGCAGGATGGTGCCCGAGAAATTGCGCACGATGGCCTTGTCGCCGAACGCCTTGTGTACGCCCGCCAGCTCCGCGACGATCTTGCCCTGGTAGCTGCCGCCGGTACCAGCGTCGATGTCCATCCGCACCCGGCCCAGCGCATCACGCCGCTCGGCGCGGTTGACGCGCAATTGCTCCAGCCGGTTGATGCGGCTTTGGCTGCGCGTGCGCCGCGCCTCCACGCCTTTGCGGATCCATATCTCTTCCTGGGCCAGCAGCTTGTCGGCCCGTGCATTGATGACGGCCTCCTGGGCCAGTTGCTCTTCCTTCTGCAACTGGTACTGGGCGAAATTGCCAGGATAGGAGCGCAACTGGCCGCGATCCAGCTCGACGATGTGCGTGGCCACGCGGTCCAGAAAAGCGCGATCGTGGGTGATGGTGACGACACTGCCCTTGAATGCCAGGAGCAGATCTTCGAGCCACTCGATCGAGTCCAGATCCAGGTGGTTGGTGGGCTCGTCCAATAGCAGCACATCCGGCCTGGCGACAAGCGCCTGTGCCAGCGCCACCCGCTTGCGGGTGCCGCCCGACAGCGTGCCGACAATCGCCTGCGGCTCAAGGTGCAGGCGGTGCAATGTTTCCTCGACACGCTGTTCCCAATTCCAGGCGTCAGCCGCCTCGATCTGCGACTGCAACGCATCCAGATCCAGGTCTGGTGTGTTGGACAGGTAATGCTCACGCAACGCAATGACCGCAGCCAATCCCGCGGAAGCCGCTTCAAAGATGGTGTGCGTGGGCTCCAGCACAGGCTCCTGGGGAACATAGGCAATGCGCAGGCCTTGCTGCACTTGCAGTACACCATCGTCAGGATGTGCCAATCCCCCCAGGATTTTGAGCAAGGATGACTTGCCAGCGCCGTTGCGGCCGATCAGCCCGACGCGCTCATTGGCTTCGAGCGAGAAGCTGGCGTGATCCAGCAGGGCCACATGCCCGAAGGCGAGCTGGGCGTCTAAGAGAGTAATGAGTGCCATATGGGAGCAGGATTATCGAGCTCCGTGGGAGCGAGGCACTTGCGCAGTGCGGTTGTGTTTGTGAAAACTTCGTGAAACCTGTGCTATAGTCGCGCCTCTTCGTTGCTGAAGTGCTTGTGCAGACAGGTGGAGGCGGCGAAGACGGTAAGTCTTCTCTTTGTTTGTTGCGCGGTAAGTTTTTCTGTGCTATGATCGAGAGCTTCGCTGCTAGAGCTTGATGCTCTGATTGTGAAAAAGAGGATGGCTTTGAGTTGTGGTTGAATGAAAATTCGATGTATAATTCAAAGCTTCGCTAGTTTCGATGGGTTGCTAATTGCGATTTGTTGAGAAAAGCGAATAACATTCAAGTTTGCAGTACTTTAAAAGCTGTGTTAGAATTCAAGGCTTCGCTGATTGCAGCGGAGTTCGCAAAGAAAGAAGAAATTCGCTTTGCACTGTACGTTAAAAACATACAGCCGATAAGCGTGGG
>Ga0209958_1001770_pt1 | contig 14537 bp, 15 predicted proteins | sample ThiBio_inoc_plan_FD_183942 | JGI IMG/M metagenome (GOLD analysis project Ga0209958, IMG submission 183942) | Wastewater bioreactor microbial communities from Cape Town, South Africa - Thiocy_inoc_plan (SPAdes) | ecosystem: Engineered > Bioremediation > Thiocyanate > Unclassified | place: South... | reverse complement strand
GCTTCGCGTTTCGCCTGCGGGCGAGTCACTTTCTTTTGCGTGGCCAAAAGAAAGTAACCAAAGAAAAGGCCACCCCTGCTGTGTCGGCCTTCGGCTCCCCTGCGATGCTCGCCAGCCGGGGCGGTGCGGGAACTCGCCCTGGCGGGCTCAGACACCCCGCACCTTTCTCCCCCGTCCGGCTGCGCTTCTCGGCGACACACAAGGGGCGCCAAAGCATGCGCCGATGCTTGGTGGTGAGATGGCATTACGTGACGGCGGTACCGAGGGGGGTTCCCCTTCAGCGCTGCCGATTTGGCGTGTGCGGGCAGGAAAAAAGCGGAACCGTGTCCGAGCTCCGCAGCAAGGCACGTTTTGTGTGCCTTGCCAGGGCGAGTTGGTGGAGCGCCCGCCCGCGCACGCCAAATCGGGAACCCGCAGGGCAGCGATGTGGGGTCGCCTTTTCTTTGGTTACTTTCTTTTGGCGAAGCAAAAGAAAGTGACTCGCCCAAAGGCGAAAAGCGAAGCCTCAGCGAAGAAAAAGAAACACCCATCAATACACCCTCTCCTTCGGCCGTATCGTTTCCACCGTCAACGGCTTCAAGCGCACCGGCTTGGCATCCACCTGATCCCCCGCCCGCGAATACAGCGTGTGCTTAAGCCAGTGCGCGTCGTCGCGCTGCGGAAAATCCTCGCGGGTATGCGCGCCGCGGCTCTCGGTGCGGGAAATCGCCGATACCAGCGTCGCCCGCGCCACCCCCATCAGGTTTTCCAGTTCCAGCGCCTCGATGCGCGCGGTATTGAACACGCGACTGCTGTCCGTGAGGCCTGCGTGGGCGAGCCGCGCCTCCAGCGCATCCAGTTTCTCCAGACCCTCGCGCAGCACCGCCTCGGTGCGAAATACGCCGGCATGCAGCTGCATGGTGCGCCGCAAATCGTCGGTGATCGCCGCCACGCGTTCGCTGCCAGGTTTTTCCCAGCGCTGCAGACGGGCCAGGCCGGTGTCGGCCGCGTGGCCGGGCAAGGGACGCGGATAGGGGTTGTCGCGCAGATACTCCAGCATGTGTCTGCCTGCTGCGCGGCCGAACACGACAAGATCGAGCAGCGAATTGCCGCCCAGCCGGTTGGCGCCGTGCACCGACACGCAGGCGCATTCGCCGACGGCATACAGTCCCGGCACCGGTTCTTCCGGGCCGAAGCGGGCGGGCGCGACGACCTGGCCGTGCAGGTTGGTGGGAATGCCGCCCATCATGTAGTGCGCGGTGGGGGCGACCGGGATCGGCGCCGCGACCGGGTCGACGCCGGCGAAGCGGATCGACAGATCGCGGATGCCGGGGAGCTTGTCGGCGATGGCCCGCTCGCCCAGGTGGTCGAGCTTGAGATCGACATGATCGCCGCGCGGTCCGCAGCCGCGCCCCTCGGCGATCTCGATGGCGATGGCGCGCGCCACCACGTCGCGTCCGGCGAGATCCCGGGCATGCGGCGCATAACGCTGCATGAAGCGCTCGCCGTTTCTGTTCAGGAGATAGCCGCCCTCGCCGCGCACGCCTTCGGTGATCAGGCAGCCGACGCCGGCGATGCCGGTGGGGTGAAACTGCCAGAACTCCATGTCCTGCAGCGGCAGCCCGGCGCGCAGCGCCATGCCGAGACCGTCGCCGGTATTGATCATGGCATTGCTGCTGTTGCCGAACACGCGGCCGGCTCCGCCGGTGGCAAGCAGGGTGGTGCGCGCCTCGATCAGCAGCGCTTCGCCGGTTTCGATCGACAGCGCGCTGACGCCCAGACAGTAGCCGTCGGTGTCGCGCAGCAGGTCGAGCGCGAAATATTCGTCGAAGAACTGCGTGCGATGGGCGATGTTCTGCTGGTACAGCGTGTGCAGCAGCGCATGGCCGGTGCGGTCGGCGGCGGCGCAGGTACGAGTGGCCTGGTCGCCGCCGAAATGCTTCGATTGGCCGCCGAACGGTCGCTGGTAGATTTTGCCGTTGTCCAGGCGCGAAAACGGCAGCCCCATGTGCTCGAGTTCGTACACCGCGCTGGCCGCCTCGCGGCACATGAACTCGATCGCATCCTGGTCGCCGAGCCAATCGCCGCCCTTGACCGTGTCGTACATGTGCCATTCCCAGCGGTCGTCGTCGACGTTGGCGAGCGCGGCGGTGATGCCGCCCTGCGCCGACACCGTATGCGAGCGCGTGGGAAAGACCTTCGACACCACCGCGACGGTGTAGTCCGAGCGCGCGAGCTGCAGCGCGGCGCGCAGGCCGGCGCCGCCGCCGCCGATAATGAGCGCATCGAAGCGGCGCGTGTTCATGTCGGACTCCATAAAACCGCGGCGAGCCAGACAACGCTGGCCGCGAGGGTGACGATCACTGCCAGCAGCAGCGCAAGGCGCAGGCCGGTGTGCCGCACGTAGTCCATGAAGATGTCACGCATGCCGACCCAGGCGTGGAGCGCCAGCGCCGCCGCGCTCAGCAGCATCGACACCCGCAGCCACAACGGCGCGAACAAGGCCTGCCAGCCGGTAAAATCGAGCGGCAAGGCAGCCAGAAAATACGCCGTCAGCAACGGCAAGGCCAGCGCCAGCACCACCGCCGTGGCGCGCTGCAGAAGCCAGCTGCCGGTGCCGGTATGCGCGCCGGTGGTGGATTTCATGCGAACAGTCTCCAGGCGGCAAGCAGCGTGACCAGCCCGCCGGCCAGCAAGACCGCGATGCTGCTGTGGCGCGCCCGGCGCAGGCCAAGGCCCCAGTGCACATCCAGCGCCAGATGCCGCAAGCCGGCGAGCAGATGATGCGCCAGCGCCCAGACCAGCATGACGGCGGCCAGCCTGGCCAGCGGATGGGAAAACGCATCCGCCATGCGCCGGAATCCGGCCGCGTCCGCCAGCGACACCGACAGCGCCCACACGCCGAGCGGCAGCGCCGCGAACAGCAGCGCGCCCGAAACCCGGTGCAGGATCGACACCCAGCCCGCCAGCGGCAAATGGATGCGCAGCAGATCGAGATAGACGGGGCGCGCGGTCGGCTTCACGGCACGGTTCGAATCAGGCACGGTTCGGCTTATCCGTTCGGAGGGCTCAACGGCGCTTGGCTGCCGCCTTCGCCGCCGGTCTGGCCGGCTTTTTCACCGTGGCTTGCTTCGCCATGACTTTCTTCGCCACGACTTTCTTTGCTGGGGTTTTCTTTGCCGTAGCCTGTTTGACCGCAGCCCTGGCCACGGCCTGCGGCACCCGGTCGAGCAGCCGCGGATCGAACGGCTTCGGCAGGATGTAATCCGGGCCGAACTTGAGCTTCTTCAGCTTGTAGGCTTTCAGCACCGACGCCGGCACCGGTTCGCGCGCCAGTTCGGCCAATGCGTAGACCGCGGCGATCAGCATGTCCTGGGTGATCTCCCTGGCCCGAGCGTCGAGCGCGCCGCGGAAGATGAAGGGAAAGCCGAGCACATTGTTGACCTGGTTGGGAAAATCCGAGCGCCCGGTCGCCATGACCAGGTCGCTGCGCACGGCCATGGCCTTTTCCGGCAGGATTTCGGGGTTGGGGTTGGCCAGCGCGAATACGATGGGGTTCTCGGCCATGCTCTTCACCATCGCCGGGCTCACCAAATTGGCGCCCGACACGCCGACGAACACGTCCGCGTCCTGCATCGCCTCGGCCAGGGTGCGCAGCGTGGTCTTGCGCGCAAAGGCTTTCTTGAAGCTGTTGAGGTCGGCGCGCTCCTTGTGCACCACGCCCTTGGAATCGACCAGGGTGATGTTGGCTTTTTTCGCGCCCATCGCCACCAGCAGCTTCAGCGACGCAATCCCCGCCGCACCGGCGCCGAGGCAGACGATTTTCGCCGTTTCCAGCGCCTTGCCCTGCACCTGCAGCGCGTTGATGAGGCCGGCGCAGATGATCACGGCGGTGCCGTGCTGGTCGTCGTGGAACACCGGAATGTCGAGCTTCTTCTTCAGCGCCGCCTCGATCTCGAAGCAATGCGGCGCAGCGATGTCCTCGAGGTTGATGCCGCCGAAGGTCGGTGCGATGGCTTCCACCACCTTGATGAAGTCCTGCGGGGTCTTGGCATTGACTTCGATATCGTAGACGTCGATGCCGGCGAACTGCTTGAACAGCACGCCCTTGCCTTCCATCACCGGCTTGGCGGCCAGGGGCCCGCGGTTGCCCAGCCCGAGGATCGCGGTGCCGTCGGTGATCACCGCGACCAGGTTGCCCTTGTTGGTGTAGTCGTAGGCGGTCTTGGGGTTCTTGGCGATTTCCAGCACCGGCTGCGCCACGCCGGGGGTGTAGGCCAGCGACAGATCTTCCTGCGTGGCGCAGGGTTTGGACGACTCCACCGAGAGCTTTCCGGGCTTCGGCAGGCGATGGTAATCGAGGGCTTTTTTCTTGGCTGAGTTCTTTGCGAGGGGAGCTTGGCTCATGGCGGCGGATACAGGCTGGATGAACAAGCCGCCATTATCGCGGATTTATAAGCGATCCGCCCCGCTTTGGCCTGCGCGGCCTTGCCGCGTCAGTCTTTCCAGATCTTGAGCTGGGCACGCAAGCGTGCCACCGCCTGCGAATGCAGCTGGCACACGCGCGATTCGGAGACGCCGAGCACCGCGCCGATTTCCTTGAGATTCATGTCCTGTTCGTAATACATGCCCATCATGCTGCGCTCGCGCTCGGGCAGATGATGAATCGCGGCAATCAGGCTGTCGCGGAAACCTTCGTCTTCCAGCACCGCGAGCGGATCGCTGCTGCCGTCGACCAGGTAGCGTTCCAGGAAACTGGCGCTGTCCTCATCGGAAAAATCCTCGTAATACAGCAGCTGCGAACATTTCACGTCGCCCAGCATGGACTGGTACTGATCGATCGGCATGCCCAGCTCGGCGGAGATCTCCTGCTCCGACGGCGCCTTGCCGTTGCGCTGCTCCAGCCTGTGGATGGCGGCCTCGATCTGCCGCGATTTCTGCCGCACGTGGCGCGGCAGCCAGTCGGCCTCGCGCAACTCGTCGAGCATGGCGCCGCGGATGCGCTGGGTGGCATAGGACTCGAATTGCGCCCCCTGGGTGCCGTCGAAGCGCGACACCGCGTCCATCAAGCCGATCAGCCCGACCTGAATGAGGTCGTCGACTTCCACGCTGGCGGGCAGGCGCGCCATCATGTGATACGCAATGCGCTTGACCAGCGGCGCATGTTTCGTGACTTGTTCGTCTTTTGACGAGGCTTTTTCAGCCATGCTTCAGGACCATATTCTAGATTTTTCCTGTTTTATCAACGAGCCGCCAGGCTCGCCTCCTCGCATGCCATTCTAACGGCAAGCGCGGCGAATAGGCCATCTTCGTGGGCCGCGCTGTAGATGGCTTGCGCGAAGCGCCGGTCGAGAAAGTGGCTGCAGGCAGCGCACACGCGATCGCAGGCAGCGGCGGCGCCCAACAGGCCGATGCTGCCCACCCCGTCGGCCCGCGACAGGGTCTTGAGCAGGGCGTAAGCACGCAGCATCGATTCGTGCGCAGCGTTCACCTCGATGACCACGGCGTGGACTGCGCCGGGCATCAGCGCCAGACCGTCGCGGCCGGCGTCGAACACCACGGCATCGTAGCCCTGGGCGATGCCCGCCAGGGCAGGGTCGTCCGCCCTGGCGCCGGGCGCATGCCAGCCGTCGCCATGCGACAGCGGCAGCGTGTGCAACTGTCCGCGTTCAAGCTGCTGGCGCCAGCCGAACAGGCTGCGGGCAGGCGCGTCGGCCAGCAGCCGTCCCCGCGCATCGACCAGCAGCGCAGTCCAGCCGCGCTGGTGCAGCGCCAGCGCCAGCCGGGAGGTGGATTGGGCGGAGTCGAAAAAACACTGGATGCAGCGTAGCGGCTGCCGGGCGCTGCGCCGCCGCAGCCCGGCGGCCTGGTCAGCCGGCATGCATGCCCTTCAGGGCAAGGCGCTCCTCGCGCTCGGCCTCGACGCCGGCAAACAGCGGCCAGTCTTCGGCCTGCAGCGCATAGGGCGTGGCAAGCTGGCCGCCTTTCAGAGCGCGGTCGACAAGGTAGGGGGCGCTGGGTGCGTGCAGGTCTTCCGGCACGCGCTGGCCGCCGCTGATGTACGCCAGCGGCAGGCGATGGCGGATCAGGCTGTCGAGCGCCGCCCCGGGTTGCGGGGCTTCGTCGAGTTTGGTGAGGATGCAGGCGACCGCGCCCTGGCCGAAATGCGTCATCGCCTGCTCGATTGCCGCGCCCTGCTGGCCGGCGGAGATCACTGCTAGGCGGCGCACGCCGAGGGCGTCGAGCGCCCGCCCCTCACGGCTGCGCGGATCGGATGGCGAAAAACCGGCGGTATCGACCAGCACCAGCTTGTTGGCGGCAAGTTCAGGCAACAGCCGCGCCAGCCGGGCCTGGTCTTCCGCCACATGCAGCGACACGCCCAGCAGGTCGGCATACACCGTCAATTGCTCCGCTGCGCCGATGCGGTAGGCGTCGGCCGCCACCAGCGCCACCTTTGCCGCACCGTGCGCATCCGCCGCGCGGGCGGCGAGCTTGGCCAGCGTGGTGGTTTTGCCGGAACCGGTGGAGCCCACCAGCGCGTAGCACCCCCCCCTGGCCAGCAGATCGGCTTCGCGCCCCTGTAGCGGCAGATTGCGGATCAGCACCTGGCGCAGCCAGCGCAAGGCGGCATCGGTATCGAGCCCGCGCGGCAGACGCGCGGCCAGGGTGCGGGCGAGCGTGCTGCCGAAGCCGGCGGCGAACAGGGTCTGCATCACGGCCACCCGCGCCGGATCGCGCCGCCGTGCCGATCCCCAGGCAAAGCCCGCCAGCTGGTTCTGCAGCAGGCCGCGCAGGCGCGCCAGCTCATTCAGGATGCGCGAGCCGCCGGCCGCGTCCGGCGCCTCGCCGGCAGGCTGCGCCGCCAAATCGCCGTAGGCGCTGGCCAGCAGCTCGACGCCCTGCGGATGCGGCCGGGTGGCCAGCACCACGGCGTCGTCGCCCAGCTCGCGACGAATGCGCGCCAGGCCTTCGCGCGCATTCGCCGCCACGAATACCTGCGCGCTCATGCTCCCTCCTCGATGGTCAGTTCCGTGCTCACCTGCACCATTTTATCGGCAGGCACCTCGGCATAGGCGATCACCGAAAGCTGCGGCAGGTTGCGCCGCAACAATCGCGACAGGATGGCACGCAGGCCGGGAGAAATCAGCAGCACCGGCGGGTAGCCCGCTTCCTCCTGCTCGGCCAGCGCACGTTCGGCCGCTTCGTTCAGCGCATCCAGCGTAGCGGGCGACAGCAGGGCTTCGCCTTCGTCGCCCATCTCGTTCAGCAGGTGGGTTTCGGTGGCTGCGGCCAGGCCGATGACGTGCAGCGCGTTGCCGCCTTCGAACAGGCGGTCGACGATGCTGCGCCCCAGCGCCGCGCGCACGGTTTCCACCAGTTCGTCGATCGCCTGATTCTTCGGCGCGCGCGCCGCCAGCGTTTCGAACAGGGTGCGGGTGTCGCGGATCGAGACGTTTTCCGCGATCAGCTGCTGCAGCACCGCCTGCACGCTGGTCAGCGGCAGATGGCGCGGCGTCACGTCCTCGACCAGCCCGGGATGGCTGCGCGCCAGCGTGTCGAGCAGTTGCTGCACCTCGGTGCGCCCCAGCAGTTCCGGCGCGTGCTGGCGGAACACGGCTTCGACCTGGCGCGCAATGAGCTCGGCCGGTTCCAGCACCACAAAACCGCGCAGTTCGGCTTCCTCCTTCCGCCCCGCCTCGATCCAGGCCCCGGCCAGTCCGGTCAGCGGATCGGCCCCGGGCGTTCCGTCGATGCGCCCCAGCACGTCCCCCATGTCCACCGCCAGCACCTGGCCGGTAGGCAACTCGCCGTGCGCCACGTCGACGCCCTTGAGGGTGATGCGATAGCTGTTGGGCTTGAGGTCGAGGTTGTCGCGCACGCGGATCAGCGGCACCACCAGTCCCATGTCGGTGGCGAAGCGGCGGCGCGCCTCGGTGATGCGGGTCAGGGCCGCACCGCCCTGGTTGCGGTCGACCAGCGGAATCAGCCGATAGCCGACTTCGAGCGCCAGCACGTCGACCGGCGGGATGTCGTCCCAGGTGACGTCGGCCGGCGCGACCTCTTCTTCCATCAACGCCAGCGGCTCGACATCGAATGCCGCGCTCTGGCGGCGCTTCAGCCAGAAGCCCAGCCCGCCCAGCGCCGCGGCGATGGTCAGAAACGCCAGGTGCGGCGTCCCCGGAATCAGTCCCAGCACGCCCAGCACCGCAGCCGCGACATACAGCGTTTGCGGACGGCCGAATATCTGGGTGGAAAATTCGCGGCTCAAATCCTGCTCGCTCGACGCGCGGCTCACCACGATGCCTGCCGCGGTCGAAATGATCAGCGCGGGAATCTGCGTCACCAGCCCGTCGCCCACCGTCAGCAGCGCATAGCGCCCGAGCGCTTCGGTGACCCCCAGGTTGTGCTGCAGCAGGCCGACCGCGATGCCGCCGATCAGGTTGACCACGAGGATGATCATGCCGGCGACGGCGTCGCCGCGCACGAACTTCGAGGCGCCGTCCATGGCGCCGTAGAAGTCGGCCTCGCGGCCGATTTCGTGGCGGCGTGCGCGGGCCTCCCCTTCGTTGATGAAGCCCGCATTCAGGTCGGCATCGACCGCCAGCTGCTTGCCCGGCATCGAATCGAGGGTGAAGCGCGCCGCCACCTCGGCGATGCGCCCGGCGCCCTTGGTGATGACGACGAAATTGATGATGACCAGGATCAGGAACACCACGAAGCCGACCGCGATGTTGCCGCCGACCAGGAAATTGCCGAACGACTCGATCACCTTGCCCGCCGCGTCCGGGCCGGTGTGGCCCTGCATCAGGATGATGCGGGTCGACGCCACGTTGAGCGACAGGCGCAGCAGCGTGGTCAGCAGCAGCACCGTGGGAAACACCGAGAAATCCAGCGGGCGCCGCGCGTTCAGGCTCACCAGCAGCACGATCATCGCCAGCGCGATGTTGAGCGTGAACAGCACATCGAGCATGAAGGTGGGCAGCGGCAGCACCATCATCGCCAGGATCAGCAGCACCAGTCCGGGCACCGCCAGCCGGTTGAGCGGCATGCCCAGCACCATCGCGCCCTGCGCGCTCACCCGATCACCTCGTCAATGCGTTGCCCTGCCCGTTGCTGGCGGTCGCGCAGTCGAGCCCGCATTTCCGGATGGACCTCGGATTCGCGCGCTTCGGCCAGCACCTCCTGCCAGGTCATCGCGTGACGCCGCAGATAGCGCCACCAGCGCCAGCCGGCGTCGAGCGCCGCCGCCAGCGCCAGCGCCGCCGCCAGCGCCAGCACGCCGCGCCCCACCCAGGCGGCGGCCGCAGGCAGCGCCGCGCCGATCCCGCTGCCGGCCAGGTCCTGCAGCTGCGGCCAGCCGCTCGCCAGCGCCCAGCCCACCGCCGCGGCGGCGAGCACCAGCTTGAGCAGCGCCTGCGTTCCATCGAACAGCGAATCGACGGAAAACAACCGGGCAAAGGGCTTGAAAGGGTCGGCGCGGGTCAGCTCGGCCCGGGCGAAGCGAGGCGCGAACACCCAGCCCGAGAGCAGCACCGGCGCCACCAGCGCCGCGACAAAAATGACGCCCAGCACCGGCAGCAAAGCCCATAGCGCAGACCAGGCCGCTTCAAGGAAAACCGGGGCAAGCGGCGTCGCCGCGTGAATGAATGCCGCCTCGATCATCGCCTGCAGGGCATTCAACAGCCGCGGCGCCAGCCAGCCCAGCATGCCCAGCGCCGACAGCAGCACGACCCACGCCGTGAGTTCGGCAGAGCGCGGCACGTCGCCCGCGCTGCGCGCCTGTTGCAGGCGCTGCGGACTTGCCGGTTCGGTACGGGAAAGATCAGTCTCCTCGGCCATGCTTGTCTCGAATTTTGGGGGAGTCTAGCACGAGGCGGGACAGGCTTTCTGCGGTCGAAACAGCAGGCGCCCCGGTCGGACAGCGGGGTTTTCGATCGGGCTGTTCGTCAACCCGCCCGATTCCAGGCACGCCGGCCGGCGTTGAAGAATATCGAAGGCGGGATCGATCTGGCGGTACGGCGGCCGATTAACTGGCCTCGTCGATCCACGCCATCTGGATCGCCTCGAGAATCTTCTCGCCCGAATGGTTGGGGTCGTCGTCGAAATCGGGCAGTTCCATCACCCAGCCATGCAGATCGGTGAAGCGGATGGTGCGCGGGTCGATTTCGGGGTGCGCCTCGGCGAGTTCGATGGCGATGTCGAGGGTGTCCGTCCACTTCATATCAATGCCCTTCCTTGACCATGTTGATGGTGTATTTGGGAATCTCGATCACCAGGTCGCTGCCGGCCACACGCGCCTGGCACGACAGCCGCGACTGCGGCTCCAGGCCCCAGGCTTTGTCGAGCAGATCGTCCTCTTCCTCGGCGGAGGGCGCCAGCGAATCGAAGCCTTCGCGCACGATGACGTGGCAGGTGGTGCAGGCGCAGGATTTTTCGCAGGCGTGCTCGATCTCGACGCCGTTGGCGAGCAGGGTGTCGCAGATGGTGTCGCCGGGTTTGGCGTCGATCACGGTGCCTTCGGGGCAGAGTTCGACGTGGGGCAGTACGATGAGTTGGGGCATGGCTTTTTGAATACGGCTGAATTGGGATACGGTCAGGCGGCTTTGGATTGCCGGCTCGGCAAGGCGGCGAGTGCGCCGTCCCATAATTGTAACCGCGCGTCGACGGCGGTTTCGGCCGCCGCTTCGGCCTCGCGCCATTTTCCCGGGTCATCGCCACATAGGGCGGCGAGCAGGTGCAGCGACAGCGGCGCGTGGGAATCCCCGTCCAGCTGGACGTGGCGGTTGAGGTAATAGTGGAAGCTCGGCGCCTGCGCTTCGGTCACCGCCATGCGCGACAGCAGCGCGCGGAACATCGACGGGATGATGTGCTCGCGGCCCAGCGCCAGCGCGGCGGCAACGGTGTGCGGCTTGCCGCTGGCAAGAAAATCGAAGGTGGTGCGGGTGAAAGCGACGGACGGCGCGGGTGCCAGCCCTGCGTCGAGGGCCGCGGCGATCCCCTGCTCCGCCACTTTCTGCACGAAGCGCGCAGGCACGCCGGCATCGGCGCCGATTTCGCGCATGGCTGCGAGATACAGCATGAAGTGGCTGGTATGGCCTTCCTGTCCCGGCGGCGCGACGTCGGTTTCCTCTTCAAGCACCATCTCGTTGATGAAGCGCTGCACCGAGGCGTCGCCGCCCGGCAGCCACGGCCAGCGCGCGGGCGCGACTTCGTTCTGCAGGTACTTGATCAGCGACATGAAGTCCCATACCGAATAGACGTGATGCTGCATGAACACGCGCAGGTCGCCCGGCGTGGCGACAGCCGCATAGATCGGATGCGCGTCGAGCCGCACCCGCAGGGATTCGATGAAATCTGCGTTCAACATAATCAGGTTCAACCAAACGTTTCCAGTTTTTGCCCGGCCATCGCCCGGCGTACGTTTCTATCCATGCGGCGCTGGGCGAATTCGGTGGTGGCCGTATTCAGCGCTTCGATGCCGCGCTTGATGGCCAGATGATGATCAGATTTGGCATCGGGACTCGACAGCAGGCTTTCAAGGGCGCCGATGCCGGCCTCGATCGCCGCGCTTTCCGCAGCGTCGAGCAGTGCGCCGTCTTCCGCCATGGCCGCCCGGGTGGCGGCGATCAGGCTTTGCGCATCGACGATCTGCTCGTTCAGCGCGCGCGCGTACATGTCGTCCTTGGCGTGGGTGAAGGCATCCTTCAGCATGCGGGTGATGTCTTCGTCGCCCAATCCGTACGAGGGCTTGACCTGCACGCTCGCTTCGACGCCGCTGCTTTGTTCGCGCGCCGACACCGACAAGAGCCCGTCGGCATCGACCTGGAAGGTGACGCGGATGCGTGCCGCGCCCGCCACCATCGGCGGAATGCCGCGCAGTTCGAAGCGTGCCAGCGAGCGGCAGTCGGACGCCAGCTCGCGCTCGCCCTGCAGCACGTGCACGCTCATCGCGGTCTGGCCATCCTTGAAGGTGGTGAATTCCTGCGCGCGTGCGGTGGGAATGGTGGTGTTGCGCGGGATGACCTTCTCGGTTAGCCCGCCCATGGTTTCCAGACCCAGCGACAGCGGGATCACGTCGAGCAGCAGCCAGTCGTCGCCGGTGCGATTGCCCGCCAGCACATCGGCCTGCATGGCCGCGCCGAGCGCGACGACCTTGTCGGGGTCGAGGTTGGTCAGCGGGGTCTGCCTGAAGAAATCGGCCACCGCCTGGCGCACGCATGGCATGCGCGTCGAACCGCCCACCATCACCACGCCTTTCACGTCGTTCGCGGCCAGGCCCGCGTCGCGCAGCGCCTTGCGGGTGGGGGCGAGCGTCTTGCTGACCAGGCCCGCGGTCATGGCGTTGAACGTGGCCTGGGTTAGCGTCGCATCCATCATTTCGCCGGTCGACAGCACCGCAGTGACGCGCACCTCGGTATGTTCGGTCAGAGCTTCCTTGGCGTCGCGCGCCTTGGTCAGCAGCAGCCGCATGTCGCCCGCCGACAGCGGCTCGAAACGAGCCTGCTCAAGCATCCAGCAGAAGATGCGCTGATCGAAGTCGTCGCCGCCCAGCGCCGAGTCGCCGTTGGTGGCCAGCACCTCGAACACGCCTTTCGACAGCCTCAGGATGGAAATGTCGAACGTGCCGCCGCCGAGGTCGTACACCGCATAGACCCCCTCCGACGCATTGTCGAGGCCGTAGGCGATCGCCGCCGCAGTCGGCTCGTTCAGCAGGCGCAGCACGTTGAGGCCGGCCAGCTGAGCGGCATCCTTGGTGGCCTGGCGCTGGGCGTCGTCGAAATACGCCGGCACGGTAATCACCGCGCCGACCAGTTCGCCATCCAGCGCGGCTTCCGCGCGCTGGCGCAGGGCTTTCAGGATTTCGGCCGACACCTCGACCGGACTTTTCACTCCGGCGGCCGTTTTCAACTGCACCATGCCGGGCGCATCGACGAAGCGATACGGCAGGCTGGCGATGTCCTCGATATCAGCAATGCCGCGCCCCATGAAGCGTTTGACCGAGGCGATGGTGTTGTGCGGATCGCTGTTTTGCGCGGATTTCGCGGCATAGCCGACGTCGACCTGGCCCGTTGCGTGATAACGCACGACCGAAGGCAGCAGCGAATACCCGGCTTCGTCGTCCAGCACCACGGCCAGGCCGGAACGCACCGTGGACACCAGCGAATTGGTGGTGCCCAGATCGATGCCTACCGCCAGCCGATGCTGGTGGGGAGCGGTGGACATGCCGGGTTCGGCAATTTGCAGCAGAGCCATCTTAACTTTCCAGTTCTTCGTAGACGTCGCCGACTTCGGCGATGAGTTTGTCCATGAACCGCAGCTGGCGCACGGCTTCGGAGGCCGCCGCAAAGTCGCGTGCCGCGTCGATCAGCTCGGCCAGTTGCGCCTCGATGCGGCGATGCGCTGCGCGCAGCTCGTCGGACAAGGCGTCCAGTGCCGTTACGCTTTTGCCCGCGCGCGCGTCCTCGATCGACTCGCGCCATTCCATCTGCTGCATCAGGAATGCCGGGGACATCTTGGTGTTGCTGGCATCGAGCGTGTCGATCCCCTGCAGCCGCAGCAAATACACGCCCCGGTTCACCGGGTGCTTGAGCGTCTGGTACGCCTCGTTCACCTGCGTCGCCCACTGCATCGCCACCCGCTGCTCGGATTCCGGCTGCGCGGCGAAGCGGTCCGGATGCACGGCATTCTGCAGTTCGCGATAGGCAGCGTCGAGCTTGTCGCGGTCGAGCGCGTAGGCAGTGGGCAGGCCGAACAGTTCGAAGTGGGTGCGGGAGAAATCCATTATTTAGGGGCTAGGGGCTAGGGGCTAGGAGCTAGGATTTAGGGGGATTTGTGCTTCGCGCCTTTAAAAACGGGGCGGCCTCGGGCCGCACCGTCCCTAGCCCCTAGATCCTAACTCCTAGCCCCCGCAGTTCAGACGTTGAACGACTCGCCGCAGCCGCACTCGTTCTTCACGTTCGGGTTGTTGAACTTGAAGCCCTCGTTCAAACCTTCGCGGGCGTAGTCGAGTTCGGTGCCGTCGATGTAGGGCAGGCTTTTCGGGTCGACAAACACGGTTACCCCGTGGCTGGTGAAAACCTCGTCGCCGGCGGGCGTCTCGTCGGCGAACTCCAGCTTGTAGGCCATGCCGGAACAGCCGGTGGTGCGCACGCCGAGACGGATGCCGACGCCCTTGCCGCGTTTGGCAAGGTAGTTCGTGACGTGTTGCGCTGCGCGCTCGGAAAGCGTGACGGCCATGATCTACTCCTGACTGTGCTTCTGCTTGTAGTCGGCAACCGCGGCCTTGATCGCGTCTTCGGCCAGGATCGAGCAGTGGATCTTGACCGGCGGCAGCGCGAGTTCTTCGGCGATCGCGGTATTCTTGATTTCCATCGCCTGGTCGAGCGTCTTGCCCTTGACCCATTCGGTCACCAGCGAGGACGAGGCGATCGCCGAGCCGCAGCCGTAGGTCTTGAACTTGGCGTCTTCGATCAGGCCATCCTTGCCGACCTTGATCTGCAGCTTCATCACGTCGCCGCAGGCGGGCGCGCCGACCATGCCGGTGCCGACGTCCTCAT
>Ga0209958_1001769_pt1 | contig 14559 bp, 14 predicted proteins | sample ThiBio_inoc_plan_FD_183942 | JGI IMG/M metagenome (GOLD analysis project Ga0209958, IMG submission 183942) | Wastewater bioreactor microbial communities from Cape Town, South Africa - Thiocy_inoc_plan (SPAdes) | ecosystem: Engineered > Bioremediation > Thiocyanate > Unclassified | place: South... | reverse complement strand
TGATAGGCGCCGATCAGCCCCGAGGCGAGCACAGCCAGCGCGGCCAGCCCCACCCACAGGCGCCGGGGCGGAACAACAAATGCCGCCAGACCCAAAGCCACCGCCGCGAAATGGGCATAGCGCTGCCACCAGCACATCTCGCAAGGATAAAGGCCGAAGCCATATTCGGAGATATAGGCACCGGCCAGCAGTGCCAGCGGCACGCCCAGCGCCAAGGCGTGGGCCTGCTTCAGGGATTTGTCGATCGTCGCCATTTGAGCCCCCTATGGGTTTACTGCCGCAGGGCCATGGCGCTGGAAGTGGTGCGGCGCAGAGTGGACAGCGCATAATAGAGCTGGAAGTCCTTGATGCCCTGTTTCTCCAGCTCTTCCGGCGTCATCTTGAAGCGCGGATCGACCTGCTTGTCCTGTTCCAGCTGCTTGTCGTCCAGATCTACCTCATTGACGAGATGCTTGCGCAGATCGGATTCCCTCAGCGCAAATTTCGCCCGCTTGGCTGCATCCGGATCGGAAAGCTGGGGCACCCGAATATCGGGTTCGATCCCGCCTTCCTGCACCGAACGGCCCGATGGCGTGTAGTAACGCGCGGTGGTGAGCTTGATCGCGCTGTCCCGCGTCAGGGGCATCAGCGTCTGCACGCTGCCCTTGCCGAAGCTGCGTTCACCCATGACGAGCGCGCGGTGCTGGTCCTGCAGCGCACCGGCGACAATTTCGGAAGCGGACGCCGAACCCACATTGATCAGCACGATGAGCGGCAGCTTGGGCACGATATCGCCCGGGAACACGGTTTCCGCGTCATAAGACACGTTTTCGCTCTTGTTGCGGCCGCGCTGCGAAACGATCTGCCCCTTGCTGAGGAACAGGTCCGACAGGGCCACAGCCTCATCCAAAGAGCCGCCAGGGTTGGATCGCAGATCGAGCACCAGCCCGTTGATCTTGCCGCCGCTCTCCTTGCGCAGTGCCGCAATCGCGCCGCGCACGTCCTTGCCCACATCCTTGGAGAATTCGTTGACCGAGATGACCCCGATCCCACCATCTTCCAGCTTGTAGGTCACCGGCTCCAGCTCGATCACGCCGCGCGTCACGGTAACGTCGAAGGGTTCTTCCCGCCCGGTGCGGAAGATGGTCAGTCGCACGCTGGTATCGGCCGGGCCGCGCATCTGGGCCACGGCCTCGTCCAGCGTCTGGCCGAAAATCAGCTTGCCTTCGATATGGGTGATGTAATCGCCCGCCTTCAGCCCCGCCTTTTCGGCCGGGCTGCCCTTCATCGGCGAGATGATCTTCACCGCGCCGTCTTCCATACCCACCGAAATGCCGAGGCCCTGATAATTGCCGTCAATCAGCGTATCGAGCCGGTTCAGCGCTTCCCCATCGAGATAGGAGGAATGCGGATCGAGCGCGCCCAGCATCCCGTTGATGGCGCCCTTGATCAGCACATCATCATCAACTGGATCGACATAGGCGCTCTTGATTCGCTGATAGACCGCGAAAAGCTTGCCGAATTCCGGCGCCGCGCGCCCTTCCACCTGCGCCAGTCCGGCAGTGGTGGCCGGAAGCAGCGCCACTGCCGTAAGCAGGGCTGCGGAGCGGAGGAGCGGGGCGAATTTCATTCTGGAGACACCTTGAACACGAGTGCGGCAGGCACTTTTCGGCGCGCTTGTATCGCGCCCGGCAGCTTAACGCCAGATGAGGGAGTGCTGGCGGAAAATCCAGCGCGCCCGGTGCGGAACTCAACCCCGACCAAGAAATTCCACCGGATTGACCGGCACGCCATCACGCCGCAGTTCCAGCGTGACAAGCGGGCTGACCGGCGCCGCGACACCAAGCGGCGCGCCGCGCACCAATTGCTGGCCCACCGCGACATCCACGCGCGCCATGCCGGTAACCAGCGTGGTCCAGCCGCCATCATGTTCGATAATCACGATCCGGCCATAGCCGCGATAGGGCCCGGCAAAGGCCACTCGCCCGGCCGCCGGGGCCACAATTTGCGCACCGGCGCGCGGAGCCAGCGAAATGCCCTGGGAAAGCACCCCTCCCCGGGAAGGAGCGCCAAAGCCCGTGACGGTACGCCCCGTTACCGGCAACTGATACCCAGCAGGAGCCCGCTTCGAGCCAGGCGCCTGCCTACTGGCTGCAATCACACGAGATTCGGCCGGGCGTTCAGGGCGGATGATGGGCCCCGGTAAGGCGGCCAGCCGTTCCCGCAGGTTCCCGGCAGCATCGAGCTGAGTCACCAGCGAATCGAGATCGCGCGCCTCCTCGGCTAAGGCCAGGGCGAGTTGTGCCTCGCGCGCAGCATCGCCGCTTGCCCGGCGCGCATCGAGCCTCTGCCGCGTTTCGAGTGCCGCCAGATCCTTGCGCCGGGTCTCCAGCAAGGTCTCGTTTCCACGCAGATCGGCCAGAGCCTTCTGCGCCTGCGATTGCAGCGCCCGCCCCCGCGCAAGTTCTCCGCGCAGGGCAACCGTGCGCTGCTGCACTTCAGGCACGGTGGAGCCCAGCATGGCCCGCAGATAGACCATTTCCTTCACGGAGCCGGGCCGCATCACCGAAAGCGCCAGCGGGCGGCGGGAAAAGCGCTGCAAGGCTGCAGTCAGGCGAACGACGGGCTTCTGCCGCTCAGCCAGGCGGGCCGCAAGCGCGCGGCGCTGGCTATCGATCAAGGCAAGGTTCGCTTCTGCGGCGGCGATAGTTGCCTCGGATTCCTGGATTCGCGCAGCCAAAGCTGCAGCTTGCCGAGCGGTTTTTTCGACAGCCTTCCCCGCGCGCGCGGCTTCTGCCTCCAGCGATTTCGCCCGGATTTCTGCCGCCTGCCGGTCTTTCAAGGCACGGGCCATGGCCTGCCGCGTCTCATCCACGCTGGAATAGACACCGCCCTGCTGGGCGGAAGCTCCTGCGGAAAGCAGGGCGGCCAGCAATAGGGGCGCAAGGATATGGCGGGGGCGAAAAGGCACGCCCTAGCCTGCCCGATGATAGGGATGGCCTGCAAGGATCGAAGTGGCGCGGAACAATTGTTCCATCAGCATCGCCCGAGCCAGCAGATGCGGCCAGGTTGCCTTGCCGAAGGCCAGCAGCAGATCAGCTTCCTGCCGCGCGGCATCGCCATGCCCATCCGCCGCGCCCAGCACGAAGCGGGCCTCACGCACGCCATCGTCCCGCCACCGGCCGAGCAAAGCGGCAAACTCCTCGGAGGAAAGCTGCTTGCCGCGCTCGTCCAGCAACACGGTGCGGCAAGGGGTGAGAGGCTCGGCAATGGAGCCGCCCGTTTCCGGAAGCTCGGTAAGCTTCATCGGCCACTGGATGCGCTTTTCATAGCGCGCGACGAGGTCTGCCTCGGGCGAACGCCCGATCTTCCCTCTGGCAATAACGTGCAGGCGCATGGAACCCTCCCGCGCCTGCCTTACAGCTTACGCTTGCCCGGCCGCAACCGGCGGAGCGTCGCCAAAGGCCCACATGCGTTCGAGATTGTAGAAGCTGCGCACTTCCGGACGGAAGAGATGCACCACCACGTCCCCGGCATCGATCAGCACCCAGTCCGCGGCCGGCAGGCCTTCGATCCGAGCGGAACCGAAACCCGCCTGCTTTACTCGCTCGCCCAGCTTCTGGGCCATGGCAGCAACCTGACGGGTCGAACGGCCAGATGCGATCACCATATAATCGGCAATGCTCGACTTCCCTTCCAGCGGGATCGAGATCACATCCTGTGCCTGATCATCGTCCAGCGACTGGAGGACGAGAGCGTGCAGCCGTTCAGCGTCGCTGGCCAGCTTGCCGCCTGTGGCAGGTATCGGGCCAGCCTGGGGGCTGGCTTGAGAAGCGCCGGTACTAGCCGGCGAGGTCTGCGCCTGATTCATCGCAGTTGGTGGTGCTCCATCATGGGGGAAACGAACGCAAAGGGAGGCTGGCGCCTCATGTGCGCTCCTCCCCGTGTCGGTCTTGAATGAGACAATGCGTCACCTGATCCCGTGGGGGCGCGCCCTTGAAACGGCGGGCCCAGTCAGGATCTGCGCGGCGTATCTGTGTCGCCGAGCGCGGATCAGGATCGAAACGCAATTCTATCAGCGCCGGTGCGCTCCATTCACCCCGGTTTATCAATCTGGCGGCAGGAACCCGGAAGCGCCTGAGCCAGGCCATCGCGGGGCTCGCGAAGGCAAGGGCATCATAGCCGGGGCGGGCAATTACCGCAATCGGCATTTCCCGCGCTATACCGCGCCAGTCCTTCCAGCGGTGGAACTGGGCAAGATTATCGGCCCCCATCAACCAGATGAAGCGGCGGCGGGGATAGCGCCGCTTGAGCGCGCGCAGCGTATCCACCGTGAAGCGGGTGCCGCGTTTCTGCGCCAGTTGCCGCTCTATCGCGCTGACCTTGATGCGGGCTCCCCGCGCCGCCTTCTGCGCGGATTTGACGCGTGCGCCCAGCGGCGCCATGCCCGCCTGCGGTTTCAGGGGATTGCCAGGGGAAACCAGCCACCACAGCTCGTCCAGCCCCAGCGCATCCAGCACGAACTGGCTGATCCGCCGATGCCCGCGATGGGCTGGGTTGAAACTGCCGCCCAGCAGGCCAGTGATCGGTCCCTTGCCGCTCATCGCGGCTCCCGCCGGGGCGAGACACGGGCCGCATTGCCCCCGGTCTGCATCGCAATCGACCAGCCGGGATATTCCGGCTCCGGCGCGCCCAGCATGTCGAGCCGTTCCAGTTCTTCGCGCGTAAGCTCGACAGCGCTGGCCGCGATATTCTGGGCGAGCTGGTCAGGCCGCTTGGCCCCCACGATCACGCTGCTGACAACCAGCTGGTGCAGCAGCCAGGCCAGCGCGATGGCGGCCACGGCAACGCCCCGCTCTTCCGCCATCGGGCGCATCGCCTCCACCAGGGCAAGGGCCTTTTCCTTGTCCACGCGTGGGAAATCGAGCTTCGCACGGCGCCCTTCGCCCTGCGTTTCTCCTTCCTTGCCCAGCGCATATTTGCCGCTGAGCATGCCGCCCGCCAGCGGGCTCCACACCATCAGGCCCAGCCCTTCACTGGCCAGCATCGGCACGATTTCGCGCTCCAGATCGCGCGTGGCGACTGTGTAATGCGCCTGAAGCGAGATGAAGCGGCTCCAGCCCCGCGCTTCGGCAATGCCCAGAGCCTTGACGATCTGCCATGCCGCCCAGTTGGACACGCCGACATAACGCGCACGGCCGGAGCGGAGGATGTCTTCAAGCGCACGCAGAGCCTCTTCAATGGGGGTCAGCGGGTCCCAGCCGTGGATCTGGTAGAGATCGACATGGTCCAGCCCCAGCCGGGCAAGGCTCTGGTCCACATGGTGCAGCAGGTGTTTCGCGCTGGTGCCCGCATCGTTGGGGCCCTGTCCCATCGGGCCCATGCCCTTGGTGGCGATGACGATTTCCTGCCGGGGAATGCCAAGGCTGCGCAGAGCCCCCCCTACAAATTCTTCCGACTGGCCCTGGGTATAGACATTAGCCGTGTCGATGAAATTGATGCCCGCTTCCACCGCCTGGCGGACCAGCGCGGTGGCCCCTGCCTGGTCCAGCTCATGCGCGAAGAAGCGACTCGGCTTGTTGCCGAAAGTCATCGCGCCAAGACACAGCTCGGAAACCACGAGGCCCGAATTGCCGAGACGATTATAGCGCATGGCATGTTCCTCCCACCTGGGAGGGGTGATGCGGGGCAGGCCCGGTGCCGTCAAGCGCCACCGGGATTTGCCACTGTCAGGGGCGCGTCTGGCCCTTGCCGCGCGCGATCCATTTATACGTCGTCAGCCCTTCAAGCGCCACCGGCCCCCGCGCGTGGAGCCGCCCGGTGGCAATGCCGATTTCCGCGCCCAGCCCGAATTCACCGCCATCGGCAAACTGGGTGGAGGCATTGACCATCACAATCGCGCTATCGACTTCGTTGAGGAAGCGTTCGGCCACAGCCTCGTCCGAGGCGATGATCGCATCGGTATGGCCGGAAGAATGGCGGGCAATGTGGTCCAGCGCGGCGTCGAGCCCGTCCACCACGGCGACCGAAAGGATCGCGTCGAGATATTCGGTGTCCCAATCATTGGCGCTGGCCATGCCGATACGCGGATCGAGCGCACGAGCGCGACCGTCTCCCCGCACTTCGCAACCGGCGTCGATCAGGGCCGCAACCACATCGGAACCGCCGGGGAAGTTCGCGTCGATCAGCAGAGTTTCCATCGCCCCGCAAATGCCGGTCCGGCGCATCTTGGCATTGAGCACAATCTTGCGCGCCATCTCCGGATCGGCGGAGGAATGGATATAGGTGTGGCAGATGCCGTCGAGATGGGCGAGCACGGGCACCCGCGCTTCGGCCTGGACACGAGCGACGAGGCTTTTGCCACCGCGCGGCACGATCATGTCGATCAGTCCGGCTGCGCGCAGCATGGCGCCCACGGCCTCACGATCCTGCGTGGGCATAAGCTGCACCGCATCGCCGGGAATCCCGCCTTCTTCCAGCCCCTTGACCAGAGCCGCATGGATTGCGCGGTTGGAATGGACTGCCTCGCTGCCGCCGCGCAGCAGCACGGCATTGCCCGCACGCACGCACAGGGCGGCTGCATCCGCCGTCACATTGGGGCGGCTTTCATAAATGATGCCGATCAGGCCGATGGGAATGCGCACGCGCGACAGTTCCAGACCATTGGCAGGCACTGAAGAATCGATCACCTGGCCCACGGGATCGGGCAGATCCGCCACGGCCTCCACGGCAGCGGCAATACCTTCCAGCCGCGCGGGATCGAGCTTCAGACGATCGAGCATGGCGCCGGTCAGCCCACGGGCCTCCCCCGCCGCAACGTCGCGTTCATTGGCGACCAGCACATCTGGCCCGGCTGCGCGCAAGGCAGCGGCGGCGAGCTTGAGCGCGGCGGATTTTTCCGCATCGCTCTTCCTCGCCAGCACGCGCTGGGCGGCGCGGCCTGCACGGGCAAGGCCTTCCACGAGTTCAGAACACTGGGCGTCGATATCATGCTGCGTAGCCATGGCGCTGGGCACTATCATTCCCGTTGCAACTTGTCGATTCGAGCCGATTCGCACCGATTCGGAGGAATCGACTATATGGTAAGCCGCAGATTCACGGTTCTGCCGCTGGATTGTTATCCATCACAACGATTCATCGCGCGACTCCACCGGACTGACCTTCCGTTACAGAGTCACGATAGACGCCTATCGACAGCCCTGTAAGCAGCCTCTCCCATACCGAGAACGGGTGTGGGGTCGTCAACTTGATCAGGGCGGATGCCGCAAAATTGCGGGCAAGGCTGCAGGCCTGGTTCCCGGATCGCGAATTTTTTATGCGATCGCAGGGCCAGGTACGCTTCATCAAGGTGTCTTCGCGGCTGCAAATGGCCGGTGCGGGGGCTGTTGCCTTTGCCTTGTTCATCTGGGCCGTCACCATGGTGGGCGTCGCGGTCAGCCAGTTCATCTCCCAACGCGATCAGCTGGACCTGCTGAAACGTGAAGCCAAGATCGAATCCGCCGAAAACCGCGTAGCCACCTATCGCGAGAATCTCGACGATACGGCCGACGAATTGAACCGCCGCCAGGAATTCATCGAACAGACGCTGGACGGCGTGCTCGACGACATCAAGGTCACTGGCAAGGATACGGTCAGCGATTCCTCCAAGGAAGCCGCCGAAACCGTGAAGAAGGTGAGCGCCGCCATTCCCGAGGCCGCGGGCCTTGCCCGGATCGAGGCGCGCCAGCTGGCCTTCGTCGAAAAGCTCACCCGCTATGCCGATCAGCGTTCCGCCCGCGCCGCAGCGGCAATCCGCAAGCTCGGCCTCAATCCCGATGCGATGATGCGCAATGCGCGCAGCGCCCAGGGCGGCCCGCTGGAACTGCTCTCCACCAGCAAGGACGGCTCCATCGATCCCCGGTTCGAGCGCATGGGCCTCAGCCTTGCCCGCATGGAAGCGCTGGAAGAAAGCCTGCAGGGCATCCCGCAGGTTCTTCCCGCGGCGGAATGGTCGATTTCTTCAGGCTTCGGCTATCGCCACGATCCCTTCACCGGGCGCGGCGCGATGCATACGGGGCTGGATTTCCGCGCCGGCTATGGCTCGCCGATCCATGCGGCGGCCAAGGGCCGTGTCAGCTTCGTCGGTCAGCGGGCCGGCTATGGCAAGGTTGTGGAGATAAGCCACGGCAATGGGCTGATGACGCGGTATGCCCATATGTCCGCCTTCCGCGCCCGGGTAGGCCAAAAGGTCGCCGCGGGTGATGTGATCGGTGCAATCGGCAGTTCCGGGCGTTCCACCGGGCCGCACCTTCACTTCGAAGTCCGCATTAACGATCGGGCGGTCAATCCCCGCCCATTCCTGGAGGTCGCACCCCATGTTCTCGAAGAAGTCCGCGGAAGCCCCTCGGTCCACGCCGCCAAGGCAGCAAAATAAGGCTGCCATGACCAGCAATGCCACCTTTTCGGTCATCGGCCCGGATGTGGTCATCAGGGGCAATATCAGCGCCAGTGCCGATCTGCATGTCGATGGCAGGGTGGAAGGCGATATCAGCTGCGCGTCACTGGTGCAGGGAGAAGCCAGCGTGATCGAGGGTTCGATCGAGGCCGAAAGCGCGCGGCTGGCCGGGCGAGTGACAGGATCGATCCATGTGCGCGAACTGGTGATGCTGCGCACCGCACGAGCCGATGGCGATGTCCGTTACGATGCCCTGACCATCGAGCAGGGCGCGCAGGTCGTGGGGCGCTTCTCCCACCATGCTCCTGCCCAGGAAGCACCCGCGCCGGACGAGGACGATGGCAATGCGGCAGGAAGCCCCAAGCTGCATCTTGCGGGCTGAATGATCGGCTAAGGGAAGCCGCCCCCTACCCTTCCCCCAGAACTTCCCGGCGCAGGGCCTTGCGGTCCAGCTTGCCTATCGGCGTCTTCGGCAGGGACTCGCGAATCTCCACCCGCTGGAGCCGTTCATGCTTGCCGACGTGGGAATTAGCCCAGTTGCACAGCTTTTCGCCATCGGTGGGAGGGGAACATTCCCCAAGTGTCACGAAAGCCGCCGGGCGCTCGCCCAGATAATCGTCGGGCACCGCGATCACCAGCGCCTCCTTCACGCAAGGATGGCGCAGCAGCACTTCTTCCACCTGGCTGGGGAAGACCTTGAACCCGCCCACGGTGATCATGTCCTTGGAACGATCGACGATGCGGATGTAGAAATCGGGGTCGAGCGTGGCGATGTCCCCGGTCCGCAGCCAGCGCTCACCATCGCGCATCGCAAAGGCAGCCGCCGCCGCTTCGGGCCGGTTCCAATAGCCCTGCATGACTTGCGGGCCGCAAATGGCCAGCTCGCCCGGTTCGCCCGGCGGCGCATCGCGGGTGGGGTCTTCCTTGTCGAGCAGGCGAATCCGGGTTTCCGGCAGGGGCTGGCCGATGGAGCCGTGCCGGTTCTCCCCATCATAGGGATTGGTCGAAACCACGCCGGAGCTTTCGGTCAGGCCATAGCCTTCCACCAACCGCGCGCCGCTTGCCTCCTCAAACCGCTGGTGCAGCGGCTCGGGCAAAGGCGCGCCGCCGGAAATGCACACCAGCAGGCTGGAGAAATCCGTGTGTTTCAGGCGGGGATGATCGAGCAGCGCCTGATACATGGTCGGCACACCGGGGAAGGCCGTGGCCCCCACGCGCTCCATCGTCTTCAACGCCTGCCCGGCATCGAAACGCGGCAGCATCGCCAGGCAGCCGCCCTTCACCACCGTGCGGTTAAGGACGCAGGTATTGGCGAAGACGTGGAACAGCGGCAGCACGCCCATGATGATGTCCGGCCCGGTGCGGAACGGATCGATGGCATCGACCTGCCGGGCATTGGCGGTCAGATTCTGGTGGCTGAGCATGGCCCCCTTGGGCACACCCGTGGTCCCGCCCGAATATTGCAGCAGGGCGATGTCCTTTTCGGCATCGAGCGCGACCGGTTCCGGCAAAGCGCGCACCACCATGGCGTTCCATGCCAATACATCCGCGCGGCGCGGCAAGGCCATGGTACTCTTGCGACCAAACAGGCGGAGCGCAACACCCTTTGCCCAGGGCAGCATCTCCGCTAGGCGCCCCACCACCAGCGTCTGGAGCGAGGACTGGTCCAGCACCTTACAGGCCGTAGGCAGCAAAGCAGGCACATCCAGCGTGACGAGCAGGCGCGTGCCGGAATCCTCCACCTGGGCTTCCAGTTCCTCCACTGTGTAGAGCGGGGAAAAGTTAACCGCGGTGGCCCCGGCTATCATCGCCCCATAATAGGCCGCGACATAAATCGGCGCATTGGGCAGGAACAGGCCGACCCGGTCCCCCTTGCGGATGCCGAGCTTCTGCAGCCCGGCGGCAAAGGCCCGCGCGTCGCAAAGAACCTCAGCGTAAGAATAATGCCTGCCCATGAACTCAATGAGCGAAGCCGCGGGATGAGCCGCCACCGAACGCTCCAGCATTTCCGGCATGGTCATGGGCGGGAGATCGAGCTCCCATGGCGAGGGATGATTGTAGCATTCCGGCGCCGGTCTGAATTCGGCGTCCGGGCTGCCTGCTAGTGGCCCGGCCTTACTGACATCCATGTTAATCAGTGTGACTTAAGCAGGCAGTTAAGGCAAGGGAATTGGCGGCGGCTCGAGGCTTCCAGACAAAGAAAAACGCCCCCGGAATCGATCCGGAGGCGCTTTTATGTCCCGTTATCATGCGGGATATTCAGATGCCGTAGCGTCAGCCGATCAGCCTTGCCCTTCGGCGGCCTCCGCAGCGCGCTTGGCTTCCAGCCAGGCTTCCACTTCGGCTTCCTGCGCGGCCTCGATCGCGGCCTTGGAAGCGGCTTCCCGCTCTGCCCGCAATTCGTCGATCAGCGCCTGACGATCATCGGAGGAGGTGTTTTCGGCCGGAGCGGCAGCATCGATGCCAGCCTTCTTGGCCGATTTGGAAACCACGGCGTCCAGTTCACGCTGCGAACACAGGCCCAGGGTCACCGGGTCTTTCGCCTGGATGTTCTGGATGTTCCAGTGCGAACGGTCACGAATGGCGGCAATGGTGTTGCGCGTGGTGCCGATCAGCTTGGAAATCTGCGCATCTGAGATTTCGGGGTGATTGCGCAGAATCCAGGCGATGCCGTCGGGCTTGTCCTGCCGCTTCGAGACCGGCGTATAACGCGGGCCCTTGGTGCGGCTGACCTGCACCGGCGCCTTCTGCATCTTCAGGCGATAGTTGGAATCGGCCTGTCCGCGCTCGATCTCGTCATGCGTCAGTTCGCCCGAATGGATCGGATCGCGCCCGGTATATTTGGAGCTGGCGAGATCATCGGCCATGGCCTGCACTTCCAGGATGTGCAGCCCGCAGAAATCCGCAATCTGCTCAAAACTGAGCGCGGTATTGTCGACGAGCCACGACGCCGTGGCATGCGGCATGAGCGGTTTGGTCTGGGACATGGTCTTCTCTCCGCCCGCATCTTCACGGGCCCAAAATAGAAGGGCCGCCCCTTTCGGAGCGGCCATTGCCCGCCCTAGATAGGGCATTGCCCCCGTTTGGGCAAGCGCATGCAGTCAGGCCGCGCGGGGAATTGCGGGTGGCAAGCCCGCTACCGCTGCGGCTGGCACCGATTCGGCGGGGCGAACCAGCGCGTCGAGGAACTGCCGTGCGCTGGCTTCCCAGGTGAAGCTGCGACCATGGGCAAGGCAATCCTCCCGGTCGAGCGTGAGGGCATGGACAATCGCCTTGCCCAGATCCTCGTCCATCGCGCCACTTGCCGGGGTGAGAATGTCCACCGGGCCAGTGACCGGATAGGCTGCCACGGGCGTGCCGCAGGCCAGAGCCTCGATCATCACCAGGCCGAACGTATCCGTGCGGCTGGGAAAAACGAACACATCCGCTCCGGCATAACAGGCCGCCAGTTCCGCCCCCACTTGCCGCCCGAGGAAATGAGCTTCGGGGAATTCCTGCCGCAAGCGAGCCAGCGCCGGCCCATCGCCCACAACCACCTTTGAACCGGGCCCCGGGGCCTTCAGAAACGCCTCGATATTCTTCTCTACCGCCACGCGGCCGACATAGAGCTGAATAGGTCGCGGCAGATCCCAATAGAGATCGGGCGGCTCGATATCCGGGCCGAAAGCCTCAAGGTCCACGCCCCGGCTCCACTCACGCAGATTGGTCAGCCCATGGGCCCGAAGATCCCGCCGCACGCTTTCAGTGGCCACCATGATGCCCGCAGATGGCCGATGGAACCAGCGAATGTAAGACCAGAACCATGCGGAAGGCAGGCCCGTGCGCTTGGCCACATATTCAGGAAAATGCGTGTGGTAGGCGGTCGTGAACGGCAATCCGCGAGCGACGCAATGACTCCGTCCGGCAAAACCTAGCGGGCCTTCAGTGGCGATATGCACTGCGTCAGGCGCGAATTGTTCGATCCGTGCGCCAACCGAACGGCCACTAGCCAGCGCCAAACGAATTTCAGGATAAGAGGGACAAGGCACTGAGCGATACTGATCCGGCGAGATCACCATCACCTCGTGCCCCCAGCGGCTGAGCAGTTCGGTGATGGCCTGCAGGGTGCGGACCACGCCGTTGACCTGCGGGCTCCATGCATCGGTGACGAGGGCGATCTTCATTTGAGAGGGCCCTTTCCCGCCTGTCCGCTCAGGCCGCCTGAACCAGACGGATTGACGCCACGTCAGGCTCTGTCTCTGCGGTATTGCGCTTGGCGATTTCATCGGGCCAGTGGAGGATCTCCATGCGCCCGTCGAAATGTTCCACCAGGGCGTTGCAGCCTTCCACCCAATCGCCATCGTTCCAATATTCGATCCCGTCGAACATGCGGAATTCCGCCGTGTGGATGTGGCCGCACACAACCCCGTCCACCCCGCGCTGGCCAGCGGCGCGTGCTACGATTTCCTCGTAGCGGGAGATGAACTCGACCGCGTTCTTCACCTTATGCTTGGCCATCTTGGACAGCGACCAATAGGGCAGGCCGAGCCGGGCGCGCACCGCATTAATGCGGCGATTGAGCCCCATCAGCAAGGTGTAGGCGGCATCCCCGACGAAGGCGAGCCAACGATGGGCGAGCATTACCGCATCGAATTCATCGCCATGCAGAACCATCAACCGGCGGCCATCGGCCGTATCGTGGAAAGCGGCGCGGCGAATCTCGACTCCCCCGAAATTCAGCCCGGTGAACTGACGGAACATCTCGTCATGATTGCCCGGGATATAGACGATACGCGTTCCCCGCTTGGCCCGCTTGAGGATGCGCCAGACGATGTCGTTATGAGTGGCGGGCCAGTAGAACTTCTTCTTCAGGCGCCAGCCATCGATGATGTCGCCCACCAGATACATCGTCTCGCTATCGACATTGTCGAGGAAGTCGATCAGCAATTCGGCATTGCATCCCTTGGTGCCCAGATGGACATCGGAGATCCAGATGGTGCGATAGCGTTGGCGCCCTTCTTCAGAAGGCTCCGGAACGCTGGGTTCGCTCAGCGTGAAATGAGGAAAAGCCGAAACGGCCCCGCCGCTTTCGCCGTAATTGTCTTTTTCGCCAAACATTCGGCAAAGCCCTCGAACAGCCTGATCTTGGCTTTGCGCCTATGAATCCTAATTGTTACAGGCGATTCACAGTTCAGGGACAGTTCCGCGACTCTTTACAATTTAAACGTCATTCCATCGTCACATAACCGGGCAGGTTTCCGACCCGGTCGAGCCACGCGCAGACATTGGCATAACCAGCCAGCGCGAAGCCGCCCTCTTCCGCGACATGCGTATAGGCATAAAGCGCGACATCCGCGATCGAGGGAGCATTGCCCACGAACCAGTCCTGCCCCCCAAGGTGACGATCCATCAATTCCAGCGCGGCCTCGCCAGCCAGATGTTTGGCGGACAGTTGGGATTGTTGTTGTGCGGACAGGTTCTGCGGTCCGACATAAGTAAGCCAGAAGCGCAAAGTGGCGATATTAGGTTCGTGATTATATTGCTCGAAGAACATCCAGCGCAGCATATCCGCCCGGTCGAAGCGATCTTCGGGGATCAGCCGCGAATCGTCTGCCAGATAGAAACAGGCGGCGTTGCTTTCAGGCAGGAAGCGATTGCCGATCTGCAGCACCGGGATGCGGCCATTGGCATTCACTTTTGCAAGAAATTCGGGCGTGCGCGTCTCGCCCTTCAAGATGTCATAGCTGCGCCGCTCCAGATCGAGGCCAAGCAAGGCCGCGGTGAGGCGAATCTTGTAGCAATTGCCGCTGACGGGATCCTCATGGAGGATCAGCTTCTCATCCATCGGAAACCTCCAGCACGATCTTGCCGATATGTTCGCCCGCTTCCATCCGGGCATGAGCGGCTCCAGCCTCCGCCAGCGGGAACACCTTGTCCATTACCGGGCGCAAGGCCCCTTCGGCCACCAAAGGCCAGACATTCTCGGCGATTTCCCGTGCCAGCAGTGCCTTGAACGCGTCCGACCGCGGGCGCAGTGTCGATCCGGTCAGCGTCACGCGGCGCACCATCAGCGCCGCCATGTTGATCTCGGCCTTGGCGCCGCCCAGCACGGCGATGGTCACATGACGGCCATCCTCAGCAAGGCAGCGCAGATTGCGCGGAACATA
>Ga0209958_1001767_pt1 | contig 14559 bp, 14 predicted proteins | sample ThiBio_inoc_plan_FD_183942 | JGI IMG/M metagenome (GOLD analysis project Ga0209958, IMG submission 183942) | Wastewater bioreactor microbial communities from Cape Town, South Africa - Thiocy_inoc_plan (SPAdes) | ecosystem: Engineered > Bioremediation > Thiocyanate > Unclassified | place: South... | reverse complement strand
CAACGTGACCACGAACTGGAAACAAGCCCTCGAACAACTCGCACTCGCCTACCCCGACCGCATCACCCCCTACCTCTAACCACCAACACCAACCCGCTTACACAGAAGACTTGACAAGCCCCACTCCAGCGACCCGTCATCAAGATGCGTGATCACCCACCCGCCGTGGTGTCTCACCGTGTGGTGGCCCTGGCACAGCGGGGCGGTGTTCGTCACACTCGTTTCACCGCCGTGTTCCCACGCGACCGAATGATCGATCTGACACTGCGAGGCAGGTTTCGAGCATCCCGGGCCCATGCACCGGTCAGCCCGCCACTTCACCAGCTTCGCGAGCTCCGGCGGTGGCCGATACCTCGTGCGCCCGACGCTGATGACGGCGCCGGTTTCGGGGTGGGTCAGCACCCTCATCCACCCCGACGCGCCACTGGCCAGCTCCCGGGCGGTGTCGATCGGGATCGGACCGACCCCCTCCACCTCCGCAGGATCGGTCACACCCTCGACACCGAGAAGGGCAAGGGCGGGGACGGTGACGACCACGGTCGCTTGGATACCCCGCGCCTGCTTCGGGTGCTGGGGAACGGTCCCGTCGATGAGGAGGTCGCAGAACACGTCAGCCCGAATCTCATCCAGACTCCGCTCCACTGAACCGTCCGACTCCCCGCCCCGGGTCGAACCGCGGTCGTGGTCACGGATCACCACAGCCTTCTGGGTGACACGCCCGAAGATCGCGTGGGCTTCCACCGACGGGACCAGGGCGTGCACCCACGACATCGAATCCCCCGCCGGCTCCACCATGATCCGACGCCCCCGCACCGCCACCTCATGCCGTTCCGTCAACGTGGGGGCGGTCTCCCGCTCAATCAGACGGCGAAGCGCCCGCCGGAACGACCCCACCGGCAGAGACTGCGCCAACCCCAACGCCCGCCCCACCAACCGTGCCGCAACCTCCCGGTCAAGGACGTCGAGGTCATCGACGAGGATCTCCGCATGACGCACCGTCACGCCCGAACGAGACAACGACTCCAGAACCGTCGGGTAGGAGTGGACGAGGGATTCGGCGCGGGCGAGCATCATCCCCGCCGCGTTCTCCGTGATCCGCAGAGCCGCGGCAAGCTCCAACCGGAGGGAGCGCATCACCAGCTCCCGCGACCCACCCCCATACCGTGACACATCATCCAAGGCTTCCAGGCGCAGGTCATCGACCCTGGCGAACCGTTGCGCCGCGAACACCGCCTCCAAATCAGACGCCTCCAGGACAAGTGCGACAGCGTCCGGACGCGGCGGCACCCACCCGGCAATCTCCGCATCCCACTCACGCACATCGCTCTCATACAGGAACACGTCAGCATCCGGACCCTCGGGCCACTGACCCGACCCGTCCATGCCGACCTCATCCATACCCCCGACACTACGAGGGGGGTCCGACATTCAAACGCCCGTCAAGCTGCACCGAGTCCGGCGTGCGAAGCCAACAGTCATCCAGCACCACCGCCCACCTCGGCTGCGTGGGGGTAGCTCGTACTACGGTGATCGACATGACGGCGTCCCTCTCCCCCGACCAGGCGCGCGGGCTACGCCACGGCGCCCAGCTGCTCGGCGGCTCGCCCCTCTCCCCACGGGAGGTGGTGGATCGAGCGGTCGCGCTCCAAGGCCAAGATCTTCCGGCAGTCCTGCGTGCGATCGCCCTTCGGTCGGCCCCGGGAACGACCGTCGATGATGTGCGCGCCGCGTTCGACAGCGGGGCGCTGGTGCGGTCCTGGCCCATGCGCGGCACGCTGTTCGCGACGACCCCCGAGCACCTGGCGTCACTCCTCGCCCTGACCGGCACCAGAACGCTGCAGTCGATGGCGCGCCGCCGCGAGCAACTCGAGCTGGATGACGCCACGATCGATCGTGCGCACGACGTCGCCGTCGCGGCGCTCGAGACCGCTCCCCTGCGGCGCGCCGACATCCTGGCGACCTGGGAGGATGCCGGGATCTCGACCGACGGCGGGCGCGGATACCACCTCCTCGTCCACCTGTGCATCAGCGGACTGGCGCACTGGGGCGCGTTCACTCCTGACGGATCTGAGCAGTACCTCACCCTCACGGCGACCCAGCGTGACACCGACACGGATGCCGCACTCAGCCGTATTGTCGCAGGGTATGTCGCGGCGCGGGGACCGGTCACCCTCGACGACCTGGCCTGGTGGACGAAGCTCCCCAAGACGGGCCTGCGCGCCGCTGCGGCATCCGTCGACGGAATCGAGCTGGCACAGCTCGGTGAGAAGCCCGTGTATCTGGGCGCTGAGACATCGGCGTCATCAGGCTCGCGCTGGCCCGACTCTGTTGAGACGGTGACACTCGTTCCCGCGTTCGACGAGTGGATCCTCGGCTATGCCGACAGGTCGCTCGTGGCCTCGGACGCGATGTTCGACGCTCTTGTCCCCGGCAAGAACGGCGTCTTCCGCCCGGCAGTCCTCGTCGACGCCGCCGTGGTCGGCACCTGGCGCTTCTCAGCGCCCCGGGGAGCAAAGAACCGGACGCCGGTGGCCGAACTCCTCGAGCCGGTGTCCAAACGCACGGTCACCCTGATCGACGATGCGCTGAGCGCCTGGCCACACGACTGACGCGACGCTGGCCGCGAACCTTAGAGCAACGGGCGGGCGTGCCAGATGCGGTCGAGGTAGTCGCGCATCGAGCGGTCGGATGAGAAGAACCCGCAGCGGGCGATATTGAGGATCGCCGATCGGGTCCAGGCATCCTGGTCCGCATATGCCAGGTCGACGCGGGACTGCGCCTCGATGTATGAGGCGTAGTCGGCGAGCACCATGAAGCGGTCGTCATACAGGAGGTTTGAGACGACCGGTTCGAAGACGGTGCGGTCGCCACCCGAGAATGCGCCGGAGGCGATGAGGTCCATGGCGGCCCGCAGCTGCGGGTCGGCCTGGTAGAAGTCGGCCGGCTTGTAGCCCTTCGCCCACAGCGCCTCGACCTCGGGCTCGGTCATGCCGAACAGGAAGAAGTTGTCGTCGCCGACGAGCTGGCGGATCTCGACGTTGGCGCCGTCGTCAGTGCCGATCGTGAGAGCACCGTTGAGGGCGAGCTTCATGTTCCCCGTACCGGAAGCCTCCTTGCCGGCGAGCGAGATCTGCTCCGACAGATCGGCGGCCGGGATGATGCTCTCGGCGAGCGTGACGTTGTAGTTCGGCGGGAAGACGACCTTCAGGCGCCCCTCGACGCGCGGGTCGTTGTTCACGACCGACGCGACCGAGTTGATGAGGTGGATGATGCGCTTGGCCATCGCGTACCCCGGAGCAGCCTTCGCCCCGAAGATAAAGGTGCGCGGCTGGATGTCGGCGGCCCCGACCGTGCCCGAGATGATGCGCTCGTACTCGGTGACGATGTGCAGCACCTTGAGGGTCTGGCGCTTGTATTCGTGGAGGCGCTTGACCATGACATCCAGCAGATGCGTGTCGTCGATGGTGACGCCGTCTCGGCGCTGCAGCACGTCGCTCAGGCGCCGCTTGTTGGCTGCCTTGACTGCAGCGAACCGCTCACGGAACTCGGGGTCTTCGGCGAGCGCCTCGAGCCCGCGCAGTCTCTCGAGGTCGACGGTCCAGCCGGCACCGAGCGCTTCGGTGATGAGGCTCGCGAGCGACGGGTTCGCGAGTCGGATGAACCGCCGCGGCGTGACGCCGTTGGTGACGTTCGTGAACTTGTCGGGGTACATCTCGGCGAACTCGTGCAGCACCTTGTCGCGAAGCAGCTGCGAGTGAAGCTCCGCGACACCGTTGACCTTCGCTCCCGCGACGGTCGCCAGGTAGGCCATTCGCACGGAGCGATACGGGTGCTCACCGATGATCGACATGTTGCGAATGCGCATCATGTCGTCACCGAACCGCTCCCGCACCTCTTCGAGGAACTCGTCGTTGATGCGGTAGATGATCTCGAGGTGTCGCGGCAGCAGCCTCCCCAGCAGGTCAACCGACCACACTTCGAGGGCCTCGGGCAGCAGCGTGTGGCAGGTGTAAGCGAAGCACTTCTGCGTGATCGCCCACGCGTCCTCCCACTCCATGCCGCGCTCATCCACCAGCACGCGCATGAGTTCGGGCACGGCGATGACCGGGTGCGTGTCGTTGAGCTGGAAGATCACGCGGTCGGGCAGGTTGTTCAGGTCGAATCCCTCGAGCAGCACGTTGTCGAGGAAATCGTTGATGGATGCCGCGACGAAGAAGTACTGCTGCTGCAGGCGAAGCTCCTTGCCCTGGGGTGTGGAGTCCTCGGGGTAGAGCACCTTGGAGATGTTCTCGGCGAAGGTCTGGGCGCGCACCGACTCTTCGTAATCACCGGAGTTGAAGATGCGCAGGTCGAAGGCGTTGGTGGCAACTGCGCGCCACAGCCGTAGCGTGTTGACCCGACCGTTGTGGTAGCCGGGAACCATCATGTTGTACGGCACCGCGAGCACGTTCCAGTCCGGAATCCACCGGGTGCGGGTAACGCCGTTGTCGTCGTAAGTCTCGGTGCGACCGCCGAACGAGATCGTCTGCGCCGCCTCGGGGTGCGGGAACTCCCACGGCGAACCCATGCGCAGCCAGGCATCCGGCTGCTCGACCTGTTCGCCGTTGACGAAGGTCTGCCGGAAGATGCCGTACTCGTAGCGGATGCCGTATCCGATCGTCGGCACGCTCATCGTGGCCAGCGAATCGATGAAGCAGGCAGCGAGGCGCCCGAGCCCACCATTACCCAAGCCCGGTTCGACCTCGACCTCGCGCATGTCGTCCATCGAGATACCGCACTGCGCGAGCGCCTCCGTGGCGATCTCACCCAGGCGCGCGGCGAGCAGATTGTTGTCGAGCTGCTTGCCGAGCAGATACTCCGCCGAGAGGTAGCAGACGGTCTTCGCCTGCTGCTCGCGCTGCCGGGCCTGATCTTCCAGCCAACGAGCCATGAGATAGTCGCGGACCGTATCGGCGAGCGCCAGGTACTGGTCGTTGGCATCGGATGCCGACAGCGAGACGCCCTGATCGAAGTTCAGGTTCGCGAGGAACTGCTTGACGAATCCGTCTACCGACGCGGGCGGTGCGATGACGGGAGCAAGGGCGAGGGGGTGCGTGGGACGCAGGGTCGCGTCGGAGTTCTGTGTGTCGGGCACCTCACGACGATATCGAGTCCGGCGGGGTGAATCATCCTCGGTCGCGAATCGCCATGCGAGGTTTACACAGTCGTCACGAATCGCGCACCAGCACGCGTCTCACTCCGCCCGGTCGGCTATCGCCGGCCAGGCGGGGAAGGGATCGCGAAAGCTCGACCACACCTGCGGTCCCGCAACCAGCTCGTCATCGGTGAGCGCAACACTGTCGAGGGCTTCGACGAGGCGGTCGCGATCCAGGTCGAGGCCGATGATCGCGAGCTCCTGACCGAATGCAAGCGTCTCGTCTTCGGGGTCTGCGGCATCCTGATCAGGCATGGGCGGGAACGAGATCATTCGCCCGACATGCTCCCAGCGAGCGGCCCGGTATGGGCGCGTCGCAAAGCGGCAGAATCCGGACGACCGGAGGACACGTCCAAACTCGCCAGGTTCGATTCGCTCATTAAGCAGAACCTCGAGCCGCCCGGGATGCAACGGGCGCACGTTCTCGTAGCGGAACGCACTGACGCGCGGATCGGTCATGTGCGGATCGAAGTGACCATTGATCACGCCGATCCATCCCGGCGAATCCTGACCGCGCGTAAACGCCACACGGTCGGTCCACGGCTCCATGATGCGTCGCTGAAGGCGCAACCGTGCGCGCGGCGCGAGGTGACTGAGAACGGCCATGACCGTGGAGAGTTCGTGCGTCTGAAGCGTTGACCAGTTGACCAGGACGAGATGGGAGGCGAACTCGATCTGAGTCGCCGTCACGAGGGCTTCAGCAACATCGTCCGTCATCGCGACGCCGGCCTCGACACCAACGATCCGCGAGAGGTAGGTGTCTCGCCACAGATCCTCGATCAGGTGTGACGCATCGACAACGCAGACGACGCCCACCAGTGCTGTCGGCGCCGATTCGTCCGCGAGGCTCCCGATCAGGTCGGTCATGCTCGCGCTTGTCGGGAACTCCATCAGCGCTCCCGCCGGCGCATTCACCCACGGAGCGATCGAGAGAGCCTCGTCGACCGGATCGGGCGACACGGCCAGGCGTGCTGCGGGGACCAGCATCCGATGCGTCGCAGCCGCCAACTGCATGGAAAAGACCGCGCGCTCGGAGGCGCAACTCCCCACAACCGCGACGACATCAACCTGCTCCACTCGGCTCACCCACTTCTCTCGCGCCTGATTCCGCGTCGACATCGTCAACGCCTATATTGAGATGATAACCATTCTCAATAGGAGGCAGGAATGAAAGTTCGCGCATCGATCAAGTCGCTCAAGAACCAGCCGGGAGCCCAGGTCGTTCGTCGCCGCGGGCGGGTCTACGTCATCAACAAGCTCAACCCTCGGTTCAAGGGACGCCAGGGCTGAACACGCTGGTGACATCGACACGACCCGCACTTGACGCCCTCGTCGTCGGCGCTGGCCCGGCCGGCATTGGCACCGCGCTCGCGCTGGCCTCTATCCCCGACCTCACCTTCGGCGTGCTCGAGCGCGGACAGATCGGGCAGACGTTTCTGGATTGGCCGGAGGCCCAGACATTCCTGACTCCGTCGTTCACCGGAAACGGCTTCGGCGCGACTGACCTCAACGCCGTCCATCCCGAGACCTCTCCGGCGTTCTCGCTCGGGGTGGACTACCCGACCGGACGGGAGTACGCGAAGTACCTGCGGAGCGTCTGCGCGCATTTTCGCGTTCCCGTCATGGATGACGCAGAGGTCACGCACGTGAGCACGACGGATGGCGGCTTCGCCCTCCAGACGACACGGGGCGACGTCGAGACTCGCGCACTCGTCTGGGCAGGTGGTGAGTTCGCAGATCCGAGACGCCCGCGACTGTCAGGGAACTCGCTGACCGACCACTCCATGGATCCGGCGAGTTGGCCACCGCGAACAGGTCACCTCGTCGTCATCGGCGGCTATGAGTCGGGCATCGACATCACCTGCCATCATGTCGAGCGCGGTACCCACGTCACGGTCGTCGACGGGAGCACCCCGTGGGACGCCGGCACCGGCTCGGATCCCTCGTTCCGCCTCGCACCACGCTCACGGCGACGGCTGGAGCACGCGCGCGCGAGCAGCCGACTGACCCTGGTTGCAAGCCACGCGACCGCAGTCAAGCGCAGTGGCGACTCCTGGGTCGTGAGCCTCGACAACGGCGCCAAAGTGACATCGGACTCCCCTCCGATCTCGGCAACGGGATTCGGCCCCGGGCTCGGTCCGGTCGTAGCACTCTTCGAGACACGCCCCGACGGCTGGCCCGCTCTCGACAACGACGATCAATCGACGATCACCCCGGGGCTGTTCCTGTCAGGCCCCGCCATCCGGCACGGTGGCCTGAAGTTCTGCTTCGTCTACAAGTTCCGGCAACGCTTCGCACACATAGCCCGGGTGATCGGAGAACGCGCCGACAAGGACACCTCAGCGCTGGAGGCGTACCGCGCAGCCGGCATGCTCACCGATGATCTCTCGTGCTGCGGCGTGGAATGCGCGTGCTGAGCCCGCTTTCCCGCCCCGGGAGCGCGACGGCGCTCTTCGCTGCGGCCATCCTCGCGGGGAGCCTTCTGGGCGCTCTCGCGCCGACAGCAGGCTCAACCGTTGGGTCCTTCGCAGACCCCCTTATCGTGCTCCTCGTCGGCATCCTCTTCTTCACACTTCGCTTGGACGGCCTGTCAGCATTGCGACGGGCACCGCGCCTGGTTGCCCTGGCCATCGGCATCAACTTCCTCGTGATCCCCCTGATCGCCTGGCCGTTGACCGCCCTCCTCCCCAGCGATGCGCTCCGCCTGGGAGTGCTGCTCTATCTCCTGGCTCCCTGCACCGACTGGTTCCTGGGGTTCACGCGGATGGCTGGCGGCGACACCACCGTTGGCGCCGCGCTGATTCCGGTGCAGATGACGCTGCAGCTGTTGCTCTACCCGGTGTGGCTCTCGATCTTTACGGGCCAGAGCGCGGCGCTCGTCTTCGACTCCGCCACAGCGACCCTTCTCACCTGGTTTGCACTCCCCGCGGGCATCGCGCTAGCCGTGCGCCTGCTCACCAGGTTCGCACTTCCTGTCGGGGCGCGATCGGCGCTCTACTCGGCTGCCGACCGCGCGGTACCGTTCCTGATCGCGGCAGTGATCTTCGCACTGTTCGCCGGCAACGTCGAGACGATCGTGAGCGACATTGGTTCGTTCGCGTGGGTTCTGCTCGTCGTCTTCGTGTTCTTCATGATCACGTTCGGGATCGGCGAGGCAGCATCGGCGCTGTGGCGGTTGAGCCATCGCGAGCGCGCACTGCTGACCATGACCACCTCAGCGCGCAATGCACCTCTCATGCTGGCGCTGACCACTGTCGCGCTTCCCGACCAGCCGGTGGTGGCCGCGGCGATCGTTCTCGGGATGCTGATCGAGTTCCCCCACCTGACCGCACTCACTCATGTGATGCGCCGCCGCCTGGCACGGCGCGCTTCGGCGCCTATGCTGAGCGGATGAAGCCGTTCATCCTGCTGGCGACCCGCGCCGAGGACGGTCCGGCCGATGAAGAGTACGAGCTTTTCTTGCGCTACACCGGCCTCGCCGAGTCCGAGCTCCAGCGCGTGCGACTGGAGGCCGGCCCGATGCCGGAGCTGGATCTCGATGATCTGTCGGGGATCTTCGTCGGCGGCGGGCCGTTCAACGCGTCGGATCCGATCGAGCAGAAGTCAGCCGTGCAGCGGCGCGTGGAGGCAGAGTTCGATGCGCTCCTCGACCAGGTCGTCGCACGGGACTTCCCGTTTCTTGGAGCCTGCTACGGCGTCGGCACGGTCGGGGCTCACCAGGGTGCCGTCATCGACCGTACCTACGGCGAGCCGGTCGGAGTGGTCGAGGTTTCGCTGACGGATGCCGGAAGATCCGACCCCCTGCTGGCCGGCATCCCACCCCGTTTCGATGCGTTCGTGGGGCACAAGGAAGCGATGCGTTCGCTCCCCGCCTCGGCAACGCTATTGGCGTCATCCGCCTCGTGCCCGGTGCAGATGTTTCGGGTGCGCGAGAACATCTACGCGACGCAGTTCCATCCCGAGCTCGACGTCAACGGCATCACGTCACGCATCCACGCGTACACCGATTACGGGTACTTCGCACCGACCGAGGTGCAGATTCCGCTTGCCGCCGTCCGGGAGCGCGAGGTGCTGCATCCGAGCCGCATGCTGCGCACGTTCGTCGAGCGCTACGCCCGCTGACAGGTAGCGGGTCAACGGGCCAGCGAGCGCACATTGGCTCTACGCACCGGGTCACCTGATCGGTTGGATGGGCGCCAACCATCACGAAAGAGGAGAGCGATGCAGGATGCTTCGATCGTCGTGGTCCCGGGGCTCGGCGGTTCATCAGCCGGCCACTGGCAGTCGATCTGGCAGGAGCAGTATCCGGCGTGGGTGCGCAGCGCTCCGGCATCCTGGGACCAACCGGACTTCGACGACTGGGACAGCGCCGTCGGCAGAGCAATGCACGCAGCCGGCGGACCGGCGGTTCTCGTCGCCCACAGTCTCGGATGCCTCAGCGCGGTGGCTTTCGCGGCGCACTCTCCCGAACGCGTGCGCGGTGTCTTTCTCGTCGCTCCGCCCGATCCGGATGCGCCGTCGTTCCCGACCGAGGCGCTGAGCTTCCGGGCCGCCACCGCGTCCCTCGGTCCCCTTCCCATCCCCGCGATCGCCGTGACCAGTACCTCCGACCCCTACTGCCCGACCGACCGCTCCCCCGACATCTGCCGCAGATGGGGTGCGCATCAGATCGATATCGGCGACGCCGGACACATAAACGTCCTGAGCGGCCACGGTCCGTGGCCCGAGGGACTCGACCTCCTTCGAGGCTTCTTCCGTGACCTCGAGGGCAGCCGTTGATGACCGCATCGTTCGACCAGCTCACGGCAGAGCTTGTCTCGGCGGCGACCGGCCGCACCGAACTGGTCGCCGCGCTGCGACCTCCAGCGGGTCCCGTGACGTTGCCATCACCGCTCCCCGTCGCCCAGTTCGCCACCGCGGCGGTCTGTGCCGCATCGGTTGCCGCCGCCTGCCTTGCGTACGCGCGCAGCGCTGGCCGCGAAGCCGACTCGGCGAGCCTCAGCCCCATCGTTCTCGACGGACCGCGCGTGACTTCGGCCTACCGCAGCGAGCAGGTCTTCACCTGGAACGGCGAGAACCCGGATGCCTAGGCCCCGGCATCCGGGTTCTTCGAGACGTCCGACGGGTGGGTGTGGACCCACGGAAACTATCCGCACCACGGTGCGGCACGACGTCGGATGCGGGGGCTCGAAGCCGACGCGGGCAAAGACGCGATAGCCGCCGCACTACCCCTCGACTACCCCGCGACGGTACTTCCCTACGGCTGGTCGGCGCCTGCCTGGTAGCGTGCGGCACGGATGAGGTCGGCCGAGTGCGCCAGATGCGCCCGCACCGCCTCTCCTCCGGCGTGCTGCACCTCATCGAGATACGCGGTGTGTTCTCGGGCGAGCGAACCGGCCGGATAGTCGGGTTTGACGTGGGTGAGCAACAGAAGGATCTCGGACTCGAGCTGGCGATGCGCCTGCGCGATCCGCGGACTGTCGGCTGCCTCGACGATCAGCCGGTGCACCTCGGCATGGGCGCGGGTCGTAGCCAGCCAGTCGCCGGCTGCCTCGGCCAGCGCGAGCCGGTCGATGGCCTCAGCCACGGGACGAGTGACCGCATTCGGCCATGACGCACCGTGCTTGGCGCTGACCTGCCGCACCGCTTCTGCCTCGAGCGCGCCGCGCAACTCTTGGAGCGCTTCGACCGCATCGTTGTCGAGGTTTGCGACGCGCGCTCCGCGATAGGGCTCGATCGTCACGAGACGTTCAGCCGCGAGCGTCTGCAGCGCGGCGCGCACCGTATGGCGGGACGCACCGTACCGCTCTGCCACGTTCTCCTCTCGCAGCGGTGCATCGAGGTCCAGGTCACCCGACAGGATGCTGGCGCGCAGCGCCTCGGCAAGGGCGGCAGCCTGGGTCGGCCCCGGCTCGCTCTCACGCCGGCGCGGAGACATCCGTCTTCTCCTTCCGTGCGCCTGGCAGGGAGAGCACCACAAGTCCCGCGGCGAGCACGACAAGCCCGATCGCCGACGCTGCGGTGAGCTGCTCGTGAAGCACCCACACGCCGAGCAGTGTCGCACCGAGCGGCTCCGCGAGGGTGAGCGTGGCGACCGTTGTCGGGGCGAGGCGCCGCAGGCCCCATCCGAACAGCAGGTACGCGACCGCCGTGGTCACGACACCGAGCCACAGCGCGAGCGTGAGACCCGCGGGTGTGAGCAACCACGCGGGCGAGCTCACCAGAAGAAGCGGCAGGCTGACGATCGCCGCCACTCCGAAGACGGTGCCCATCGCTGCCTGGAAGCCCCACCCGCGGTCCATCAGAAGTTTGCTCGCCAGCGCATAGAGAGCGTACGAAGCTCCCGCGGCAAGCGAGGCAAGGATTCCGAGCGGTCCCACAGTCGCGGCTCCAGCTCCGCCCACCAGCCCTGACACGAGAACGACACCGACCAGCGCAATGGCCGTGGCAACACCCCACCGCGCGCTCGGCATCCGTCGACGAATGAGTGCGTCGAAAATTCCCGTCACGATCGGAGCGGACCCCAAGGCGATGACCGTACCGACGGCCACCCCGTTGAGGCGGGTACCGGCAAAGAAGGTCGGCTGATAAGCAAGGACGCCCGCCGCCCCGACCGCCACGATGACCCACGCCGGTACGCGGCGGGCGACAGCAACCGCCGAGGGCGCTGTGCGCGGCATCCGTGGGCGGGCAGCCAGCGCGATCGCACCGAGAATCCCCCCACCGATGAGAATGCGGGCGGCGCCGACCGAGAGCGGCGATGCATCGACATCGGCGAGCGCCTGCGCCGTTCCCGTCGTCGCGAAACACAGCGCGGCAAGCAACACAGCGATCACTCCGGACACCGGAACATTGTTACACAATGTCCCCCCGCTCAGGGGCTAGCGGGTCGCCGGCTGCACCTAGAAGCTGGCAGCGCAGGCTACCGCCGACGACGGCGCGTCCGGATCGGAAACCACGGGCAAGACGGCTTCAAAGACGACATCGGCCCCTGACTGCAGGATTCGCGTGTTCGGTCGGCGGGTTCCGATCCCGGATGCTCGTCGCTCGGCAGACGGAAGGGTTCCCGGCGATGCGACCGTCACAACCAGGCGATCATCGCTCGGAACGGCAAGCGAAACGGTGGCCTCCCGCGCTCCCGAGTGCTTGACCGCGTTGACGAAGGCTTCGGTGACCGCCTCGGCGGCCAGCTCATCGGTCTCCTGATCACCCAGCGCCGTAGCGGCAGTGGCCGAGACCGTGTAGGAGATGTCGAGGACCGCTCGCCACGCGGAGATGACGCGACCGAGGGAACCGAGGGGACCGTGCAGCGATCCGCGCTCGACGTCTCGCTCGTTGACCGGCCCCTGCACTCGATAGAAGGCGGCATCCGTTCGCGCACGGAATTGGGCAACCTCACCCACGGTGGGCTGTCGCTCATCGGCCTGCGCGGCAAGGATGACGCACTGACCTTGCACCCCGCCATGCAGGATGCCGACCGCATGGCGCAATGGATCCGATGCCCGAGCGCTCTCGCGTGCCACGTCTCGCGCCGCACCCGCGAGCAGGTCCTGCGACATTGCCGCAGCCAAACGCGCCTCGCGCAAGGCGTCAGTACAGACTGACACCGAGATGGCAAGACCCGGGACGGCAACGATGCCGACGTATGCCACCAGGCCGATGTCGGGCAACAGCGTCACCGACAGCACGGCGACAGCACAGCCCGCCAGTACCCAGAGGAGCAGGAACAGCAGGGGCCGCCAGCGCGCGCCGGGCCGGGGAAGTAACCAGCGGCCGACGTAGCCCGCGGCCAGGTCGATTGCCAACAGACCCATTACCCCGAGAATCCCGACGCTCGGGCCGCCCTGCATGATCGAGAACGGAAGAGTTGCCACCGCATAGATCGCCGCAACCATCAGGAGCGGCGGGTTCGCCAGCCGCTCCGAGATCCTGCGGGGCCGCAGGGCGGATGCCGCCACCGGACCAGGCACCGGAGCAGAGGCATCCGTTGCATCAGCGCGCGCCTCGAGCAGGTGACTCTCGCGCCGCACCTCTTCGGCGTAGGCGCGCACGCTGTCGAAGTCGACGGGGCGAGCCAGCAGCACGTTGCGGGATGCCTGGAGTCTGCGCACCGTCGCGGCGAGCACCTCGCCAACCTCGTCGGCCTGAGCGCGCGCCCTCTCGAGGCTGGCACGCATCGGCGCCAGCGCTCGTTCGAGGCGCGCGTTGATCGCTCGCCGGCGGGCGTATTCCGAGAGCGTGATACTGACGAGCGAGAACAGCGCAATCCCGGCAACGATGTTCGTGACCACACGCGGGAGGAAGACGCCAGCCGTAGCGACGTCCCACAGCCACCGCGATAGCAGGTCGTTCAGCGGTGTTCGGATGATGCAGATCACCAGCAGCGTCGTCAGGACGGCAGCCCCGCGGGCAGGTCGTGAGCGCCAACGGCGCTCTGCGACCGCCGCCGGCAGGACGAGAATCGCCAGCACGATCCACCCAAGCACACCGACCACCATGGCCTGCAGGTATCCCGTCACCGACGCACTGTTGACCGTCGGCACACCCACGATGGCAGCGAGCACGAACGAGAGGAACGCGCTCCATCGGTTGTAGAAGGAGCCGTCGGTGACGGCGCGCCACCAGATCTCGGCGACTCCCGTCACCCGCAGACGCTCCCACACCTCGATCACCTTGCCCCAGATTCAGACAACCGTATCCCGCCGCGGGCGAAACGCGTCAGGTGCCTTTGGCCCTACCCCGTGAAAGAGCAGTATCCGCGGCTGTCAGCACGAGGGTTGCAGCCGCGTAAACGACGAGATCCCGCGGGTCGAAGACGGTGCCGAGGACGAGCATCGCCGGAGGGAACGCGTTGCCCGCCGCCAGGGGGACGCCGGTGAGCTGTAACAACTCGATGCCGACACACCAGGCGAGCGTGACAGCACCGACGAGGAGCGGATGTCGCCCGGGCATGATCGCGATAAGGAAGGCATACACGGCAACCGCGTAGAGCGCGTCCCCGGCAATGTCGGTGGCTGCCGTGTCGGGCAGGAAGAGGTGAACGCACAGTCCCGCTGCGATCACCATGAGCAGTACCGCGAATCCCACGACGCGCCGAGTGCGGGTGCGGCTGCGGCGCGTGACATCGGTCATGCCCCTACCGTCGGGCGACGCCTGACACCGTGATCGTCACCCGTACCCCGAGTCGCGGGAGGCGTACTGTCGGAGTATGACCGGTAGCGCCGAGTGGGCTGCTGAGGGCCGCGTCCGTTTGAGTGGTGGTCTTTCGCTTCGTTGCGATGATCAGCTGTCGTTAGTTTAGGCGGCGGTGATCTCGGGGAGTATCACCGCCTCGTCGATGGTGGGGGTGGTCGCGGTGAGCTCGG
>Ga0209958_1001762_pt1 | contig 14605 bp, 5 predicted proteins | sample ThiBio_inoc_plan_FD_183942 | JGI IMG/M metagenome (GOLD analysis project Ga0209958, IMG submission 183942) | Wastewater bioreactor microbial communities from Cape Town, South Africa - Thiocy_inoc_plan (SPAdes) | ecosystem: Engineered > Bioremediation > Thiocyanate > Unclassified | place: South... | reverse complement strand
CGCGCTGGCCGGCCGAGAGGGTGAAGCCGTAGAGGTCGGTCTCGTTGGTGGGGTCGAGCGTCCCCGACTGCTCCGTCCCGACGGCGTAGGCGGCCGTCGGGGCCTGGTCGAGCCGCGACAGCCGGAACGCGTAGTCGCCGGTCGTCGCGCCCGAGCCGTCGACCACCAGGCGGTACGTCCCCGACTGCGTCAGCGTCACCGGGCCGGCGTCGTTGCGCAGGTCGTAGGAGTTGAGGACGGCGGCGCCGGTCGGGCTGTAGAGGTAGGCGTAGATCCCCGCGACCCCGGCGCGGCCGTCGAGGTAGAGCCGCTGTCCGGCGGTGCCGGTGAAGGTGTAGACGTCCTGCTCGCCCGGGTCGGCGATCGTCCCGCTGGTGGGCGAGCCGAGCGTCAGGGCCGTGGTGGAGTCGGCCGTCGCCGCGATCTTGAACGAGTACGAGAACGCCGACGCGCCCGCCAGCCCCTGGGCCGCCAGGTAGTAGGTCCCGGTCGCCGGGGCGACGAACTCGCCGTCGCCCGAGCCGCTCGGGTAGAGGTAGTTGCCGGCGAGCTGCTGGTTGCCGGGGCCGTAGACGACCCAGTAGCCGCCGTAGGTGTCGCCGGCGCCCGCCAGGACGTCGAGGTAGACGCGCTGGCCGGCCGAGAGGGTGAAGCCGTAGAGGTCGGTCTCGTTGGTGGGGTCGAGCGTCCCCGACTGCTCCGTCCCGACGGCGTAGGCGGCCGTCGGGGCCTGGTCGAGCCGCGACAGCCGGAAGGCGTAGTCCCCGGTCGTCGCGCCCGAGCCGTCGACCACCAGGCGGTACGTCCCCGACTGCGTCAGCGTCACCGGGCCGGCGTCGTTGCGCAGGTCCGAGGTGCTGAGGACGGTGGCGCCGGTCGGGCTGTAGAGGTAGGCGTAGACGCCGGCGATCCCGACGCGGCCGTCGAGGTAGAGGCGCTGTCCGGCCGTGCCGGTGAAGGTGTAGACGTCCTGCTCGCCCGGATCGGCGATCGTCCCGCTGGTGAGCGAACCGAGCGTCAGGGCCGTGGTGGAGTCGGCCGTCGCCGAAATCTTGAACGAGTACGAGAACGCCGACGCGCCCGACTGGCCCTGCGCCGCCAGGTAGTAGGTCCCGGTCGCCGGGGCGACGAACTCGCCGTCGCCCCCGCCGCTCGGGTAGAGGTAGTTCTGGGCGAGGGCCTGGTTGCCGGGGCCGTAGACGACCCAGTAGCCGCCGTAGGTGTCGCCGGCGCCGGCCAGGCCGTCGAGGTAGACGCGCTGGCCGGCCGTGGCGGTGAAGCTGTAGAGGTCGGTCTCGTTGGTGGGGTCGAGCGTCCCCGACTGCTCCGTCCCGATCGCGTAGGCGGCGGTCGGGGCCTGGTCGAGCCGCGACAGCCGGAACGCGTAGTCGCCGGTCGTCGACCCGCTGCCGTCGATCACCAGGCGGTACGTCCCCGACTGGGTCAGCGTCACGGGCGCGACGTCGTTGCGCAGGTCCGAGGTGCTGAGGACGGTGGCGCCGGTCGGGCTGTAGAGGTAGGCGTAGACGCCGGCGATCCCGACGCGGCCGTCGAGGTAGAGCCGCTGGCCGGCCGTGCCGGTGAAGGTGTAGACGTCCTGCTCGCCCGGGTTCGCGATCGAGCCGCTGGTCGTGGAGCCCAGGGTCAGGGCGGTCGTCGAGTCGGCCGTCGCCGCGATCTTGAACGAGTACGAGAACGCCGACGCGCCCCCCTGGCCGGCGATCGACAGGTAGTAGGTCCCGGTCGTCGGGGCGACGAACTCGCCGTCGCCCCCGCCGTTCGGGTAGAGGTAGTTCTGGGCGAGCCGCTGGTTGTTGGGGCCGTCGATCCCCCAGTAGGCGCCGTAGGTGTCGCCCGCGCCCGTCAGATTGTCGAGGTAGACGCGCTGGCCGGCCGTGAGGTTGAAGCGGTAGGTGTCGAGTTCGCTGGTCGGGTCGAGCGTCCCCGACTGCTCGGTCCCGACCGTGTACGCCGCGGTGGGCGAGGCGGCGAAATCGATGAGGCGGAACTTGTAGTCCGACGCCCCCGCCTTCCGGCCCTGCACGGCCAGCAGGTAGGTGCCGCTCTCCGCCAGCATGAACACCCCGGCGTCGCTGCGGGCGTCGACGCCGTTGAGCGAGACCTGATTGCCCGTCGGGTCGATCAGGTAGACGTAGGTGTTGTCGCTCGTCCCCTGGCCGTCATACGCCAGGCGCTGGCCGATCGAGCCGGTGAACTTGTAGAAGTCGGTCTCGAAGTCGGCCACGCTCCCCTGGGCGACCGTCCCGAGCGTCAGGCTTGAGGCCGCCGCCGGCAGCGCGAGGATCCGGAACTTGTAGTCCCCCTCGCCCGTGATCTTGACCTGATACGTCCCCGACGTCCGCAGCACGGCCGGGACGTTGCTGGGGTCGTAGTAGTACGAGTAGGTCGAATAGACCACCTCGCCCGAGGGGTCGATGAACTGGACGTTGACGTTGTCGCCGTCGTAGTCCAGGTTGTCGAAGTAGACGAGCTGGCCGGCCGAGGCCGGATACTCGATCGACCGGCTCTCGCCCGCGGCGAGGGTCCCCGACTGGACCACGCCGTAGTTCGACCCGAGGGCCACGTCCGGCGCCGTGACGTCGAAGATCCGGAAGCTGTAATTGGGCTGGGCGGGCGTCCCCCCCGGCCCGGTCACCGCCAGGGTGTACGTCCCCGTCGAGGGGAGGAACCCCTCGAAATCCGACGAGAGGTTGTTCCCGGCCTGGTAGGTCCCGTCCGGCCCGTAAAGGCCCCAGCCGCCCGGGGCGTCCGCGGTCGTGCTGTCGAAGAGGAGCGTTCGCCCCGCCGTCCCCTGGAACTGGTAGTAATCGGTCTCCGAACTCGTCTCGAACGTCCCGTTGATCGTGACCGGCCCGCTGTTCCCCTCCAGCACGGAGACGTCGACGATCGAGATGCTCAGGAGCGTGCGATCCTCCAACGCCGCGGCCCAGGGCGCGAAGCGGGTCCTGGCGTGGCGGCGAAGCCGGGATTTCCGAGCCCTCTGGTCCGGACCGTTCCACCGACGCATGGGTCGCTTCATCTCTGATGCCTCTTCGCTGGGGGTCGATGGATGCGCGCAGCGGGAATAGGGCCTGCACCATCCAGGCTTGCAGGGATCGGGACAGGGACCGCAGGATTCCGCACGAGGTCGAAATCGCTCGGCTTGCAGACGCTGTAGTGCGGTCGTCGCCTGTTGGGAACGCACGCGAGCCTATCCGTTGCTCTATGTTCGGGTTCGGATGTTACACTCGTGGGAAGGCAATTTCAACCCGTTGACGCGAATTCACGCAATGTTCATGACGTCCGTGAGGTCAACCTTACGCCCTTCGCGACCGAACAGTCTCATGCGTCACCCCTCCAGGGACGGTGCCGAAAGGGTATTCTTACCGATTGTTCGCGGGATTTAATTGTTGGCCGTTAATGTGGCCCGCTCGATCCGGCCCACTGCGTGGCAGATCCTGGCCACGCGCAGGCACGCGACAAGATCGGCAGGGTTCACTTTCAGTCGGCGTATACGCCGGTTCGGATGCCCACGGATGGGGCGTGTCCCGGGGATGAGGGAGATGGCGGCCTGCGGTGGGAGGGCCGTCCCGGATGTGTGTTTTCTCCGACCGGCCCGGATCCTCGGGACGGGGCGACTCATCGGCGGAATGGGCCCAGGGAGGCGGAGATCGGGAGGTTATGGAGTCGGTTCGTCGTGATGGCGACGGGAGAGACCGACTCGTCCTCAGACGGCCGATTTGAACAGGTGGGCGATCCGGCCGGAGCCGTCGGTCGATCGCGCCCCGGGCGAGGCCGGCGTCGATCATCCGCTCCTGGACGGCCTTCAGCTTCAGGGGGCTGAAGTCGGCCGCCCGCGTCCTGCCGTTGAGATCCTTGAGGGGGCCGGAAAGAGTCGCGGAAGCTGTCGAACTCTCCGGTCGGCGTCCCGGCCGCGTGGCAGTATTTGAAGGGTGGGATTCGGCGGGGATTAAGTTGAGGGTGGCTGACGGGATTCGAACCCGCGATATCCAGATCCACAATCTGGTGCCTTAACCGCTAGGCCACAGCCACCATCGTTCGCGATAGAGACACGATAATCCGGGGCGTGGGTTCGCGTCAAGTCGGTCCGGGGCGAAAGTCGTCGCCGGGGCGAGTGGGAAATGCGTTGCGCAGCGGGCCGCGGCGGGGGCGGGAAAATCGATACAAGGCCTTGACTCGCCGGGATAAACTCATGACGCTGTCCCATCGGACGCGGCCGGCGGGCCGCGACCCCGAACGGCCCCGAAAAGGGGGGCGGGCGGGGGCGGACGGCGGCCGAGGGCCTTCTTCCCGGGGCGACGAGAGCGATGGCGAATTCCTTGCTGCGGATCGGGGTCGCCGGGTGCGGCCAGGCCGCCCGGATCCACGTCGAGCGGTTGCTGGCCGACCCCGACGTCCGGATCGTCGGCGTCGCCGACGCCGTGCGAGAATCGGCCGAGGCGCTCGCCGGGGCCGTCGCGGCGAGGCAGGGGGAGGGCCCCGCAACCTTCGCGGAGTTCCGCGGCCTGCTGGACCAGCGGCCCGACGCCGTGGCGATCTTCACGCCCCACCGGCTCCACTATCGCCAGGCGATGGACGCCCTCCAGGCCGGCGCGCACGTCTTCGTCGAGAAGCCGCTGTCGACCAACAGCCAGGAGGCGGCCGACGTCGTCACGCTGGCGCGCGGGCGCAAGCTGAAGGTGGCCGTCGGCCACCAGTACCGGCTCCGCCCCGGCCTGATCGAGGCCCGCGCGCGACTGGCCGCCGACGCCGTGGGCCCGCTCCGCCTGGTCACCGCCGCGCTGGCCGAGCCCTGGCTCGCCCGACAGCGGGAGCGCGGCGCGGAGAGTTCCTGGCGGTTCGACCCCAAGATGGCCGGCGGCGGCCTGCTCGCCGACGCCGGCGACCACCTGGTCGACGCCCTCCTCTGGGTTTCCGGCCGCCGCGCCCTGGGGGTCTTCGCCGTCCAGGGCCGGGTCGAGTCCGGCCTCGACGTCGTCACCGCCGCCACGATCCGGCTGGAGGGCGACGTGCCGGCCACCCTGGCCCTCTCGGGCGTCTCGCGCGGGAGCCTCTTCGAATTGAATTTCTTCGGCGAGCGGGGCCGGATCCGCGCGACCGACGCTCTTATCGAGGTCGACCCTGGCGACGGCTCGCCCGCGCCGGGAGCGGCTCCCCCGGGCCCGTCGGAGTCGATCGACGCCAACTTCCTGGCGGCCCTGCGCGGCCAACCTGCCCATCCGGTCCACGTCGCTCCGGTGGAGTCGATCGACGCCAACTTCCTGGCGGCCCTGCGCGGGCTGGGCCCGCTGTCGTGCTCGGCCGAGGACGCGATGGAGGCCGTCCGGCTGAGCGAGGCCGTCGCCCGCTCGGCGGCCTCGGGCCGGGTCGTGTCGCTGGTCTGATCGCGGCACCCGCTCGTCCGGGTCGTGAGGATTCTCGGGAGGGCTCCTTGAACCGGCCGGCTCATCCGCTTACCACTCTCTTCAAGGCGTCGGCGAAGTCCTGCCGAACATTCCCGAGAGCAAGCCCCGTCGCGGCGGCCGGCCCCGGGTCGCCCCGCACCGCGACGAGCCCGAATCGCCCCAGACGACGTCCCCCCACTGATCGACCTGCGGAGCGGGCGGGCGCCCCGGGACCGAGCGTCCCCGGCCCCCGGCCCGCCCTGGAATCCCCTGGCCCGAGGAATGGATCCATGCTCGACCTTGAGACCACGCCCATCGCCCTCCTGGAGCCCTTCGCCGACCCCGACGACCCGCGGGTCCGCTGGGACGCCGAGACCTCCCTGCTCGTCGCCCGCCACCCCGGCGAGGAGGAAGAGGAGTTCGACGACGACGTCGAGGCGGAGGACGACGACGAGGAATTCGACGACGACCTGGAGGAGGAAGAGGACATCGACGACGACTTCGACGACGATGAGGACGACATCGACGAGGAACTCGACGAGGAGCTGGACGACATCGACGTCGACGAGGATGAGGACGACTTCGACGACGATGACGACGACGACTTCGACGACATCGACGAGGAAGACGACGAGGACATCGACTGACGTCGACCCTCGCGACGCATGAATCCGCGGAGGCGGGCCCCCGGGCCCGCCTCTCGGCGTTTACGGGGCCGTCGGGCCGGCGGTCGCCAGCAGGAAGCGGCGGGCGTTCTCGTAGGCCAGGGCCCGGGCGACGTCGCCGGGGAACGTCTCCGCGATCCAGGCGGCGAGCCGGCCGGCCTTCGACAACTCCGGCGCCGTCGCGTCGAGCCGGAGGTAGCCCGTGGCGACGCCGATCCCTTCGAACCCCGCCCGGCCGCGGAAGGGGAGGGCGGCCAGCGACTCGATCGCCGCCCGGAACTCGTCGACGGTCGGCGTCGGGGCCACGCCCAGCGTCGCCCCCAGGGCGCGGAGGCGGCGGGCGACGTCCGGGCCCGTCCCCGGGCCGACGGCCGAATGCAGCAGCGGCAGCCGCGTCGAGCGGGCCGGGTCGGCCTCGTACCAGTCGAGCGCCGCGGCGACGGTCGGGGCGTCGCCCCCGGCCAGGTCGAGCGCCGGGCGCGGGCCCTCGCCCTCGGGGGCCGACTCCAGCAGCTTCTCCAGGAACGGCCGGGCCAGGTCGCCCGCGACCGCCCCGAAGACGCGCACGCCGCGCGCGAAGAGGCCGGGGATGCGGTCGAGGTCGGCCGGGGACTTCACCAGGGCGTCGAGGCCGTCCGCCGCCAGCACGCCCCAGGCGAGGCCGCCGCGGGGATCGGCCCGCCACCGCGCCGCGTCGTCGGGGCGGGCGAGCAGGCGGCCGGGGAACTCGGCCTCGTACCGCGCGATCATCTCGCCCAGGTCGCGCCACGGGTCGGCCCGGCGGGCCCAGTCGGCCGGCGAGCGTCGGCAGGCGAGGACGGCCGCCGACACGCCCGTCAGGTAGCCGTCGAGGCGGGGGACGCGGGCGGGGACCTCGGGGTAGTCGGCGGGGTCGTACTGGGTGGACTCGGCCGCGTACTGGAGGGCCCAGTCGCACCGCAGGTCGATCAAGCGCATGGCCGTCCGCGTGGGGTCAGGGGGCTTCCGGCGGGGCCTGGGGGACGCGCTCCAGGAACCGGGCGACGACGCGCCGGAGGTCGCCCCAGCGTACCACGTCCCACGCCCGGCCGTCGTCCCAGCCCCCCCGCCAGACGGCCGGCGCTGCCTCGGCCAGCGTCGCCGCCAGGGGCCCGGCCCGGCCGATCGAGGCGGGCAGGGGGAGGAGCCCGGGGCGGAAGGCCCCGACGCGGCCGGCGGGACGCCCCTCGGCCGCGACGAGCGGGGCGACGGACTGCTCGGGGGCCTCGGCCGACTTCAACGCCCGCCCGAGCGAGCCCTCGCCCCAGCCGATCAGGACGGTCGCCCCGCGCACGGCGGTTTCGACGGGCTTGCCCGACGCCCGGCCGATGGCGACGACCTCGCCGGGGGCCGCCGCGGCCGGCTTGCCCCCCAGCAGGGGCGCGAGCGGCAGGACGACGCGACGGGCGATCCGGTCGGCGTCCTCGGGCGTCCCGGCCACGATGGCGACGACCGCGCCGCCGTCGTCGAACGCCCCCGCGGCGACGCCCCGGACCAGGGGCCAGAGGTCGGCCTCCGGCCGGACGCCGCGGACCAGCGCCAGGAGGTTCAGCCGGGCGCGGAGCGGCTGCAACTGCGCCCGCGCCGGGTCGGCCCGGTCGACGCGGTCGGCCAGGTCGAACAGGGCGTCCCAGAAGGCCGGCCCGCGGCCCGCGGAGAGGGCGACGGCCGCCCGGGTGGCGTCGGCCGGCATCCAGGCCAGCCACGCGGCGTCGACGGGAGGGACGTCCAGGAGCGCGGCCTTCGCCGGGTCGAAATCGGAGCCCAGGTCGAGGTCCAGGCGGTCGTCGCGCAGGCCGAGGACGCCCGTGGCCAGCCGCAGGCCCGAGGCGCGGACGGCCGCGATCGGCCGGGCCCAGTCGGCGGGGACCTCTGCGGGGAGGGCGGCCGGGAGGAAGGTGACATGGAAGCCGTCGCCCGACGCTTGGGAGAGGGCGCGGCCTTCGAGAGCCCGCGGGGCTGTGAGGCGGGCGACCGTGGCTTCCAACTCCGGCCGACGGCCCGCGAAGGCGACGCCGGACGGCGTCACGGCCGCGAGCGCCGCGTCGGGGCCGCCCAGGCGGCGGACCGGCCAGCCCTCGGGCGTCGGCGGCTCGTCGGAGCCGCCCGAGAGCCGCATCGACGTGACCAGGGCGGCGACCGAGCCGTCGTCGCGGGGGACGGCGGCGGACCATCGCAGCCGGCCGTCGGCGTCGAGGCCCGCGGCCAGCCCCGCCCCGTCGAACGCCCGCCACTCGCGGGCCGTCTCCGGGTTGAACAGCGCGGCGACGGCCTGCACGGCCTTGTTGAGCCCGTTCGGGTCGCCGGTCGCGCGCCGCCAGGAGGCCATCGCCGCGGCCGGGCTCTCGGCCCGCGAGCCGCGGAACAGCTCAATCACGGCCTCGGCCTGCCGGTCGGGCCGGACGGCCTGCACGGAGACGACCCGATCGACGGCCGCGTCGCCCGCGAGGGCCGTCGCCGCCAGTCCCAGCGACGCCAGCAGCCCCGCCGCGCCGAACCTCCGCCCGATCGTTCGCCTCATGCGTCGCCCCCCGCGGCCGTCCTCGGGCCGCGGGGGCATTCTAATCCCCCGCGGCCCGGGCGTCATCACCGGCGGGCCGGGAACGCGGTGCGGCGGATGGGTTGCCGCGGCGGCCGGCCCCCCAGGTCGACGGTGAAGCCGCCGCCGGCCCGGCCGTCGCGGTCGCCGTCGATCGGCCGGCCCGAGGCGTCGCGCAGCGAGCCGTCCGCGATCGAGATCCGGAACTTCATCGCGGCCGGGATGCGGGCGCGGGAGGTGATCGTGACGACGCGGCCCCCCGCGTCGTACGACGCCGCGGTCGGCGAGAGCCGGCGGTCGTCTCGCGTGCCGAACTTGCCGTCGGGACCGGCGAGGATCACGAAATAGCGGTTGGCGTCGCCGGCCTCCGCGGGGGCGAGCGGGCCGCTGAAGGCGAGGGCGATCGTCGTCCCCCGGACGCTCGACGCGAACGACTGCGACGCCACCTGCACCGCCGGCGCGGCCGAGACGGCGACGGCCAGCGAGCCGGCCGCCGACGCCCCCGCGGCGTCCACGACCCGCACGGCGACGGCGTACGAGCCGGCCGTCGCGTAGGCGTGGGCGAGGGCGAACGAGCCGTCGGCGGCCACGGCCAGCGGGACGGCCCCCGCGCCGTCGCCGTAGTCGACCGTGCCGACGAACGGCGCGACCGCGCCGGCCGGGACGCGGGCGGCGACGTACAGGCTCCCGCCCGCGACGATCGACGCCGAGGGGCCGAGGTCGATCGTCCTCGGCGGCGCCGGCGCGGCGACCACGACCACGCCGAAGGTCGCCGCCGTGGTGAGGGCGCCGTCGGAGGCCAGGACCGTGAAGGCGTAGCGGCCCGCCGCCAGGCCGGCGGGCGTCGGCCACGAGAACGCCCCGGTGTTCGGGTCGATCGCCGCCCCCGCGGGCGCGCCCGGGGCCAGGGCGTAGGCCACGGCCCGGCCCTCGGGGTCGGTCGCCGAGACGACGAGGCCCGCGACCTCGCCCGCCCGGACCGTCGCGTCGGCGACGGGCGTGACGACGGGGGGACGGTCCGCCTGCGGCGTCACGCGGACGGCGAACGTCGCGGAGTCCGAGGCCCCGCCCGCGTCGCTCGCGACGATCGTGAAGGTGTAGACGCCCGGGGCCAGGGACGCGGAGGGGGTCCAGGCGAACCAGCCGGTGTCGGTGGCCAGCGTGGCGCCCAGGTCGGTGCCGGCGGCCAGCGCGTATGTCAGCGAGCCCGGCGGCGTGTCCGGGTCGCTCGCCGCGGCGCTGAAGCCCAGGAAGGCCCCGGCGTCGATCGTCCGGTCGGGCAGGTCCGGGAGGACCGGCGGGTCGTCGACCTCGGCCACCGTGACGCGGAACGTCCGCCAGGCCGTGATGGCGGGTGAACTCGAGCCGGTCGCGAGGATCGTGATCGTGTAGGTCCGGCCCCCCTGCGACTCGTCCGGGGTCCAGGAGAAGACGCCGCCGCCCGGGGTGATCCTCGCCCCGGCGGGCGCGCCGGCCGCCAGCGTGTAGACCAGCGACTGCGCCGGGAGGTCGGCGTCGGTCGCCGAGGCGCGGAAGATCAGCGTTGCGTGCTCGGCGACGGTCCGGTCGGGGATCGGCGCGAGGACCGGGGGCTGGTCGACCTCCTCGACGGCGATCGCGAACGTGGCCGCGGACGACTTCGAAGGCGTGCCGGAGTCGGTGGCGCGGACCGTGATCGTGAAGACGCCGCCGCCGTCGAGTTCGCCCGGGGTCCACGAGAAGACGCCGGTGGCCGGGTCGATCGTCGCGCCGGCGGGGTGGCCGTCGTCCAGGCTGTAGGTGATCGACTGCCCCGCGTCGGGGTCGGTCGCCGCGACGGTGAAGACCAGCGCCTCGCCCTCGCGGGCGGCACGGTCGGGGAGGGCCGCCAGGGCGGGGGGGGCGTTGCCGAAGGCGACGGTGAGCCGGAACGACCGCCGCGCGACGGCGCCGTCGGCGTCGACGACCGTGATCGTGATGGTGGCCGAGCCGTAGGCGTCCGGCGGCGGGGCGATGCGGAGCGTCCGCGACCCGTCCGAGCCGCCGAGCGTCAGCGCGCCGGGGGGGAGCAGCACGAGGTTGTCCGCGGAGACCGTGACGGCCAGCGAGCCGGCCGGCGTCTCGACGTCGCCCACCGTGAACGGCAGGTCGAGCGGCGAGCCTTCCAGGATCCTCCGGTCTTCCAGGTCGGAGATCGTCGGCGCGTTGGTGTCCGGGTTGCCGGGGGTGCCGTTCGTCACGGCGCCCGCCCGCCAGTTGTCGACCGAGTCGGGGGGGGCCAGCGGGTCGATCCGCACGAGCGTCGCCCCGTCGCCGTCGGGCGTCTTGGGCCAGGGCTTCTTGACGCCGTAGGCGAAGCTCTCGATCGTCGCCCCGCCCGCGTCGACCAGCGTGAGCGTCTCGCCGCTGTTGGACAGCGAGCCGTCGTACGCCCCGGCGACGGGGCGCCCGGCCCCGTACCGCGCGGCGAACGCCGCGGCGTCCTTGACGATCACGACGTACGCGCCGGGGGCCAGCGTCGCGATCGCCGAGCCGGTGAAGTCGAACGTGATCCCGGCGGTGAACCGGACGCCCGTCAGGTCGATCTCCGACGTCCCCACGTTCCGCAGCTCGACGAACTCGAAGAGCTGCTTGTCGGACGCCTCGGGGCCGGCGGCGGGGTTGTAGTTGATCTCGGTGATCGCCAGGTTCCCGGCCGCGGCCGGGACGTCGACCGTGAACCGCGCGGAGGCCGCCGCCGACCACGAGCCGCCGACCAGGGCGCGGGCCGTCAGGGGCGTCGTCCGCGAGAGGGGCAGGGGGGAGCCCGCGTAGGCGATCGCGAGGGGGCTGATGGAGCCGTCGGCCAGCCGGGGGTCGGTGCCGTCGGTCGTGTAGTAGAGCGTCCCGCCCGGGGCGATCATCGTCAGCCCGGCCCCGGCCTGCACCGGGCCGCCGGCCGAGGCGACGCCGTCGACGAGGAACGTGGGGGCCTCGATCGCCGGGTAGAGCCCGGCGGCGCGGAGCTGGTCCCAGACGATCGCCGTCCGATACGGCATGTAGTCGTACAGGACGCGGTCCACGGCCGCCTGCCAGTCGGCCTGGGTCAGGGGCGAGCCGGGCCGCTGGGCGTCGCCCCAGCGGGCCGACTCGGCCACGATCGCCAGCGCGATCTGGTCGGCCTCCGACCGGAACCGCGCCTGCGCGACCTCCGGCGACAGCGCCCCGCCGGGGCCGAGGGCCTTGCGGACGTGGTCGGCGAACCGCAGCCGATACTCGGCGTTCGCCATGAGCTGCTGGTGGAGGTACTGCGGGTTGAACTTCGCGAAGAGGTCGCCGAGCTGGTACGGGCCGATGCGGCTCTCGTTGACGTCCAGCAGCGAGTGCTCGGCGTCGCGCATGATGAACTTGAACCCGCCGCCATTGCCGGTGCGGTCGCGGATCGCGAAGAAGTTGTTCGGCGCCTGGTTGTTGAGCTTGGCCGAGATCGGCCCGTCGAGGTTCCCCGAGTAGAAGATCACCATCATGTAGTCGATCAGGTTGTCGACGTCGACGAGCGCCTCGTAGTCGGGGTTGGCGGAGCCGTCGGGGTTCTTCCCCTGGAGTTGGTAGTAGGCGGCGTTCTTGGAGAGGTCGAGCTTGTCGGGCCCGGCGACGGCGTCCCACAGCCGGGTCCAGGCGTCGAGGTCGCCGTCGGTGGCCTCGATGTTGTAGGGGCCGCTCTCCGTCTTGACGACGTCGTAGTCGTCGGAGTCGCCGCCGAAATAGCTGGCCGCGAAGTCGGCGTCGGGCCGCTCCTCGGACTGGTACAGGCCCCAGTACTGGCCGTTGATGTAGAGCTGGTAGAACCGGCTGCGGGTGTAGGGCTGGCCCAGGTCGCGCATCGTATCGCGGGCGAAGACCTCGGCGATGAAGTTGTTGTTCGGGTCGCCCTCGAAGCTCCACGAGTAATTCTGGGCCGTGCGCAGGTCGAGCTTCTCGAACGAGTCCACCCCCTCGGACCCGAACATCGGGTAGTCCAGCGAGGAGGCCCCGTACTCGCCGCGGAAGAAGAGGCGGAGCGAATGCTTGGGGTTCTCGCCCGAGCCGCTGTAGCTGCCGCGGATCCGCAGCCCCGCGCCGATCTGGAACCCGGCCGAGCCGTCCGGGTTGATCAGCTCGACCGAGCCGGGGCGCTCCCACTCCCTCCCGCTCATGTAGCCGTTGACGTAGATGCCCGTCGTCGGGTCGAGCAGGTTCGCCAGGTCGGTGGTGATGGAGATGGTCGGCACCGCCTTGAGGGCCGCCTGGAGCAGCGGCCCGTAGGTCGGGCCGTCCACGATGCTCGGGTCCATGCCGTAGTCGAGGACCTGGCCGCTCACCGGGCCCGTCGGCCAGCCCGCCGGCGCGGAGCCGTCGGCGGACTGCCGCACGACGTCGTCCAGGAACAGGTACGTCTCGGCGACGGTCGGCGAGGAGAGCCAGCCCGCCGCGAACGCGCCGAACCGCAGGGTCGTGGTCGACGAGATCGTCAGGGGCCCGGAGTACGTCAGGCCGTGCGTCGCCGTGGGCTCGCTGCCGTCGAGGGTGTAGCGGATCGTCGCGCCGGACGTGGGCGTGCCCAGCGACAGCGAGAAAGGCGAGGTGTAGAACCCGCGGCCGACGCTCGCCGAGGCCTGCGCCACCACGCCGGCGTACGCCTGGCCGTTGGGCCCCCCGGGCGTCGGCTCGGCGAAGTAGCCGGGCCGGTCGGCCCGGGCGCTCGACCCGATCAGCTCCGGCAGCGCCAGGAAGTCGTCGTCGCCGGCCGACGCGTTCAGGCCCCGGATCGCCAGCAGGTTCGTCCCGGCGTGCAGCAGGCCCAGGTACGGCGTGAGGTTGAAGCTCTGCGCGGCCGTCGGATAGCCGTCGCGGGCCGCGGTCGCGGCCGAGTCGTACGCGAGCGAGCCGCCGGCGTTCGCGCGGGCCACCTCCACGCCGTTGAGGTAGGCGATGAAGCCGTCGTCGTACCGCATCCGGAGCGTCAGGGCGTCGAAGAGCGAGGGGTCCGGGGACGTGAACGGGATCCGGACGTAGGCCGTGGCGTTGACGCCCCTCATGGCGGCACGGACGTCGGTCGCCACGGTCGCCGGGTCGTCGACGAGCGGGCTCCCGACGGCCAGGCCCCCCCGGCCGCGTCGCCCACCAGCCGGAACGGCCCGTCGGCGAACGTCGAGTACGAGCCGGGGGCCGCGAACAGCTCGACCTCGGCCCCGCCGGCGCGGTCGTACGCCTGGAGCCGGATGTCGTAGCGGCCGGCCTCCAGGTCGAACGTCTGGAGCGTGTCGCTCGCGGATCGCAAGCCGTTGAACTGCGAGGTCAGGACCCGGCCGTCCCGCTCCAGCGTCAGGCGGAACCCGTCGTCGCTGTTGACGCCGAAGGTCCAGAGGCCGGACGTCGGGATCGTCACCGCCCCGGTCGCGTCGACGATGAAGTTGTCGACGTTGAGCAGCCCCGACTGCGTCGGGTAGGGGACGTTGCCGAAGAAATTCCCCCCGAGCCCCCACCCGATGTAATTGACGACGTCCGCCGTCGTCGTCGCGGAGGACGCCTGGAGCGCCGGGGTCGCCAGCACGGCGTCGACGTCCGCCAGGGTGTTCACGTTCACGTTCGCCTCGACGTAGCGGACGTCGAACCCGGGCCGGAGCGCGCCGTAGCCCACCCCCGTCGCGCCGGTCGCCCACGAGCCGTCCGGGGCGTAGGAGGGCGAATTCCAGGAACCCTCCAGCGAGCCGTCCGTCGGCACCTTCACCGAGGCCGTCGCCCCGGCGGCGACGAGCTGGGTCGAGTCGAATCCCACGCCGTAGGAGACGTCGCTCGTCTGCGGCGGGTAGGTCGGGTCGAACGACGAGGCGACCGTCGAGTCGGGGCGGACCAGGGCCAGATAATCGCCGTCGGCCCCGAGCTTGAAGTTGGTGTGCAGCTCCGCCCCGGCGACCCGGCGGTCCTTGTCCGAGGCGAAGACGACGAGGAAGCCGCCCGGGCCGAGGATCGTGGCGGGG
>Ga0209958_1001761_pt1 | contig 14634 bp, 12 predicted proteins | sample ThiBio_inoc_plan_FD_183942 | JGI IMG/M metagenome (GOLD analysis project Ga0209958, IMG submission 183942) | Wastewater bioreactor microbial communities from Cape Town, South Africa - Thiocy_inoc_plan (SPAdes) | ecosystem: Engineered > Bioremediation > Thiocyanate > Unclassified | place: South... | reverse complement strand
TGTTGGGAGCGCTGTGCGGCTTGCTGCTGATGCGCTTCACGGATCGTTATGGCGCAATCGCAGTGGCCATCTATCCTGCACTGTCCACGCCAATATTGCTCTTCATCGGCCTAGCTCCGCTCTCTCCCGACACCTTCCTGCTTCTGTCGATCCTCTCCACCTCGCTGGTCAGCGGCGGGCATTTCGGCATCCTGTCGATTGCGGGCGTCTATTATGCGACGTCCATTCGGGCGAACGGGGCAGGGTGGGCCACTTCCGTCGCCAAGATCGGCGGCATCGCCGGCCCGCTGATCGGCGGATATGTGCTGGCGAGCGGCCTTCCTATCGTTCGCAGCTTTGCCATTCTGGCGATCTGCCCGCTTATCCTGATGCTTTGCGCCTTCGGTATTGCGCATTTCGTGCGGCGAAGGCCGGGCGAGGCATCCCCTTCCGCGTTCAGAAAGGACTGATCGATGACTCTTCGCAGCCTGGCAGCCAATTCCCCCGTGCGCAGATCCCATTGGCTTGCCCTTGGTTTGAGCGAGGAGGATTTGCTCAAGCCCAAGATCGCCGTGGTCAATTCCTCGTCCGAACTGGCGGTGTGCTATGCCCATCTGGATGGCGTAGCGAAGGTGGTGAAGGAGGCCATTCGGCAGGCAGGTGGCGTGCCGTTTGAAGTGCGCACAACGGCCCCTTCCGACTTCATTACCGGGGCTGCGAAACGCGGCAGCTACATTCTGGCAGGCAGGGACCTGATCCCGAACGATATCGAGGCGCAGGTTGAGGCCGCATTGCTGGATGGCATGGTGTGCCTGACCAGTTGCGACAAGACGCCTCCGGGCCATCTTATGGCGGCCATGCGGCTGAATATTCCGACCCTGTTGGTGATCGGCGGCTATCAGCCTTCGGGCGAGATCGATGGCGATCCCGTGGATATTGAAGATCTCTTCTCTGGCGGCGTGGAGGAAAGCTTCGGCCGGTTCGGCAAGCACCGGGTGGATGATATCGTACCACAAGCCATTCGCGGGCCAGGCGTGTGCCAAGGCATGGCCACGGCCAACACCATGCATTGTGTAGTGGAGGCTCTGGGCATGTGCGTGGCCGGTTCCGCGCCCGTTCGCGCCAATAGCGAGAAGATGTTCGCAAAGGCGCGTGAGGCTGGAGCACGCATCGTGGAGATGGTCCATGAAGGGCTCACTCCCCGGGACATCATGACCCCCGGGGCATTCCGCAATGCTGCGGCAATGGTGCTGGGCGTGTCGGGATCGATCAACGCGATCAAGCATCTGCAGGCCACGGCTGTTGAAGGCGGGCTGGATCTCGACATTTATCAATTGTGGAACGAGGTGGGCCGGGATGTCCCGGTGCTGTCCGCCGTGCGTCCCAATGGTGCTGTCCGGATCGAGCAGTTCGAAGATGCCGGCGGGGCACGGGGAATGCTGAAGCAACTCGAAAGCCTTCTGGATCTGGACGTCAAGGTCGCCAGCGGCAAGAGCATGGGGGACGACCTTGCCGATGCTGCTGTGGCCGACGCAGGGATTATCCGTCCGCTGGGCCAGCCTGTTTCGCCGGGGCCGGCAATTGCCATCCTGAAGGGCTCGCTTGCGCCTGAAAGTGCGGTGGTGAAGCTCGGCATCCGCGACGGCTCCCGGCCGGAGGCGTTTCGTGGCCCGGCGCGGGTCTTTGACGATAATGCTGCCGCCCTGAAGGCGCTGGCCGATGGTGTCGTGCAGAAGGGGGACGTGCTGGTTGTTCGCGGCCAGGGTTTGAAGGCCGGTCCGGCGATGGGCGGCGGCGCATCCTATATCCTGTTTGCGATCAATGCAGCGGGGCTTGCCCGCGACGTTGCGTTCGTGACAGATGGGCAGCTTTCCGGCCTGTGCCTCAAAGGCCTGACCGTGGCCGAGGTCGCGCCGGAAGGGTGCTCTGGCGGACCCATCGGGAAAGTGCGCGATGGGGATGTCATTTCAATCGATGTCGCTGCCCATAGTATCGAGCTGGAAGTACCCGCCGGTGAACTGGCTGCGCGCAGTTTTTCGGGTGATCTGGCTCCGGCTGATGGATGGCTGGGCATGTACCGCCGGGATGTTCAGGAAATGTCTACGGGTGGCGTGTTGATCGATCGTGGCTGATACTGCTCCCGGTCTTGTGGCGGTTGCGCATCACGCTTTATCGTCGATCGGGACCAGGTGTTCGCAGGGGGTTGGGATGAAACGAGGCAAGAAGGCAAGGACAGCGCAGCAAAGAGGGCCGCTTCCCCCACGTAAAGCGCGTAGCAGAAATGGACCGCGCTCGCTCGAGGGGCTGCTGTATGGTGGATTTGAGCTCGATATGTCCGACAGGCATCTCGAGAATTTCCATCGCCTGTCCCCGGAAAGTCCCGAGGATGACACCTATTTCCGCTTTACCCGCGCGCTGGTTGTGGCTGCTCGCCGCTGGCGCAAGGTTGCGAATGACCAGATCCGCCCCCTGGATCAGACCATGGTGCGTTGGGAAACGCTCTACCTCGTCGCCTATTCGGGCGAGGAAATGACACAGAGCGAGCTTGCGCGCGTGGTGGGGGTGGAAGGCCCGACTATGGTCCGGATGCTGCATCTGTTGGCTGAGGAGGGCCTGCTGGAGCGTCATCAGAGCAGGGACGACCTGCGCATGACGATCAATCGCATTACGGACAAGGGGCGGCAGGTTATCGCGGATATCATGTCCATCACCAATCAGCTCCGCCGCGAAATGCTTGACGGCATCGAAGCGGAAGATCTCGCCGTGGCTCAGAAGGTGCTGACAAAAATGGTCCGGAATCTCGAAGAAGTGCAGGCGGGGCGGCGTTCCCCTGCGGTTGGGACCGGGGAAGAGGAAACGAAGGAAGGCTGATGGTCAAACTGAGCGATGATGAACGCGCGATGCTGGATGGCCGCGATGGCGCGGCAGTGCAGAAAGCCATGGAACTGCTTGTCCGCTATGCCGATGCGCTGGGTGCGGAAGATTTCGTCTATACCAATAACGTTGCCGGCGTGCCGGGCTCCTCGCCCCAATGGGTGAAGGAATATTACGCCGCCGATGGCGGAGATTATCGCGCGGTATTCTCCCGCTTCGATCTGGATTCCGACGAAGTGGTCGATGTGCCGCGGATGAATGCCTTCAGCTGCCACCTCCAGGGCGGGATGGACCCTTCCATGTGGCAGGAACAGGGGATGACCGAGCAGGCATTCGCCAATTTCCAGCAGGACGAGGCCGAGGTCGCCGCGCATGGAATTCAGGTCTTGAAGACCTGCACACCCTATCTGGCGGGCAACGTGCCTGTAATGGGGGAGCACTGCGCCTGGATGGAATCCAGCGCGGTGGTGTTCTGCAATTCGGTGATCGGGGGGCGCACCAATTGCGAGGGTCGCGAATCCACCAGTGCGGCGATGCTTGCCAACCGCATTCCGAATTTTGGCTTCCATCGTGACGAATATCGCAAAGGGCAGCACCGTGTTCGTGTCGATGTTCCGGTGGACTCGATCTTCGAATGGGGCATGCTGGGATACTTCACCGGCGGGGCCGTGGAAGATACGATTCCCGTGCTGGATGGCGCGATTTCTGAGCAATCCCTTATCCGGCACAAGCATTTCGGGGCCGCCGCCGCGTCTTCGGGCGGGGTGGAAATGTATCACATGGTTGGCATCACGCCTGAGGCGCCGAGCATGGAAGCGGCCTTCGGTGGCGCGGCCCGGGGCGAAACCTTCATCTATGGCCCCGAAGAACGCCGCGCCGTTTATGAGCGCTTGAACAGCATCGGTTCCAGCACCGATGTCGATTATGTGATGCTTGGCTGCCCGCATTATTCAATCGAGCAGATTGCGGAAGCCGCAAGGCTGATCGAGGGCCGCAAAGTCAATGCCAATGCCGAATTGTGGATCTTCACGAGCCGTGCGGTGAAGGCAACTGCCGAAGCCAGCGGCTATGGCGATATTTTCCGCGCCGCAGGGGCCAAGCTGATGACCGATACCTGTTCCGCCATAAGCCAGGCCGTGCCCAAGGGTACGCGTGTGGCTGCTCTCGATAGCGCAAAGCAGGTCCATTATCTCCCGGCGATGATGGGGATCGAGGGTTGGTACGGAACGACCGCGGAATGCATCGATGCGGCATGCAGCGGAAAATGGAGAGGGAGTTTGCGATAATGGCGACCGTCGATGTTCGGGAACCGGATATTGTCATTCGCGGCCGCAAGGTCGTGGGCGGTGTGGTCGAGGGAGAAGCGCTGGTTACGCAGCAGACCATATCCGGCTGGGGCGGAGTAAATCCGATGAAGGGAGAGGTGATCGAAAGTCACCACGAATTGCGGGGGCAATCCTTCGCGGGCAAGATTCTCGTCTTCCCGGGGGCCAAAGGTTCATCGGGATGGTCGGGGGTGTTTCATATGACCCGACTGACTGACAAGGCGCCCTTGGGGATGTTGTTCAACATCACTACGACCAAGGCGGCGCTCGGTGCCGTCGTGCTGAGAGTGCCCACATTGACCGATTTTGACATCGATCCGCTCGATCACATTGAGACGGGCGACCGGGTTCGCATCGATGCCGATAAGGGCGAAGTCCTCGTCTGGAAGAAAAGCGTTTGATGCGAAGCCGCCGAATGTCGTTGATCGCGCTGCATGTGTCGCAGGGTAAAACAACGGATCAGGCGGCTTCCGGATAAGCGTAGATTGCAGTTGCCCACTTTGGTGGAGCGACGGCTCATCAGCCTCGTTGGGTAACTTGCTTGCCTGATTCTCGCGCAGGATAGCCACGTCCTCTTGCCGCGCGGCTTGCGTCGGAAAACCCGGAAAATCAGATAAAAGCTGGCTTCTTGACGGTCGCGAAGACCGTCACGCTTACCTGTGCCCGGTGGGCGAAGCCCGATCGATGTCCCAATCTGAGCAAGGCTCGATCTCGGGAAATATGCGCGACAAATCTCGAAATCTTCCAGGTTGACAGAGCTGCTATGGAACGCCAGTGCGCTTCAAATGAGAATCATTTGCATTAGCAATGAATGGGGTGAGTTGTCTGCTGCAGCGCAGTGAGTGCGCGGCGGGATGGGCAAACCCGTGATTGCGGTCGGTCATAGTCCGACGGTTCCACGCGTTGCCGGTTCAGAAAATAGAGGGTCAGTATGAAATCCGTTGTTCGTCGTAATGCTCTTCTCCGCAGAGTTTCCAGCATTGCACTCGTTTTTGCCGGCACCACGCTTTTGGCGCCCTGCGCCCAGGCAGAGGATGTGCGCCCCGATGACGAGATCATTGTTACAGGCTCAATCCCCTCGGATTATGTCGTCACCGATCAGGGCTCCTCGACCCGCCTCGACCTGTCGCTCCGCGAGACGCCCCAGGCGGTTACCGTCATCAGCCGGGCCCAGATTGAAGATTTCAATCTCGATACGGTGGATGAAGTGCTGCGCAATGCGACGGGGGTGAATGTCGACAGCGCGGAAACCGATCGCACCTATTACAATGCGAGAGGCTTCGACATCGTCAACTTCCAGTTCGATGGTATCGGCCAGCCCCTCGCATATGGTTTGCAGACGGGGCAGATCGATACCGCGCTTTTCGACCGAGTGGAGGTGGTTCGCGGCGCGACCGGCCTTCTTTCCCAGACCGGCAATCCTTCTGCGGCGATCAATTTCGTGCGTAAGCGTCCGTCCCGCGAACTGAGCGGGAATGCCAGCTTCAGCTACGGCTCCTATGACCAGTTTCGCGGTGATCTGGATATCAACGCTCCGTTGACGGAGGATGGCAGCATCCGCACCCGCTTCGTCGCCGCATATGAGGACGGGGATTCCTATCTCGATTATTACCACAGCAAGCGCACGACGCTCTACGGCACGGCTGCTGCCGACCTTGGCCCCGATACGGTCGCGACCGTGGGCTATTCCTGGCAGGAGAGCGATCCGCGCGGCGTAAGCTGGGGCGCGCTGCCGTTTCTCGATGCGGAAGGCCAGCCGGCGACCTATGATCGCTCGACCAATTCCGCGCAGCCATGGTCCAGCTGGTATACGCTCGACCGCAATCTGTTCGGGGACATCACCCACCAATTCAACAAGGACTGGAACCTGAAGGTTTCGGTTCTGCGCCGCGCCCGCGATCAGGACGCCAAGCTGTTCTATGTCTATTACGGTCAGGTGGATGACGAGACGATGCTCGTCTCCTATCCGGGGGCCTATCTGGATAAGCAGCGCGAAACGACGCTGGATGCGCATATCACGGGCAAGTTCAATGTCGGGGGACGGCAGCATGATGTCGTGCTGGGCGCCAGCTACGGTGATGCACGCCTGATCGAACAGGAATCCATCGATGTGAATGCCATCGGTGTAGCCTTGCCCGGCAACAGCGCCTTTGAAGGCTCGTTCCCCTATCCCGATTGGGGGGATTACGCTGTCAAGGCGGACTTCCACACCAAGATTGCCAGCGCATATGGCATGGCGCGGATCTCGCTTGCCGATCCGCTCAAGCTGATGGTCGGCGGAAATGTCACCAATGCGAAGCGTACGGGCACATCCTATGGCGCGCCTTACTCCTTCGACCGGACGAAGTTCCTGCCCTTCGCGGGCCTGACCTTCGATCTGTCGGGCAATTTGACGGCCTATGCCAGCTTCGCCACGATCTTCAGCCCGCAGGTTTACCTCACCTCCGATGGTTCGATCATCGATCCGCTGGAAGGCGAAACTTACGAAGCGGGCATCAAGGGGGAATGGAACGACGGCAAGCTCACCGCTGCTATCGCCGTGTTCAAGACGAAGCAGGATAATGTGGCGGAATCCACCGGCTTCGATCCCGATCTGGGCGCCACGATCTATCGGCCGGTGGATGCCAAATCCCAGGGCGTCGAAGTCGATATTTCGGGAGAGCCCTTCGCCGGGTTCCAGCTTTCCGGGGGCTATGCCTATGTGGATGTGGAAGATGCTCAGGGTGAGGATGCCCGGACTTTCATCCCGCGCCACACACTGCGCCTGAGTGCCACCTACACCCCGCCTGCCCTGAAGGATCTGCGCCTCGGCGTATCGGCCCGCTATCAGAGCAGCATCCATAATTCCTATATCGAGCAGGAAGGCTATGTCGTCGTGAACCTGATGGCCCGATATCAGGTCCACAATAATGTCTCGCTGGCGGTTAACGTCGATAATGTCACCAACGCCAAATACTGGAACAGCCTGCAGTGGGATCAGGCCTATTACAGTGAACCCACCACGGTGCGGGGCACGATTGGGTTCAATTTCTGATCATGCGGGACGGGCTGTTATCCCTGGGGCTGGCGCTGAGCCTGGCAGGGCCACTGGCCTTGCGGGCCGGCTGGCAGCGCAATCGGGCCTTTGTAGCACTTGGCTGGAGCCTGCTGGTAGGCGCGGCGATCCTGCTGACGCTGGGGGAAGGCGCCTGGGGGCTGGCGGCTGGCGCCTCGGTGGCGATGGGGATGGCTCTTATCCTCCTCGCCCAGGCGGCTATCGCAACACCGGCCCCTGCTCGCTTGACGCCGGAGCGGATCGCGGCCCCGGTGCCGTCCGGGCCGGTGGACAAGCGCGATCTTGCCCGCCGCTGTGCGGTGTTCCTGATCGTCGCCGTTCTTGACCTGGCAGCCGGGCTGCTGCTCGCCTGGAGTTTCGGGAGCGCGCTGTTCCGCTTCGGCATGGCGGAGGCTGACGCGATGGCGATCAGCCTGTTTGCGCTGCCGGTGCTGTGGACGGCAATGGCCAGCTGGCAACTGACGCTGACGCGGCTCTGGCCGATGGTGATGATTGCGCTTTGGGTTGCGCTGCTGGGAGGGCTGATATGGCTGGCGATGTGAAACAGGATCCAGGCCTCGTCCAGCGTGCCCTGTCAGGCCATGCCGCCATCGGCCTGATCATCGGGGCGCTGCTCTATCTTGTCTGTCTTTCGGGATCGCTTGCTGTTCTGCAGGAACATCTGCAGCGCTGGGAAGAGCCGCGTGCCTTCGAGATGGACAGCATCACGCCAGAGGCCGCCCAGAAGGCGCTTGAAACCATCCTCCAGAGGCAGGGCAAAGCTGCTGAACATGCCTTCATTCACCTGCCGACCGAGGGCTTGCCGCGCGTTGTCATCACTACTGACAATGGTGCGGCCTATGTGGATGCGGAAGGGCGCTTCAATGCCCCGGAGGCCCATAGCTGGACCGAGTTCGTCCTGTTCCTGCATTATTACCTGAACCTGCCCATGACCGTGGGGCTGTTCGTTACCGGCGCGCTGGGTGTGATGCTGTGCGCGGCTGCCGTGACCGGGGTAGTCGCACATCCCAAGATCTTTCGCGACGCTTTCAGGATGCGCCTGCGTGGCCGTAGGCAATTGAGCAGATCGGACCTGCATAACCGGCTGGGCGTGTGGTTGTTGCCCTTCATCGCGGCTCTCGGCCTTACCGGGGCGGTACTCGGCCTGGGCGAGCTTGTATTCGGGGCCATCGCGCAGGAACGCCATGGCGGAGATTTCGAAGCCAGCTATGCGCCATTGTTCGGCCCGCATCCGCTGGAGGATCAGACCCCGGCCCCCGTTGCCCGGGCGGATCGCGCGTTGCATTGGATGGCCGCCAATCGCCCGGAATATCAGGTCACTTACGTCACCATCGATGAAGTGGGCACGGCTGGCCAGCAAATTCAGGTGCTGGCCGATCACGATCGCCGGTTGATCTATGGCGAGACCTATCTGTTCGACGGCGAAGGGAAATATCAGGGGCAGGTGGGCCTGTCCGATGGCCAGCTCGGCCAGCAGGCAGTGGCTTCCCTGTATAAGCTGCATTTCGGCAACTTCGGCGGTATTCCTGTTGAACTGGCCTATCTGGTGTTCGGCCTCGCCCTCTGCGCCATCATTTCCACCGGCACCACGCTATGGCTGATGAAGCGGCGCTCCCGAGGAAAGCCGTCGCCGCGGCTCGAAGCTCTCTGGACAGTGACGATCTGGGGAGCGCCTGTCGCCCTGGTCATTACCTATTGGGCCAAGGCCTTGCTGGGTGCGCAGGCTCCGCTCGTGGCGATGTTCTGGCTGCTTCTGGCTGCCGGTTGCGGATTGGCGATTGCCGTTCCCTCCCGTGTCCATGCCCGCCGGATTCGCGGCTTTCTGGGCGCGATCCTTTTCCTGACGGGACTGGGGCACTTCATGTTCTTCTATCCCCTGCCTGTCAGTTCGATCCTCATCGACTGTGTGCTGGCGATGACAGGTATTGGGCTCGCCGTCCCCCTCGGCAGGCGGCAATATAGTTCTGCTACCGCCATGGAGCCCCGACTTCCGTAAAAGCGGTTGCCTGTACTGACCGGAGGAACTGGTGGTAGCAAAGCAGCCGATTAGGCTGGAAGCGTCTCCGGTATCTGGCGATGCCGGAGACGCTCGTCAAAGCCGGAGTGAATATCCGGATATTTCAGCTCGTTGCCGTTGTCATCAGAACGTCGACGTGGTCGCTCCGCCGTCGATCACCAGGCTCTGACCGGTAATGTAGTTGGCCTGCTGGCTGCAGAACATTGCCACGAAATCGCCAACGTCATCGCAATCGCCGAACCGCTCGGCCGCGATGTGCCAGGCGCGGGAGAACTCGGCCACTTCCTCGTCATAGGTGATGCCTTTGGCGGCAGCGCGCTCGTTGAACTGCTGTTCCACGAAGGCGCTGTGATGCATGCCGGGCAGCAGGTTGTTGATGATCACATTATGCTTCGCCACGACTTTCGACACCGCCACCGTGTAGTTGGTGAGCGCAGCGCGCGTGCTGCCTGACAATAGCCGGATCTCGGCAGGATATTTCGCGGCCACGGTGGCGATATTGACGATCCTGCCCCATTTGCGCTCAGCCATCCCATCGATCACGGCCCGCATGAACTCGATGGGCGAAAGCAGCGAGATGTCGATCGCGGAACGCCATTGCTCGGCGCTGACCTCCCGGTAATCCGGGGTCATGGGCGGGGGCGCACAGGTGCCCACCAGAATGTCCGGGGCAGGGCAGGCGGCAAGGATACGTTCGCGCCCTTCCGCCGTGCTGTGATCGGCACAGATTGGGGTTACGTTCGCGCCTGTCTCCTTGGCGATTTCCTCGCAGGTTTTCTTCAGGCGGTCTTCGGTGCGTGCGGAAACGAAGACGTCCACGCCTTCACGGGCAAGAGCCAGTACGGCGCTGCGCCCCATTCCGGCGCTGCCGCCATTCACAATCGCCTTCTTTCCCCGAATTCCCAAATCCATCGTGTTGTCCTTCTTGCTCTGGTGGCGATGCATTGCGGCTTCCATCGCATTGGCGCCGTACTGCATCGTCCGTGACCTGATGGTCTGCGGTTCTGCCATCCTCGAACTGAAAAAGAAAGCGCTTACATTTTGGCGCCGACTCTTCTATGGGAGCTGGCAAGCGCTTGTGGGCACACCGCAATGGCGGGTGCGGAAGCGGGCGGGACAGGAACTGAAAGGGAACCCATGGCTGCTCAAGCTGAACCGGAAAATACCGGCTGGACGGTCCGCTCCGCATATACGGTCGGTCTGCTTACTCTGATCTATGCGTTCAACACGGCTGACCGAAATCTGTTCGGCTTGCTGATCCCACAGATCGAAAAGGACATGCACCTTTCGGACACGGTGATCGGCCTCTTGTCAGGCCTTGCTTTCGCCTTGTTCTATGCGCTTGCAGCTCTGCCAATCGCCTCGCTGGCGGATCGCTGGAGCCGGCGCAATATTATCAGCGTTGGGCTCGCTTTCTGGAGCCTGATGACGGCGATGCACGGGCTCGTCAGCAACGTCGTGCAACTCGCCATCACCCGCTTCCTGCTGGGGGCGGGTGAGGCAAGCAGCGTTGCTCCGTCCAATTCGATTATCGCGGACCTCTTCACTCCGGCACAGCGGCCGCTGGCGCTTGGCTTCCTTTCTATGGCCACCTCCATCGGCATCCTCGTCGCCTTCCCGGTTCTTGGCTGGGTGAGCGAGGAATATGGATGGCGCATGGCCTTTGTCGTAGCTGGCGCGCCGGGTATTCTGCTGGCCTTGCTGTTCTTCCTTACTGTGAAGGAACCTGAGCGGCGGGCCGCGCCGGGCGAAGGCAAGGTGAGCGATCCGGTCCCCCTGCGTCAGGCGCTGCGTTATCTTGCTGGCTCCCGCGCGTTTATCTTCGGTGTCGGGGCGGGGACCCTGGTGAGCATGAACATGGCCATCACCCACACCTGGGTGCCCACCTTCATTTCGCGGGTTCACGACCTTGGCCAATCCGACATCGGCGCGCTGATGGGTTTTCTGCGCGGCCCCGGCGGTATCATCGGCGGCCTTGTCGGCGGATGGCTCACGAGTGTGATGGGGGTGCGCGACGAACGCTGGCTCTATCGCGTTCCGGCCATTGCAATGCTGCTGATCGTACCGGCCCAGCTGCTGCTGCTTTTCGCGGATACCGATTGGCTTTGGCAATTGGGCCTCGCGCTGGAGACGCTGCTGGTCATTTCCACCATCGGCCCGCTGTTCGCCCTGCTTCTCGCGACCGCGCAGCCGCGCATGCGGTCTGTGGCGATCGCGCTGTTTTTGTTCTTCTCCAATCTTGTGGGGCAAGGCGGCGGCCCCTTGATTTCGGGCATGCTCAGCGACGCGCTTTTGCCCAGTCTGGGCGATGAGGCGATCCGTTACGCCATGCTGACAGCAGTTGTCACAGCCGTGCTCGCGTCGGTTTGCTGTTTTGCCGCCGGGCGAAATGTTTCCGCCGACCGCCTTCGCGCAGCATCGCAGGAAAAAAGAACCCACTGATCAATCACACCCGGGCGCTCCATCCCAAGGGGCGCCTGAAAATTCGGATATCTGGCAAAAGGACTACATATGAGCGAACTTGAAGAGACGAAGATCAATGGCGTCTCGATTATCGACAGGCTGCAGATTCTCGATGAGGTCAATCGTTACGCCTGGGCATGGGACAGCGGCGATATCGAAGAATATCTGGGCTGTTATGCCGAAGATGGCGCGCTTGAGCATCCCACCCCGGATGGCAAGCCCGGCTATCACACCGGGCGGGATGCGGTTCGCCAGGCCATTCAGGCGAACATGGATACTCGTCCCACCAATGCCTATGGGTTGCAGCACCATTTCGGGTCGCCTCGGCTTGAGCCCAAGGGGGACGATGTGCAGGTGAACGCCTATTGCGCGGTTCTCCGTCACGAGTTCCATCGCACCTATTGGCCGCATGGACCCTCATTCCGGATCGGCACCTGGCACTGCCTTTACACTCGCACAGATGCCGGATGGCGTATCAAGGTGCTGTCGGTGAAGATGTGGACCGATACCGCCTTCAATTCCGGAATCGCCATTCAGGATCGCAAGCCGGGTATGGTCGGAACGGGAACGCCTTTCGGCTGATCGCCAAGGCTTGATTTCTAATCGGAAGGGGCGCGTTCCATAGACAGGAACGCGCCCCTTTTGCTTACCGCACTGCGTAATATTCGAACTGGGTCTCATTCCCCTGGCGTTCGGCCGTGCCGACGAACACGGTGCGGGCCAGCCACTCATGCTTACCGGCGGGAACCTCGAAACGCGGCGTGATACGGAGATAGGTCTCGGCTGGATCGACCGGCTCACCAGCTTCGATCTTGCGAAGAGTTTCCGGAGACGAATAGGCAATGCCGCGATTGTGGATGTAGATCGGCGTGCCGTCATCGGCTTCCAGCATGTAATGTGCTTCGAATTCGATCAGGCCGCTTCCCCACATCAGGGGCCAGTCGCCGCCGGAATTCGGGACTACCTTGCCCTGCAGCTTCGGGCCGGACACATCACCCCCTGCAACAGAGACGAACCCGCGACGGAAGTCCGAGAATGCGGGCTGAAACCGCACGCGGGGGCCTTCCGGAAACCGGAGGCGAACGCTGAAACAGTGCTCGAGGGTGGGGATAATTGACATGCAGGGAACTCCATTTCTCAAATGGTGGAATGCAGTGGTTTCCGGCCCCGAGGATCCGAAATCGGTTCAGGGCTACATATGTGACGTTCAAGCCTTTCGCGTCGCGTTTTATCGCGCAGTGAACGACCGTCAGACCCGTCTGGCTAGCGATCCTGCTTGCGAATGCAAGGGCTTTCATTTAGGCAGGGATTATTGCGGATGGAAATCCTACGGGCGGTGACGGAGTGGCGCTTTCGTCCTGAGCCATTTATGGCGATGTGGATGAATTCTCGGGCAGGAAGCAGGCATTTTCAATGAGTGAACCGAACCGGAAAACCGCCCGACTGGAAGATGTGGCCCGGTTGGCGCAAGTGTCCTCCGCGACCGTATCGCGCTATTTCAATTCACCTGACGTAGTGGCGGAACGTACCGCCAAGCGGATCGAAGACGCCATTGGCAGGCTGGGCTATGTTCCGAACCTCATGGCAGGCGGCCTGGCTTCCAACCGTAGCAAGCTGGTGGCCGTGTTCGTTCCGGAAATTGCCCACTCCTTGTTCAATGACGCCATTGAGGAAATGGTCGATGGCCTTTCGGCTCAGGGCTACAGCGTGATGCTGGCAATGACCCGGGCCAACAATGCGCGCCTGTCAAAACTGGTGGATATGGCGCTGGGCCGCAGAGTGGACGCCGTGATCCTGACGGGCGTGGTTTCTGATCGCGAGACGCGTGACAAGCTTCGCTCGCATAATGTCACGACTATCGAAACATGGGGCTTACCGGCCGACCCGATAGATGTCGCGGTAGGGTTTTCGCATCGAGAAGTGGGCCGCGAAACCGCCCGTTTCGCGCGAGCCAAAGGCTATAACAGGCCTTTTCTGGTTTCCGCATCCGGCGGTCGCGGCGAGGCTCGACGGATCGGCTTTGAGGATGCCTGGACTGATGCAGGCGGGACGAAGCCCGGCGGTGTGGAAGTGTCCACGCCCACCAGCTTTGCCCAGGGCTTTGAGGTTTTCCAGACAATCCGCGCGCAGGACCCTATGCCCGATCTCATCGTCTGTGCGTCGGACTGGTTGGCACTGGGCGTATTGTTTGCCGCGCGAGAGGCGGGGCTGCAGGTGCCGGGCGACCTGGCGGTGATCGGTTTTGGTAATCTGTCGATCGCGGCGGAAATGCGGCCTGCAATTACGTCGGTGAATATCGATGGTGAGTTGCTTGGCCGGCAGGCCGCCGAGGTTCTGCGGCGCAAGGCGCTTGGGGAAGACGTGCCCCGTCATACCGATGTCGGGTTCCGGATCATTGAGAGAGATAGCGCCTGATCGGGCGCACGGGCAAAGCGTAACCGCGCTTGCCCTGACAGGGAGAGTTTGGATGCCAGGCCTGAGCAGCTTTCAGGGCAAAGCGCTTTTGCGGACTTTGGCCGCTGCATTGGTAATGCAAGCGGTACAGGGGGAAACTTCGGCGATATGGGCGCAGGAGGTGCCGGCAGTCCGGATAGATGACGATGGCACTATTCAGACGCCGCCAATGTCCGTCCCGGCTTCAACATTTTTGAGTGAAGTGGGGAAAGCCTATCTGCGCGATCATATCCGGGCAGGACGCGACCCTGAACTGAGCAGGCCGGTTGCGGAACAGGGCGGCATGCCAGCCTATATGCTGCCTTACCTGAAGAGGATGCGGGAACTCTATCCGGTGGAGCGAGAGGACGCAGCCATCGGGGGTGTGCCCGTATTTGTCTATGAGCCTGCCGGGGGAGTGAAGCCGGAAAACCGTCAAAAGGTGTTGATCAATTTACATGGCGGAGGGTTCGCCATGTGCTTTCCCG
>Ga0209958_1001758_pt1 | contig 14653 bp, 8 predicted proteins | sample ThiBio_inoc_plan_FD_183942 | JGI IMG/M metagenome (GOLD analysis project Ga0209958, IMG submission 183942) | Wastewater bioreactor microbial communities from Cape Town, South Africa - Thiocy_inoc_plan (SPAdes) | ecosystem: Engineered > Bioremediation > Thiocyanate > Unclassified | place: South... | reverse complement strand
CCACACCAGGTACTCCCGCACGCCGTTGCGGCGGTAGGCGCGGAGCTTGTCGCCCAGGTCGAGGCTCGCGCTGCTGGACGAGACCTCCGCGACCAGCTCGGGCGCCCCTTCGACGTACCCGTCGTCGGAGATTCGAACGCCGCCGCCATGCCCCGGCGCGACGAACAGGTAGGCGTCGGGTTGGGGCTCGTTGCCCAGGTCGAGGCGCACGCTGCCGTTGTCCCCCGCGTCGACGCCCGGCGTGAGCGCGACATAAGAGGCGATCCAGGCGCAAAGGCGGAGGTGCGGCCGGGCGTGTTGGGTATGCCGGACGGGCGAGGCCATGACGTAAACGGTCCCTTCGATCAGTTCCGCCCGGACGTCAGGCATGGCCCGATACCGGCGCTCGAACTCGGCGCGAGTCAGCCGGTCGCCGTTCTCCAGCGGGGGGACCAGGTCGGCGGGCGTCGTGGGCGGTCCGAAGACGGTCGACATGGGTACATCCCTCGCTTCCTCAGGGAATCTTCGGTGTCAGGCGTTCGACGAACGCCGCATGCTCCGGCGAGGCCAGGCCGCGGTTCAGCGCCGTCACGGCCTTCGGCAGGTCCCCGGACAGCAACGCCTCGGGATCCAGCCACAGGCCGGGGAAGGCATGGCTCCGCAGCAGGCCGTCTTCGCCCGGCCCCATCGCGTCGTATCGATCGTCTCGAAGGACGAACCAGTCGATCGCGCGGTCCAGGACCCGCCACACCAGGTACTCCCGCACGCCGTTGCGGCGGTAGGCGCGGAGCTTGTCGCCCAGGTCGAGGCTCGCGCTGCTGGGCACCACCTCCGCGACCAGCTCGGGCGCCCCTTCGATGTAGTCGTCGGCGGAGATCCGCGCCTGGCCGCCGCGGTCCGGATCGACCAGCAGGAGGAGGTCGGGCTGGGGCTCGTTCTCCAGGTCCAACCGGACCGTCGCGTTGTCGGCCAGGCGGACGCCGGGGGTGGCGATCCTATAGTTGAACAGCAGGCCGTTGAGCGCGGCGTGGGGTTCGCCGTGGCGTGCGACGCGGACGGGGGAGGCCATGACGTACGCGACTCCTTCGATCAACTCGGCCCGGACTCCGGGCATCTGTCGATAGCGGCGTTCGAACTCGGCGCGGGTCAGCCGGTCGCCGTTCTCCAGCGGGGGGATCGCGATCGCATCGGGCCGGGCGACGGTCGACATGGCGGGGCCTCGCGAAGGGTTGGGGTCTTTTGACCTCTCCAACGATTGTACCGGGGCCGGCGAGAGCCCGGCTGCGCGGGTGGGTCGATCGAGGGACGGCCCGGATCGCTCCCCAAGCGATGACCCGACCCGCTGGCTCGAAGGCCGCCCGCCAGGACCGCACGCGCATCCCCGGGCGCGTGATCTCCGGGCCGGGCCGAGGACGCCCCCGCCGTGGCTTCCTTCGCTCGGGGAGAACCCAGACGTCACAACGCAAGTGATTTCACAATAACACTATACACTTTTTGCAATGGTTTCGTTCGTCGAAGTCGACGTCAAAAACCCGACATCCCGGGAGCGGGGCGTCCCTGAGGCGATCGCCCCCGGCTCGCGATGCCGGCTCGCGATGAAGGATGATGCGCGTTCTTACAACCCCATCGCCGGCCGAGCGGGCGTCGCCCGCCGGATTCTCAGGCCGCCGTCGGCGCGACCGCTTGCGACCTCTGCCACCGAATTGCCAAGGAACGACCATCCGCCTTGTATGATCGCGGCTCGATGGGGTGGCATTCCAGCTTTCTCCACGATCTCATGATTTCGGCGTCTTCCTGCGCTCTCCCGGCGGGCGGGGGCTTCGATCATCCTCCCGATCCCGGCCGAACTCCGATTCCAAGCGACAAGGCCCTCGCGCGAACCCCGGAGGGTCGCGCGAGGGCCTTGGCGTTTCATCGTGTTTAGGCCGGGTCCGGAGGAGGAATCACTCCTTGCCGGCGGGGGCGGCGGCGGCCGGGGCGGGCTCGTCGCGGTAGCGGGCGAAGGGGGAGCCCTTCTCGGCCAGGGCTTCGAGGGCGTCGGGGTGGATGCGGACCTCGGCGTCCAGGTGGGCCTTGAAGCCCGTGCCGGCCGGGACGAGGTGGCCGAGGATGACGTTCTCCTTCAGGCCGACGAGGTAGTCGCTCTTGCCGGCCAGGGCGGCCTCGGTGAGGACCTTGGTCGTCTCTTGGAAGCTCGCGGCGGAGATGAAGCTCTCGGACTGGACGGCCGCCTTGGTGATGCCCAGGAGCTGGGTGCTCGCGGCGGCGGGCTTGGTCCGGAGCCACTCGGCCTTCTTGCCGCCGGCGGCCTCGACGCGCAGGTTCTCCTGCTCGAAGTGGTCGCGGGGGACGATGTCGCCGACGCGGAAGTCGGTCTCGCCGGGGTCCTTGATCTTCACGCAGCCCATCAGCTCGTTGTTGACCCGGCGGAACTCGAACTTGTCGATGACCGAGCCGGGGAGCAGGCCGGTGTCGCCGAGGCTGTCGACGCGGACCTTGCGGAGCATCTGGGCGATGATGATCTCCAGGTGCTTGTCGTCGATCTCGACGCGCTGGGAGCGGTAGACGTTCTGGATCTCGCGGAGGAGGTAGCGCTGGACGACCTCCTCGCCGGAGATGCGGAGGATGTCGTGCGGGACGAGCGGGCCCTCGACGAGCGGGTCGCCGGCGCGGACGCGGTCGGAGCCGTGGACGCGGAGGAACTTGCCGTGGGGGACCTGGTGCTCGCGCTCGATGCCGCTCTCGTTGCGGACGACGATGGTCCGCTTGCCGCGGCGCTTCTCCTCCAGCAGCTCGACGCGGCCGTCGATCTCGGCGATGACCGCGGGCTCCTTGGGCCGCCGGGCCTCGAACAGCTCGGTGACGCGGGGGAGGCCGCCGGTGATATCCTGGGTGCCGCCCACCTCGCGGGGGGTCTTGGCGAGCAGGGTGCCGGCGCTGATCTGCTGGCCGTCCTCGACCTCGATGGTGGCGCGCTCGGGGATGTACTTGTAATCGAGCGTCTTCCCCTCGGCGTCGACGATGACCACCTGCGGGTGCAGGTCGCCCTTGTGCTCGATGATCGTGCGGCGGACGTGGCCGGACGGGTCGGCCTCGACCTTCATGGTCTCGCCCTCGACGATGTCGTCGAAGCGGATCACGCCGCCGACCTCGGAGAGGATCGGGATGTTGTGCGGGTCCCATTCGCACAGCATCTGGCCGCGGGTGATCTGCTGGCCGTCCTCGACGGTCATGATGGCGCCGTCGGGCACGTCGTACTTCTCCAGCTCCCGGCCCTTCGGGTCGAGGATCTGGATCTCGCCGTTGCGGGACAGGGCGATCGGCTTCCCTTCGTCGTTGACGACGATGTTCAGGCCGACGAACTTGACCTTGCCCTCGCGCTTCGACTTGACGTCCTTCTCCTCGACGGCGCGGGTGGCCACGCCGCCGATGTGGAACGTCCGCATCGTGAGCTGGGTGCCCGGCTCGCCGATCGACTGGGCGGCGATGATGCCGACGGCCATGCCGCCTTCGACCATCTGGCCGGTGGCCAGGTCCATGCCGTAGCAGCGGCGGCAGACGCCGAGCGACGCCTCGCACGTCATCGGGCTGCGGACCTGGATCTTCTCGATCTGCATGTCTTCGAGCTTGAGGGCCGCCTTCAGCGTGATCATCTCGTTCTCGCGGACGATCACCTCGTCGGTGATCGGGTCCACGATGTTGACCCGGCTGACCCGGCCGCGGATCGACTGGGCGAGGCTGACCTCGACCTTCTCGCCCTTGTAGATGACGCCCTTGGTGATCCCCTGCGAGGTCCCGCAGTCCTCGATGGTGATGACGACGTTCTGGGCGACGTCGGCGAGCTTGCGCGTGAGGTAGCCCGAGTCGGCCGTCTTGAGGGCCGTGTCGGCCAGGCCCTTGCGGGCGCCGTGCGTGGAGGAGAAGTACTCCAGCACGCTCAGGCCCTCGCGGAAGTTGGCCTTGATCGGCGTCTCGATGATCTTGCCCGACGGCTTGGCCATCAGGCCGCGCATGCCGGCCAGCTGGCGGATCTGCTCGACGCCGCCGCGGGCGCCGGACTCGGCCATCAGGAAGATCGGGTTGTGGTAGTTCTTCTGGCCCTCCCCCTCGCGGGTGTCGTTCTTGAGGGCCTCCATCATCTCGGAGGTGATCCGCTCGCGGGCGTGGGTCCAGGCGTCCAGGACCTTGTTGTACCGCTCCTGGTCCGTGATGATGCCGCGATGGTACAGCTTGTTGTTGCGCTGGACCTCCTTCTCGGCCTCGGCGATGATCCCGTCCTTGGTCGCCGGCGTGCGGAGGTCGTCGGTGGCGAACGAGAGGCCCGAGCGTGTGGACTCGCGGAAGCCGACGTCCTTCATCCGGTCGAGCAGCGCGATGGTCTCGCGCCGGCCGAGGATCTGGTAGCAGTCGGCGATGATCCCCTGGAGCTGCTTCTGCCCCAGCGCGAAGTTGTAGTACGGCATCTTCGGGTGGAGGATGTCGTTGAACACGACGCGGCCGGCGGTCGTGACGACGACCATGCCCGGCTTGTACTCCTTCTCGCCCTCCCCCTTGAGCCGGCGGTTGGCCGGCAGCCGGAGCTTGATCGGCGCGTGCAGGCCGATCTTCCCCTGGCTGTGGGCCAGGAAGACCTCGTTGGGGGACGAGAACGTCATGCCGTCGCCCGGCTCGCCGGCCCGCTGGGCCGTGAGGTAGTACGACCCCATGACGATGTCCTGGGTCGGGCTGATGATCGGGTTGCCGTTGGCCGGGCTGAAGATGTTGTTGGTCGCCATCATCAGCGTCATGGCCTCGACCTGCGCCTCGATCGAGAGCGGCAGGTGGACGGCCATCTGGTCGCCGTCGAAGTCGGCGTTGAAGCCCTTGCAGACCAGCGGGTGGATCCGGATGGCGTTCCCTTCCACCAGGACCGGCTCGAACGCCTGGATGCCCATGCGGTGGAGGGTCGGGGCGCGGTTGAGGAGGACCGGGTGGTTGCGGATCACCTCTTCCAGGATGTCCCACACCTCCTCACTGCGCCGCTCCAGCATCTTCTTGGCCGACTTGATCGTGTCGGCGTGGCCCAGCTCCTTGAGCCGGCGGATGATGAACGGCTGGAACAGCTCCAGGGCGATCTTCTTGGGGAGGCCGCACTGGTGGAGCTTGAGGTCCGGTCCGACGACGATGACCGACCGGGCCGAGTAGTCGACGCGCTTGCCCAGCAGGTTCTCGCGGAAGCGGCCCTGCTTGCCCTTGATCATGTCGGTGAGCGACTTGAGCGGGCGGTTGGAGCTGCCCAGCACGGGCCGCTTGCAGCGGTTGTTGTCGAACAGGGCGTCGACGGCCTGCTGGAGCATCCGCTTCTCGTTGCGGATGATGACCTCGGGCGCGTTCAGGTCCACCAGCTTCTTCAGCCGGTTGTTCCGGTTGATGATGCGGCGGTAGAGGTCGTTCAGGTCGGACGTGGCGAAGTTGCCGCTGTCCAGGAGGACGAGCGGGCGGAGGTCGGGCGGGATGACCGGGATCGCCTCCAGGACCATCCACTCCGGCCGGTTGTCGCTGTCGCGCAGGGCCTCGACGACCTTCAGCCGCTTGGTGAGGTCCTTGATCTTCTGCTTGCTGGTCGTCTCCTGGAGGTTCTCGCGCAGGGTCTTGGAGAGGCTGACCAGGTCGAGCCGCATGAGGAGCTTGCGGACGGCCTCGGCGCCCATGTCGGCCTGGAAGCCGTCGCCGTAGGCCTCGCGGGCCTTGCGGAAGTCCTCCTCGGTGAGGAGCTGGGTCTCCTTCAGGGGCGTGTCGCCGGCCTCGACGACGACGTAGTCCTGGAAGTAGATGATCCGCTCCAGGCTGGACGTCTTCATGTCCAGGAGCGTGCCCAGGCGGCTGGGCATGGCCTTGAAGAACCAGATGTGGACGACCGGCGCGGCCAGCTCGATGTGGCCCATGCGCTTGCGGCGGACGCGGCTGTGCGTCACCTTGACGCCGCAGCGGTCGCAGATCATCCCCTTGTACTTCATCCCGCGGTACTTGCCGCAGGCGCACTCCCAGTCCTTCTCGGGGCCGAAGATCCGCTCGCAGAAGAGCCCGTCCTTCTCGGGGCGGTAGGTCCGATAGTTGATCGTCTCGGGCTTCTTGACCTCGCCGAACGACCAGCTGCGGATGTCGTACGGGCTCGCGAGGCCGATCTTCACGGCCCCGTAGTCGTTGATGCGATCGTAGGCACTTTCGCCCATGCTCACGAGACACTCTCCTCGGCGGTTCCGCGGATCCGAGTCCGGCCGGCCAGGCGTCCGGGCGCGACGGTCGCCGTCGTCGCGCCCTCGCCGGGGTCGGCCCCTCGGACGAGTTCAAACCAAGCCCATGCTCACGACAGGGAGTGCGACCGGGGGGCCGGGGCGGTCCCCCCGCATCTCGTCGCCCCGCAACCATGCAAAAAAGAAAAACCCGCGGTCCGGGCCGCCGATGGCGTCGGCGAGCCCGCGCGGTTCTTAAGTAGGTCGTCCTGGGACCCGGATCGCCAAGTTCGGCTCCTCCCTGAACGGGATCCGTCGGATCCCGCGGTCCGCGCGCTGAAGATCCCGGCGCATCCCCCGAACGCCGGCGTCTTCGAGGCGTGGAATGTCATGCCGCGACCATGTCGCATCGGGTGATCCTAGGCAATCTCGGGGCCGATTCCAAGGGAATTCCGGGAATTCCTCAAGATCCGGGCGATCTTTCATCGGAACCCCGCGACGCCGGGCGGGCGCCGCGGGGCCGACGGGGGGGGGGGTCAGACCCGCTTCTTCTCGAGCTGCATGTTGAGCCCGAGGCCGCGGATCTCGTTGGTGAGGACGTCGAAGCTCGCGGGAGTGCCGGCTTCGAGGGTGTTCTCCCCCTTCACCATGCTCTCGTAGATCTTTGTCCGGCCCTCGACGTCGTCGGACTTGACGGTCAGCAGCTCCTGGAGGATGTAGGCCGCGCCGTAGGCTTCCAGGGCCCACACTTCCATCTCGCCGAACCGCTGGCCGCCGAACCGCGCCTTGCCGCCCAGCGGCTGCTGGGTGATCAGCGAGTACGGGCCGGTGGCGCGGGCGTGGATCTTGTCGTCGACCAGGTGGTGGAGCTTCAGCATGTAGATGTAGCCCACCGTGGTGTTCTGCTCGAACTTGATCCCGGTCCGGCCGTCGTAGAGCGACGCCTTGCCGTTCTCGGGGAGGCCGGCGTCCTTGAGGCACTGCCGGATGGTGGACTCGTCGGCGCCGTCGAACACGGGGCAGACGGCCTGGAACCCGAGCTTGGCCGCGGCCCAGCCCAGGTGGGTCTCCAGGATCTGGCCCACGTTCATGCGGCTCGGCACGCCCAGGGGGTTCAGCAGGATCTCGACCGAGGTCCCGTCCTCCAGGAACGGCATGTCCTCCTCGGGGAGGATCTTGGAGATGACGCCCTTGTTGCCGTGGCGGCCGGCCATCTTGTCGCCGACGGAGATGACCCGCTTGGTGGCGATGTAGACCTTGACCATCTGGAGGACGCCGGACGGCAGCTCGTCGCCCCGCTTGAGGCTGTTGAGCCGGCGCTCCTTCTCGTCCTTCAGGGCCTCGATCCGCGGGGCGTACTCGCGGACGACCTCGCGGGCGCGGGCCGCGACCTCGGGGCTGCGGAGGTCCAGCGCCTCCAGCTTGAACCGCTCGGCCTCGTCCACCAGGTCCTTGGCGTCCTTGGACCGGCCCAGGGGCTTGCCGCTGTTGGGGTCGGCCACCGGCCCGCCGACCGCCGTCTCCAGCGACTTGACCATCTGCCGATACTCGTCCGCGATCCGGACGTTCTCGCCCGCCTCGGTGTCCTTCAGCTCCTTCTCGAACGCCTTGCGCTCGTCCTCGCTGAGGCTCATCCGGCGGCTGAACCGCTGGGTGTTGATCACGATCCCCTCGACGCCCGAGGGGACCTCCAGCGAGTCGTTCTTCACGTCCTCGCCGGCGCGGCCGAAGATCGCGTGGAGCAGCTTCTCTTCCGGCGTCAGTTCGCTCTTGCTCTTGGGCGCGACCTTGCCCACCAGGACGTCGCCCGGCTTGACGTAGGTCCCGATCCGGACCACGCCGCCGTCGTCGAGGTTCCGCAGCGCCTTCTCCGAGACGTTCGGGATGTCGCGCGTGAACTCCTCGCGGCCGAGCTTGGTCTCGCGGATCTCGATCTCGAACTCCTCGATGTGGATCGAGGTGTAGACGTCCTCGCGCACCAGCTTCTCGCTGATGATGATGGCGTCCTCGAAGTTGTAGCCGTCCCACGCCTGGAAGGCGACCAGGACGTTGCGGCCCAGCGCCAGCTCCCCCTTGAAGGTGGAGGCGCCGTCCGCCAGGATGTCGCCGCGCTTCACCGGCTGGCCGACCTTCACGATCGGCTTCTGGTTGAGGCACGTCCGCTCGTTGAGGCCGACGTACTTCCGCAGCTTGTAGATGTGGTTGTGGTCGATGATGACCCGGGTCGCATCGACGTAGGTGACCGTCCCGTCCTGCTGGGCCTTCACGACCATCCCCGAGTTCGTCGCCACGGCCGTCTCCAGCCCGGTCGCGACGATCGGCGGCTCGGCCACGAGCAGCGGCACCGCCTGGCGCTGCATGTTCGAACCCATCAGCGCGCGGTTGGCGTCGTCGTGCTCCAGGAACGGGATCAGGCCCGCGGAGACGCCGACCATCTGCTTGGGCGAGATGTCCTGGTACTGGATGTTGTCGACGGGGACCGCGACGAAGTCGGTCTCGAAGCGGGCGATCGTCGTGGGGCCCTTGAGCTTGCCGCCGTCGTCGACCGGCGCGTCGGCCGGTGCGAGGTGGTTCTCGCTCTCCTCGTCGGCCCGCATCCAGACGACGTGCTCGGTCGGCTTGCCATGCTTGATCTCGCGGTAGGGCGTGATCAGGAAGCCGTACTCGTCGACCCCGCCGTAGATGCCCAGCGACGAGATCAGGCCGATGTTCGTCCCTTCCGGCGTCTCGATCGGGCAGATGCGGCCGTAGTGCGAGATGTGGACGTCGCGCACCTCGAACCCGGCCCGCTTCCGGTTGAGGCCGCCGGGGCCCAGGGCGGAGAGCCGGCGCTCGTGCGTGAGCTGGGCCAGCGGGTTCGTCTGGTCGACGACCTGCGACAGCTCGCCGCGGCCGAAGAAGTACTCGATGGCCGCGCTGATGCTCTTGGGGTTGATGAGCGACCGAGGCGTCATGTCCTCGGCGTCCTTCATCTGCATCCGCTCCTGGACGGTCCGGCGGAGCTTCAGGAAGCCCTTACGCAGCTCGTCGGCGGCCAGCTCGTCGATCGTGCGGAGCCGGCGGTTGCCCAGGTGGTCGATGTCGTCGATGTGGACTCGGGCGTCGGTCCCCTTGCGGAGCGCCAGGATGTAGCGGATCGCGTTGACGTAGTCGAGCGGATCCAGGGTCATCCGGTCGTCCGGGACGTCCTGGTTGAACTTCCGGTTGATGCGGAAGCGGCCGACCTTGCCCAGCCGGTAGCGGTTGGTGTCGAAGAACTTCTCGTGGAACAGCTCGCGCGCCTTCTCCAGCTGCGGCGGGTTGCCCGGCCGGAGCCGCTGGTAGATGCGCAGCAGGGCGCTCTCGTGGTCGGTCGTCGGGTCTTCCTGGAGCGACTGGAGGATCAGCGGGTCGCGCGCCTCCTTCAGCACCCGGATGGGCCCGAGCCCGCCGGCGTCGGCGAGGACCTGGGCGAGGGCCTTGGAGATGGTGGTGCCGCTGTCGACGAGGACCTCGCCCGTGGCCGGGTCGACGACGTCGCCGCAGGCGACCTTGTTCTCAAGCCGAGAGGCGCACTTGGGGTCGGACGAATCGACGTCCTCGGCCTCGTAGAAGGCTTCCAGGATGGCGTCGTCGGACGAGAACGCCGGGCTCATCGCCCGCAGCAGGGTCATCGACGAGAACTTGCCGGACTGGTCGATGCGGACGCCCAGCGTGTCCTTCTTCGTGACCTGCAGCTCGATCCAGCTGCCGCGCTCGGGGATGACGCGGCAGGCGTGGAGCTTCTTGTCGGTCGACTCGACCTCGACGACGAAGTCGACGCCCGGGGAGCGGTGGAGCTGGCTGACCACCACGCGCTCGGCGCCGTTGATGATGAACTCGCCGCCGCCGATCATGATCGGCATGTCGCCCAGGTAGACCGACTCCTCCAGCGTGGTCTCGCCCTTGTTCAGGCGGAGCCAGACGTGGAGCGGGCGGCCGAACGTCAGCCGGAGCTGGCGGCACTCGTCGGGGTCGTATCGGGGCTTGCCCAGGTCGTAGCGGAGGTATTCGAGGCGCAGCGTCTTGTCATAGCTCTCGATCGGGAAGATCTCGCGGAAGACCCCCTCGAGGCCGGCGTCGAGGCGGCTCTCGACCGGGTCGTCCGCCTGGAGGAAGCGCTCGTAGCTGCGCGTCTGGATCTGCGTCAGGTCGGGGACCGGGAACTCGTCGTGGATCCGTCCGAAATTCCGCCTCTGGGCGGGGACGATCCTCCGCACGGTCGTCGGAGTGGGCATTAAGGTCGCGCTCCTCGAATGGGAAAAGGGGCACGGGCCGGGTTCGGGGTCCTCGTCGTCCGGGGCTCCTCCGCGGGCCGCCCGAAGCTCCGTCCCGCGGGACGCGTCCCAAACGTCAACGGCCCGCGGGGGGCCGCGGGCGTCTCCGGCTGGCGACGGTCGGGGGTCTCGGGGCGTTCGGTCGGGGGCGGCGAGGACGTTGAACCGAGGTCGATGGGGCGGGCGGGCCGGGGTGTCCCCGGGACGGCGGCGGCCGGTCGTGAGAGTCGGTGGCGCATCGTCATCCGGGCCGGGGGCCGCCGCGTCGCATCGCGATCGCGGGCCGGGCAGAGCACAGCGGGGGGGACGACGGCGGGGGCGGCGGGCCTGCGGCGATCGCTCGCCGCCGCCCTCGCCCCTCGCGACGGACGACCTTGCGGTTGGCGTCCCGGCGCGCCCACGATCGGGCGCCCGGGACCTGGGGAGGGACGGCCCTCCCCCCGGCGATCACTTGATCTTGACGGTGGCGCCGGCCTCTTCCAGCTCCTTCTTGAGCTTGGCGGCGTCGTCCTTCGACACGCCGGTCTTGACGTCCTTCGGGGCGGCCTCGACCAGGTCCTTGGCCTCCTTGAGGCCCAGGCCCGTGGCGGCGCGGACGACCTTGATGACGTTGATCTTGTTGGCGCCGACGGCCTCCAGGCTGACCGCGAACTCGGTCTGCTCGGCGGCGGCCTCGGCCGGGGCGGCGGCGGCGGCCGGGCCGGCGACGGCGACGGCGGCGGCGGCCGGCTTGATGCCGTGGACGACTTCCAGGTAGTCGCCCAGGGCCTTGGCCTCGAGGACGGTCAGGCCCACGATGGAGTCGCCCAGGGTCTTGATGTTGTCGGCGAACGACGTGGCTTCGGCGGTGGCCATGGCGAGAGCGATCCTTTCTTACACTCGGTCGAGAGTCGGTCGATGGATTCGGCGTACGTCGTCGGACGCACCCGTGAGGGATCAAATTCCGATGAAAGCGTGCGTGAGGGTCAGGCGCCTTCCGCGGCGGCCTCGCCCTCGGGGGCGGCCTCGCCTTCGGCGGCCGGGGCCCCCTCGGCGATCGACTGGATCTGGCTCGCCAGGGCCGAGACCGGGGCGTTGGCCAGGCTGAGGAGACGCTGCACCGGCGCCAGGGCCAGGGCGGCCACGCGGCCGATCAGCTCCTCCCGGCTGGGGAGCTTGGTGATGTCCTCGACCTGGTCGGGGCCGATCACCACGCCGTCGACGGCGCCCCCCTTGATCTCCGGCTTCTTCAGCTTCTTCAGCTGCGCCGAGATCTCCTTGGCCAGCTCGGCCGGGCCGGTTCCGCCCCAGACGAGGACCGAGGGCCCCTCCAGGTACTTCGCCAGGCCGTCGACGCCCGCGTCGGCGAGGACCCGGCGCGCCAGCGTGTTCTTCAGCGTCCGGACCTGGATCGACTTCTTGCGCAGGTCCATGCGGAGCTGGTGCTCGCTGACCGCGTCCAAGCCCTTGAAATCGAGGATCAGCATCGACCGGGCGTCGCCCAGGTCGCTGCGGAGCTGATCCATCATCATTTCTTTGACGTACTTGCTCATGACAGGGGACCGTGGCTTCCGTCTCGGCGGGTTAAGGTGTCACACCGGGTCGCGATCGGGCGCCGGCCCGGTCACGCCGAGACCCGGACGCCCGGGCTCATGGTGGCGGAGACGGTGACCGTCTGGATGTACGTCCCCTTCGACGTCGAGGGCTTCAGCGTCCTCAGGTAGGCGAGGAACGCGTTGATGTTCTCGACGAGCTGGTCCTCGGAGAAGTTGATCTTCCCGACCGGGACCGCCACGTTCCCACCCTTGTCGTTGCGGAACTCGATCTTGCCCGCCTTGAACTCGCGGACCGCCGACGCGATGTCCGTCGTGACGGTGCCCGAGCGCGGCGACGGCATCAGGCCGCGGGGGCCGAGCACGCGGCCGAGCGGGCCCACGACGCCCATCATGTCCGGCGTGGCGAGGGCGACGTCGAAGTCCATCGTCCCCCCCTTGATCTGCTGCGCCAGGTCGTCGGCCCCGACGATGTCGGCCCCGGCGGCGCGCGCCTTCTCGGCGTTGTCGCCCTGGGCGAACACCGCCACGCGGACCGCCTTGCCGATGCCGTGCGGCAGGGCCACGGAGCCGCGGACGTTCTGGTCGCTCTGCCGCGGGTCGATCCCCAGGTGGGTCGAGACCTCCACGGTCTGGTTGAACTTGGTGGTGTTGAACCCCTTGAGGATCTTCACCGCCTCGGCCAGCGGCACGGCGACGGTCGTCGCCTTGTGCTTCGCCGCCAGCGCGCGATAGCGTTTGGAACGGTACGCCAAGTCGTCACCCCTTTCGCCCCCTCGCGGGAGCTGCCGCCTCGCGATGCTCGTCGGCCGTCGGCGGGCGGTCGCGCCGGGTCCGGCCGTTCGACACCCCGGCGTCGGCCGAGGCGTGCGGGGCGGGCCGCGAGGCCCCTCCCCTTACCGACGGCCGCCGCGGAAGGGCTCCCCCCGCCGCGGCGGCCTGTCTCGATGGATCGACGATCAGCCCTTGATCTCGACGCCCATGCTGCGGGCGGTGCCGGCGATCACGCGGCAGGCGTGGTCGAGGTCGCGGGCGTTCATGTCCTGGAACTTGGTCTCGGCGATCTTCCGGACCTGCTCGGCCGTCACCGAGCCGACCTTCGTCTTGTTCGGCACGGCCGACCCGGCGGCGATCCCCGCCGCCTGCTTCAGCAGCACGGCCGCCGGCGGGCTCTTGGTGATGAACTCGAACGTGCGGTCCGAGTAGATCGTGATCTCGACGGGGATCGTCGTCCCCTTCATGTCCTTGGTCCGTTCGTTGAACTGCATCACGAACTGACCGATGTTCACGCCGTGCTGACCGAGCGCGGGCCCGACCGGGGGCGCGGGGGTCGCCTGACCCCCGGGGCATTGCAGCTTGACCTTCGCCGTCATCACCTTGGCCATCGCGGATTCTCGCTCCCCTCGGGGGTCTCAAGCTCGTGCTTCGGTCGTCTCGGTCGCGCGTCTCGCCCGGCTCGTCGACGGGCCCGCCGTCCCCGCGGGCTCAGATCCGTTCGAGCTGCCAGTGTTCGAGGTCGACGGGGGTCGGGCGGTTGAAGATGATGAGCATCACCTTGACCAGGCCGCGGCCCTCAATGACCTCCTCGACGGTCCCCTCGAAGTTCTCGAACGGGCCGTCCTTGATCTTCACCCGGTCGCCGCGATCGACGTCGATGCGGTACGACGGCGACTTGGCGGTGGTCTGCTCTTCCTGCTGGTTGAGCATCTGGTTGACCTCGGCCTCGGTCATCTTCGTGGGCGTCCCGTGCGCCCCCACGAAATCGCCGACGCCCGGGGTCTCGCGGACCAGGAACCAGGTCTTCTCGTTCAGCTCCATCTGGACCATGATGTAGCCGGGATACGTCTTGCGCTCCACGATCCGCTTCTTGTTGTTGCGGATCTCGGTGATCTTCTCGGTCGGCACGACGACACGGGGCTTCCCCTCCGGCGTGACGCCGAAGTAGCGCTCCAGCCCCTGGATCCGGACGCGACGCTGGAGCGCCTCGGAGATGGAGTCCTCGCGCGAACTCTGGACCTTGAGGACGTACCAGACCAGGTCCGGCGGCGGGTCGTCGTCGTCGGCCGCGGCCGGCTCCTCATCGACCTCATCCGGCGGCTCGGGGGACGAGGCGCGCGGCGAGGCCGCCGCGGTCCCGCCATCCGGCGTCTCTTCGTCGACCTCGATCGCGTCGGCCGGGAGGGAGGCCTTGGGCGAATCCGGATCGGGGGCCGATTCGTCGTTCTCGTGCGTCGGGTGGCTCATGGAACGTTACGGCGCGTCTTGAAGTACGGGGGCGAGGGAGGGACTGGTCCTCGCCCGGCCTGTCGGGCCGGGGGGACGATCGCCACCCCGGAGCGGGCCGGACGGGGCGAATCCCACGAGCTTAGCGAAGGGACGGCGGCGGTTGAAGCCCGATCCCGGGTCCGTTCAGGACGTCGAGCCGAAGGAGCCGCCGCCGCTGAACTGGAGCACGCCGACCATTCGGAGCAGGAACAGCCAGAACCAGTCGATGACGAACAGGTACACCGCCAGGACCAGGACGGTGCTCAGCACGACCATCGTCGACCGATAGAGGCTCTCCTTGGTGGTCCAGGAAACCTTGTTCATCTCCGCCTCGGTGGCGATGAGGAACTCGGCGAACGGCGGGTAATGG
>Ga0209958_1001751_pt1 | contig 14698 bp, 12 predicted proteins | sample ThiBio_inoc_plan_FD_183942 | JGI IMG/M metagenome (GOLD analysis project Ga0209958, IMG submission 183942) | Wastewater bioreactor microbial communities from Cape Town, South Africa - Thiocy_inoc_plan (SPAdes) | ecosystem: Engineered > Bioremediation > Thiocyanate > Unclassified | place: South... | reverse complement strand
CTTTGGTTGGGCAGCGAGCTGCGGCGGGCTGGACAGCACCGATACCAAGCGCACGCCGGCATACACAGTGAACACCACCAATGCAAGGGCGCCAGGCGCCCAGAACAGGTAGCGCGGCCACAGCAGAATCTCGGACGCGGTGCCGGACTCGTAGGCGCGGAAGGAGGCTTCCACACCGGCGATGGAGAAGAAGACGCCCACGGCGATCATGAGCACCAGGTTGACCGCTGTCAGGACCTGTTGACCGCGTGGCCCCAGCGCATCGATCAGGAACGACACCTTCGGGTAGGCGTCTTCCTTCAAGGCAAACGCCAGCCCCAGCAAGGCCGCAGGAAACAGCAGCAAGGCGGTGGCTTCGGTCACCGTGCCATCAGGCTTGCCCATAACGTACCGCATGAAGACGCCGTAGGAAATCCACACGGTCTGCACCACGATGATGAGTGCCCCTGCAGCAGCCAGCCACACGGCCAGCCGCTCCAGGCCACGTTCAATCGTTGCCAGCATGGGCTTCAGAGCGAGTGCTGCTTGAACAGGGCGCGCACCTTGCCGGCCAGCTCAGGCCCGCAACCGGCGTCCACTTCGCCTGTCCATTTGCCGACCACGCTGTCCAGCAATGCCTTGCGTTTCGCATCAGTGATCTTGGTGACCGTACCGCCCTGCTTGACGGCGTCGGCAATGCTCGCGTCCACCCAGGCTTCGTATCGTGGCTTGAGCCATACCTCGGATTCGGTGGCAGCCTCTTGCAGCGCCTTCTGGTCGGCCGGGGACAGCGCGTCGAACTTGCGCTTGTTCATCATGTACTGGATGTTGCCGTAGAACAGGTTGGCCTGGAGCATGTGCGGCATCACGCCCCAGAGCTTCCAGGCACTGTAGGTGGCCACGCCCATGTTGATGCCGTCCACCACGCCGCGCTCGGCCGACTGGAACACTTCCTTCGGCGCGATGAACACCGGCTTGCCACCCCAGGTCTCGATCATCATCGACACCATCGGGCCGATGGAGCGCACGAGCTTGCCGTCGAGCTTAGCCAGATCGGTGTTGGGGCTCTTGAACCACCACTCCTGGTCGTAGGAATAATTGGAGTTGATGAGCGGCACCAGACCAGCCTTGTTGGCCTCCTGCGCAATCAGGGTGGCGTAGGCGGCGTCCAGCTCGATCTGCTTTTTCATATCCACCGCCATCGGGTAGAGCGAGGTGACCCGGTAGCACGGCAGTCGCTTGTCGGCCGACACCCAGCTGATGTCGGCAACACCGCCCTGCATGGCGTCCACGCCCTCGCTCCAGCCGTGTAGCGTGGAGGAGCCAAAGATCTGCACCTTGACCCGGCCAGAGGTCTTGGCATTCACCAGCTCGGCAAATTTCTTGAAACCTTCATATCGCACGTCCACTTCGTTCACATAGGTGGACAAGCGCAATGTGGTTTGTGCATGTGCGGTGGTCGCCATGACGGCGGCGGCACCCGCCACAAGGGAATAGCGCAGCACCGTGCTGACCGTGGTCTTTTGCATTTCGATCTCTCCTGTTGATGAACCGTGAACAAACCCCGAACCCGATCGTCTGCGCCCTGCGTGGCGCGGCCGATCAGCCAACCTGCGCTGCCTTGAGCCCCAGCGCCTCACCGTAGCCGAACAGTGCAACCGACCCGCCGGTGTGCAGGAAGACCACGTTGTGTTTCGGCTGGAAGTGTCCCTTGCGGATCAGATCGATAAGACCCGCCATGCCTTTGCCGGAGTACACAGGGTCGAGCAGTAAACCCTCTGTCTGCGCGAGCAGCGAGACCGCCTCGAGCATGCCCGGCGTGGGCAGGCCGTAGCCCGGGCCAACGTAATCGCAGTTGGCCACCACCGACTCACGCGGAACACCACCGCGCATGCCCATGTGCTCGACCGTGCGGCAGGCCAGGTCGTGCACCATGTTTTCCTGCTTGTCTCGCGGGGCGCGCACGCCGATGCCGAGCAGCTTGATATCGCTGTTGATGGCGTACAGCCCTGCCACCAGCCCGGCTTGTGTGCCCGAGCTGCCAGTGGCGTGCACCAGGTAGTCGATCTTCATGCCCTGCGCAGCAGCTTGTGCCACCAGTTCGAAGGCTGCGTTCACGTAGCCCAACGCCCCCACCGGGTTCGAGCCTCCACCGGGAATGACATACGGCCGTAACCCGTCGGCGCGAAGCTTTTCGGCCACTTGCTCCATTTCCCGCTGCATGTCGGCACCGCCCGGGCGCCGCTCCACCGTGGCACCGTGCAGTCGATCGAGCAACACGTTGCCGTTGTCGGTGTAGTCCGGGTCGGTGCTGCCGGTGCGGTCTTCCAGCAGGATGTGGCACTTCATTCCCAAGCGGGCAGCCGCCGCAGCAGTCTGGCGGGCATGGTTGGACTGGGTAGCCCCCTGGGTGACGACCACGTTGGCACGGGCCGCCACGGCTTCGGCCATAAGGTATTCCAGCTTGCGGGTTTTGTTGCCGCCGGTGGAAAGGCCGGTGCAGTCGTCACGCTTGACCCAGAGGCGCGGACCGCCGAGCAGCTCCGAGAGGTTGCCCATGGGCTCCAGGGGGGTGGGGAAATGCCCCAGACGGATGCGCGGGAAGAGAGAGAGGTCCATCGTTAACTTTCAAAAGTTGATGCTTTTGAAAGATGATGTTCCCGCGACAACTGTGCGTCTAATCGATTTTTCGGCTCTTATTTTTCGTTTTTTGCATGCAATAAAAAGTGCCAACCCAACTCCACGCAATTTCGGGACCCGATTTTTCGGCGCCCATCAACACCAAAATGGTGCCTGCCCAGCGGGCTCGGTCTAGGCCTTGAGAAGCATCGCGGAACGCTCTGCCGCGACGCCACATGGGGCTTTGATGCCCGCGCGATGCAGTGCACCTCCCTGTTGCGGCGTGCCCGTTCAAGTGCGCATGCAATGGCGCAAGAAGCCGTTGGCGGTCTCGCCCAGCTTCTTTGCCCGGTGTAGCACGACGGACAGCGTGCGCTGCATTACCGGGAGAGTCGTGTGCAGTTCGACCAGCCACCCTTCGGCAATCGCTTCCTGCACGGCCAAGCGCGACAGGCAGCCCAGACCCAGCCCCGCAGCCACCACACGCTTGACCGCTTCGTTGCTGCCCAGCTCAAGCTCGACCTCCATTTGTGCCAAATGGGGAATCAGCCAGCGGTCAGAGGCCTCTCGCGTTCCTGAACCAGGTTCGCGCAGTACCCATGTAGCCTGGGCCAGTTGTCGTGCACTGACCCGGCGCCCCGCCAATGGGTGGTCGGGAGCGGCAATCACCACGATCTCGTCACCGCGCCACTTGCGCACCGTGAGTTCGGGGTGGCTGTGGGCTCCCTCGATGAAGCCTATGTCGGCGCGAAACGACACCAATCGTTCGAAGACGTCGTGCGTATTGGCGATGGCCACCAGCACCCTGCAGTGGGGGTGATCGCTTTTCCACTGCGCAATGAGTTCCGGCAGCAGGTATTCACCCACGGTATAGCTGGAAGCGAGCCTCAGGGGTGCGGCGTGCTCGGCCGTGAACAGCATCTCGGTGTCCGCCGCCTGTTCCAGCACCGTGGCCGCACGTGGCAGCAAGGCGCGCCCGTTCTCGTTGATCACCAGCTTCTTGCCCACACGGTCGAACAACTGTACCCCCAACGCTGACTCCAGCTCGCCCAGCGCATTGCTCGCGGCGGATTGGGACCGGGAGATTTCGTCAGCAGCGGCCCGTGTGGTGCCACCCCGTGCAACGGCCGCAAACACCTCCAGCTGGCGCAGCGTAAGCCTCAGTCGTTGATCGATTTTCTGGTTCACGGCGAGCGAAATTATCCGATACGCGAATTTGCAGGCTGCCTAGCATAAGGCCATGTTCAAGTTCCTCTCCAGCGATCCGGTGCACAACCCAACGGCCAGCGGCACGGCCGATACTGAGGTGAAGACGACGACCTGCTACATGTGCGCGTGTCGCTGCGGCATTAGGGTGCACCTGCGCGACGGGCAGGTCCGATATATCGATGGCAACCCCCATCACCCCTTGAACAAGGGTGTGATTTGCGCCAAGGGCAGCTCGGGCATCATGAAGCAGGTGTCGCCGGCCCGACTGACTCAGCCACTACTGCGCAAGCCTGGCAGCGAGCGCGGCGAAGGCGTGTTCGAGCCGATTTCGTGGGAGCGCGCTTTCGAAATTCTGGAGAAGCGGCTGTCGCATCTGCGCGCCACTGACCCCAAGAAATTCGCGCTGTTTACAGGTCGTGATCAGATGCAGGCGCTCACCGGCCTGTTTGCGCGCCAGTTCGGCACCCCCAACTACGCTGCGCACGGCGGTTTCTGTTCGGTGAATATGGCCGCGGGCATGATCTATTCAGTGGGAGGCAGCTTCTGGGAGTTCGGAGGTCCGGACCTGGACCACGCCAAGCTGTTCGTGATGATCGGCACCGCCGAAGACCATCACAGCAACCCGATGAAGATGGCGCTGGGGAAGTTCAAGCGCGCAGGTGGTCGCTTCATTTCCATCAACCCCGTTCGCACCGGCTACTCGGCGATCGCAGACGAATGGATTCCCATTAGACCGGGTACCGATGGCGCGCTGTTCATGGCGCTGCTGCACGAGCTGATCGCGCACGATCTGGTTGACCGGCCCTTTTTGCAGCGCTTCACCAATGCCCCGCAGCTGGTGGTGCTGGACGACGGCGAACGAGAAGGCCTGTTTGCTTTCGATCCGGCCGCCGGTGTGCCAGGTGATGGGCGCAACCCGCACAACAAGCTGGCATGGGACCTGACAAGCGACCGCGCGGTTCAGGCCTACCCCGAAGGCGTGGAAGAGGGCCGATCGCTGGCACTGGAAGGCCACTACACCCTACCGGACGGCACCCGTGTGGCGCCAGCGTTCCAGCTGTTGCGCGAACGGGTGAGCCAGCACCCGCCCGAGTGGGCCGAGGCCATTACCGGTATTGCAGCCGAGCGCATTCGCCAGCTGGCACGCGAAATGGGCGAGACCGCGCTGCATCAGGCCTTTGAGCTGCCCATATCCTGGACCGACGCCTGGGGCAAGCAGCACCCGACAACCCAGGCCAGGCCAGTGGCGTTCCACGCCATGCGCGGGCTCGCAGCGCATTCCAACGGCTTTCAGACGGTGCGCTCACTGGCGGTTCTGATGAGCTTGCTGGGCACCATCGACGCCCCTGGCGGCTTTCGCCACAAGGCGCCCTACCCGCGGCACATCGTCCCCAATTACCGGGCCTTCAACGACCCGGACATGATCAAGCCGAACACGCCGCTCAACGCTGCGCCACTCGGGTTTCCCGCAAACCCTGAAGAACTGGCGGTGCACGCCGACGGAACGCCCTTGCGCATCGATCACGCCTTTTCCTGGGAGCATCCGCTTTCGGCCCATGGACTGATGCACAACGTGATCACCAATGCGGTCCGGGGAGATCCGTACAAGATCGACACGCTGTTGATCTTCATGGCGAACATGGCCTGGAACTCCACCATGAACACCATGGAGGTGCGCAAGAAGCTCAATGCGCGCGGCGAAGACGGCGAGTACCGGATTCCGTTCCTGGTGGTGTGCGACGCCTTCCAGAGTGAGACCGTGGCCTTTGCCGACCTCGTGCTGCCCGACACCACCTACCTGGAACGGCACGACGTGATGAGCATGCTGGACCGACCGATTTCCGAGTTCGACGGACCGGTGGACTCGGTACGCGTTCCCGTAGTGGAGCCCACCGGCGAGTGCAAGCCATTTCAAGAAGTGCTTATCGAGCTGGCCTCGCGCCTGAAATTTCCGGCCTTCACCAACGAAGACGGCTCGCGCAAGTTCAAGGACTACCCCGACTTCGTGGTCAATTTCCAGTCCCAGCCCGGTGTGGGTTTCCTCATGGGGTGGCGGGGCAAGGACGGCACCCAGCATCTGCGCGGCGAGCCCAATCCCAACCAGTGGGAGATGTACGCGAAGAACAACTGCGTGTTCCAGCACCACATGCCCAAGGACCAGCAGTACATGCGCAACTGGAACCGGCCTTATCTGGACTTCGCCAAGGAGAAGGGCTGGCGCCAGAAGAACGACCCGGTGCAGCTGGCCATCTATTCCGACACACTGCAAACGTTCCGACTGGCCGCGCAAGGAAAAAGCAAAGGCCGACAGCCGCCAGACCACCTGCGCGAACGCATCGCCACCTATTTCGACCCGCTGCCGTTCTGGTACGAACCGCTGGAAAACGCGTGTGTGGACACACAGCAGTTCCCGCTGGCCGCCATCACACAGCGGCCCATGGCGATGTACCACTCCTGGGATTCACAGAACGCCTGGCTGCGCCAGATCCACAGCCACAACTACTTGCACGTGAACCCCGTGACGGCCGAAGCGGCCGGTGTGGAAGACGGCGGTTGGGCCTGGGTCACCAGCGCCTGGGGCGAACTGCGCTGCATGGTGCGCTACAGCGATGCGGTTGAACCCGGAACGGTGTGGACCTGGAACGCGATCGGCAAGGCGTCTGGCGCCTGGCAACTTGCGCCGGGAGCCGATGAGGCGCGCAAGGGTTTTCTGCTGAACCACCTCATCACCGAGGAGTTGCCGTTCGCAGGAGGCCAGATCAGCAATTCGGATCCGGTCACCGGTCAGGCCGGTTGGTATGACGTTCGCGTCAACCTCCGGCCTGCCCAGCCCGAAGAACCGGCCGAGAGCTTTCCACAGGTGGACTCGTTGCCAAGCGTTCCGGGTCTGCTGCGCAGTGGCCACCGGGTCATGACCCACCTCCTGTCGAAAAAGCCATGAGCCAACACCCGACCGAACCCCAGACGCTGGCGATTCAGCTCGCCCTGGTCATCGACCTCAACGTGTGCGTGGGCTGTCATGCCTGCGTGACCTCCTGCAAGGAATGGAACACCTCGGGGGCTGCGGGTCCGATGACCGACCAGAGCGCCTACGGTGAGCAGCCCACCGGCACTTTCTTCAATCGGGTGCAGACCTTCGAGGCCAACAGCTACCCTGACACGCAGACGGTGCATTTCCCGAAGAGCTGCCTGCATTGCGAAGATCCTCCCTGCGTGCCGGTGTGCCCCACCGGTGCCAGCTACAAGCGCAAGAGCGACGGCATCGTGCTCGTGGACTACGACAAGTGCATTGGCTGCAAGTACTGCAGCTGGGCCTGCCCTTACGGCGCCCGCGAGTTCGATGAAGAGCGCAAGGTGATGACCAAGTGCACCCTGTGCGTGGACCGCATCTACGACGAACTGCTCCCGCCGCAGGACCGAAAGCCCGCCTGCGTGAAGGCCTGCCCCACCGGCGCGCGGCTGTTCGGCGATGTAAAGGACCCGGACTCGGAGGTGTCACAAGCGATCCGGGAGCGCGGTGGCTACGCCCTCATGCCGGAATGGGAGACCCAGCCCGCCAACCAGTACCTGCCCCGGCGGGTGACGAAGCAGTCCCAGTCCGATGCCGCTCGTGCGGAAAAGGAGCGACCGTGAAGCCGGCGCTGTCCATCATCCTGTTCACCACCATCGCTGGCACCGCCCAAGGGCTCATGGTGGTTCTGGCAGTGACCACCCTGGCCAGCCGGCCGCCGGTTGAGGGGCTGTTGCCCATGCTATGGACGGCCACGGCCATGCTGGTGCTGGCGCTTATTGCCTCCTTCTTCCATCTCGGCCATCCGTTGCGCGCCTGGCGCGCGGTACTGATGTGGCGCACCTCCTGGATGTCCAGGGAGGTCATCGTACTACCGGCGTTCATGGCTCTGGCGGGCGGCTGGGCTGTGTGGGCGACGCTGGCGGATCCTCCCACTGCCGCGGCCGCCGCACCGTGGCTGGCGGCGCTGGTTATTCCAGGTGCCTTGTTGCTGTGGTACTGCACCGCGATGATCTATGCCTGCATCCGGTTCGTGCAGGAATGGGCTCATCCACTTACCGTTGTGAACTACACGCTGCTGGGCCTGGCCTCGGGCCTAGTAGCGTCGGGTGCGCTGGGTGCGCTGACAGGCGACGGCGCATTTGCAGGTAGCGTGACGGGCTGGGCCATGGCCGTAACGGCACTGGCCTGGTTCACCCGAGGGCTTTCGCTGCGCCGCAACGCCCGTCTCAAGCCAAAGTCCACGCCACAGTCCGCCACGGGCATCCAGGTGGCGCGCGTTGTGCAGAAGTCGATGGGAATGACTGGTGGCTCGTTCAACACGCGCGAGTTCTTTCATGGCGCCACAGCGCAAGTCATGCGCAGAACGCCCCTGGCCTTCCAGGCGCTGGCGTTCGGCATTCCGTTGTTGCTGCTGGGGTGGGCATGGGCCACCAGTTCCCCAGCCATCTGGCCTTTGGCGTTTGCTTCCCATGCCACGGGGCTGCTGCTCGAGCGCTGGTTCTTCTTTGCGCAGGCGCGCCATCCACAGAACATCTACTACCAAGCCGTGTCTTGATGTCGATGCTGCGGTTCGGCCGCCACTGAAGTGATCGATTTTGCTTGTCAGCGAAGGCGGGAATATGCGTCCCTCCCCTTCCGCGCCGGCCACATGCTGTTCAACATGAGCGCAGACCTCCAACCGACCGTCCACCTGCCGTTTGAGCCTGGCGAGGCCCAGGCGTTGACCTGGCTGCCGCTGGCCGTACGCTACAAGCTGGATCAGGTATCGCTCAAGCTGCCGCTCAAGGCTTGGCAGAGCTTGCCGCGCAAGGACCGCGAAAGGCTGCTCGCGCTGCCAGCCGGTTCGGCGTTTGAGGCACACGCGGTGTCTGCGGGTGCGTTCCACGAGCCGCCACGGGAGCTGGTTCCCGGCGCTTTCGGGGACTACGTTTCACGTAAGTTCCGCGAGAAACATGCAGGCACAGCGCAGGCTTACCCGGACCAGTGCGCATGATCCGAGGCTTGCTGAAGTCGAAGGTCCACGGCGTGTCCGTAGCGTATTGCGAGTTGCACTACGAAGGATCGTTTGTGATTGATCATGATTTGCCCTAGTCGGCCGAGATCTCCGAGATGAAGGCAGGTGCGACGCATGAGCATTTCCCCACGCGACTCAGTCCGCAGCGTAGGCTTTCCCGGTCCTAACGCAATATGGCGTGCTTTGCTCGCGTGGTCGCTCAAGAGACTGGCCGATTCGCATCTGCTTGCAGCTGCTGCGCTGCCCACTGAAATTTGCCGCATACGGGTTTCGCCTTGTACTCGGCGATGTCGAGCAGCTTGAACCGCTGGGTCTCCATGGCGATGTAAGCGGCGCGCATCTGTCTTGGCCGAGCGACCCCCTTCGATCGGCTCACTGCAAACGGATCTGTTTCAAATGCCCTCGACGCCCATGACCCGCTGGCAGCGCCTGCTCCCCTTCCTGCAATGGCCGCGGCCCGACGCGGCCTTGCTGCGCGGCGAGGCGCTCGCCGGGCTCACCGTGGGCCTGATGGTGATCCCGCAGGGTGTGGCCTATGCCGCGCTCGCGGGCATGCCGCTGATCACTGGCATCTACGCGGCGCTGCTGCCGGCGCTGATCGCGGTGCTGTTCTCGGCCTCGCCGCGCCTGTCGGTGGGGCCGACGGCGCTGACCTGCCTGCTGGTCAGTGCCTCGCTCACGCCACTGGCCACGCCCGGCAGCGCCGAGTGGGTTCAACTCGCGGTGTGGCTCGCGCTGCTGTCGGGCGCGCTGCAGGTCCTGCTCGGCGGCGTGCGCTTCGGCTGGGCATCAAGCTGCCGGTGGAGACGGCGCTTCGAAAAACCGGTCATCTTGGCGAAAGTGAGCGGTTGCACCTGTTCCGTACCGAGGGCGAGGCGCTGCGGGCGTTGGCAGAGTCGGGGCGACCGCTGCTTCGGCGGTCCGCAATTACTTGAATGAGGTGCTTCTCTTCGGAAAGTTTGTCAGTGCTATCGATAAGTGATCTTCGCTCGACCCTGAGCGCATAGCGCGCTTTTGTCAGGGCTTAACAAGCAGCCTCGTTCGATGGAGCACATGTACATGGCGCTGACGGCATACAAGCAGGTTCTAGAGAACGAGCGTCGCTCGCGAGGTTGACTCTCGCGGGAGATGGTGGAACGGCAGATCGCCTCCCATCTGGCAGAGATCACCACAGCGCTCGCTGCACTCTTTTTTGCAGTCAAGCAGTACACGCGCAGCGTTCAGGATTTCAAGCGACGTACTGTCCGTCTTCACTGGCCTCGCGCCAGATGTCCTTGCGCCGATCCTGAACGTTCTTCTCGACGACCCCCTTCTCCCAGCCGGCGGCCCGGTTGCAGAACTCCGGCTCGAACAGGTAGTGCCCGGTCATGGCCTCGAACCGCGCATTGACGCTGCGCTGCTTGCCTTGGCCGACCTTGTCCAAAGCCGTCTTCATGTTGTCATAGATGCCCCGCCGGGGCACGCCACCGAAGAGGGCGAACGCACGGGCGTGTGCATCGAACAGCATCTCGTGTGCCTGGCTGTAGTACGCCACCAGGCAGAAGGCGCGGCTGGCCGCCAGCTTGGTGTGCGCCACCTCCAGGCGGCGGCGCAGCCCGCCGATAAAGAGGTACTCGCAGCTCCAGTCGAACTGGAAGGCCTCGCCCAACTCGAAGCTCAGCGGCACGAACCCCGCGCCGCGTGCTGCGTTGCCTCGTTCTTGCTGCCAGCGCTGGGCAAATGCGTAGACCGGCCCGCGGCTGCCGCTGTAGCCCTGCGCCCGCAGCGCTTCAAACATCGCCTTGATGCCGCGCCGGTCGCGCTTGCTTCGATAGCTATCGGCCTTGAGCCATTGGCTCAACTGCTCCTTGTACGGGTCCAGGATGCTGGGCCCAGACACCCGCTGCGGATATCTGGGCTCGACCATCTGGCCGGCCTTGAGCCACTTGCTGGCTGTGTTGCGCGAAATGCCCAGCCTGCGGCTGGCCTCACGCACTGAAACGTCCTGCCTCAACACGAGGCGGCGCAACTTGCTCAATGTGCTCACGTCGATCACTCCTGCTCCCCCGTGCTGAAAAACTCAGCACGATAGAGCGGCAACGTGGCTCAGACTTCAACGTGAACGCGTCCCTAAATGGCCCAGCCTTGGAAATGAATCAACAAACAAATCCATGATGATCTGCGTCTCTCGATGCAAATCTAGTGTTCTGGTGCTTGACGCCTAGGACACTTGGTACAGGAGTCGGAGTCACCTTAACAAGGTGTTTGTAGAGCTAGCAGCTACCCATGGCCAGCACATCGTGAAGGGTGGGGCGCTTATCAACTAAGAAATACTGCACCAAGTCCGCCGGTGTGTGAGTCAACGCCAGCGCTATCGATTGACGTTCGACCCTGAGCTTTAAATTGGACTGGTACACATGCAGAGGACGCGGCAACGCTGACAAACCCTCCGCGAAAGATTAGCGGCGCAGAGAGACCAGGTGCCCAAGGAGCTTGCTCAACTGGGCTGTCTCGCGAGCGCTGAATGACTCGGCAAGGTCTGCGTGGAATTCAGATGCTTTGGCAGAAAGCTTCTTGTGCAGGTCAAGGCCTGCATCTGTGATCACCACCAGGACCCGGCGATTGTCCTCGGCGTCAACAATGCGTTGAACCAGTCCGCCTGCCACCATTCGATCGATGAGCTTGGTCATTGTTGGCGGATTCATCGACAGGTTCTGGGCCAGCTCACCAATCGGACGCCCTTCTTCGTCAGCTAGACGCTCGAGGACGCGCCATTGCTCTGCCGATGCTCCGACCTCGCCCAGAGTGCGATCAAGTGCACGCGAGACCTGGCGTTGGGCCTGCTCAAGTAGCAATGCAAGGTCGGGGGTGGTCATGGCGGTCTAGCTGAAATCCCTTAGTGCATTCTAGCGCCGCCGCCTTGTAATTGCTTGCCTTGGAAAGTAAAGTCCCCAAAATCTGCCCACGCTGCTGGACGCATCAGCCAACTCGGACGCTCGCATGTTCCACCAATCTTCGGCTCTCGGCACCCTCGGGCCCCGAAATCGCCGCGCTTCGCTGGCTGCAGGCTACGGCTCAGGCTCAGCGATCCTGTGGCGGCGCCGTGCAGACCAGTACTCGATCGGTCTTTTCGTACCCATGAGCGGGGTGGCGGGCATTTGGGGGCCGTCGGCCATTGCTTGCGCGACGCTCGCTGCCGAGGAGATCAACCGAGCTGGAGGGCTCTACGGGCGGGAGCTGCATCTCAAGTGCTTCAATGCCTCCGATGAGGTCGATGACCTTACAGAGACCACGCGCGAAGTCATTGATGCCGGTGGCATCGAAGCCATCGTGGGCATGCACACCAGCTCAGTGCGTCGCGCGGTCATTGCTGGCTGCGAAGGGCGTGTGCCCTATGTGTATACGGCCCTGCACGAAGGGGGAGAGCGATCGCCGGGCGTTTTCGCACTTGGAGAGACGCCCGAGCGTCAATTGCGCCCTGCCATCGAGACACTCGTTCGCGAGTGGTCTGCGCGGCGATGGATGTTCATCGGCAACGACTACGAATGGCCCTGGATATCGCACAGACTTTCACGCGGATACGTAGGCGGTGCTGGTGGGGAGGTTCTGGAAGAGCACTACGTTGCGCTGGGTTCGGGCGTGTTTGACGACGTGCTCCAGCGCGTGGCTGACCTCAAGCCCGACGCAGTACTGCTGTCTCTCGTTGGTCAGGATGCAATCGACTTCAATCGCGCGTTCGGTGAAGCCGGTCTGGGTGCACGTGTACTGCGACTGTCCTGCGCCATCGAAGAGAACATCCTGCTGGCGATCGGTGCATCGAATACCGAAAACTTGTTCGTCAGTTCAGGCTACTTTGGCGCGCTGAGCGACGACGGCAACATGAGCTTCAAGGAGCGCTATCACCAGCGCTTTGGCCCCCGCGCACCCACGCTGAACTCGCTGGGGCAATCCACCTACGAAGGCATACGCTTTGCAGCAGCCCTCGTACGGCGGGCATTGGAGGCCCGCATCCCGTGCCCGCTCGATTTCGACGGTGTTCGCGGCATCACCTGGACAGACAACGCGCACGTGGGCTACCCCGTGCATCTCGCACGGGCTGATGGCCACGCGTTCCAGGTCGTCAAGAGCCTTTGACGCCGCACAACCGCGGCACGCGTTTTTTCACGCCACGATTTTTTCTGCAGGGGTGTTGCATTTTACTTTCCTAGGAAAGTAAAATGCTTTCCACGGAAAACAAGAGCCCCGCCATGTCGGGCGCTCCAACCGGAGGAAAGGCGTGGCACTTCTTGTCTGGATCATTCTGGCCATCGTGGCGGTGGTTGTAGTGGTGGCGTTCCTTCAGCGCTTCTACCGCAAGTCCACACGCGACGCCGCCTTGCTGCGGACCGGCGCTGGAGGACGCAAGGTGGCATTGGATGGCGGCTTCTTCGCACTGCCCATCCTGCACCGTGTCGATGAGATCAATATGCGCGCCCACCGGGTGCTGGTGCAGCGAGCCGGTGACATGGGGCTGCTCACTGAGGATCGCTTGCGCATGGATGCCACGCTCGAATTCCGTGTGCGTGTTCTGGCCGACGCACAGGGGGTGGCGGCCGCAGCTCAAACCTTCGGCGCGCGCGCCCTGCGCTCGGAGGAGCTGGGCCAGATGCTTGAAGCTCGTTTCGTCGACGTCGTCCAGTCGTGCGCGGCGGCGCGAACACTGGACGCCCTGCACGAGCGGCGGGGCGAATTCGTTCAAGCGATCCGAGAGGCGCTCGACGCCGAGCTGAAGGCGAACGGTCTGGTTCTGGAGGCGGTGGCATTGATCCGCCTGGACCAGACCCCCTTCTCATCGCTGAACGAGAACAACGTATTCAATGCGGTGGGGATGCGAAAGCTCGCCGAGATCGTGGCCACCAACAAGAAGCAGCGGGCACAGACCGAGGCGGACGCCGAGGTCGCCGTGGCGCAGACACAGTTGAGCGCGCACAAGCGGCGCATGGAGCTGCAGCAGGAACAGCAGCAGACGGACATGAACGTCCACATGGCGGTCGAGAACGCCCGTGTGCGCACAGAGGCTGAGATTGGCCGAGCACGCGAGGGCGCACAACGCGAGATCGAGCAGGCGCGGCTGCAGCGTGAGCGCGACGTTTCGACCGCCGAAATCGAGCGCGAGCAGGCACTTGCGCAAGCGCGTCTGCAATCGCAGTTGTCACTGGAGCTGCAGCGGGTGGAGCAGGCCATTGCCCTGACACAACAACAGCAGCAGGAAGCTTTGGCCGCCATCGAGGGCGAGCAAGCCCGCACGAAGCTGCTGCTTGAACAGGAGGCAGGACTGACCCGGCGTGAACAGTTGATTGCAGAACGCAACCGGCTGCTGGCACTCTCCAGGGTGGAGCAGGAGGCGCAGGCCGACGCCGTGAAGACCCGCAGCGAAGCCGAACGACAGCTTGCGCTGGCCCAGGCACAGGCCGAGGCCACGCGGGCTCGTGCGCTTGCCGAGCAGGCGCGTCTTGAGGCGGAGGCTCAGGGCCAGGCGGCCCGCATCGCGGCAGACAACACACAGAGCGAGGCGCTCATGCGCCTTCGCCTCGAGCTTGCCCGCATCGAGGCCATTCCGGCGCTCGCCGAGAAGGTTGCGCAGCCCCTGCAAAAGATCGAATCCATCCGTGTCAACCACCTCTCGGGCTGGGGGGGAGGCGGCCACGGTTCGGGGCAAGCGGGTCATGCCACAGCGTCGGGGCCGCTCGATGCGATCTATGACATGGCGCTCAACCTGCCCATCCTGAAGAAGCTGGGCGAGACGCTCGGTGCCGATCTGGACATGACCGTGCCGCAGCTTGCGCGCGCCGAGTCAGATCACATCAGGGCTATTGCCGATCACAAGAAGACCAGCGCCCCGCCCA
>Ga0209958_1001749_pt1 | contig 14730 bp, 6 predicted proteins | sample ThiBio_inoc_plan_FD_183942 | JGI IMG/M metagenome (GOLD analysis project Ga0209958, IMG submission 183942) | Wastewater bioreactor microbial communities from Cape Town, South Africa - Thiocy_inoc_plan (SPAdes) | ecosystem: Engineered > Bioremediation > Thiocyanate > Unclassified | place: South... | reverse complement strand
CACGCCGCCGGGCGCGTTCTGCCTGTTTTTCCCCGACGATGCCCACGCGCCGCTGGTCGGCACGGGCTCGATCCGCAAGGTGGTGGTGAAGATCGCGGTTTAGCCTCAATAGTGCGGCGGGATTTCGTCGCGCAGGTTGCGCGCCTCGTCCGGCAGCGCAGCCTGCAATTGCTGGTGCAGCAGGCGAAGCTGTTGCTGCAGCAAATCGAGCTGCCCCTGCTGGCGAATCACCGTCTGGTTGAGCGTCTCGATCATGTCTTCGGCAAACGCAAGCTTGGCTTCAAGTTCGTTGAGGCGGGCGTCCATCATCGGTTTCCGGGTTGCGTGGCCGGGTTCAGCAGCGGGGTGACCAGTTTTTCCAGCCGGGGATAATGCACCTGTCCGGCAATCTTGTGGCGTATGCGGCCCTCGGTGTCGACGATGAACGAGGTCGGCACGCTTTTCACGCTGCCGAATGCGTGGGTGACCGAGGCATTGGTCGGCGCAGCCATGAAGGCGTATTCCTTGTCCCGCATCCAGACGGCGATTTTTTCCGGCGGGTCGTCGACGCTGATCGAGACGACCTCGAAGCCCCTTTCCCGATAGTCCCGCCAGAAACGGTCGATCACCGGCTTTTCCTTGCGGCAATACGGGCACCAGGTCGCCCAGAAGTTCACCAGCACGACCTTGCCCCTGAGGGAATCGCTGTCCAGCGCCCGGCCGTCGGGCAGCATCACCTGCCAGGGCGGGGCGGGGCGGTTCTCGTACGCGATCAAACCCAGTAAAATCAGGGTCAGCGGACTTGGCGTCCATTTCTTCAAAAAGGCTTGTCTATCCATGCTGTGGCTGAAGTCGTTTCATATCGTGATGGTGGTGAGCTGGTTCGCCGGGTTGTTCTACCTGCCGCGCATCTTCGTCAATCTGGCGATGGAATCCAACGACGCCGCCTACGACCGCCTGCTGCTGATGGCGCGCAAATTGTATCGGTTTGTCACCCCCATCATGTGGCTCGCGCTCGCCACCGGCATCTGGCTGTGGCTGGCGTACTGGCTGCCGACGATGGGCTGGCTGTGGGCGAAGCTCGCGCTGGTCGCCGGACTGGTCGGCTATCACCATGTATGCAAAAACCTGCTGCGGCAGTTTGAAGCCAGACAGAACCGGAAATCGCACACCTGGTTCCGCTGGTTCAATGAAATTCCGGTGATTGCGCTGCTGGCCGTGGTGCTGCTGGTGGTGCTGAAGCCGTTTTAAATCATTGTCCGCGAAGATTCGCCGTCGCGCGCGGATAAAATTTTCTGAAAGTGTTTTTTGAAGCCCGAATCCCGCCGTAACAAAACGCCGCATCCCGTCCGTCCGGAACGCGAGGCGCTGCCGCCAGCCAGCCACTTCGCCACCTGCCCGCGCGGGCTGGAGGCCCTGCTGGAAGCCGAACTCGCGGCCGCCGGCGCGCAGGTGGTGCGCCAGGTGCCCGCCGGCGTGCTGTTCATGGCCGACGCGGCGGCCGAAATGCGCGCCAACCTCACTTCGCGCATCGCCACCCGCATCCTGCGCAAGGTCGGCTACACCCGCTACCGCAAGGAAGAGCACATCTACCGCGCCGCGCTCGACCTCGACTGGCCCGCCTGGTTCGACGTCAAGAAGACCATCGCGGTGAAGGTCGGCGCGCAGAACGCGCCGCTGAAAAGCCTCAACTTCATCACGCTGAAGATCAAGGACGCCATCTGCGACCGCTTCCGCGAGGAAACCCGCGAACGCCCGAGCGTCGACACCGAAGCGCCCGACGTGCCGGTGTATGCCTTCTTCACCCCGGACGCGGTCACTTTCTACCTCGACACCTCGGGCGAGCCCCTCTTCAAGCGCGGCTTCAAGCGCGAGGCGAGCGCGGCGTCGATCAAGGAAAACCTCGCCGCCGGACTGCTGCTGCTGTCCGGCTGGGAGCCCGGCACGCCGCTGCTCGATCCGATGTGCGGCGCCGGCACCATCCTGCTCGAAGCGGCGGACATGGCGCTCAACCGCGCGCCCGGTCGCGCCCGTCACTTTGCCTTCGAGCACTACCGCAACTTTGACGCCGCGCTGTGGCAGCGCATCCGGGCCGAGGAAAAAGCGAAGGAAAAACCGCTGAAATCCCTGCCGCTCTTCGGCGCCGACCAGGACCGCTGGGTGCTCGACAAGGCGCGCAACAACCTCGCGGCCGCCGGCTACGCCGACGCCATCGAGCTCAGGGTCTCCGACGCGCTCGACCTCAAGCCGCCCACCCCCGTCGGCACCCTCATCACCAACCCGCCCTACGGCGAACGCATCGGCGACGCCGACGATCTCGCCGACTGGTACCCGTTGCTGGGTGACTGGCTGAAACAGAACTTCGCCGGCTGGGACGCGTGGATCATCTCCGGCGATCCGCTACTGCCCAAGTTGATGGGCCTGAAGGCCAGCCGCCGCATTCCGCTCTTCAACGGCCAGATCGAGACGCGGTTTTTGCAGTACAGGCTGATTGCGGGGTCGATGCGGGCAAAGCCCCGGCCTGCCCCGGCCTGATCCTGCGCTTCCTGTGTTGCGGCGGCCCCACAGTGCCACCCGCCACTACCGTTATTCCCCAAACTTAACAATTCTTTATCAACTGCGCGCCGCCCAGCGACCTTATACTCCGGTGCGGGCGGCTGCCGACGTGCCCGCGTGGCAGGTCGGCAGCACCCAACAATAAGATCTTGCTAAGGGATTACCGTATGCGATTCATGACTTTGCCGAGCCTTCGTGCCGTGCGTAGCGGGTGCGTGCGCCTCGTAGCCGCAGCCAGCCTGTTGATGGCCCCTGCCGCCTGGGCCGGCGTGGACTGGGTGGTGAACAACAGCGACACAGGTTTCGACCCGGTGATAGCCGGCGGCAACGTGGTCTACGTGGTCTCTGTCAGCAACAACGGCAACAGCGCCGCAGCATCGACTTCCCTCATCTTGTCGATTCCGGCGACGACGAGCTTTATCAGCGCCACTGGCATGAGTTGCAGTGGCAGCGGCCCGGTAACTTGCACGGTACCGGCACTGAGCGAAGCCGGCGGTGGCAGCGATAGCGCCACGGTGAACGTCACCCTGCGTACCAGCGTGTCGGGTTCGGTGATCCTGGGGGCAAGCGTACCGGCAGCGGGCGACGACGACGTGAACAATAACGTCGATAACGAATCGACCACGGTGAGCGCGGGCGCGGACATTGCCTTGAGCCTGGCGGGCCCGGCCAGCGCGCAATCCGGCAGCACGGTGTCGTACACCTTCACGGTGTTGAACAACGGCCCGGACACCTCGCCCGGCCAGACCCTGTCGTTTCCCGTGCCCACCGGCCTCGTCGGGGTGACGCCGCCCGGTGGTTGCACACTGGCGGGTTCAACCTATTCCTGCACGGTGGCGGCGCTGGCCAACGGCGGTTCGACCACGCGGGTGTTCACCGGCCAGATTGCAGCGGCGTCAGGTTCCACGCTCACGCCGGCTGGCAGCATTGCGGCGGCGGGCACGCCTGCCGACCCGGTCAGCACCAACAACACGGCGGTGTTCAACACCACGGTAACGGCCGGCAGCGACGTGCGCCTGACCAAATCGCGTGCGCCTGCGGGCACGCTCATCGTCGGGCAGGCGGTGAATTTCACCCTCACGCCGAGCTACAGCGGCGATTCACCCAACACGCTTACGATCACCGATACCCTGCCCGCCAACTACACGGTGGGTGCCGTGGCCAGCCCGCAGAACGGCTGGACTTGCGGTGTGTCGGGGCAGACCGTCACCTGCACCAAGCCTGCGGGCAGCGGTGCGGGCAACGCTGTGTCGCTAGGCAACGTCGTTATTCCGGCCACCGCAAGCGGCGCGGGTGCAGGCGTCGTCAACACAGCCACGATCAGCGCGGCGGGCCCGTCTGACCCCAACCCGGCCAACAACAGCGCGAGCGACACGGCCGCCACCATTCAGGCCGCCACCGTCGATTTGCGCGCCAACAAGTCTGCACCCAGCCCCGCGCTGGTGGTGACCGGTGTGCCGTACGACTACACGATCAGCGCTACCAATATTGGTACTGCTGCGTTCTTCGGCACGCTGACGATGACCGACAGCCTGCCGGCCGGTGTCACCGCCAACAGCTACACGCTTAACGGCTGGAGCTGCCTGCCTGCTGCACCCGTCGCCGGGCCGGCGAGCATTACCTGCACCCGCGTATACACGGCGGGTGCCCCGCTGGCGGCCAACGCCACTACCCCTGTCGTTACGCTCAACGCCACCGCATCGGGTACCGGCAGCCTTGTGAACAGCATGAGCGTGAGTTCGCCCGATGCGAACCTGCCCGACAACAACCCTGGCAACGACACGACGACTGCGCCGGTGACCAGCAGCGTGCCCGGCGATTCGGCCGATCTGTCGGTACTGAAATCGGTGTCGCCCGGCACTGTGGCGGCTGGCGACGTGCTGACCTACACGCTCGAAATCGTCAACGCGGGCCCGCAGGCTGCCACCACGGTGTCACTGGCCGACAGCCTCACCAGCCTCATCAACAGCAGCACCGGGCCGACCGGCGCGGGTTACGTGGGCGAAAGCCTCAACGCGGGGGTGGCCACGGGGGCAAGCTGCACGTCGTCGGCCAGCGGCGGCACCACGCGCAACCTGAATTGCGCCTTTGCCAGCCTGCCGGTGTGTACCGCCGGCGTCGATTGCCCGGTGGTGACGGTGCAGGTGCGCCCCGGCGGCAACGGCGGCAGCCGCACCAACACCGTCAGCGTGGTGTCGGCCAACACCGCCGATCCGGACGCCGCCGACCGCACCGCGAGCGTGACCAGCACCGTGACCCCGCGTGCAGACGTCACCGTCAGCAAAAACGCCAATCCCGCCTCGGTACCGGCCGGGCAGAACGTCACCTACGTGGTGACGGCGACAAATATCGCCAATGGCTTGTCGGATGCGGGCAACGTCACCGTCACCGACACCCTGCCGGCCAATGTCACGTTCGTGTCCGCCACGCCGTCGGCGGGGTCGTGCAGCACGACACCAACGGCCAACAGTACCACTGGCCCGGGCAACGACCAGATCGTCTGTAACTTCGGCACGATCAACAACGGCGCGCAGCGCACGCTCACCATCGTGGTGCAACCCAACACCGCCACCCGGGGCAGCACGCTGACCAACAACGTGAGCGTGGCCACCAGCACGACAGAAACCGACGCCGGCAACAACAGCGCCAGCGTCAATACTGCGGTGCTGAATCCTGCGCTCGATCTCCTCATCAACAAGACTGACAGCGTTGATCCCGTTGCCGCCGGCGACAACACGGTTTACACCGTCACCGCGCGCAACCAGGGCCCGTCGGTGGCGGAAAACGTGCAGATCACCGAGAGCCTGCCGCCCACCCGCCTGAGCTACCAGTCCCACACCGTGCCGGCGGGCGGCAGTTGCGGCACCGTGCCGGCGGTGAACAGCACCGGCGGCACGCTGGTGTGCCAGGTGCCGCGCCTGGCGTCGGGACAGACGGCGAGTTTCACTGTCACCCTGCGCGGCGAAATCAAGGGCGTGGACACCAACTCGGTGAGCCTCACCTCTGACGAAGCCGCCCTGGGGTTCGACACCAACGCGGCCAACAACACCGTCAACGAAACCACCACGGTGCTCACCAAGGCGGACATGCAGGTGGTGAGCAAGATTGCGTCGGCCAACCCGGTCAACCTGCGTGACGATTTCAATTTTGTCGTCAAGGTGCGCAACAACGTGGGCGCAGGGCTTGCCGAGGCCGACAACGTTGTCGTCTCCGACACGCTGCCCACCAACATGCAGCTGACGGGCACCCCTACGGTGGCCATCATTGCCGGCACCACCACGTCCACCACGTGCAGCGGCAACGCGGGCAGCGTCGCCTTCACCTGTACCCTGGGCACGGTGAGCAGCGGTGGCGAGGTGGACATCACGGTGCCGGTACAGATCGTCGCCGTCAGCAGCACCCCGCAGAATTTCAACAACACGGCCTCGGTGGCGACTTCGTCGCTGGACATCAATGCCGGCAACAACAGCAACAGCGGCAGCGTGTCGGTCAATGCGTCGTCGCTGGCCGGTCGCGTGTTCCGCGATTTCAACAACGATGGTCTGGTCACGGCGGGGGATACCGGCATCGCCGGCATCACGCTGACGCTCACAGGTACGAGCTTTGACGGCGCAGCCATCAGCCGGACCGCCACCACCGACGCCAGCGGCAACTACAGCTTTGCCAATTTGCCCGAAGGTACGTACACCCTCAGCGAAGGTGCGGTCAGCGAAGCGTATCTCGTGGATGGCATCGACACCGCCGGCACGGTGGGCGGCAATGCTTCGGTCAATGATGTGATTTCCGCGATTGCCCTGCCGGCGAACACCGCCGCCACCGGCTACACCTTCGCCGAGGTGCCGCAGGCGCGCATCGGTATCGCCAAGGCCGTGAACGCCGGGCCGACGGTCAATCCGGATGGCAGCTTCAACGTCACCTTCCGCCTGCTGGTCGAAAATTTCAGCCTGGAAGCGCTGAACAGCATCGTCATTACCGACACGCTGGCGGGGGGCACGCCGCGCTTTGGCACGCAGGTTACGCTGGGCAACCCGGCTGCTGACGCGCTCAATCCGGGCGAATACACCCTGCTGGCTGCGCCGGCGGGGTCGTGTTCCGGACTCAATGCCACGTACAACGGCAGTGCCAGCACCACAGTCGCCAGCGGATTTAGCCTCGCCGCCGGGGGAACGTGTACGGTGGACCTGGCGCTGCGCGTGCGGCCGACCAATCCGCTGCCGCCGCTGTTGCCGTCGGGCGGCCGCTACGATAACCAGGCCGTTGTGAATGGCACGGGCGCGTTGTCCGGCCAGACCTCGGCGACCAACCCGCAACTCCAGGATCTGTCGGACAACGGCAGCAACCCCGATCCCGATAACGACAACCAGGCCAACGAGGCCGGCGAAAACGACCCCACACCGGTTCTGCCCGCATTCAACGCGGCTATCGGCATTGCCAAGCGCGTGAACACCCAAGTTTCGGTGCAGCCGGACGGTAGTCTGCTGGTGCCGGTGCGCCTCGTCGTCAGCAACGTCGGCAACGAACCGCTCAATACCGTGTCGGTGACCGATCCGCTCTCCACGGCGGCGGGCGGCCAGTTCGGCGGTTTCGTGCCCGGCGGCGCGGCAGCAGTGCTCGCCAGCGGCCAGTACACCGTGCAAACCGCGCCGGCCTTCTCGGGAGCCTGCGCCAACGGTGCCACCGTGGGCGGGTTCACCGGCCACAGCGGCAATCTCGCCGTGGCGACGATCTCGGCCATGGCACCCGCCGCCGTCTGCACCCTCGATTTCGTCTACCGCTTCAACCCCGGTGCGGCGCTCACCTACACCAATCAGGCGCAGGCCAGCGGCACCGGCGACTACAGCGGCTCACCCGTCAACGACCTGTCGGACGACGGGACAAGCCCCGACCCCAACAGCAACGGCAACGCGGGCGAGGCGGGCGAGAACGATCCCACACCGGTACCGGTGCCGCGCATCGGTCTGGCCAAATCCGCCGGCGCGGTGGTCAATAACGGCGACGGCACCTACACCGTGCCGTTTACCCTGACGGTACGCAACGCCGGCCAGACGCCGCTCGCCAGCGTGCAGGTCAGCGACACGCTGGCCGGTGCCCTGCCGCAGTTCGGCACCTACACCGCCAGCGCGATTCCTGCCGCCGGACACTATACGATCACCAGCGGGCCCACCGTGGGCGCACAAACCAACGGCGCGTCGCTCGCCGCCGTGGCCCCCGGTGTGTTTACCGGCAACGGTTCGGGTACGAACCTGCTGAATCCCGCGTCGAGCAGCCTGCCCAACTTCGGCGCGTCGGCGTCCAGCGCGCAAATCAGCTTCACCGTGCGTTTCTTCCCGACCACCCCCGGCCCGTTTGAAAACAGCGCGGTGTCCACCGCCTCACCGCCCGGCGGCGGCACGGTGCAGGACGACAGTGTGGACGGCAGCAACCCCGACCCCAATGGCAACGGCACGCCCAACGACGACAGCTCACCCACTCCGGTGAGTCTGGCAGCGCAGGCCATCGGCGTGGCCAAGTCGGTATCCGGCATCGTGCAGACCGGCGCGAAGCAGTATCGCGTCCCCTACACGATCATCGTGCGCAACGTCAGCGCCAGCGTAACGGCGACCAATGTGCAGGTGACGGACGATGTGGTGGCCACCTTCCCCACGGCGGTGACGCGGACGATCGCCCCCCCGGTCGCCGTGTCCGCGTGTACCGGCACCGTGCTCAACGCCAATCCGGCGTTTACCGGCAGCGGCGTCAACACTTTGCTCGCGGGCAACCAGAACCTGCAACCCGGCGAGCAGTGCACGCTCACGTTCACGGTGCAGATCGACTTTGGCAGCAATCCGCTGCCCGCCGCGACGCAGAACAACCAGGCTACGGCCACCACGGCGCAGACGCCCGGCGGCACGGTGATCGCCACGGATCTGTCGGACAACGGCGTCAACCCCGACCCCAACGCCAACGGCGACGCCAGCGAGCCAGGTGAAAACGACCCGACGCCGGTGAGCTTTGCCGCCGGCAGCCTGTCGTCGGTGAGTGGCACTGTGTATCTGGATGCCAACCACAACCGGGTCAACGACGATCCGCTGGCCACCACCCAGGTGCAGGGCTTTATCGTCGAAGTGCTGAACAGCGCCGGCACCGTGGTGGGCAGCGCGGTGACCGACGCCAGCGGCAACTACACCCTCGGTGGGCTTTTCCCCTCCACCCCGGGCAATGCGGCGACCGAATACAGCCTGCGTTTCCGCGAACCCGTTAGCGGGGCCATCTACGGTCTCGCGCAGTCGAGCGACCCCACACCCGCGCGCAACGGCACCATCCAGAACGGCATCATCACCGGACTGCAACTGGCACCGGGCGTCACGACGCTGGCGCAGAACCTGCCGCTCGATCCGTCCGGCGTGGTGTACGACTCGATCACGCGCACGCCGATTTCCGGCGCGCAGGTCACGCTGTTAAGTGGCGGCGCGGCGGTGCCGGGATCGTGTCTGGTCGGCGGCGTGAACACGCAGACGACCGGCCCGTCCGGCATGTACCAGTTCCTGCTGCTGAACCCCGCCCCCCCGGGCTGCCCCGGCACCGGTACCTACACGCTGCAAGTGGGGCAGCCGGGCGGTTACTTGCCGCCAGACTCGACGATCATTCCACCGACTGCCGGCCCCTACGTGCCGGGCAACGGCGGCACCGATGCAATCCAGGCCCAGCCCGGCGCGCCGAATGGTGCCGACCCCACGGTGTACTACACCAGTTTTGCGCTGACGCTCACCGGCGTGCCCGGCACCAGTTCGAGCAACGTGGTCAACAACCACATTCCGCTCGACCCGATTCTGGGCGGGGCCATTGCGCTCACCAAAACCACGCCGCTGGTGAATGTGAGCGTCGGCCAGCTGGTGCCGTACACGATCACCGCGCGCAACACGCTGGCGGCCACTCTCACCAACATCGACATCCGCGACACCGTGCCGCCGGGCTTCAAGTACAAACCGGGTAGCGCAACGATCAACGGCGTGCCGACCGAGCCCGCGATCAATGGCCGCGAACTCACCTGGACCAACCAGACGCTGGCGGCCAACGCCACGCGCACCATCAAGCTCCTGCTGGTGGTGGGGGCGGGCGTGCAGCCGGGCGAATACGTCAACTCGGCGCAAGCCTTCAACAACCTGGCCAATGCCGCAGTGTCGAGCGTGGCCACCGCCACCGTACGCGTGATTCCGGATGCCGTGTTCGACTGTTCCGACCTCATCGGGAAGGTGTTCGACGACCGGAACGCCAACGGCTACCAGGACGACGGCGAGCCCGGCATTGCCAACGTGCGCCTTGCCACCGCGCGCGGCTGGCTGGTGACCACCGACGCCGAAGGCCGCTTCCACGTGGCGTGCGCGGCGATTCCCGATGCCGATCGCGGCAGCAATTTCATCATGAAGCTGGACGAGCGTACCTTGCCGACCGGCTATCGCGTCACCACCGAAAACCCGCGTGACGTGCGGATCACGCGCGGCAAGCTGAGCAAGCTGAACTTCGGCGCGACGATCCACAAGGTGGTGCGGGTGGACATGAGCGATGCCGCGTTCGAAGCGGGCAAAACCACGCTGAAACCCGCCTGGACGAAGCAACTCGCTGCGTTGCCGGACAAGCTGAAAGCCCGTCCGTCAGTCCTGCGCCTCGGCTACAAGGCCGGTGCCGACGGTGAGGCACTTGCGCGCGAGCGTCTCGCCGCCGTCAGCCAGCAACTCCAGCGCACGTGGAAAGACAAGGCCTGTTGCCACACGCTGTTGATCGAGGAAGAACTCTTCTTGCCTGCCGCCAAGGCCAACAAGGAGGGCAAATAATCATGAATAAACTGCCCGTGAAACATACCGTACTGGCCAGCCTCATCGCCGCCCTGTGCGGCACGCCTGCCGGCGCGGAAGACCGCACACGCTGCGAGTCGGAATCGGGTTGCCCGGCACCGGCGCAACCCGGCAAAACCTGGCAAAACAGCCTCGTCTTCACACGGGAAGCAGGCCACACCCCGCCCAGCGTCGAATACCGCCGGCCAGACGAAGTGGTGGTGCTGAGCGCGCCGGTAGCCAAAGCCGAAACCCGCGAGGTGACGGTATTCGAGACCCGTGCCGAAGACGCGCCCACCACGCTGCCGCAGTTTCCCTCCGGGCGCGATCTCCTGGGCGGCGCGGAACGCCAGATTCTGGTCACCCTGGCGCAGCGTCTGGCCGGCAAACCCGGGCTGCGGATGCGCCTCACCGGCCACGCTGACGTGCAGCGCATGACGCCGGAAGCAAAGCAGCGCTACGGCAACAACCAGGGCCTGTCCGAAGCGCGTGCAGCCGAAGTGGCCGCGTTTCTCAAAACGCAAGCCGGCATGGCGAGCGTCTCCATGGACACGCGCGGCCGGGGCGATACCCAGCCGGTGAAGTCGTGCGAGCCCCGCCGCGCCTACGCGGGCAACACGCAGGACATGGCCGACTACAAGGCCTGCCTTGCGCCCAACCGCCGCGTCGAAATCGAAATCTGGTACGACCAGCCGGCAGGCACAAAAACCGAAACCGTCCCCGTGGCGGCCCCCACGCCCGCGCCCGCGCTGCCGTGCAAGGATCAGTCGGGCGGTGACGCTGGCCTGCCGTTCCGCATCTCGGTCGACGGCGAACCGCTGGACGCCGGCGACGTGCCCAACACCGCCGACACCACGCGCTGCACCGATATTGCGCTGGAAAAAGCGGACATCCAGGTGCGTTTCGACGGACTGGAAACCACGCCGGTGCTGAATCTCACCGTGCATCCCGACGGCGCAGTGCGCGGCGAAACCGTGCGCTTCACGCCTTACAGCAACTATGCCGCGTTCATCAAAAAAGCCGAGGTGCGTATTTTTGCCGCCGACGCTTCGACACAGAAAACGCCGCTGGCGGTGATTGCGCTCGACCCGCACGTCGATACGCCGGTCGAGTGGCAGGTGCCCAAAGATCGCGATGCCGTGCAATACCTGATTCGCGTGTACGACACGCAGGGGCGGTTTGATGAAACCTATCCCAAACTGCTCAAGCTACTCGACGCGAAACGCCCGCTCGGCGACGAGGACAAACCCGCGCGCGAAGACCTGATCGGCTACGGCGAAAACCATCGTGGTTTGCACACCATCCCGGTTTCAGGGGGTGCGGTCACGGTCAACGGCGAGAAGCTCGCACCCGGCAGCCATGTCACCGTGCTGGGTCGCAGCGTGCCGGTGGACGCCCACGGCAAATTTGCGGTGCGGCAGATTCTGCCCGCAGGCAATCATGTGGTCGAGGTGGCGACCGAAGCGCCGTCCGGCCAGCGTGCCGAGTTCAACCGCCATCTCTATATTCCGCACAACGACTGGTTTTACGTTGCGCTGGCCGACCTCACCCTGGGGCAGAACAACGTCAAGGGCCCGGCCAAACTCGTCACCGGCGACGACAGCAAACGCTACGACGAAGAGGTCTACGTCGATGGCCGGCTGGCGTTTTACCTCAAGGGCAAGATCAAGGGCGAAACGCTTTTGACCGCCAGCGCCGACACGCGCGAGCAGCCCCTCGAAGACCTGTTTTCTCATTTCAACAGCAAGGATCCGCGTTATCTCTTGCGCCGGCTCGACCCCAACGCCTACTACCCGGTATACGGCGACGACTCGACGCTGGTGGAAGACGCGCCCACGCAGGGCAAGTTTTACGTCAAGTTGCAGCGCGGCGATTCGCACGTGCTGTGGGGCAGCTTCCAGACCAGACTCACCGGCACCGATCTGGTGAACTACAGTCGTGGCCTGTACGGCGCGCAGGCGCGTTATCAGGCACCGGTGGCCACCGCTTTCGGCGAGCGGCGTACCGAGGCCGAGCTGTTCGCGGCCGACCCCGGCACGCTGGCGTCGATCGAGGAATTCCGGGGCACCGGCGGCTCGCTCTACTACCTGCGTCATCAGGACATCCTGGCGGGCTCCGAGCGCCTGCGGGTGGAAATCCGTGACAAGGATTCCGGCATCGTGCTCCAGTCGACCACGCTGGTCGCCGGGCAGGATTACGAGCTCAACAGCATTCAGGGCCGGGTGGTCTTGCGCACGCCGCTGCCAGCCACGGCAAGCGCCGGCACGCTGGTGATGAGCGGCAGCCTGAGCGGCCACCCCGTCTATCTGGTGGCGGGCTACGAATACACCCCCGGCGTGTCGGCGGCGGACAACCTCACCCTGGGCGGCCGCGCCAGCCACTGGATCACCGATCAGGTGAAAGTGGGTGTTACCGGCTACAAACAGGACGGCACCGGCACCGAGCAGAAACTCCTGGGCGGCGATCTCACCCTGCGCTATGCGCCGGGCACCTGGCTCAAACTCGAAACCGCCCGTTCCGACGGCCCCGGCAACGGCGCGCTCAGCTCGCAAAACGGCGGCTTTGATTTTGGCACGGTGGCGCAAACCACCACCGCCGGCATCGACGCGCAGGCGCATCGCGTCGAAGGCGTGCTCGATCTCGCCGAACTCGGTGCCACGCGCCCGGGCAGCGTCAGCGCCTACTGGTTGAAGCGCGACGACGGCTATTCGGCACCGGGCCAGCTCACCAATGAAGGCATCGATCAGACCGGCGTGCAGATGAAGGTACAGGCAACCGACAAGCTCGAACTCCTGGCCCGCGCCGACTTCAAGGACGGCAGCCTGTCGGGCGCGTCGCAGTCGGCGGAAATCGACGCCACTTACGCGCTGACGCCCAGCCTGTCGGCCAGCGTAGGCGTGCGTCACGACGACCGCGACACCGCGCTGGCGGCGGGCGCGTCCGCGATCCTGGCGGAAACCGGCGCACGCACCGACGTCGCCGCCAAGCTGGCCTGGCATCCGGTCACCGAACAAGGCGACCCGGGCCGCTGGGAAGTGTATGGCCTGGTGCAGGGCACGGCGCAGCACGACGGCACCCGCCGCGACAACGACCGGCTCGGCGTCGGCGGCCACGTGCAGATCAACGACCGCGTCAAGCTCATCGGTGAAGTCAGCGACGGCGACGGCGGCGTGGGCGGCAAAGTGGGTGCGGATGTTCGTCTGAGTGACCGCAACAGCGTCTACCTCAACTATCTGCTCGACCCTGACCGCAGCGACACCGGCTATCGTGGCCGCGTCGGCAACCTCACCGCCGGCATGAAATCGCGGGTTAGCGACAGCCTTTCGGTGTACGCCGAAGAACGCTATCAAACGGCGGACAACGGCCCGTCCGGCCTCATCCACGCCTTCGGCCTGGATCTCGCCGCCAACGACCGCTGGAACTGGGGCGCGCGCTTTGAAAAAGGCATCACCTCCGATCCCGCGACCGGCGACCTCGACCGCACGGCGGTGTCGCTCTCGGCGGGCTATCAGTTCGAGCGCATCAAGTACGCCGGCGTAATCGAATACCGCACCGAAGACGGCAACCTCACCGGCGAGCGCGACAGCTGGCTGATGAAGAACACGCTGGGCTACCAGACCACGCCCGACTGGCGCGTGCTGGGCAAGTTCAACTTCGCCGTCAGCGACGCCGGCACAGGCAGCACCACCGACGCCGATTTCACCGAGGTGGTGCTGGGCCTGGGCTATCGTCCGGTGCTGAACGACAAGTTAAATGCGTTGTTCAAGTACACCTACCTTGCCGACCTGCCGAGCCCCGGCCAGCTCTCCGCCTCCGGCGGTGCCAGCACCTTCGAGCAGCGCAGCCATGTGCTGTCGGTGGACGCGATCTACGATCTGGTGCCCAAGCTCTCGGTGGGCGGCAAACTCGGCTACCGCTTCGGTGAACTGCGCGACACCAGCGTCGCCGGCAGCCCGTGGTTCGACAGCCGCGCCTGGCTCGGCATCGTGCGGCTCGACTGGCACGTGGTGCACGAATGGGACGCCATCGGCGAACTGCGCTATCTCGACGCCGAGGCGGCGGGCGACGCCCGCTCCGGCGCATTGGTCGGGGTGTATCGCCACATCAATCAACACGTCAAGGTGGGCGTGGGCTACAACTTCACTGATTTTTCGGACGATCTCACCAACCTGGATTACCGCAGCCAGGGGTGGTTCGTGAATCTGCTCGGCAAGCTATAGCCTGTGTGTCAAACAAAAACGGGGTGCCTAGGCACCCCGTTTTGCATGGTGCGTGTCGGTCAGACAATATCCAGGTGATCCAGCCCCGCCATCATGTCCCGCCCCTTCGATTCCTGGCCGTGCAGTTTGATCTTCAGGCGCAGGTCGTTGAGGCTGTCGGCGTT
>Ga0209958_1001747_pt1 | contig 14740 bp, 11 predicted proteins | sample ThiBio_inoc_plan_FD_183942 | JGI IMG/M metagenome (GOLD analysis project Ga0209958, IMG submission 183942) | Wastewater bioreactor microbial communities from Cape Town, South Africa - Thiocy_inoc_plan (SPAdes) | ecosystem: Engineered > Bioremediation > Thiocyanate > Unclassified | place: South... | reverse complement strand
GCCGCTCGAAATCGAACGGCACCTCGTCGATCTTGCGCCAGCTGCCGACGTCGACGTGGCGGTGGGCGAGGATGGCGTCGTCGAGCGGGCTCCTGATGCCGGTTTCGAAATAGCTGTTGAGATAGGCAAGTTCCAGCACCCGGCCGCTGTCCCTGCCGGCGGCATCGACGTGCCGCTCCAGCCGGATGCGGCCCTCGGTGAGGGTGCCGGTCTTGTCGGTGCACAGCACGTCGATGCCGCCCAGATCCTGTACCGCCGACAGCCGTTTGACGATGACGCGGCTGCGCGCCAGCCGCATGGCGCCCTGCGACAGGGTGACCGACACCACCATCGGCAGCAGTTCCGGCGTCAGCCCCACCGCCAGGGCGACGGCGAACAGGAAGGACTCCAGCAGCGGACGCTGGAACAGCGCATTCACCAGCAGTACGAACAGCACCAGCAGCAGGGTCAGGCGCAGGATCAGGTTGCCGAAGTCCCGGGTGCCCCGCTCGAAGGCGGTGCGCGGCGGCCGCCGCGCCAGGGTGTCGGCGATCTCCCCCAGTGCCGTATCCGATCCGGTGCGCGCCAGCACGACCCGGGCGGAGCCGCTGACGATCGACGTGCCCATGAAAACGGCGTTGGTCGCCGCCGCGATGCCGCCGTCGGGGTCGCGCTCCGGTTCGAGGTCCGCCGCATGCTTTTCCACCGGATAGGATTCGCCGGTCAGCAGCGCCTGGTTGACGAACAAGTCGCGCGCCTCCAGCACCCGGGCGTCGGCGGGGACCAGATCGCCGGCCGCCAGCAGCACCACGTCGCCCGGGACCAGATCGGCCACCGCCGCCTCGTGCGTCTGCCCGTCCCGCACGACGCTGGCGCGCAGGGCGACCTGGCGTTTGAGGCGATCGACGGCGCGGCCGGCGCGGTATTCCTGGACGAAGTCGAGCGTCACGCTCATCAGCACGATGACGTCGATGACGACGAAGCTGCGCATGTCGCCGAGGAAGCCGGCGATGGCGCTCGCCGCCAGCAGCACCAGCACCAGCGGATTGCGGAAGCGGGCGAAGAACGCCAGCAGCCAGGCCCGCTCGGCCCGCGGGCGCAGCAGATTCGGGCCGCTGCGGGCCAGACGGGCGGCGGCTTCGGCAGCGTCCAGGCCTTCGGGCCGGGTGTTCAGCGCGGCCAGGAGTTCGGCCAGAGGCTGCTGCCAGAGACGCTCGGGAGGCTGTCTGTCCGGCGTTGGCATGGCGTTACCAGCTCAATTCGCGTGCCGCCTTCTTCGCGGCGTTGCTGCGAATATCGGCAATGCGGCCGTCCGACAGGCGGATCACGCGGTCGGCCATGTCGGCGATGCCGGCGTTGTGGGTGATCAGCACGGTCAGCGTGCCGAGTTCGCGGTTCACCTTTTCCAGCACCTCCAGCACCACCACGCCGGTGGCCGAATCGAGCGCGCCGGTCGGCTCGTCGCACAAGAGCACCGCCGGATTCTTGGCGATGGCGCGGGCGATCGCCACCCGCTGCTGCTCGCCGCCAGACAGCTGCGCCGGGAAGTGATCGAGCCGTTGGCCCAGCCCCACCAGCGCCAGCGCGTCTTCGGGGCGCATCGGCGCGGTGGCGATCTCGGTCACCGCGGCGACGTTTTCGCGCGCGGTGAGGCTGGGGATCAGGTTGTAGAACTGGAACACGAAGCCGACGTGTTCGCGGCGGAAGCGGGTGAGATCGGCCTCGGACGCGCCGGTCAGCTTGTGGTCGAGGTAGTAGACCTCGCCGCCGGAGGGCGCGTCGAGCCCGCCGAGGATGTTCAAGAGCGTCGACTTGCCGCTGCCCGAGGCGCCGAGCAGCACCACCAGCTCGCCGCGATAGAGCGTGATGTCGATGCCGCGCAGCGCCTGCACCTCGACCTCGCCCATGCGGTAGACCTTGGTGAGGCCGCGGGCGGCGAAAACGGCGTTGGCTGGGTCGGCAGGCATGCGGCTCATCTTGCCATGGCTCATGAAAGCGGTGTGGGAGTACCCGCAGGGGGTAGGCCGTGCTTGTAAGCCGCTGAAGCGGCAACAATCACGCTCGCCCGCCCCGCGCCGATGCCGTAAAGAGTGCCCGTGTGCGAAATTCGGGGCGCGTACCCATGGGGCATCAAGGCGCCCCTCCTAGCGGGAGCGTTGCTGCGCCGGCAGATGCTCCGCGAACCAGGCTGCGGCCTGGCGCGCCACCGCCTCCAGCGTGCCGGCCTCCTCGAACAGGTGGCTGGCGCCGGGAACGATCGCCAGTTCCTTTTCGCATTGCAGCTGGTCATAGGCCTGCCGGTTGAGTTCGATCACGCCGTCGTCGAGGCCGCCCACCAGCAGCAGGGTCGGCGCTGTCACGCTCCCCAGAGCTGCGCGGTCCGCCAGATCGGGGCGGCCGCCGCGCGAGACCACGGCGCGCGCCTGGCCGCCCAGAACGGCGGCGGCTTCGAGCGCAGCGGCGGCGCCGGTGCTGGCGCCAAAGAAACCGAGCGGCAGTTCGCGGGCGGCGGGCTGCGAAACCGCCCAGTGCGCCGCTTGCAGCAGGCGTCGGGTCAGCAGCGCGATGTCGAAGCGCCGCGAATAATCGCGGTCTTCTTCTGCCGTCAGCAAATCCATCAACAGGGTGCCGACGCCGGCCTGCCGCAGCACGCCGGCCACCTGGTTGTTGCGCGGCGAATGGCGCGACGAGCCGCTGCCGTGGGCGAACAGCACCAGCCCGACGGCGGCGTTGGGAATCTCCAGCATGCCGTCGACGGTCGCGTTGCCGGCCGGGATGCGGACCAGGCTGGCAGCGCTCATGCGCGGTCCTCGCGGTGCATGGCGACCGGGATGCGGCGGTTGCCGAAGGGATGGCCGAACGCGCCGAAACGGCCGGCGATGGCGCTGCCGCAATGCGGGCAATCGCCGTCGGGGGTGAGTTTGTAATCGTCGATGCGATACCAGTCGCGCACGATCAGCGGCGCATGGCAGCCGGGGCAGTACGTGGTGCCGCCCGTGGTGTCGTGCACGTTGCCGGTATAGGCGTAATGCAGACCGGCCTGCAGCGCGATGTCGCGCGCGCGGGTCAGCGTGGCGGCCGGCGTCGGCGGCACGTCGCGCATCTTCCAGTCGGGGTGGAAGGCGGAGAAGTGCAGCGGCACGTCGGGCCCGAGCTCGCGCAGGATCCACCGGCTCATCGCCTCGATCTCGGCGTCGGAATCGTTGTGGCCGGGGATCAGGAGCGTGGTGATCTCGAACCACGTATCCGTCTCGCGCTTCAGGTACGTCAGCGTGTCGAGCACCGGCTGCAGATGGGCGCCGGTCAGCTGGACGTAGAAATCGTCGGTGAAGGCCTTGAGGTCGACGTTGGCCGCGTCCATTTTCGCGAAGAACTCGCGGCGCGCTTCCTCGGTGATGTAGCCGGCGGTGACCGCCACGGTCTTGAGGCCGCGCGCATGGCAGGCGTCGGCCACGTCCATCGCGTACTCGGCGAAGATGACCGGATCGTTGTAGGTGAAGGCCACGCTCTTGCAGCCGCTCTTTTCGGCCGCGGCGGCGATCTCGTCCGGCGAAGCCCGGTCCATCAGCGTGTCGGTCTCGCGCGATTTGGAGATGTCCCAGTTCTGGCAGAACTTGCAGGCCAGATTGCAGCCGGCGGTGCCGAAGGAGAACACCGAGCTGCCGGGATAGAAGTGGTTGAGCGGCTTCTTCTCGATGGGATCGACGCAGAAACCGGACGAGCGGCCGTAGGTGGTGAGCACCATCTTGCCGCCTTCCATCTTGCGCACGAAGCACAGCCCGCGCTGGCCCTCGTGCAGCTTGCAGAAGCGCGGGCAGAGGTCGCATTCGATGCGGCCGTCCGGCAGCACGCGCCACCAGCGCGCGGGGTAATGCGATTCAGGAATGCTCATGGCGTCGCGTCTCCTCCTTCCACTTCGTGACGCTGTAGCGCGCCAGGCGCACGCTTTCGGACCAGAAATCCGCGGGCAGCCCGGCCTTGCGCTTGAGTTGGGCCAGAAAATCGGCGGGCTCGGGCAACTGTTCCCATACCTGCGGCAGGAAAGTGCTTCTGAAATGCCGGAACTCCAACACCACGCCGTCGACGTGCGGCCGCAACGCGGCCAGCGCCGAGGCTTCATCGCTCACCGCCAGCGTTTCGGCCGGCGACAGCAGCGACACCTCGACCCGGATTTCCTCGAACTCGTCGCGGCCCAGCGGCATGAAGCGCGGGTCGCGGAACGCCGCCGCCGCCGCATTCTCGCGCACGTCGATTTCCAGCGGGCGGTGCGCTTCCAGGGTGCCGATGCAGCCGCGCAACTCGCCCTGCCGGGTCAGGGTGACGAAGCTCGCGCCCGGTTCCTGCAGCCAGGCGGCCTTGACGGGATTCGCCGTCGCCCGCCCCAGCCGGGAGGCAATTTCCGAACGCGCCAGCTTCAGCAAGGCCGAGCCTTTTTCCGCATCCGGCCGGTCGGTGCCGGCTGCGGGCTCGAACGCGAAGGCGGCATAGCCGACCACCCGCTCGGGATCGCCGGCGGCGTCGCTGGAATTGCGCACGTCCAGCTTGACCGCATGCAGGCCATGCTTCCTGGCCGCCAGCAGCAGGCCGTTGATCGGCGTGGCCCCGCAGGCCTGTTCGTGATCGAGCTGCGTATCCAGCGCCAGGATCGCGTCCACGGTCTCGCCGTCCGCCTTGCGGGCGGCCGCATCGGGCAGAAAATGCGACAGGTCGGAACTGACCACGATCAGCGTCTCGTCGCCGCCCCATGCCCGTTCCAGCACCTCGGCCACCTCGGCCGCGGTCGCCGCGCCCACCACCAGCGGCAGCAGCAGGAAATCGCCCAGCACCTGCTGCAGGAAAGGCAGCTGCACTTCCAGCGAATGCTCCATCCGGTGCGCCGCGGCGCTTGCGCCCACCTGCGGCAGATCGGCGAGGCGCCGCATGCCCTCGCGATCCAGCAGGATTTCGCCGAGCGGAGTGGCAAAGCGCTCCGCCTCGGGCAGCGCCAGCCCGCGCACGTAGACGCGGTGGGCGGGGCCGAGCAGCACCACCCGGCGAATACGCCCGCGCCCATCGCCCAGGCGCGCATAGGCGCTGGCGGCGACGGCGCCGGAATACAGGTAGCCGGCGTGCGGCACGATCAAGGCCTTGGGCGCTCGCGGCGCCGCGCCCGACCGGGCATGCGCCAGCAGTTCGGCAAGCGTTTGCCGGAGCGCGACGGGGTTATCCGGATAGAACGATCCCGCAACGGCGGCAGGGCGGGTGGTGTGCATACGCAATCCTTCCAACTACCAGTTTAGTCAATGCGGGGAAACCGGCGGAATTTCAAGCCCGGCTGCCGGAAATCCGCGCCATCCGGTAACCTTGCCGGGAACCCGGGAATTCTCGCCATAATGGCGTGGGCGAGGCAGCCCGGATCGCCATTGTTTCGATCATCAGGAGGGATATGGGCTCACCCAGGCAAGCGACCGACGAAGGCGCGCTGTTGAAGGCGATCCTGCAGGAATCGGCCACCGAGCTTATGGTATTCGACGCGGACACCCTGCAGATCGTCCAGGCCAACCCGTCCGCGGCACACAACCTGCAGTATCCGCTCAAGTCCTTGCAGAAGCTGACGCCGCTGGACGTGCTGGCGCCCGAGGACACGCAGACGTTCCACACCCTGCTTGCCCTGCTGAAAAGCGGGAAGAAGCGCCGCATCGCGCTGAATGCGCACTGCCGCCGCCGCGACGGCAGCCGCTACCCGGTCGAGGCCCGGTTATCCTGCGCGACCCATCGCGGCCAGCCGGTTTTCATCTGCATTGCCGACGACATCAGCCAGCGCGAAGCAACGCGGCAGGCGCTGGCGCACTCGGCCTCCGACCTGCGCGCGATCGTGGCGCATATCCCCGGCATGGCCTATCAGGTGCTGCGCAAGCACGACGGCACCACCTCGCTGCGCTACGTCAGCGAGCAATCCGCGCAGCTGCTCGGCATCAAGGCGCCTGCCCTGCGCGCCCATCCGGAACGCTTCGCCGGGCTGATCCTGGAGGAAGACAAGGCCGATTACCTGGCCCGGCTGGCCGCAGCAGGCGGCAGCCACATGACCTTCAACTGGGAAGGCCGCATCTGGATGGAAGCCTGGAAGGACGTGAAATGGGTCAACCTCCGCGTCAGCCGGCGCGAAGCGCCGGACGGCCTGATCTGGGACGGCATCATGCTGAACGTGACGCACAGCAAACAGGCCGAGGCGGAAATCCGGCGTTCTCGGGCGCAGCTGAGTGCGCTGGCCGCGCACGTCGAGGCGGTCAAGGAACAGGAGCGCCTGCACCTTGCCCGCGAGGTGCACGACGACCTCGGCGGCAATCTCACCGCGATCAAGATCGGCCTCTCCTGGCTCAAGCGGCATCTGCCGCCCGGCGAGGCCGGCCTGATCGAACGCACCGCCTATCTGGACAACGTGGTCGACCAGACCATCGAAGCAACGCACCGCATCGCGTCCAACCTGCGCCCCGCCATGCTGGATTTCGGCATCGTGTCGGCCATCGACTGGCAGCTGCAGCGGTTCAGCCACAACACCGACATCGCCCATGAATTCAGCGCCCCCGACGCGGCCATTCCGCTCGATCCGGAGCTTGCCATCGCCGTGTTCCGCATCGTCCAGGAAGCGCTGACCAATGTGGCCAAGCACGCCCGCGCCAGCAAAGTCAAAGTCAGCCTGGTCCGCGATCGCGACAGCCTGCGGGTAAGCGTCACCGACGACGGCCAAGGCATCCAGCCGTGCCGCGGCAAAAGCGGCAAGCACGGCTTCGGCGTCCTCGGCATGCGCGAACGCGCCGCGGCGCTCGGCGGCGAATTCAGCGTGCAGCCCGCGCGGCGCCGCGGCACCCAGGTCAGCCTGCGCATCCCCCTGCCCGCCGCCCCGCCCGCCACGCCAAAATGACGGCATAATCCCCCCATACCGCCTGTAAACTCGAAAAACCGTTCAAACCGTGGCCGCCGTCAAACCCTACCGCATCCTCATCGTCGACGACCATGCCATCGTCCGCGAAGGACTCAAGCAAATCCTCGCCGAAGTCGACGACATCGAAGTCGCCGGCGAGGCCGACTGCGCGAGAAACGCCCTGCAGATGGCCCGGCGGGAGCCCTGGGACCTGGTGCTGATGGACATTTCCATGCCCGACCGCAGCGGCCTGGAAACCCTGGAACTGCTGAAGAGCGAACATCCCGGCATCAAGGTGCTGATGCTCTCGATGCACCGCGAGACCCAGTACGCGGTGCGTGCGCTGAAGACCGGCGCCGCCGGCTACCTCAACAAGCAGAGCGCGCCGGATCAACTGATCGACGCCATCCGCCTGGTCGCCTCGGGCAAGAAATACATCAGCGCCGAAGTCGCCCAGGAACTCGCCAGCGAAATCAGCGGCGAACGCACCGGCCTGCCGCACGAAGGCCTCTCCAACCGCGAATACCAGACCCTGTGCATGATCGCCTCCGGGCTGACCGTCAGCCTCATCGCCGACCAGCTGGCGCTGTCGGTCAAGACCATCAGCATGTACCGCGCCCGCCTGCTGAAGAAAATGCAGCTCAAGAACAACGCCGAGCTGACGCATTACGCGATCAAGCAAGGGCTGCTTGACTGAGATGCAAGATGCGAGTTGCAAGTTACAAGTTACAAGTTACAAGTTACAAGGTTCAAGGTTCAAGGTTCAAGGTTCAAGGTTCAAGGTTCAAGGTTCAAGCGGCTAGGTTTTCCTTGCAACTTGTAACTTGAATCTTGCACCTGTCTTCGGAATTGCCGGGGTTTTCCTGCCCTAATCCGTCCTTCAGCCCCCTTCCGCCCGCCTTAACATGCGAGGCAGAGCGTGATTGTTGCCGGTTCGCCGGCTTTGCAAATCACGGCCTGCCCCTTGCGGGCATAGCGAATTGCCCTTTCCGGGTCTGAGTGCCGACATGGCCGAGCCAACCGTCAAAATCAATCTTGCCAATCCGACCGAAGTCGCGCGTGAAACCTTGCGCCGCCTTGCGCTGCGCCGGATCGCGCCGACCCCGGACAACTACCAGACCCTGTACGAGGAAATCGCCGGCGCGCCCGGCATGGCGGCGACGACGGCCATCGCCGCCACCGCCGCCAGCGCGCTGTCCGGCCTGGTCATGGACCTCAGCCTGCACCATCCCGAACTGGCGGGCCCGGTGGAAATCCTCGACCGGGCCATCCGCAAAGGCGACTGGGCGCAATGCCGCAAGCAGCTGAGCCAGATCGCGCTGCAGCTCAAGCAGCGGACGGATGGCAGCGGCAGCGAGGAAGACCTGGCCCTGCTGCGCGACCTGCTCGCCAAAACCCTGGAATTCGGCCTCATCCCCCAGTTGTCGCACCACCCCACGCTGGCGGACAGGGCGCAACAGCTGGCCGCCGCCGTGCGCGAAGCCAGCAGCGCCAGCGCCCTGCGCAATGCCGCAGCCAGCCTGAAATCGCTGTGGATCGATATCGATCAGCACGCCTCGCACCTCCACGACCGGCAGGAAACGTTCCGGCGCATTCTGCTGCTGGTGGAAAACATCGGCGAACTGCTCGACGACGACACCTGGCTGCGCGGCCAGCTCGACATGGTGCAGGAAATCGTCGCCGGCCCGCTCAGGCTGCAGTCGCTGCAGGAAGCGGAAAAACGGCTCAAGGAAGTGATCTTCAAGCAAAGCCTGGTCAAGCACGGCCTGCGCGAAGCCACCGCCACGCTGAAAGCCACCATGACCACCTTCGTCAGCCGCATGCGCGACGCCGTGGCGGCCAACGACGAGTACCAGGGAAAAATCGCCTCCCACATCGAACGCATCGGCAGCACCGAAGACGTGCGGGAACTGAACCGCATCCTCGAAAGCCTGCTGGAAGAAACCCGCACCGCGCAGTCGGACACCCGCCGCGCCCACAGCCAGCTGATCCAGGAGCGCGACGCCGCCCTGCAGGCCGAAAGCCGCATCCGCCAACTGGAAACCCAGCTCGCCGAAATGAGCGCCCTGGTGCGCGAGGATCCGCTCACCCGCAGCCTCAACCGGCGCGGCCTCGACGACGAATTCGCACGCGAAGCCTCGCGCGCCGACCGCTATGCCTCGCCGTTCTGCATCGCCGTGCTGGACGTCGACAACTTCAAGGCACTCAACGACAAACGCGGCCACCAGACCGGCGACGAGGCGCTGATCCATCTGGTCAAGATCGCCAAGGAAGAACTGCGCCTCACCGACCACATCGCGCGCATGGGCGGCGAGGAATTCCTCATCCTGCTGCCCAACACGCCGCTCGACGAGGCCATGAGTATCGTCACCCGGCTGCAGCGCAGCCTCACCAAGAAATACTTCCTCGACAACAACGAGCGCGTGCTGATCACTTTCAGCGCCGGCGTCGCCGCGCGCGCCCCTGGCGAATCGCAGGAAGCCGCCATCGCCCGCGCCGACGCCGCCATGTACGAAGCCAAGCGCGCCGGCAAGAACCGGGTTTCCCGGGCGGCGGATGTTCCCGGTGAGGCCGGCTAAATCCAATGGTCCGCAATCTGCGTGTAGATATCCGTTGTTTTCAGGCCATCGGCCCGGGGGCGGGCCTCCTACAGCTTCGGCCTGAGCGCCTTCCTGTGGGAGCGGCGCCCCGCCGCGATTTTCGTGCCGCCGCAACCCCCGCGGCATCGGGCGCCTACAAGGGGCGCTTGGTGCATGCCCCGCGCTTACGAATGCTCGCCATGAAGTTTTTTGCAACGCAGCCTCAACTTTCTCCCACCTCCGACGATTCCTCTTTGTCGCGCCGCGGACGAGGCGTGAAACGCGTGCATATTTTTGATTCCAAAGCCTTAACTTTCTCGGCGACCCGACGATTCCTCTCACAACGGCGGTTCATGTAGCCCCAGCGGCCAAGACCCACGTTGACGGCACCAGAGCAGCCCCTTGGGGCATAAAGCCGGAACCATCGATCCACACAAGGAGAAATATCATGGCAGCAGTAATCAATACCAACATCGCTTCGCTCAACACGCAGCGCAACCTCGGTACCTCGCAGTCCGCGCTCAACACCTCGATCCAGCGCCTGTCTTCCGGCCTGCGCGTGAACAGCGCCAAGGACGATGCCGCCGGCCTGGCGATTTCCGAGCGCATGACGTCGCAGATCCGCGGCCTCAACGTCGCCGCCCGCAACGCCAACGACGGCATTTCGCTGGCGCAGACCGCCGAAGGCGCGCTCGGCAAGATCGGCGACATGTTGCAGCGGGTGCGCGAACTGTCCGTGCAGTCCGCCAACGCCAGCAACAGCGCCGACGACCGCAAGGCGCTCAACGCCGAGGCCGGCCAGCTGCTGTCCGAAATCGACCGCGTCGCCAAGCAGACCGAATTCAACGGCCTGAAACTGCTCGACGGCAGCTTCACCCTGCAAGCCTTCCAGGTCGGCGCCAACGCCGGCGAGACCATCAACGTCGCCGGCATCGCCAACGCCCAGATCTCGGCGCTCGGCAGCTGGACCAGCGTCGACACCGCGGCCGCGCCGGTTACCGGCGCCGCACCGGTGGGCGCGGGCTACGTCGCCGCCGTGCCGGGGACGCCGGCAACGCCGACCGCTTCCGCGGTTTCCGGCGCCTATGTCCAGGCCGCATCCGACAATGCCGCCGACGCCTTCCAGGTCAAGATCGACGGCGCGGTCGCCTCCGACCGCTTGGTCGGCAATGCCTCCGCCGCCAACCTGCAAACCGACATCGCCGCTTTTGTCGCAGCCAGCGGCGGCGCCTATACCCTGGCTGGCACGGTCGCCGGCGGCGACCTGGTGATCACCAAGGCCGACGGCACCGACATGGCCATCACCACGTCGTTCTCCGACGCCGTCGGCTCGACAGTTGCGGCGGCAGGCACCACATCCGACGGCACCTTCGGCGCCGGCTTCGTCGCCAACCACACCGGCGGCACCCCGGCAACCGGCGGCACCCCCGCCACCCCCGGCACCTTCTCGGCCCTGTCCGGCGCGGCCTTCACCATCAACGGCGAGAACATCGAAGTCGGCGCCGCTGCCGATGCCGCCACCCGCCTGACCGACCTGACCACCGCGATCAATGCCAAGACCGGCACCACCGGCGTCCAGGCATCGGTTTCCGGCGGCGCGCTGACCCTGACCTCGATCGGCGGCTCCGGCAACATCGACATCGCCGGTACCGGCAACGTGACCGAGCAGACCGGCCTGACCGCGGGCGCCAACGCCGCCACGCCCGGCAGCGCCCAGACCGGCTTCGCCACGCTCGACATTTCCAGCGTCGCCGGCGCCAACAACGCCATGAAGGCGATGGATGCGGCGATCAACTCGGTGAACAGCGCGCGCGGCACCCTGGGCGCGGTGCAGAGCCGCTTCGAGAACGCCATCGGCAACATCCAGGTGACCGCCGAGAACCTGCAGGGCGCGCGCAGCCGCATCATCGATGCCGACTTCGCCGCCGAGACCGCCTCGCTGACGCGCGGCCAGATCCTGCAGCAGGCCGGTACCGCGATGCTGGCGCAGGCCAACTCGCTGCCGAACAACGTGCTCTCGCTGCTGCGCGGCTAAGTTTGGAAAGTGCATCACAACGGGCGCGTTCGGGTTCAGTCAAACCCGGCCGCCCGGGCGAAGCGGCGGAGCGGGATTTTCCCGGCTCCGCCTTTGCCGCTTAATTGAGGGGAATCATCATGTCCATTGGAAAAGTCGATTCAGTTGATCTTGCCGCGCTGCGGCAGGCCCCCGCACCCGCCCCCGTCACCCCCGCGCAGCGCGCCACGCTCGACAACCCCGTTTTCGCGCCCGCGCAGCCCGCCACCCAGGAAGCGGTTGCAGCCGCCGTGCAGTCGGCCAATGCGTACGTGCAGTCGGTCTCGTCCAGCATCCAGTTTTCGCTCGACCAGGACAGCGGACGCACCGTCGTCAAGATGGTCGACACCGAAACCGCGGAGGTGCTGCGCCAGTTTCCCAGCGAGGAAATGCTGGCCATTTCCAAATCCATAGACCGCATGCAGGGTCTGTTGATCAACCGCGAAGCCTGAGGAGCCGGCCATGGTTTCAGCTGCAGGGATCGGATCGGGGCTCGACGTCAACGGCATCGTCGAACAGTTGATGCTGTCGGAACGCAAGCCGCTTGCCGCCTTGACCAAGCAGGAGCTGGCGCACACCCAGAAGCTGTCCGCTTTCGGCCAGCTGCGCGGCGCGCTCGCCGGCTTCCAGACCGCGCTGAAGGATCTCGGCAGCGGCAGCAAATTCCAGGCGCTGAGCGCCGTCTCGTCCGACACCAAGGTGCTCGGCGCCAGCGCCGGCGGCAAGGCCATCCCGGCCAGCTACCAGATCGAGGTCAAGCAGCTGGCGCAGCAGCATAAACTGGCGTCCGCCGGCTACGCTTCGACCGACGACGTCGTCGGCTCGGGCACGCTGACGATCCAGTTCGGCAGCTACGACAGCGTTTCGAACAGCTTTACCGCCAATGCCGGCAAGGCCGTGAAAAGCATCAGCATCGACCCGGCCAACAACACGCTGGCCGGCGTGCGCGATGCGATCAATGCCGCCAATGCGGGCGTCACCGCCACCATCGTCAACGACGGCGGCGCCGCCGGCAACCGCCTGGTGCTCACCGCCGCCGACAGTGGCGCGGCCAACAGCCTGAAAATCAGCGTGGCCGACGGCGACGGCAACGGCCTCGACGGCGGCGGCCTGTCGGCGCTGGCCTATGATCCGACGGCTGCCGCCGGCAGCGGCAAAAACCTCAGCCAGAAGGCCGCGGCGCGCGACGCCCTGCTGGAAATCGACGGCATCGCGGTGACGCAGCCCACCAACACCGTCAAGAACGCCATCGAGGGCGTCACCCTGAACCTGGTCCAGGCGAATGCCGGCGAAAAACTGACGCTGGCCGTCAGCCGCGACACCAGGGCCGTCACCGCTGCGGTCGAAGCCTTCGTCAAGGCCTACAACAACGCCAGCGGAACGCTCAAGAACCTCACCGCCTTCAATGGCCCCGGCGCGCAGAACGGCGCGCTGCTGGGCGATTCCACCGCGCGCGCGATCCAGGTGGAGATGCGCAGCCTGCTGAATGGCTCGGTCGACAGCGGCGGCGCGCTCACCACCCTGTCGCAGATCGGCGTCGGCTTTACCCGCGACGGCACGCTGGCGCTCGACAACGCCAAGCTCAATACCGCCATCGACAAGAATTTCGACGACATCGCGGCGCTGTTCGCCAAGATGGGGAAAACCAGCGACAGCCTGGTCAACTACAGCGCCAGCACCGCCAAGACCGTTCCCGGCAGCTACGCCGTCAACGTCACCCAGCTGGCGACGCGCGGCGCCACCCAGGGCAGCCAGGCGGCGGCCCTGAGCGTGCAGGCCGGCGTCAACGACCGGCTCGACCTGACGGTCGACGGCAAGGCGGTCAGCATTGTCCTCGCTGCCGCCGAATACGCCGACGCCGACGCGCTGGCCGCCGAGATCCAGAGCAAGATCAATGGCGCGACCGGCGCCGCCGGCAGCGTGCTGGTGAGCCACAGCGGCGGCGTGCTCAACATCGCCTCGGCGCTGTACGGCAGCGCTTCGCAAGCCAAGGTCACCGGCGGCAGCGGCATGGCCGGCCTGTTCGGCGCCGCCCCTGTCGTCACCGCCGGCGTCGATGTCGCCGGCACGATCAATGGCGTCGCGGCCGGCGGCAGCGGACAGACGCTGACCGGCGCCATCGGCAACGCCAGCGAAGGCCTGGCGCTGCGCATCGCCGGCGGCGCGCTCGGCGCGCGCGGCAACGTCACGTTCAGCCAGGGCTATGCGTCGCGGATCGGCCAGTATCTCGACTCCGTGCTGGGCGACGAGGGCAGCCTGAAGACCCGCACCGACGGCATCGACAGCAGCATCAAGAATCTGGACCGGCGCCAGGAGCAGATGGAAGCGCGCCTGGTGCAGATCGAGAAACGCTACCGCGCGCAGTTTTCCGCGCTCGATTCCATGCTCGCGAGCATGAACAGCACCAGCAGCTTTCTGACCCAGCAACTGGCCAACCTGCCCGGCAGCAGCCGGAACAAATAAACGAGGAGACAGACGTGTACACCAATACGAGAAGCGCCGCGCATGCCTACGCCAGTGTCGGCCTGGAAACCGGCGTCGTCGCGGCCAGCCCGCACCAGCTCATCGTCATGCTGTACGAAGGCGCCGAACTGGCGGTGCGGATGGCGATCAAGCACCTGGCCGATGGCGACATGGCGAAGAAATCCGCCGCCATCAGCAAGGCCAGCAACATCATCCTGGACGGCCTGCGTGCCGCGCTCGATCCGCAGCAGGGCAGCGACATCGCGCTGCAACTGGATGCGCTGTACGACTACATGAACCAGCGCCTGATGCTCGCCCACGTCAACAACCAGGCCGCCCCGCTCGAAGAAGTGCTGGGCCTGCTGCACGAACTGCACGGCGCCTGGCAGCAGATCGGCGCCAGCGGGCAGCCCGCCTCTTCCGCCAGACAGCACGTTGCCGCCTGAACCGAACCGGAGCCCATGATGACCAGCAACGAAATGCTCACCACCTACGAATCGCTCTCCGCACTCACCGGCACCATGCTGGACGCCGCCAGCCAGGGCGAATGGGATCATCTGGCCGCGCTGGAGCAGCGCTGCCAGGGCTACGTCGGCAGCCTGATGCAGGCCGCGCCGGTGCCGCTGAACGAAACCGAACAGCGCGCCAAGGTGGCGATCATCCGCACCATCCTGCAGAACGACGCCAAGATCCGCGCGCTCACCGAGCCGCGCCTGCACGAGCTGCAGCAGCGCCTGAGCATGGCGCGCACCGGCCAGCGCAGCG
>Ga0209958_1001746_pt1 | contig 14744 bp, 1 predicted proteins | sample ThiBio_inoc_plan_FD_183942 | JGI IMG/M metagenome (GOLD analysis project Ga0209958, IMG submission 183942) | Wastewater bioreactor microbial communities from Cape Town, South Africa - Thiocy_inoc_plan (SPAdes) | ecosystem: Engineered > Bioremediation > Thiocyanate > Unclassified | place: South... | reverse complement strand
CGATCCGGCCGAGGGCCCCGCGCGCCTCGGGCCCCATGAGGCCGAGGGCGTGGAGGCTCTCGCGGCGGACGCTCCCGGGCCGCTCGCGCGTCGCCTCGACGAGCCGCGGGACGACCGAGGGGCCCAACTGTGCGATGCCGCCCGCGATCAGTCCCGCCTGGAAGCCGCTCGCGCGTCGCATGGCGTCGAACATCGCCGGCGCCGACCCGGCCGCCGCCGGCCCGACCTTGCCCAGCGACACGGCGGCTTCGCAACGGATCCAACTCTCCCGATCGGAGAGGGCCCGGGTCAGATCGGGGATCGACGGCGCCGCTCCGGGGCCGATCGCGCCCAGGGCCTTGATCGCCGCCAGGCGTCGGGCCGGGTCGGGGTCGCCGAGCCGAGCGGTCCAATCTGGAAGGTTACGTCCCGCATAGGAACTATGGGCTGAAGACTTCACCATTCCAACACCCGGGTCATCGACCTGCCGAGGCTGCTGGGCGAGGAAGAAGCACAGCAGGCAAGAAATGAAAACATGCATTTGAGCTAACTCGCGACTTCACGCGGGAGAGTGTGTGGGGGGGGCACAGCCAAGGATCGATCCTTGCAGGTGCCCGCCGCTCGATATTCGTCATCGTGAGCGGAGCCATACCAGCATGGAGGCCGGTCGGGGCCGTCCGATGGACGACGGTAATCGGCCTGTCGCCTGCGGCAATTCGGTCCCCGATCCCATGTGCTCGACTCCTGGAGGATCGGCAGTCTGGCCCCAGGCCCGGCCGGATCTCGCCGCCGGCAGGGGCACGGCGGAACTGGACGCCGCGGACGCCGTGCGTTGCTTCGGCTTCCTGATGCCGCGACAAACGTGCCACCCCGCCGGCTTAAGTCAGCTCGTCCGCCGCGTGCGAGAGATAGCTCGGCTTGATCGGCGAAATTCACGCTCAATCATATCCGTCCGAGAGGACCGTCGACAAGTCAAGCTTGTTGGGATGGAGCTTCCTCCAGGCTTGCCACCCGCTTACGATGTGCATGTCAAAGAAGGCATAGCGGTTGTAGCCGTCGCCGAAGCTCGAGTTGGGGGCGAATTCCTGGAACGTCATGGGGTCGCCTGGTACAGGCGAACCAATGGTGAACTTCCAACCAAGGGCGGGGAGGATGTATTCGGCCAGCAGACCGCGGCCGCTCTGGGTGACGTTCTTCCAGAAGGCCAGCCCATCGATGTTGATTACGGGTTGCAGGACTTCGACCTGTTCAGCCAAGGCCAGACGGCCCTGGCCTCTCCAGAAGAGGCTCGAATTCTTAGCGGTCAAGCCGTTCGAGATGTCTTGCCAGGCGTCCCGGGCCGTAGCGGTGATCCCCACGAATTGCGTGCCTTGGCCGGCGTTGTAAAGATCGTTCGTCCCCGCGACACCCTCGGATAGAAAGGCGAGAATCTGCGGATAAATATCCATGAATATCGTTATGTTTCCTTGGCCCAGTGCGTTCAGCGCCCTCGTCGCGTCGGGATAGTTCGCCAGCCCGGTAGCCGGGTTGATCGTTTGCAGCGTTTGCGAAAGCGATATAGCATTGCTTGCGCTCCGCGACGCGAACGTGGCCACCCCGGCCCATTCGAGTGCGGTTACGCTCTGCCCCAGATTCACGTCGATGAAGTTCAGTTTAGGTGTGCCGAGGCTCCTGTTGAACGAATCGACGTAGTACCCGGTGATCAGCGTACTCCGCTCGATCGGATCTCCCGTGACGTAGCCGTTGGGGCCGCCGGTCTTGAGGGCGTTCCAGGCCTGCAGTTGCCACGGCTGGAACTGCCTGCCCGCGGGCAGGACGGCGATGGTCACCGACTGCCTCAGGAAGGACATCAACCCCGGCCTGGATGAGATGGGCAGGACCCCGACCGACAGGGTCGCCGTCATATAGTTCACCACCCGAGCGGGCGAAACGCCGGCGACACCGGGCAGATCCTGGACCTGGAAGGCGAACTCGTACCTGTTCGCCCCCCCCGCGACCTTCGTCCCCTGGATGATGCGGCCGTCGGACAGCTCCACCGACGCGACTACGGTGACGGTCGGGCCGTAATTGGGAATATCGGCCGTCAAGGTGACGATGTCGCCCGTTTCATAGATGCTGTCGGCGTGATCCAGCGTGAACGGCACGGGACCGGGAACGGCCAGCCTCCGCGTGAACTTGTCCGCGGGTGCGGGGCCGTCCCCCAGCTCCAGGGTCGCCTCCGCCGCGGGTGCCTGGACCAGGTTGACGCTGAGCATCGACAGGATGGCCGCACGCTGGCCGGCCGTCAGATCGTCCAGCGGGTCGCCCCCCGCCGCACCGTCCGTCGTATAGATAGATTGGAACATCTTGGAGACGAAGCCGCCCGCGGCGACCAACAGTTCGTCCACGTAGGTCGCTGCGGGATCGTCGCTCGAGCGTACGCGTAGCTGCTTGCCCAAGGATTCGGGCAGGCCGGTGATCAGGTTCTTGAAAAGGGCGTGGCTCGGGCTCCAGCCCGGGGAGCCTGAGTAACCGCTCTGGATCGCGTTGAGGAGCTCCTGGGCCCAGATGGGCACCAGTGTGCCGATGGGCTGACCGTCATAGCCGACGAAGCTCCAGTCGGCGATCGTCATCTGGACGTCGTCCGTGGCGACGACCTTGCCCGCCTCGTCCTGGTAGATCACGGAGAAGCCGAACTTGGGGACGCTTCGGACGCCCTGGAGCCAGAGATCGAGCGCGCCGTTCTGGATCCCCGAGAGGTAGCCGGTCGGATTGGAGAAGTCGAGGGTGAGGACCCCGTCGCCGGTCACGTCCTTGTCGTAGAACAGGGAGCCGTCGGGCTTGAACAGCCGCACGGCCGTCGGGTCGGACAGCACGATCTTCAGTTTGCCGCCGGTCATGCCCGCCGGCAGTTTGTCGATGGTGATCTTGGCCAAGTCCCGGTCGCCTTCCCCGGAACTCGCGCCGGGGATGTCGGCCGTGTCCGCCGACAGGGCCGGCGTCCCGTCCGGGAGGGTGTGCTGATTGTCGACCAGGATCACGTACTTGGAGGGGTCTCCGTCCTTCTCGACTTGGTCGGACACCTCGACGCCCTGGTTGTCGCCCGAACGATGGGCGGTGAGGTTGACGAATCCGGTCACCGCGTGGAACGTGACCGTCCCCCACGAAGGGAAGGCTTCGTCCGCGGCGGAATTGGTTCCCGTGTCCAAGACCACGTTGAGGTAGTTCATCGCGCCAGGATCGCCGGCGAACGTGATGGTCCGAGTACCGGACGACTTGGCCAACACGCCGTCGCCCCAGTTGGAACCTCCCCAGACGAACGGCACGGGCAGAGGGTCCGACATTCTCATGTCGGGGAACGGTTTGCTGGTGACGCTGAAGGAGAAGGAATCCCAATATCCCCTGGCCGAGTTGTAGGAATCCCACGTCGAAAAGTCGTAGTCGAAGGTGAACGTGTACGTGTCGGACGGCTTCAAGAGGATCGACACGCCGTGGTACGTGGTCGCCTGGCTCTCGTGCTCGGTCCTGCCGACCTTCCCAAGCGTGATGGTGTCGCCCGACATTACGGCCTCGCCGTATGTCGAGCCGTACTCGATCACCAGGGCGATCGTGCCGACCGCGTCGCCCGCCGTCGCCCGCGCGACCGCGGTTCCGCTGCCGGTGTTGGGGGCCGTGTACAAGCCCGACGCGCTCACGGACCCGATGCCGCCGGCGAGCGACCAGGAGATCGAAGGTTGGCTCTTCAGGTCGTTGCCGAACTGGTCCTTGGCGACCGCCTTGAGCTGCGATCGCTCCCCGGGGCGGATGACGCCGCGTTCCGACGAGAGAACCAGTTTGGTCGCCTTCTGCTCGACGGACACGGTCGCCTTGCTCTGGGCGACGGCCCCTTGATTGCTGACCGTCACGAGGAAGGTGTACTCGCCGGCGGACGAGAAGGTGGCGGACACGCTGTTCGCCGTGTGCGAATGATTGTCGCTGAACTGCGGCATGAAGGCCCCGGCCGGCATCGACTCGATGGACCAGGAGTAGGTCAGGGACGAACCGGTGCCCGCGACCTGGGCCCCGACGCTGAGCTGGGTCGACTTGCCCTCGACCTGCCATTCCGAGGCGGAGGCCGGTGAGATGATGATCGGAGTCGCCGCGTAGTCGGTTGGCGGGTTGGGGGTGGAGGGGGGGGTCACGTCGATCGTGACCGTGGTCCAAGCGCCCGACGCGACTCCGTCGCCGGCCTTATAGATGAACGAATCCTGCCCGTAGAATCCGGTCCCCGGCGCGTAGGTGAACGTACCATCCGGGTTGAGAGTCAACGTCCCGCCTCGGGGCGGCACGACCAGTATCGCCGTCAACTGGTCGCCGTCGGCGTCGGAATCGTTGGAGAGGACGCCGCTCGACGCCGAGGAGATGGCGAGCGAGTTCCCCTGCGTCGTGGCATACGCGTCGTTCAGGGAAGTCGGGGCGTGGGGATTGGTGACGAGGATCGTCACCGTCGCCGGGTCGCTTTCCAGGGCGCCGTTGCTGGCCCGGTAGGTGAAAGTGTCGGTCCCGGTGAAGCCGGGATTCGGCGTATAGGAGAATGACCCGTCGGCGCTCAAGACCACCGATCCGTGACCGGCATTGCCGACGATGGCCGCCGACAGCGGGATCCCGTAGGGATCGACGTCGTTGGACAGGACGCCGTTGGCCTTCGCTATCGTGAGCGCGCGGTCGTGGAGCGACGTGTAGGATTCGTTGTTGGCCGTCGGGTGGATGATCGTCAGGGAGACGACCTCGCTGAACGGCGAATCGCCCGCGGAATTCGCGGCGATCACCCGGAATTTGTAGGGGATCCCCGACTGGAGGCCTGTGTCCGTGAAGCTCGTTGCCCCCGCCCCGGTATTGCCGACGTTGGCCCAGGCGCCGGAGCTCATCTGCCTTTCGATGCGGTAGCTCGTCTCATTGCTTACGTCGTCCCACGAGACCGTGATCGACGAGCCGGAGGCGGCCACGGCCTTGACCCCGGATGGGGCTTTCGGGAAGGCGGGGGCGGCCGACGAACCGTTTGCATAGGTCGAATGACCGCTGAACGCGGAGTAGGCTCGGACCCGGAAGTAGTACGTCTTCGACCCCTCGAACGGGCCGGTGACGGTGATCGTCGCAAATCTGCCCGGGACCGAGCCGACGGGAAGCCACGTCATGCCATCATTCGACTGCTCGACCTGGTATTCCGAGGCGCGCGACGAGTTGTTCGTCCACGCGATATCGGCACGCCCCCAGGAGATGATCGACGCCGTGAGGGCCGTCGGGGCCGACGGGCGGGTGATCGCGGTCGCAGTCGAGCTCGGCGCGGATTCCCCGAATGAATTCGCGGCCACGACCCTGTAAGAGTACGACGTCCCCTCGACCAGGCCGGCGTCGCTCCACTCGGTCGTGCCCGCCCCCACTGTCGTCACCCCCAACCAGCTCGTGCCCGACAGCCGCTCGACGCGATATTGACTCGCGCCGGCGACCACCGCCCACGACAACTTGATGCTCGCATCCGACTGAGTCGTAGCGGCAAGGCCGGTCGGCTGGCTCGGGAAGGCTGGAGTCGTTACGGAGGTCGTGACGTAGCTCGAATAGCCTTCGGGCAACGACGTGTAGGCCCTGAGCCGATAGAAGTAAGTGGTCGAGCCGTTGAAGGGCCCGGCGTCGACGGCGCTCGTCGCGTTCGCGCCGACGGCGCCGCCGACGCCGGTCCAGCCCGTGACGCCGTCGGCCGAGCGTTGGACCTGGTAGGAGGTCTCCTTGGAGGACCGGTCGGTCCAGGACAGGTTGATGCGGCCGCCGGAGACGACGCCGGCGGAGAGGGCCGAAGGCGCGAGCAGCGGGGATACGGCGTTGGCCGCGGCGCCGGGCGCGGAGTCGCCGGCGGCGTTGTACGCGATCACGCGATAGTAGTAGCGCGTCCCCTCGGCCAGGCCCGAGTCCGTGAGGCTCGTGGAAGAGGTCGGCGCTCCGACCTGCGACCAGCCGGAGGTCCCGTTGGCGCTCCGCTCGACCCGATAGCCGGTCGCCCCGACCACGCCCGACCACGTCAGGACGATCGCCCCCTCGGCCCCGGGGGTCGCCGTCGGCGCCGCCGGCTGGTTGGGGAATGCGGGGGTCGCCGCTGTAGTCGTGGCCGCCGTCGAATAGACAAGGAGGCCGTTATTGTACGCGCGGACGCGGTAGTAATAGGTGGTCGAGCCGTTGAAGGGCCCGGCGTCGACGGCGCTCGTCGCGTTCGCGCCGACGGCGCCGCCGACGCCGGTCCAGCCCGTGACGCCGTCGGCCGAGCGTTGGACCTGGTAGGAGGTCTCCTTGGAGGACCGGTCGGTCCAGGACAGGTTGATGCGGCCGCCGGAGACGACGCCGGCGGAGAGGGCCGAAGGCGCGAGCAGCGGGGATACGGCGTTGGCCGCGGCGCCGGGCGCGGAGTCGCCGGCGGCGTTGTACGCGATCACGCGATAGTAGTAGCGCGTCCCCTCGGCCAGGCCCGAGTCCGTGAGGCTCGTGGAAGAGGTCGGCGCTCCGACCTGCGACCAGCCGGAGGTCCCGTTGGCGCTCCGCTCGACCCGATAGCCGGCCGCGCCGGCCGCTGACGTCCACGTCAGGGCGATCGCCCCCTCGGCCGCCGCCGTCGCCGTCGGCGACGTCGGTCGGTCAGGGAATGCGGGGGTCGCCGCCGTCGCCGTCGCCGCATCCGAGTAGACGGCGAACGTGTTCAGGTAGGCCCGGATTCGGTAGTAATAGGTGGTCGAGCCGTTGAACGGGCCCGCGTCCACGACGCTCGAAGAGTTCGCGAGGACGGAGACGCCGATCCCGGTCCACCCGGAGACGCCGTCGAGCGACCGCTCGACGACGAAGGACGACTCCTTGGAGGACCGGTCGGTCCACGCCAGGTTGATGCGGCCCCCCGAGACGACCGACGCCGAGAAGCCGGACGGCACGAGCAGCGGCGAGACGGCGTTGGCCGTGGCGCCGGGCGCGGAGTCGCCGGCGGCGTTGTACGCGATCACGCGATAGTAGTAGCGCGTCCCCTCGGCCAGGCCCGAGTCCGTGAGGCTCGTGGAAGCGGTCGGAGCGCCGACCTGGGACCAGCCGGAGGTCCCGGTGGCGCTGCGCTCGACCCGATAGCCGGTCGCCCCGATCGAACCGGACCAAGTCAGGCCGATCACTCCCTCAGCGCCCGGGGTCGCCGTCGGGGCCGCGGGCTTGCTCGGGAAGACTGCGGTAGCGGCTGAGGCGACGCTCGAGTACGTCGAGTAGCCCGCGATGGTGTTGTAGGCCCGGACCCGATACTGATAGGTGAGCGACCCGTCGAAATCGGTCAGGTCGGTATACGAGACGGTATTGGCGGGGCGCGAAGGCAGGGCGAACCAGCTGACTCCGTTGGTCGACCTTTCGACATTGTAGGAGGTCTCGGCGGACGAGACGTCGGTCCACGACAGATCGATGCGGCCCCCCGAGAGGGCCGCGGCCGTCAGGCCGGTCGGGGCCGCGACGGCGGTCGCCGTGCTCGCCGAGGCGCTGGGCGCCGAGTCGCCCCCGGCGTTGTAGGCCGTGACGCGGTAGTAATACCGCTTCGCCTCGGCGAGCCCGGAGTCGTCGAAGCTCGTCGATCCGGCCGGGGCGGTCCCGACCTGGGCCCACCCCGTGGATCCGTCCGGGCTGCGTTCGATGCGGTAGCCCGATGCGGACGTCACGACCGACCACGCGACCCGAAGGCTCGAAACGGTCGGGGATCCGACGGAGACGCCCGTCGGCGCGGCCGGGAACGCCGTCGTCATCGACCCCGCGGCGTATGCCGAGTAATAGGTGAAGTAGATGTTCGGGCTCTGGACGGCGCGGACCCTGAAGTGGTAGGTCGCGCCGGGGGCGAACGCCCCCGCGATCGACGCGGTCGTCGCGTTCGCGGCGATGCCGGGGGTCGTCGTCCATGCGACGCCGTCGGTCGACCACTCGACCTGATACCCGGTCTCGACGGCCGAGCGGTCCGTCCAGGACAGGTCGATCCGCGACCCGGAGGCCGAGGCCACCGCGAGATTCGCCGGGCCGAGCAGGTCGGTCGTGGCGGCTACGGTCGCCGTATAGGCCGAGTCGCCCGCGCCGTTGGCCGCGCGGATGCGATACGAGTAGGAGGTGCGCTCCGTCAGCCCGGAGTCGACGAACGTGGTCGCGTCGGGGCCCGTCGTCCCGACCTGGGTCCACGTCGACCCGACGAGGCGCTCGATCTTGTAGCCGGTCTCCCGGGCCACGTCGCCCCAGGTGAGCCGGACCTCGGTCGGGGACAGGGCCGCGGCGGCGGGCGCCGTCGGGGCGACCGGCTGGCCGGCCGTGGCGGCGACGACGACGGCCGGCGTGGAGTGACCGCCCGCATTGGTCGCCATGACGCGGAACCAGTAGGTCGTCCCGGGCGTGAGGTTCGTCGCCTGGTACCAGTAGCTGCCCAGCCAGTTGTACGGAGGGCTCCCGTGGAGGGAGTAGTTGACGCCGTCGGTCGAGTATTCGACCCGATACTGATCCTCGTTGTCGGTGGCGTCCGTCCAGGAGAGGTTGACCTGGACGTTCGAGGCGACCGTCGCCGTCAGGTTCACGGGCGGCGCCGGGAGGACCTGGGCCGGGGCGGCCGACGCGACGTTCGAGTACGCCGAGTCGTCGCCGTTGTACGCACGCACCCGGAAGTAGTAGGTGACGCCCGGCGTCCCGGCGACGGCCGCGGTCGTGACGTTGGCCCCGGGCGTGGCGACGACGGCGAAGTCGACGCCGTCGGTCGAGCGCTCGACCTTGTAGCCCGTCTCATTGGTCGCGACGTCCGTCCAGGCCAGATTGATGAGCGTCGCCGACCAGGGGACGGCCGTCAGGTTGATCGGGGCGGCCGGGGCCGTGCTCGTCCGGCCCGGGGCCGAGGCGGAGTAGGCGGAGGTCCCTGTAGCGTTGTAGGCCCGGACGCGGAACCAGTAGACCGTGCCGGCCGCGAGGCCCGTCGCCTGATACGTCGCCTGGTTGGGCCCGGTCGTCCCGATCTCCGCGAAGGTCACGCCGTCCGAGGATCGCTCGACCCTGTAGCCGGACTCGTTCGAGGCGGCGTCGTACCAGCTCAGGTCGATCGCCGAGCCCGAGGCCGCGGACGCCTGGAGGTTGGTCGGCGCGTTGAGCAGCGGCGTCGTCGCCCAGGCGATCCCCGAGAAGGCCGAGTCGCCCGCCGCGTTGGTCGCCCGCACGCGGTAGGCGTACGTCGCCCCGACCGCCGCGGACGTGTCGGAGAACGTCCATCCCAGGTTGTAGACGAAGCCGCCCGTACCGACCTGGACGAAATTCACCGCGTCGGTCGACCGCTCGACCTTGTAGCCGGTCTCGTTGTCGGTCAGGTCGGCCCACTTCAGGTCGATCCGCGAGCTGCCCGCCGCCGTCGCCGTCAGCACGGCCGGGGCGCCGGGCGGCGTCACGGTCGCCGCGGCGGACGCGACGTTGGAATAGGCCGAGGCCTCGGCGTTGGTGTTCCGGGACTGGACGCGGAAGTAGTAGGTGACGCCCGCGGTCAGCCCGGTCGCGAGGTAGGTGGTCTGATTCCAGCCGGCCGAGGTCAAGTACGCGAAGGCGACGCCGTCGGTCGAGCGCTCGATGGAGTAGCCCGTCTCGTTCGTCGCCGTATCCGTCCAGGCGAGGTTGATGTAGCCGTCGCCCCTCGCCACGGCCGTCAGGTCGGCCGGGGCCGCGGGCACGAACCTCGTGGCGGCGGAGGCCGTCGTGGAGTACGCCGAGTGGCCCTGGCCGTTGCAGCCGCGCACCCGGAAGTAGTAGGTGACGCCGGGCGTGAGGCCGGTGGCCTGGTAGGAGCCCTGGTTCGCGGGGCTCGTCCCGATCTCGGCGAAGTTCACGCCGTCGGTCGACCTCTCGACCTTGAATCCCGTCTCGTTGCTCGACTGGTCGTACCAGCTCAGGTTGATCTGCGTGCTGGAGGCGGCCGAGGCGTACAGGGTCCCGGGGGTCGCGACAGGCGCCGCGGCGGGCGTCGTCACGGAGGCGGTCGGCGAGAAGGCCGTGTCGCCCGAAGGGGTGACGGCGCGGACGCGATAGGTGTAGCCGGTCCCGGCGACCGCCTGATAATCGGTGTAATACAGGCCCATGTAGGTGGGCTGGTTCGCGATCTGGGTGAAATTGACGCCGTCGGTCGACCGCTCGATCTTGTAGGAGGTCTCGTTCGGCAGGTTGTCCGACCAGGTCAGCAGGACCTGGGTCGGCGACGACGCGACCGCCTTCAGGTTGGTGGGGTAGTTGTAGGTCGGTATCGCGACCTGGACGGCCGGGGTGAAGGCGGACGTCCCCTGCGCGTTGTAGGCGCGGATCCGGAAGTACGTGCCGCTGGCGATCGGGCCGTAGGCGGCCGTGGTCTGGTTCGCGTAGGGGCTGGCGTAGGCCGTGAAGTTCACGCCGTCGAGCGACCGCTCGACGTCGAACCGCGTCTCGTTGTCGGAGTTGTCGGTCCAGTCGAGCCGGACCTCGGAGTTCGACAGGGGGACGGCCGTCAGGCCCGTCGGCGCGGCCGGCAGGAGGGCCGTCGTCGTGGAGGCCGCGACGGCCGACGGGGCCGAGTCGCCGGCCGCGTTGTAGGCCTTGACGCGGAACCAGTAGGCGGTCGTCGGGGAAAGGCCCGTGACGCTGAAGGACGTCGACGTCGTGGTGTTGACGGCCGTGAAGGAGACCCCGTCGGTCGACCTCTCGATCCTGTAGCCCTGGACGTCGTCGGAGTCGTTCCGCCAGGCGAGGTCGACCTGGACGCCGGAGACGGCGACGGCGGCGAGTTCGAGCGGGGCGGCCGGGACGACGGGGGCCCCGGCCGCGGAGACGACGTTCGACGGCGCGGAGTCGTCGCCGTTCGCGGCTCGGACCCGGAAGTAGTAGGTCGCGCCGAACGCCACGGTCGCCGCGTAGGCCGTGGAGTTCTCCGACAGCGTCTGCAGGGGCGTGAAGTCGACCCCGTCCGTGGAACGTTCGACCTTGTAGCCGGTCTCGTTCGTCGCCAGGTCGGTCCACGAGAGGTTGATCTTGATGGGCGAGGCGGGGGTCGCCGTCAGGTCGATCGGCGCCGCCGGCGCGACGCTCGTCCGGGTCGGGACGACGGCGGACCAGGCGGAGTCGCCGGAGGCGCTCGCGGCGCGGACCCGGAACCAGTAGTTCGTCCCGGCGGAGAGGCCGGTCGCCGAATAGCTCGACTGGTTCGCCCCGACGGTCGCCAGCGGCGTGAAGGCGACGCCGTCGGTCGAGCGCTCGACCTTGTACCCGGTCTCGTTGGTCGCGGCGTCGTACCAGCCCAGGTCGATCCGGGAGCCCGAGACGACGGTCGCGACGAGGTTGGTCGGCGGGTTGAGGAGCAGGGTCGCGGCCGTGGCGACGTTCGAGCTCGCCGAATCGCCCGAGGCGTTGGTCGCGCGGACGCGGAATTGGTACGTCGTGCCGGGGGCGAGGCCGGTCGCCGAGTAGGTGGACTGGTATGCGTACGTCGTCGTCAGCAGGGTCCAGGTCACGCCGTCGGTCGACCTCTCGACCTTATAGCCGGTCTCGTTGTCGGTGGACTCGCGCCAGGCCAGGTCGACCTGGGAACTGGACGCGGCCGTGGCCGTGAGGACGAACGGGGCCGCCGGCGGCTGGACCGTCGTCGTCGCCGAGACGACGTCCGACCAGGCGGAATTCTCGGCGTTGACGGCGCGCACCCGGAAGTAATAGGTGGTGCCGGGCGTCAGGCTCGAGGCATAGGCGGTCGGCTGGTTCGGCTGCGAGGTCGTCAGCAGGGTGAAATTGACCCCGTCCGTCGACCGCTCGATCCTATAGCTCGTCTCATTCGTCGCCGCGTCCGTCCAGGCGAGGTTGATCCGGTCGGGGCCCGCCGGGACGGCGGCCAGGTTGAGGGGCGCCGCCGGGACGGCCCCGACTCTCGCGACGGCCACGTTGGAGTTGGCCGACTCGCCCGATCCGTTATAGGCCCGCACGCGGAACTGATACGTCGTCCCCAGGGTCAGCCCGGCCACCGTGAAGGACGTCTGGCCGGCCGTGGGAGATCCGGCCGACGTCCACGTCACGCCGTCGGTCGAGCGTTCGACCCGGAAGCCCGTCTCGTTGCTCGAGTTGTCCGCCCAGTAGAGGGACGCCTGCGTCCCCGAGGACCAGTAGGCGGCCAGCGGCCCCGGGGCCGCGATCGCCGGCGTCGTCGCCGAGGCCGTCGCCGAGTAGCTCGACGTCGAGCCCGTGGCGTTGCTGTAGGCCCGGACGCGGAAATAGTAGGCGGCGGAGGGCGAGAAGGGGCCCGAGACGACGGCCCTCGCGGCCCCCGCCGGGGCCGAGACGACGGCGGCCCAGGCGACGCCGTCCGCGGACTGCTCGACGACGTAGCCGCCCTCCGCGACGGAGGCGTCGGTCCAGGTCACGTCGATCCGGTTGGAGGCGAAGAACTCGGCCGCGACGCCCGTCGGCGCGGCGAGGGGCGTGGTCGCGGACGCGACGACGCTCGGCGCGGACGAGCCGGCCGGGTTGACGGCCGTGACGCGATAGTAGTACCGGGCGTCGTCGGCGAGGGCGGCGTCCGCGAAGCTCGTGGCCCCCGCCCCCGCCGTGCCGGCCGCGATCCATGACGTCCCGTCGAGGCTCCTCTCGACGGCGTACGACCCGGCCCCGGCGGCCGCGGCCCACGTCACGAGCGTGGAGGTCGGCGAGGTGGCGGACGCGGCGACGCCCGTCGGCGTATCGGGCGGATCGACGGCGTCGAAGAAGATACCGCTGACGACGGCGTTGATGCCGGCCAGCTTGACGACGCGGAACTGGACCTTGCCCTGCAGGTCCCAGGTCGCGTAGACGCCCCCGTTGAAGTCGGAGAGGGTGCGGCTGTCGAGCAGGGCCCCGGTCCCGGCGTCGAGCACGTCGACGCGCTGGATCCGGGCGAACGTGCTCCAGTCCAGGGCGTGGAGGCTCACGCGGTGCGTGCGGCCGTCGTTGAGGTCGACGTCGACGCCGAACTGCGGGGCGCTGTTCCACACGGAGGCGACCCGCCCGGTCGAGGCCTTCTGGAGGGCGCGGACGTCGGTGGTGTCCGTGGTCCAGACGTGCAGGTTGGCGTTAACCACGACCGAGGCGTAGGCCGGCAGGGAGGTCGCGTCTCCGGCCAGGCTGTAGCCGTCGGAGCCGTACGACCCCTTCCAGTCGCCCTTCGTCGTCGCGTCCGTCGACGCGAACGAGGCGGCGGCGTCGATCCTCGCCATCGAGACGTCGTCGATCAAGGCCGCCGCGTCGCCGCCGGCCGAGTTCAGGCCGACGAACGCCAGGACGTGGACGCCGGCCGCGACGTTGAACGTCGCCGTGGCGTAGGAGCCGTACGCCGCGCCCGACGGCGTGAACCGCCCCACCTCGACCCCGTCCAGCGTGATCTTGAAGTCCTGCGCGGCGGCGTTGGGGCTGCGCTGGGCGGCCTTGAAGGCGACCGTGTAACGCCCCGCGTGCAGCTTCGCGGTCGACTGCGAGATCGACCCGGTCCCGCGGACGAACGCGACCTGCCCCCCGCTCGGGGCGGCGGGGTCCCCTTGGGTCATGGTCGAGCCGTCGGCCGCAAGCCCCGCCCCGTTGAGGCCGGAGGCCGCGGAGAACTGCCAGGGCGAGCCGGACGGCGCGTTCGAGTAGGACCCGGCCGACAGCTGCGGCGTCGCGAAGTCCCCTCCGACCAGGGCGGGCGGGCTGACGAGCCTGGCGTCGGCCCAGTCGGCGAGGTCGGACGCGTCGCCGTCCCCGCCGTCCGTCACGACGAGCCGGAGATTGGTCCGGCCGGCCACGTCGACGTCGATCGGGATCGCGGCCGAGGCCCCGGTCACCACGCCCGAATCGTAGAGCTTCGAGCCGTCGGCCCACACCTGGAAGACGACCGAGCCCGCCGGGCCGGCGACGTCGTCGACGCCGATCACGGCCTGGAAGCGGCTGTACCGGCCCGCCAGCGCGTACTGGACGTCGCTCGCCCCGTAGACGCCGAGGCCCTGGGCGTACGTCGCGCCGTCCAGCGAGATCGCGCCGCCGTCGCCGGCCGCCGAGCCGCCGTTGTTCCGGTCGATCTCCACCGGCCCCAGGCCGTTCGTCGCCGAGGACCACGAGAGTCGGCTCAGCTGGACGTCCGCGGTCATGAGCCGCCGTCCCTCGAGGGGCTGCAGCCCCGGGACGAAGCCCCGGAAGGCGCGGGCGCGGCGGGCCATACGGTCGCGATGCCTGTCGGAGGACGAACGGCGCATGGTGTAGATCTCAGTGGAGTCGACGCCCCGGTCGGCGCGCACGCCGGCCTGGGCGGCTTTCGGAGTTTGCCGCCTGTTAAACATCGTCGGATCTGGCACGATCGCACTGAGGCGACGAAATACCGGCCGAACGCGGCCTCGCATCCGAGGTCGGCTGCCGACGCCCATCCAATCGAGGGTGGTGCCGACGTATTCAGGTAATAAACCCAAAGAATTCGTAAAACAAGCAGGCATCACGACAGTTAAAAAAAATTCACCGTTCACCTGAAACCCCGAATGTCAGCATCGAACGCATGCAATTTCAGGGAAATGTCTTATGTCGATTAATAAAGCATTAATACTGTGTTATTTAAATTCACTGATTCCTTGTCTGTACATGCCCGTGTTCGCGACGCCGCGACGACGGGGGCAGGCCAAGCCTGAAGTCGCGGCGTTGAGGGGCGATACAGATTGCTCGCCGGCGATGCGGGAGCGTAGGCGTCGCGACGGACGGAAGTCCGATTACGCACGAGTGGCGGGGGGGCG
>Ga0209958_1001735_pt1 | contig 14796 bp, 18 predicted proteins | sample ThiBio_inoc_plan_FD_183942 | JGI IMG/M metagenome (GOLD analysis project Ga0209958, IMG submission 183942) | Wastewater bioreactor microbial communities from Cape Town, South Africa - Thiocy_inoc_plan (SPAdes) | ecosystem: Engineered > Bioremediation > Thiocyanate > Unclassified | place: South... | reverse complement strand
GGTTGGATTGTTGGTAGTGCTGTGGCCAGGAATTGAACCTGGCGAGGGTAAGGGAGATGAGCCCCGCCTGGACCACCTCACAGCTTAGAATTACCATGTAACAAGTAAAAGGGGTTGGATTGTTGGTAGTGCTGTGGCCAGGAATTGAACCTGGCGAGGGTAAGGGAGATGAGCCCCGCCTGGACCACCTCACAGCTTAAAATTACCATGTAACAAGTAAAAGGGGTTGGATTGTTGGTAATTAGCCATAGAAAAAAAAAAGTAAAACACATTAATAAAAAAAAAGAACAAAAATTATTTAATAGTTATAATTAAAAAAACCTTTTAAGGACTTAAACAACCTTATAAATTACACTTAAGTTTTAGCTATTTAACTTTTTTTCTAAAAACGGTTTTGTAATTTGAGTTTAGCATTTAGTTGATTCTCAAATTTACATACTTATTTAAACTGACAAGAAATATAACTTCTTAGTAAATCTTTCAGTTGAAATTTAAAACCATTGATAAAAGCTTGAAAAATAAAGTTTATAACTTTAGATCAATTAAATTTTTACTTTAGGGTATTACTTATAGTTAACTTGTTAAGCTGTTTATTTAAAAAAAATCTTGAATATTGATAAACTTTATTGGGAACTTTTACTGATAAACTGATTAAACATGTGAGTTTTTGATATGTGGATCACCTAAAATATCTATGGTTAGTAAAATCTTCACGCGCAAAAAAACTTAATCTCTCAACTGGATCAATTAGATGATTCTTCGCCAAACTTAAATTTAGCAGCTTATCAAAAAAAAGTATTCGATAGTTATGTCTTAAGTATAGTTGTTTTTGTAAATTATATCTTTTTTTTAACACTTTAGCGGTCAACTTCACCAAATACAATGTCAATGGTACCAATAAGGGCTGCAATATCAGCTAAATAATGACCTTTAGCCAATACGGGTAAAGCTTGCAAATTATAATAACTAGGAGATTTAACTTTACACTTATGAGGTTTCGTACTATTGTTTGAAACTAACGTTACACCAAACTCTCCCTTAGGAGCTTCAATATAGGAAATTTCCACGTCTGTTTTTATAGCTATTCCTGAATGTCAATGAATAAAATGATTGATTAAATCTTCCATAGAAGTATAAGAATTTTTCATGTTTTTATTATAATATAAGTTTTGTAAAACATTAGTATTAAGTATATTGACTGTTTTTTCTGCAGTTAATAGTTTATTAGTTACAAAGTTAATAATATGCAAACTCTCACCCATCTCAAGCATTCTAATAAGATAACGATCAAAACAATCACCGTTTACACCGAAATAACTTTTAAATGAAATTAAATTATAATTAGAGTAAACATCTTTGCTTGACAAACGTAAATCTCTTTTAATACCGCAACTTCTAGACATAACTCCCGTTAAGTTATAATTTTCACAAACTTCAGAAGTTACAACACCGACGTTAACTAAACGTTGTTTCCAAATTTTATTAAAAGTTAATACGTTATGCATTTCATTGAGTGTAACGTAACAATTTTGAACAAAATATAAAATATCCTGTAAAAGGTTTTGATCGATTTCAGGAGAAAATAAATTTAATGGTTTGTGGAAAGCGGCATGCATACGTGCACCACTTACTCTTTCGTAAAATTCCATGATTTTTTCTCTCTCTTCAAAAGCTCAAAAAATAGAAGACATACTTCCTACGTCTAGTGCGTGACAAGCTATAGCTAATGTGTGATTTAGAATTCTTGTTAATTCATCGAAAAGTATTCGTACTAAATTTGTATAGTAGTTAGCTTCATAAATTTTCATTAAATTTTCTATGGCTAAAACAAAAGCGTGCTCTTGTGACATCATAGAACAGTAATCCATTCGGTCAAAGTAAGGGATAGATTTTTCATAATGTTTTGCTTCCATTAAAGATTCACTACCACGATGTAAAAGACCTATATGAATATCGCATCTCTGTATAATCTCGCCCTCTAATTGTAAAATTAGGCGAAGGACACCATGAGCTGCTGGATGTTGTGGACCAAAATTTAAAATAATATTTTTTGTATTGTGTTTTTTATATAAATTTCAATTAAAAAAAAAACTTCGATTCATTGCTACAATAATTTAACAAGAGATTTTCTAGGAATTCGTGGAAGTTTTTGATGCGTTGCTCCAATCAACGTACTAGAAGATCGTACATAATGTGTTAAAAAATAAATGGTAGGTTTTGTATGCACAAACGCAACTCGTCTTCGCAATAAAAATTGATAATTTAATGTGATATACATTTGTTGTTTGCTTTGTAACGATACATGTGTAACTTTACTAGTAAATTGGTCTTGAATTGATCGAAGGGTGGAACGCAATCACGTCGTACATCTTCTTCCAGATAAAGAAAGCCAGTCATGAAATCCCAATAAGAAATGGCATGAAAATAAAACATGTTTGGTTGAATATGGTAGTTAATTTTTGGTGTATTTTTCTTTCGCTGCAACCAAGGACAAGTTGCTCGTCTAAAGTTTAAGTAAGATCAACGTCCCATTTTTTTTCGCAAAAAAAAACTTCTTCGCTTCAAAATTTTTCACTTAAAAAAATTAGTAAAAAGCATAGGAATACGTAAAATATTTTTTGAATACTCTACTATGTAAAGTTTAAAAAAACTTTCAAGTTTGTTGATTCGAGTTCAAGAAAATTTTAACCTTGTAAATACATTAGCAAAATATGCCAAAGAATAACTCAACTTATTTGGTTTTTTTACAAATCTATTAATAAAACTTTTATACCTTTGTTTTCTAATAGTTTTGTTAAAAAATAAATTTCAATGGGTTACGCGGGCCCTTCGCAATTTGTTATACGGTTTTTGGTGGTAATTACGTAGGTAAATAAACAAGTCTGGTCTTTCTTCGTCGATTAAATCAAAATCTTCTATAACATTACGGTTTTTTTTTTTATTTAATTTATAAAAAAATTCTACGGAAGTGTTTTCAATCACTCGTTTACTAACGGGCATCCTTTTAACCAAAACATTACTACTAACCTCCTCAATGTTAAAGTAAGAATAATTAAAAAAAGCTCTAGTTCTGAACGTTTTTTTTTTAATTTTTCTAAAGACAATTGTTCGTTTCAATTTCTTCAATACATACAATTTTCTGAGTTTACGTCGTTTTAATTTAAATTTTTTAAATCTTACTTTTCGGGATTTCTCTAAAATTTTAGTCATGCTATAATTTAATCTTAACAAAAATAGAACAATAGTTGGGTCAACAAAGGGATTTACTGGTAAGTTATTAAAAAAAAATTTGATCGAACACTCCATGCGTTCTTCTTCTAATAAAACAAAATTAAGTAAAGAATCATTTTGTTTGACAAGCTCTGAAAATCCAAAAAAAGAATTTTTAAAACGCTCTTGGTCAAAATTTTTAGAATATACATTATACAAAACACTTAAACGTTCTAAAGAGAGGCCCCTCATCTCAATTTCCAACTTCTTAAATAAATCTGTTTTTAGGGTGTCAAATTTTTCTTGGTTTAGTTTAGTAAAATTTTCAATAAAAATTTCCTCGCTCACAATTGGGGTTGTTTCGGAGTTAGTGACTTCAGTTGATGTCGTCTCGTTAGTCATATCGGGGGTCTCAGCGTTTACTACTGCGAGAGCAGCATTTGCTGCGCGGAACTCCTCCAAAGCCACCCTTAATGCCTCGTCGAGTTCTGATTGATAAAGTTCTAATTGTTTTTGAATTATTTCTTCCTTGAAAATTCTTATTTCAGATAAACAAGACGCTCTCAGTAAAGTTTTTGAATATAAATAATTACTCATTGGAATATTTTTTGTTGACACTTTTTTCTTTTTTTTTTTTTTCCCATTTTTTTTCTTAAATCATCAGCAATAGTTAATTTGTACGGAAATTCGGCTGGTAACATTTCTGCGTAGATGTATCTAGTAAAAAACATAGGTACACCAATTGTACATTGCTTAGTTATTTTTTTAGCTTTACCAATTTTAGACGCGTTTCCTACCCTAAGATATCCGTTTGTTTGACCCTTAGCTAAACTTACAGGATCGAGAGGTATGCTTTGTTTTTTAGGGTTAACAAGGGAAAAAACAAATTGGGTTGCTTGAATCCACTCGTTAAATCAAATATCAAACCATAATCTATTATTATACTCGGCCTGTATAAGGGTTGGAAAAATATTACGTTTTTTCTTTCCGAAAAGAGCATAAAATTGTTCTAAACGAAAATTTAAAAGAACTTTATTTTTTTTTGCTGTATTCGCATTAGTATAAGTTGTTTGACCATTTGCGGGATATCCCTTTATATGGCGTCACATTTTCATTAACTGCAACATGTCTAAAAAAACAAGGTAAGCCACCTGTTGTTGAGAATCAACTTTATAATTTTCAACCATGGGTGATTTAATATTTGTGGGAAGTGTGTTTAACTGTAAATGATAGGTAGTTCTTTTTTGTAACATTTTTTTTTTTTTTTTTAGATCTAAAATAGAAAGGTTTACGTGTTTTAGTAAATTGGCCAAGCTTAAAACCAATATGATATCTGGTAAAATTTTTTTCCACTGATCATTTACCTGTGTACAGTAAGGCTGGTATAAAATAATTTAACTTAGTTAGGGTAGTTCGACGATTGACCATAGGGTACTCTGGTTTTACATCATCTGTTAAGTAATTCGCGTAATGCTCCATTTCGGATAATTGGAAAAAATGAAATTTTCAACTTGCTCTTGCCAATTTATTTGCCCCGCTTAGCAATCCAACCTCAAGGGCTTTTTTCAGGTTGCTTTGCTTTTGTACGACCACCATTAGGATGATCAACTGGATTCATGGCAACACCTCGGACATGAATGCTTTTTTTTTTGTGAATACTAAAACCCCATTTTCCCTCAATAAATTTATTATTAAAAAAATTATAATTTTCTCCTATTAAACATTTAGTATTTTTTAAAAAAAAATAAGTAATAGTGGATGGTAGTTTTACTAAAGTTAGTTTAACAGTCTTTTTTGCTTTTAATTTAAGAGCAGATGTTCCACTTGCTTTTGCAAAAGTTTTTTTTGAATTAGAATAATTATTAATACAACTAATAAAAAGATGATAGGGTAACAAATCTATACTAATTTGACTACCAACATAAAATACTTTTTTAAACAAATATTCTTTTGTAAAATCAAAAACTGGTTTACCAGGTAAGGTAACATCCATAGCTGGCCAAATAATTGTGTGATTGTAAATAGATTTAACCAAAACCATCAGTTTATACGGTTTTTTATTGTATACGTAGCTGGTCACTACCCCAGCATAGTTGACTTTAAAAGAATTAGTTGGTGTTATTTGAGTAGTGGTGCGAAAATTTTTACGCTTCTTATTATTATTAACCTTATGTCTATAAAATTGTTTTAATCGCAAGTTCGTATGATCAACGATTGGAATGATACTTGCAAAACGAGTTGTCGGGGTAGTATACTTTTTTTTTTGTAACACTTTTTGTAATGTAATTCTGAAGGGGTAGTTAAGTCAATACTTTCCATGTGTGTAGAATACTGTTTTGTTTGTATAGCACCGGCGTGACCTGTATAGGGTTTTTTTCCAAAAAACATCTGTAAACGGCCTAAAGTTTTACGCTTAAATCTTCTTTTTCGTGACATTTGTTCTTTAAAATGTATTGTTGAAGTTTTAAAACTCCAAAAAATAAAGCTTCCGCAGTGGGTGGGCATCCAGGCACATAGAGATCTACAGGGATAATCTTGTTACAACCGCGTACAACAGAATATGAATAATGATAATAACCACCACCGTTTGCGCAACTTCCCATAGAAATTACTCATTTTGGATTTGCTACTTGTTCGTAAATACGTCTTAATGCTGGAGACATTTTATAAGTAAGAGTACCCGCAACAATAATTAAATCGGCTTGGCGGGGTGAAGCTCGGAAGATGACCCCAAAACGATCAAAATCATAACGGCTAACGGTTGCATGCATCATTTCAACAGCACAACAAGCTAAACCAAAAGTAAGGGGATAAAAAGATCCATGTCGCGCTCAATTAATCAAAGTTTTTGTCTTACTTTTTATAAGATCTAACGATAACATTTTTTAAATTAAATTTCTAATACTTCGGCGCACGTGTGTTCTTAAATCAGACGCCAGTTTTAAACCATAGATAGATCGTCTTCTACGTTTACCACGTAACGGTTCAAAATCGTAAACACCGCGAATACACGTATAGTTGACTACAGGTAAATCTCGAGCTCCAACACCTTTAATTAAAGTTCTTGAATGCCTTTTCATAGAATGTCCAGCCCCTGGGATATGTGAAAGAGCTTTTTTTTGTGTAGAAAGCATAGCCTTAACCACAGGTCGACGTGCAGAGTTTGGTTTTCTAGGTGTACATATACGTAAGCGCAAAACTATCCCTTTGCGTTGTGGCGATTTATTTAATTTTGGTCTTTTATATACCGTAACCCTTCTATAATTAACGGACATTCTTTGATTTATTGTTGACATTTATAAAACACTCAATAGGATAAAAAAATCATTAAAAAACAAAATCGAGAAAACCAAACAAAATAATACGTTAACAATAAGCAAAACTAGGGTATAAGTTTTATACGTGGTCTTTTGAGTCGTGAAAGGCTTACCATCACTAACCTTAGCAAAGAAACTAGCATTAAAAATGTGGTAAGTTTTTTTCTTAAAATTTCTAAAATTAAACAGTTGAACGTAAAAAAGCATATTGAGGAAAAACATTAAAAAAAGCACCATTAAAATAAAAAAATGAGTTTGATATAAAACAAAAGCTAATAAATTAAACTTAACAAAAAATAACCCGAAGGGGGGTAGCCCAGTTAGCATAAAAATTAAAAAAAAAATTAGGTTTTTTAATGGAACATACCGTTGAATAAAAATCATTAAATTTGTTGTAGATAAATTAACAAATACATATGTAGGTATTTGAGAAAAAACCAAAGCCAATAAACCTAAAAAAATAAATAAATACATAAAAACATATAATAAACTAAAAGTAAACATCACCTGTTGGTACTAGTAAAATACTTCAAATTTTATAGAAAAAACACCTGTCAAAGTTCTAATAACATTAGTTTGATTAATTAGGGCAATTTTTTTAGTGGTATAAGAACATTTACCACGTCGGATATATCTTCTACTTTTTCGAACGCTCCCAGCCTTACCAAACTTACCAATTAAAGCTACACGCAATCCTTGCAAGTTTAAAAAAATATTGTAATTCCAAATAAATTTTCCAAGCAATAAATTCAAAAGTAAAAAAAGCTTTCTGTGTTTTTTTAAATTTGTTTTCTCAAAATGTTTTCGCATTCAATCCATAAACAGTTTTAAATTTTTTAACCAAAGAGATATAAACAAAATTTCAATAATTTCGTTACTGTGCATAATAAAATAACGTTTTCACTTAATATGACGAACAGAGTTAATTAGATATTTAAGGGTACTATATGGCACCACATCCAAGGCATTAATATTCTTTAAAACAACAGGAGTTTTATAAATGGTAGAAAAATAATGTTGTTGGTACAAAAAAAATAAAAAAGTATGTACACTCAGTTCAGAAATACCTGCATTTACGTTAGCCGCTTGTAATATTTTAAAAGAATTTTGTAAAGAAGAAGTTAAACTAATAATTGGAAAATTTGAACTGGGGTGTTTAGGTAAGCTACGATACATTTGAAAACGTACCCTTATAACCTTATAAAATCTTTTCTTTGCAATAGGAGTTTTTGCTAGCGGAAATTTACAATACAATTTTAAAAACATTTAATGCCAGTAAAAGGAATCGAACCTCTCACCCCCAGATTTTCAGTCTGATGCTCTACCGATGAGCTATACTAGCTTAGATTAAAAATAAATTCAAAATAAGTAAGTGAATATAAAAAATGACAAAAATAAAAATAGTATATTTTCAATTTAAACTAATGACCTGATCTACTCGATAGCGAGGTAATGTTCCTCGGACCAAAATCGCAAACGATACAAATAAAACCGTCTTTAATAATAATGCTAACATTTAGTTCCTTATAAGAAGAAAGCTACGATAGCTACTACGAAAGAAATGAAAACAAAAGTTTCAATCAAAGCAAAAGCCATCAAAGTAGTATTGAATAAGTTATCTGCTTCTTCAGGATTCTTTGCAGCACTTAAAGTGTAACCTGCAAATAATACACCTGTTCCAATAGCAGCACCCGCAAGGGTAATCATGCATGTTCCGATTACTAAGATTTTAACTGCTGTAATCACAAGCAACTTATCAAAAAAATACACTACATTTAACAAGCTAACGCCCCACCATAAATAATCTACTAACCTCGCATCATACGCATTTTATAAATTTTTAACTTTAAACTAAAAATATCATTAGTGTTTTTATTGGTATAAAGAAATTTTACCAGCGGCTTAAATAGATCAACAGAACAATTCGCGTAATCTTTTTTAGAAAGTTTAATAATGTTTTTAAGTCAAAGTAAAACAACTACTTGACGTCTCTCCTTGGGTAAATAATAAATAATTCTCTTATTAGACAGTTTTTTTAGATTGAATAAGGTATTTACCGACATAATTTTTCAAAAAAGGATTCGATTAAAATCTCTAAAAGAGTAATAACGCATATATAAATTTTTAAACTCGTTGTTATGTGGTAGGGTTGGCGCCAAATCAGTTAAGTAAGTAAAAAAGGCAGATTGCGTTTTTTTGTACATACGTAAAAAGTTTCCATCGCGGAAAAGTCTAGAGGCAATTGCAGTAGTGGGGGTGGTTTTTAAACCTAAATAAGTTAAAGAGTCGCGAAAACAAATTTTATGCCTGAAAGCAACACGTTGTTTACCTAATTGATGAACGGAAAATTTAAAATTTAACTTAAGTACGTACATTTATTAAATTACAAAAACACTTAAAACGGTAGTTAGCGTAAAAACGCTGCTAAAAGCAAAAAATTGTAAAATATTAGTTGTATTTAAATTCACAATACTTAAGAGTATAGAAAAACCAACAACCAGTAAAGTTCAATTGTGTAAGTGTAGTGTATTAAAAATAATAGGTTGTGAAATAGTAATAAATAAAATAATTACATTTAAAAGAGTTGTTAGGATGGAAAATAAAAATACATTTTCCCTTAACAAGTACTTGTAAATTTCCAACTTAAAAAAATGAAAAATTGGCAATCCTAGCTTTCAGAAAAGACCTAATAAAAAACAATAAATAGGGTACAATTCAGTGGTAACTAAACTTAACTCATAAAAGTTAGTTGTTCCTGCCATACTAAGAGTTCAAAAACAACCTAAAACAAGAAATAAACTCGTCAAAAAATTATTTCATAACAAAAATAATAAACCGTTCTTATATTTTAGTAGTGTTTGGTTTGTTAAATTGTAAGACGAAAGAAAACAAAAATAGTATAAAACACTATAAAGTTCAATAAAAAAGAAAAAAACAACTAGAGATTTAATATAAAAAATAAAAAATAGAAAAATCAAAAAAGTTGGTAAAACTAAATATAAAGCATTATTATTAAAGATACTAGCCGCACCAATTCTATTCAGAACTTTATTTAAAAAAAACATAAAAACAGTAGACATTATAAACAAACTTGCGTTGTCAAAAGTATTATTTTTAAAAAAAAAAGCTGAAAAAAAAAAAATGATAAAATAAAAAGTATTGTAAACATAATTTGAAAGGTGGGTATTAGCCTTTCGTGTAGAGGAAACTTTTAAAGCTTTTGTAAAAAAAATAAAATTATTATAACATAAATAATAAAAACTTTCCAATTGTAAATACAAAATAAATACAACTAAAATACTAGAATTAAAGGATACTTCAGCCACATTATACTTGCCAATCAAGTGCGTTAAATATATAATCTAATAATAAAGTTAAATATAACCACGCCATAAAATACAAAAGAACTAAGAAAGCCGAACAGTTAGAAACTAAAACATTTAAAGAGAATGGTATAATAATGAGAAATTCCCCATCATACAAAAGTAAAAATAAAATTAAAAGTAAAAAATTAATATTATAGTTAACTTGAAATTGTGTAAGAGATTTGAAACCACATTCATAAAAATTAAGTTTCAAATTATAATACTTGTTTGAATAATAATATTTACTAGCAAAAGTTAAAATCCAAAAGATAAAAGAAAAAATAATAGCGTTAATAATTACTATAAATACTAAATTTCCAGCCACTTTAATTTAAAATGTGTTTTTACACGCAACCTAACAGACCCAACATTAAGTGCAGGGTTGTGCTTTATACGACCAATAAGGACATTAAAGGTGGCACCTTTTTTCTGCAAAAAAGAGCCCAAGTGCATTGGTGTGATAATTGGAAGAATAAGAGTTGGAGTCTTATAATTTAAGTTTATAATTTTTTGCTTACCTATGTTAAAATGCTTAGGGGAACGTAACAAAACAGTAGATGTCAACTGCTTACGTACACTGTAAAGTTTGTTTATTTTTTTTTTTCGAAAAAGAAATTGCAAATTGTATTTGCATGTTAATAAACTAGCACTTTTTTTGATTTGTAACATTTTTTATTAAAAATTTATTGGGGATTTTGTACATTAAGTACTTACAGACCTGACGTAAAAATGTAAAATTATAGTATCAAGTTTTTATAATAGACTTACCAGGTTTTACAATACTTGTTAAACGGACAAACTTTCCCACACCAGCTCCCATACGAGCATTTTTAGATTTTTGTGTAAGTGTATAGTTCGGTAAGAATAGCACTCAATACTTAGGTTTAAAGAATCGTGTTTTAGCTTTTATGAATCGGCGACGAAATAATTTTTTGAACAAGCGTATATAAACAAAATCAACACGTAACTTTCTTAGTGTGTAGATGTATTTATACTTACCTAATTTCATTTTACATAAAGTAATGTCAGGAAGGTGACGATCTTTCATTAGATGTTTTTGTTGCATATAGTAATCTAAGTTCAACCATTTTTACAAAAAAAAAAAATAAAGCAAAGAGAGGGTTACCAGTGGTGCATTATTCAGTAATACAAAACAACTAACCTCAAAAGTAAACCTAAAACTTCGAATCGTATCGGTAAGTGTTAAAAAATCTACACCTTCCAAATTTAGAAATTTAGGTCAACAAATAATTTGCTTGCCTAAAATAGTTAACTGCTGTACGTATAAAGTTGTGTTGGTATATAAATTTTGAACTTGGCCGTACAATATAAAAAAATATGAAAAATAAATATTTCACACAGAAAAAAAAAGAATAAGTAAAAAATGTAAATAAAAATTGCGTAAAAAAGTTCGAGAAGTACTTTTAATTAAAAAAAATAAAAAATAAACTCAAGAAAAACTCTTAAACAAAGTTAAACTGCCACAACAAACCAGTATTAAAAAAAGTATGGGTAGAGAAACACCCAAGGGTAACCTAATTAAATGTGTTTGACTCAAATTAACTAAAAAAAAAAAATAAAATGCAAGTATAATTGCGTATAAACTTGAACTTTGAATAAAATTATGTCGGGTTGGGATCAAATTTAATCGCACTACTAAAATTAAGTTAAACATCAAGAAAAAAAATCACGCGTGATTTCAAAACTTATTTAAACAAAAAATTTTATGTAAATATCAAAAAGAGTAAAAAATTGCTAATAACAAAAGTCATTCCACCGCGTCATTAACTCAGAAATATCCCCAAATAGTAGACTGAAACCCCCAAAACCCCCCCAAAAATAGTGTTAAAGATAAGAACCAAATTAGCTGCGAAAAGTGTAAACTTTGTCAACCTGCTTGGTAAAAATTTTTGGGAAAAAAAACCTTTAAATACAAGATAATTAGCGAAAAGTAAAATAAAAAGGGGTGTATGGTTAAAGTACCCACATACAGCGCATCTACAAGTAGTTTTTTTGAAAAAAACACTACGGTTGTTTTAAAAATCACGCAAAATTTTAAAAAAAAAAAATAAACCCATGCACTAAAAATAGGGGTAAAAAAAAATATAAAACTTAGAATAAAAAGAGTATTAGAGCTTCAATAGTTTAGACTAAATAAATAATCTAAATAATTACTACTACCTGTATATCTAAAGGATACGGCAGTATAAGTTATTAAAAAAATAAAACAACTACCCATCCATTTCTTATAAATCTTTTTACATATTTTTTAGCAACTTAGTTACGCGCCTCTTTATACGTTTAACAGGCTTGGTCGTATACTCTCATGTTTTTTTAAAAATTATAAATTTTATTTCACTCTTTATTGAACTTAAAAATTTCTTAAAAAACATATATTGACGTTTACTATAATTTAAACACTCAATACAATACATTTTCTTGAAAAAAGTTACAAAAGAAAATCTAATAGTCATAACTAAGGGGTTAATGTTAAAAATAGATTTTTTAAAAAATTTAAAATGCTTTACTTGATTTCTTAAAATTACGCCAGTACTAAATAATTTAAAAAAGGTAGTAGGAAGATTTAATAATGAAAAAAATAACTGTTTATAGCTAGTTGAAATACGAAAAACATTCTCTAAAAAATATTCCTTCGCTTCCAAAAAATAAGTTGTAGTAAATTCTATTAGATAAGAAGAGTGTCACAAAACATTTGAGAGATTAAACTTAATAAACTTTTTTTTTTTTGACAATTTTACTACAGTAACAATAACAAAATACTTAACGCCAACTCCAAACCCCCCATAATTAAAAATAAATAAGCCAATCCAAACAAAACATTTATATTTAGGAAGACTGCTGCGTTTAAAAGTAAACAAAAAACAACTAAAATAATAAACTCACTACTAATTAAAAGGCTGATTATATTTTGAGAACTTACAATAATACTCCAAAAAGCTAACACAATAAAAGAAATAAAAACAAATTCCCAAAGTAACACCCCCTCTAAAAAATTAATAAGACAACATTATGTCGTACAAAGATTCATTAAAATTTTTATCATTGTTAATGTGAGTTTGCCAATTAGTTTTCTGTTCGAAATAGTCTAATAGAAGACGTCGCGTATCCACCAGTCCAATAAAATTAACCCCTGTAAAGTCTGACAGTTCACGTTCCAGTCATATGGAAGATTTGTACACCAATGTTGTGGTTAATAAGGAAAAATCGTCACGCTCTACGTAAGTAAAAACACTACATCTGTTGTCACTAAGAAGGTGTGTTAAGTTGTACTGGAAAATCCAGTTATTGGTACTCGAGGAATACTGAATCCCGTCGACTATAACGGGTAATTTTGATGGCGTACTCAACTTCGCCATGTAAAAGAATTTTCCTCAATAATCCTTAGTTACAAAAATTGTAGAATTAAAATATTTTTTGTCAGACGAAACCACAACTTTCAACTGCTGATTTAAAAGAAAGTATGGTAACATCTGAGAATAAAAAACACCACGGGATCGAGCCCCAGTCCCAAGAGAACTTGAAGTAATTTCAGTCATCAACTCTCATTAGGATGAGCCGCGAGTGTTTTACATGTGCTAGGTGGTAAAAAAAACGTATAATCGGGAAGAACCCGAGAACACTGCAGCCCCCCAAAAAAAACCTAAAGCCAAAGAAAAAAATAAAAAAAACATCATGTGACAAACACCTTGACACTATGACAACCCCAGAGTTCTCAATAATGCTTCCCATACAACAGTCACAGCATGTAAAAAAAAAAAGTATGTATACACCCTCATATACAATTACTATAATATACAAATACACAACCATGCGCTACGAAAGCAAACGTAAACCTTATCCATCCACATTCCTCCGCATAATAACAACTATATATTTATAATCACATGTATACACATCTTTATACTTAATTATACAAGTATATACCCCTATACTATGATAATTATATTACATAAGTACATATCCTTACTCTATAATAATTAATTTCTAATATCTCGCCCACTTATTACTATAATAATTATATTACCTTTACAGGTACATATGTATGTGTAAACCCACACATATATATCTTTGTATGTAGTAACCATAAAGTATATAAATACTTTTACTATGATAAATATAATACATACATATATACATATCTTTACACAAAAAATTATAATATATACATATATTTTTAAATATATTCATTGCAATAATTATGATACGTATATATATATATAATATTGATAATTATAATATATTTATGTGTATGTCTATATATATATATATATATTCAAATATATTCGTTGTAATAATTATAATATATATGTATATATATATTTAAATAATGTTGATAATTACATTATATTTATGTGTATGTCTATCTATATATATACATATATATATGTATCTTTACACAAAATATTGTAATATATATATATATAAATATTTAAATAGATTCATTATAATAACTACAATATGTATATATATATATATATAAATATTTAAATATATTCATTGTAATAATTATAATATGTAAATATAGACATATAATATTGATAATTATATTATATTTATGTGTATGTCTATATATATATATATATATCTTTACACAAGAAATTATAATAAATATATGAATATTTAAATATATCCATTGTAATAATTATAATATGTAAATTTATGTATATAATATTGATAATTATATTATATTTATGTGTATGTCTATATATATATATATATGCATAATGGGAACTATGATTCACATATACATATATATGTAAATATTTACTATAGTAATTATATATATAAGTATAAATATATATCTTATGCTAAAAATTTACAACATATCATTGTCATAGTACTAAGGCGAGTTAATATATATATATATAAGTAAATACATATCT
>Ga0209958_1001734_pt1 | contig 14801 bp, 9 predicted proteins | sample ThiBio_inoc_plan_FD_183942 | JGI IMG/M metagenome (GOLD analysis project Ga0209958, IMG submission 183942) | Wastewater bioreactor microbial communities from Cape Town, South Africa - Thiocy_inoc_plan (SPAdes) | ecosystem: Engineered > Bioremediation > Thiocyanate > Unclassified | place: South... | reverse complement strand
CGGTGGTTCCTCCCCGGGATATCGGTGGTTCCTCCCCGGGATATCGGTGGTTCCTCCCCGGGATATCGGTGGTTCCTCCCCGGGATATCGGTGGTTCCTCCCCGGGATATCGGTCGAATTTCGGACCTGGAAGGCGCACGCCGGCCCCGCGACGATCGACGCCGGATGGGGGCGATGGGGGGGCGGGATGGGGCGATTCGGGGCCCGGGAAATCCTCCCCCGGGCATCGGTGGGGGGCGGGCGGGCCGGGAGATCGCATAGCATGGTGGGCGAGCCGATTCGGGAGCGACTGGCACGCCATGTGTGGCTCTTCGATGACGGCCGCGTGCGTCGGCCCCACGGCATCACCGATCGAGCCCGCTTCATGGACATCGCCGCGATCGACCTGACCAACTGCGAGGACGAGCCGATCCGCATCCCCGGCGTGATCCAGCCCCATGGGGCGTTGATCGCCGCCGGGGCGGACGACGGCGTGGTGTCTCACGCCAGCGAGAACCTGGCCGATTTCCTCGGGATCGGACCGATGGAGGCGATCGGCCGTCGCCTCTCGGACCTCGTCGGCGAGGCCGCGTTGGGGCCGGGCGCGAGGGACGTGGGGGGCCTGGAGGACGGTCCGCCCCCGGCCTATCTCTTCACGGCGCTCCCCGGACCCGAGGGCGCGGGCTGCGACGCGATCGTCCACAGGGCGGGGGGGAGGATCATCCTGGAGTTCGAGCCCGGCCGCGGGCGGTCGGACGGCTCGGCCGCCGACCTGCACCACGGGACGCGGGCGGCCGTCGCCGCGCTCCGCCGCGCGCCGTCGCTGGCCGGGATGTACGAGGAGTGCGCCCGGCGGGTGCGGGAGATCTCCGGCTTCGATCGGGTGATGGTCTATCGGTTCGACGACGACTGGAACGGCGTGGTGGCCGCGGAAGCGAGGCGCGACGACATGGAGCCGTTCCTCGGCCTCCACTATCCGGCCTCCGACATCCCCCGCCAGGCCCGCGAGCTGTACGCCCGCAACTGGCTGCGGTTCATCGCCGATCGCGACTACACGCCTCGCGAGATCCTGCCGCCCTGCGGCCCGGGCTCGCCCGATCCGCTGGACCTGGGCCGGTCGGTCCTGCGGAGCGTCTCGCCGGTCCATCTCCAGTACCTGCGGAACATGGGCGTCGGCGCGTCGATGTCGATCTCGCTGCTGAAGGGGGATCGGCTCTGGGGGCTGATCGCCTGCCATCACGAGTCGCCCCGCTACGTCCCGTACGACGTCCGGACGACGTGCGAGCTGCTCGCCCAGGTGATGTCGATGCAGCTCGTGGCGCGGGAGGAGGAGGAGCGGTCGCGCTACGGGGCCCGGATGCAGTCGATCCGGGCGGGCCTGGCGGCGCGGATCGGCCGGATGGACGACGTGGCCCTCGCCCTCACCGAACCCGACGCCGCGCTGATCGAGTTCCTGGACGCGACGGGGGCGGCCGTCGTGGCCGGCGGCGAGGTCCATCGCGTCGGGGCGACGCCCGGCGAGGATGAGATCCTGGAGATCTCCGACCGGCTGGCGGGCCGGGAGGTCGGCGAGGTCTTCGCGACCGACCGCCTGGGGCCCGAACTGGGGTTGGAGGCCGTCGGCGCGGTGGCCGCCGGGCTCCTGACGGTGCCGATCGCGGTCGACGGCCGGGACCGCGTCATGTGGTTCCGCCCCGAGCAGGTGCGCGAGGTGAACTGGGCGGGGGATCCGGCCAAGTCCGTGACGAAGGGCGAGGGGGCGGCGCGGCTCAGCCCGCGCGGCTCCTTCGCCCTGTGGAAAGAGGTCGTCCGGGGACGCTGCCGGCCCTGGAGCCCCGGCGAGGTCGCCGCGGCCCTGGACTTCCGCCGCGACCTGGCCGAGATCCTCGCCGCTCGCGCCGGCGAGCTGGCCAGCCGCAATCGAGTGCTGCAGCGCCGGGGCGACGAGAAGGAGGAGATGCTGGCCGGCGAGCGCGCCGCGCGGGGCGAGGCCGAGCGGCTCAACCGCCTGAAGGACGAGTTCGTGGCGACCCTCTCGCACGAGCTGCGCACGCCGCTGGCGGCCATCCTCGGCTGGGTCCACCTCCTCCGCCGCGGCGGCGACGGCCCGAGCGTCGAGTCGGCCTGCGAGGTCATCGAGCGCAACGCCCGCGCCCAGGTGGCGATGATCGAGGACCTGCTCGACGTCAGCCGGATCGCCTCGGGCAAGCTTCGGATCGACGTCCAGCCCACCGCGCTGGCCGGGGCCGTCGCCGCGGCCGTCGAGACCGTCTCCCCCGCGGCCGCGGCCAAGGGGGTGCGGATCGAGCGCATCTTCAACCCGGGGGACGACCTCCAGATCACCGGCGACCCCACGCGGCTCCAGCAGATCTTCTGGAACCTCCTCTCCAACGCGGTGAAGTTCACGCCGAAGGGGGGCCGGGTGCAGGTCGTCATCGAGCGCGTGGACTCGCACGTCGAGGTCATCGTCGCCGACTCGGGGCGGGGGATCGCGCCCGAGTTCCTCCCCCACGTCTTCGACCGCTTCCGCCAGCAGGACGCGGCCAGCAATCGCACCCACGGCGGCCTGGGCCTGGGCCTCTCCATCGTCCGCAACCTGGTGGAGCTGCACGGCGGGACGATCTACGCCCGCAGCGACGGCGAGGGGAAGGGGGCGGAATTCGTCGTCTCCCTGCCGCTCCGCGCCGTGTCGCGGGCCGGTCGCGACCGTCGGGCACCGGCCGGCGCGATGGAGGAGGACGCCTTCGACCTGCGGGACGTCCGCCTCCTCGTCCTGGACGACGAGTCGGACGCGCGGGAGATGCTGCGCAGGGTCTTCGAGGAGCGGGGCGCCACGGTCGTCGCGGCGGCGACCGCCGACGAGGCCCTCACCGCCTATCGCGACGGCGCGTTCGACGCCGTCGTCAGCGACGTGGGCATGCCGACGGTCGACGGCTACGAGTTCATCCGCCGGCTCAGGGCCATCGAAGCCGCGTCGGGCCGCCCGCGACGCCCGGCGGTCGCCCTCACGGCCTACGCCCGCGCGGAGGACCGTCGTCGGGCCCTGGTCGCGGGGTTCCAGTCTCATGTAGCGAAGCCGGTGGAGCCGGCGGAGATCACGGCCGTCGTCGCCAGCCTCGTCGACAGGATCTAACCCGCCCCGCACGCCCCGGGGCGATCACCGCAGGGAGACGTCTCCGGCCCTGACGCGCGCCGCGACGTCCGCATGGATCGTCGCGATCACTTCGCGCTGGGCCGAGAGAATGGCCCCTCGCGCCCCGGAGGCGAGACCTTGCTCCATCCGGTCCACGATGCGCTCGATCGACTCGCCGAGGCCGTCCTCCCGCCGGAAGGGGACGAGGACGACGACGTCCGCCAGGCCGTCTCGAAGCAGCGAGACCTGCCGGAGCCGGGCGAAGGTCGAGAAACGGAGCTGCACCCCCAGCGTGACCTGCTCGAACCGCTCGCGTGAGAACTCCACGGAATGCATGGACGGTCGAGCGAAGCCCGACGCCAACGCCCGGCCCTCCAGACAGCCGGAGAACTCCGGTCGGAAAGCTCTCCTGTGCATCGCAGCCGTCCTATCTCGCGAGGATGGAAGTCGTCGCATGGATCCCGAGTCCGCATGGCCGGGCCCCGCCGCACGCGTTCGACCGTCGGCGAGAGCCCGTCTCTTCATGATCGGCATGCGCGCCGGAGGTCGTCCACGTTTAATCGCCCTTCGATGGTTCGACGCTCGCCGACCGGGCCCCGGGCCTGACGACCCGGATCAGGACGGGACGGCTCGATGCGCCGCCGGCCGCGGCGGTGGTCAGGTGGAACGGCCGGGCCTGCTCCGGGACGATCGGGTCGGCGGTCACGAAGAACGTCCGCTCGTCCTTCCCCTCCACGACGAGGAGCCCGTTCAGGCCGAGGTCGTCCACGATCGTCCCGAACGGCAGGTTCCGGCCCGCCCCCTCGTTCCCGAACGGGATCGGGCCGGCGAGGTCGACCCGCTCGACCTTGAGCTTGAGCGTGATCCGCCCGCCGGCCTCGACGACGTATTCGGGTAGCCCGCCCTCCGACGTCGACGGCTTCGGCCCGTCGTCGGCCGGCTCGATCGCGACGCGAAGTTTCGGGGCCGGGTCGAGCTTGATCGCGCCGAGCGGGTCGACGTCGTGCGCGACCTCGCGGCCGTCGATCTCGGCCGTCGCGACGACCCGGACGGGCGGGGCGTCGGCGGCCGGGGCGGCCGCGACCGCGTCGGCGTAGACCACGCCGAAGGCGTCGAGCTGTTCCGCCTCGATGACCAGCGGCGACGTGACGTGGAATCCGGCGGGGACGTCGCGGAACTCCAGCCGGATCGGCCCGTCGAAGCCGTCGGTCCTTTTGGCCGAGACCTTGAATTCCCGGGCGGACCCCGCGCCGACCGTCGGGTTCGCCCCCGCCAGCGCGACGTGGAAGTCGGGGCGGGGCGCGCGGGCGACGAGCGTGTAGCCGAAGTCCGGCCCTTGCAGCCCGCGCACGTCGCGGAGCTTGACCAGGTATTCGCCATCGGCCGGGGCGGTGAAGTGCAGCCGCGAGTCCTTGCCCAGCTCGCGCCGGGCGTCGTCGTCGTTCTCGTAGTTCAGCGTGAAGACCGGCAGCCCGTTCGGCACGAGCTTCGCGCCCGGCGGGTGGGGGCGGACGATGTAGCAGGGATCGTTCAGCGCGTGGGCGAGGGGCGTCGTGTCGAAATAGCCCCAGCGATCCCCCTGGCCCGGATAGACGAAGAACCCCGAGTCGGGCCCCCGCGGGAACAGCCAGAGCTTGACCACCTCGCCGTTCGCATAGAGACAGTCGTTGATCGACATCTCTTCCCAGTTGAAGACCCGGAAGTCGCCCGTCTCCGTGCCGTTCTTCCCCCGGAACGTGAAGTAGGAATCGCGGACCGCCTGCAACGCGACCCGAGGGATGCGCCCGCCCCGCGCATCCAGGACCTCGATGAACGAGTCGAGCTTCGACCTGGACCGGGCCGCGTCGACCTCGAAGATCCAGGGCTCTCCGGCGCGGGCCGAGAACCGGAAGAAATCGACGTCGACGGCCCCGTCCTTCCCCTCGGCGATCGTCCCGGCCACGCGGGCGGGGAGCGTGATCGGCGTGGCGCGGTCGGGGGCGTCGTTGGGCTCGACCTCGCGGCTTTCCTGCACGGTCTCGGCGACCTGCCCGGCGAGCTTCGCCGGCGGGGGATCCGCGGCGGGCGCGGAGATCGACCCCGGCCTCGGGACCGCGTACGTCGCCAGCGAGCCGTCCATCCGGCCGACGTCGATCCGCGAGCCGTCGGGGGCGAAGGCGACGGCCGAGGCCACGTCGGGCTGGTCGTCCCAGGCGTGGATCTCGGTGTAGTCGTCGGCCCGCCACGCCTTGATCGTGCGGTCCTCCGCCAGCGTGACCAGCGTGGAGCCGTCGGGCGAGAAGGCCATGCGGACGATGGCACCCTCGTGGGCGAACCGCGCGGTCGTCATGGGGTTGATCTCGGGCTTCTCCCGCGAGACGAACCGCCAGACGCGGATGTTGGCGTCGGCCCCGCCGGCGACGATCGACAGGCCGTCCGGGCTGAAGAGGCAGCACGATTCGGCCTTGAGCGGCTGGGGCAGCGTGTCCATCCTCAAGCCGTCCTCGACCCGCCACACCTTGCAGGTGCCGTCGGCGCTGGCGCTCGCGAGGAATCGGCCGTCGGGGCTGAAGGCCACGTCGTAGACGGCCCCCGTGTGGCCGTCGAGCGTATGCCGGAGCGAGCCGGACTCGGCGTCGCGGATCTCGATCGTCTTGTCGTAGCTGCACGTCGCCAGGAGGCGGCCGTCGGGCGAAAGCTCGGCGTCGTACAGCAGGTCGCGATGGCCTTCGAACGAGCGGACCAGCGAGCCCGACGCGACGTCCCAGACCGCCGCCGCGCCCCCCAGGCCGGCGACGCCCGACGCCGTGACCAGCCGCGAGCCGTCGGCCGAGAAATGCACGGCCGTCACCTTGCCCGGGTAGGTCCCGATCGGCCGGCCGGGACGCTCGCCGCGCGTGACGGGATCGCCGTTCCCCTCGTAGAGCGTCACGCCGTCGTCGCGGGCCACGGCCGTCCAGCGGCCGTCGCGCGAGGCGTCCATCGCGACGACCGGGCGGATCGTCGCGCGCGAGGCGACCTTCGGGACCATCAGCGTCAGCCGCGAGGGCTCCGCGCCGTCCGGCCCGCGCGCCCCGGCGGCGATCCAGGCTTCCAGGATCGCGACCTCCTCGGGCGAGGGCTTCGGCTCGTCCTTCGGGGGCATGACGGGCTTCGCCGCGCCGGTCAGGACGCGGACCATCAGGCTCCCCTTCGGGTCGCCTGGCAGCAGCGCCGGGCCGTGCTCGGCCCCGCGCTGGAGGGAGGCGTAGGTCTCGACCGAGAACGAGCCTTCGCGGTCCTCGTCGTTGTGGCAGCCCGCGCAGTATTTCTTGAGGACTGGCGCGACCTGGGCCTGATAGTCGGGCGCCTTCGCGTCGTCGGCGAGGGCCACGGTGGCGGAGGCGATCAGCGTCGCCACGAGGGGGATCGGCACGGCGACGGCTCCGTCAGTGGTTGAACAGGAATTCCCGGCTGCTCATCACGCCCCAGAACAGGTCTTCCAGGACTTCCGCCTCGGCGGGATCGCCCGACGGCGGCAGGAGGTCGAGCAGCCGGCCGCGCTCGGGGTCGGTCGGGTAGCGCGAGAGGCAGGCGAGGTACAGGTCGTCCACCATCGCCGCGGGGGACATGCCGGCGCGGCGGAGCTTCATCAGCTTCGCCAGCCGATTCCCCGGCGCGTGCAGCTTCTCGTTGAGCGTCGACCCGTTGGAGAGGTGCAGCACCTGGATCATCGTCGGCTCGTCCGACCGCTCGCACTCGCAGACGATCCGCCGCGCGTTGCGGCCGAACGACTGGAGGAAGTAGTTGTCCACGGCGGCGTCGTAGAGCTGGATCGCCCGCGTCCCCAGCGGGTAGAAGTCGGTCTTCTCGCGGTCGTTGCCCGGGAAGCCGATGAACTCGAACTTCGTCGGCGCCTCGGTGACCTGGACGATCGCGTCGTGCAGGACCTCGGCCATCATCCGGCGCGGGTAGTATCGCGAGTAGAACCGCCGGTCCGCCTCGTTGCCGGGGAGCGGCTTGCTGGTGCGCTGGTAGGCGTTCGACCGGAGGATCGCCTTCATCAGCGCCTTCAGGTCGAACTTGTTCTCGACCACGAACGCCGCCGCGGCCGAGAGGAGGGTCTCGTTGCTGGCGGGGTTCGAGGCCCGCATGTCGTCGACCTTCTCGACCAGGCCCACGCCGAAGAAGTTGGCCCAGACGCGGTTCGCGATCGACCGGGCGAAGTACGGGTTCTCCGGCGCGGTGAGCCATCTCGCCAGGGCCTCGCGACGGTCGGCCGGGTCGTCGAAGCTCAACGTCTCTCCGTCGAGCGGGGCGGGGGGCCGGGGCTTGCCGGTCCTCGGCTGGACCAGCTCGCCGGACTCGGCGACGTACACGGTGCGGAGCCCGTCGCCGACGCGGCCCTCGCCCCCCCAGCCCTTGGCGCGGACCCGGGCGAACAGGCTGGCCATGCCGTAATATTGATCGTTGGTCCACTTCTCCAGCGGGTGATCGTGGCACTTGGCGCAGGCGATGGAGAGCCCCAGGAACGCCTGGCTCACGTTCTCGGTCATCTCCTCGGGCGACTGGCTCAGTGCGTAGAAGTTGGTCGCCCCGTTCTCCACGCTCTCGCCCGTCGCCGTGACGACCTGGCGGACGAAGCGGTCCCAGGGGACGCCTTCGGCCACCTGCCGGCGGATCCACTCGTAATACGCCTTGAGCGCCTGGGGCCGCAGCCGCGTGCCGTTGAGCGTGAGGAGGTCGGACCACTTGTAGGTCCAGTAGTCGACGAACTCCGGCATGGACAGCAATCGGTCGATCAGGGCGTCGCGGCGGCCCTCCGAGGGGTCGGCGAGGAACGCCCGCGACTCGTCGACGGTCGGGATCCGGCCGACGGCGTCGACGTACGCGCGGCGGACGAATTCGGCGTCGCTGCACGCGGGGGAGGCCGGCAGGTTCAGCCGCGCGAGCTGCTCGTCGATCCGCTCGTCGATGAAGTTGCGCGGCTTGCGGTCGTCGGCGACGCCCGCGGGGGGCGGCTCGTTCTTGTACGGGACCGTGACGCGCGCGATCGCCAGCCGGCTGCCGAACCGGGCCGAGACGGCGCCCTCGCCGGGCCCGATCACCTGGGCCTCGCCCCGGTCGTCGACCCGGCAGACCGACTCGTCGGCCGACGACCACTTGACCCACCGCGTCACGTCCTCGGCCCGGCCGTCCGAGTAATAGGCCCGGACGAGCACCTGCTGCGCCGCGCCGACCTCCTGGATCGACCGCTCCGGCGCGACCTCCAGGCGCTCGACGCGCGGGTCGTCGGCCGTCGGTCGAGGCGCCCCGGCGGCGATCCACCGCGAGAGGATGCGGTATTCCAGCGAGTCGGTCGAGAACCGGACGCCCCCCTTGTGGGCGATCGCGCCCGAGGGCTTCGCCAGCACCAGGCTGCGGCCGGGGTCGGCGAACTCGACGCGACGGCCGCGGTCCTGCTTCACGATGTTGAAGAAGTCCGCGTCCGGGTCGTAGCCCAGCAGCGAGAGCCGGAATCCGCCCTTGCCCGCCAGCGCGCCGTGACAGGCCCCCGAGTTGCATCCCTGCTTCGTCAACACGGGCTCGACGTGCCCGCGGAAGCTCCATTCGAAGGGGCCGCCCATGCCGGCGACCTCGACCTTGACGTCGGCCGTCCGGTCGCCCACCTTCGCCGTGATGGTCGCGCGGCCGTCGGCGACGGGGGTCACCAGGCCGTCGTCGACCCGGGCGATCGCCGGATCGCTGGAGGACCACGCGATCCCTTCGCGGACCTGGCGGCCCGCCTCGCCGCCCGCGGATTCCTGGACGATGAGCCGCTGTCGGCTCTCGGGCGTCCTCAGGGAGACCTCGGCGGGCAGCGCCGCGATGGGCCCTTCGGCGCGGGCGGCGGCGTTCGCGACGAGGAGCCCGGCGAGGACGAGCGGGGTTCGGATCATGGTCCGGATCACCTGGGGAGGGGAGGGGCGGCGGATCAGAACAGCTCGCGGATCTCGCGGCAGCCGAAGTCGACCAGCGGGAACGGGCGGCCGGCGGGGCCGGGGAGGGTGGCCTCCAGGTCGAGGCCCAGGCTGTGGAAGATCGTCGCGGCGACGTCCCCCGGGCCGACGGGCCGGTCGGCCGGCACGGCCCCGATGGGGTCGCTGGCCCCCACCACACGCCCGCCCTGCACGCCGCCCCCCGCGAATCCCACCGTGTAGCAGAGCGGCCAGTGGTCGCGACCCCCCGCCGGGTTCACGCGCGGGGTCCGGCCGAATTCGGCCAGGTTGCAGACGAGGGTCGCGTCGAGCATCCCGCGACGGTCCAGGTCCTCGATCAGGGCCGAATACGCCTGGTCGTACATCGGGCAGACGATGTCGCGCATCCCCTCGACCGACGTGAACGGCTTCGAGCCGTGGATGTCCCAGGTGATCTCGTCGAACACGGTCAGGAAGGCGTTGACGGTCACGAACCGGACGCCCCCCTCGATCAGCCGCCGGGCCAGCAGGCACGACTGGCCGAACCGCGTCATGCCGTAGCGCTCGCGGACCTCGGACGGCTCGCGCGAGAGGTCGAACGCCTCGCGGGCCGCCGGGCTCGTCATCAGCCGGAACGCCGACTGGAAGTTGTCGTCCAGGAGCGCGGCGTTCTCGGACGCCTCGAACGTGGCCACGGCGTCGTCGACGAGGCTGCGGATCTTGCGGCGGCGGTCGAGGCGGATCTCGCCGATCTCCTTCGGCGGCAGCAGGTCGGGGACGCGGAAATCGGGCTTGGAAGGGTCGGCGTTGAGGACGAACGGGTCGTGCGCCTTGCCCAGGAAGCCCCCCGCCTGGCCGTTGGGGAGGTTGCCGCCGCCCCGGCCCATCAGCTCGGGGAGGACGACGAACGGCGGCAGGTCGGTCCGGCGGCCTTCGAGGTAGCCGACGACCGAACCGATGTGCGGCGTGTTGACGCCGCCGGTGAACAGCCGGCCGGTCTGCATCATCTGCCAGCCGGCGTCGTGGACGGCCGCGCCGCCGTGGTGGACCGAGCGGACCAGCGAGACCTTGTCGGCGATCTCGGCGTGGCGGGGGAGGATCTCGGAGAACTGGATCGCGGTCGACTTGGTGGCGATGGGCTTGAACGGGCCGCGGACCTCCGTGGGGGCGTCCGGCTTCATGTCCCAGAGGTCCATGTTGCTGGGCGCGCCCAGGTTGAAGATCATGATGCACGAGCGGTCCTTGGCCTCGGGCCGGACCGCCCCGGCCGCCCGCGCCGCGAACCACTGGGGGAGCCCGAAGCCGAGCGCGCCCAGGGCCCCGACGTTCAGGAAGTCGCGACGGGTGACGCCGTCGCAGGTCGTCGTCCGTCCGTCGCTGGAGAGCTTCAGCATGCGCGGCCTCCCGGGCCCTCCGGGGGGTGGCGACGATCAAGGGCCACGCCGCGGCGGAGGGATTCCCATATGTCATCAGGATATCGCCGACGGGGCCGCGAATCCTAGTAGGCGGCCCTCAGCCCTTGCGCGCCGTCGACAGGCTGCGGATCAGGTCCGGCAGGTCGTCGAGCGGGAACTGGAGCCTCACGGCGCCTTCCAGGAACGCGGCCTTGTTCATGCCGTAGACGACCGACGTGGCCTCGTCCTGGCCGATGGTCGTGCCGCCGGCGTCCAGGATCGCGCGGCAGCCGTCGGCGCCGTCGCGGCCCATGCCGGTCATGATGACGCCGACGGCCTCCGCGCCGAAGACCCGGGCGACCGACCGGAACAGAGCGTCGGCCGACGGCTTGTGGCCGCTGACGGCCGGGTCGTCGGGAGCGGAGAGCGACGCGCGGGCGCGAGCCGCGCGGCCGACGATCGTCAGGTGCCGGCCCCCGGGCGCGACCAGCACCCGGTTCGGCTCGACGAGGTCGCCATCGGCCGCCTCCTTCACTTCCAGGTCCGAGGATCGGTCGAGCCGCGCGGCGAAGACGCCGGTGAACTGCGCCGGCATGTGCTGCACGATGAGGATCGGCGGCGTCGGGGGGCGGAGCAGGGGGATCACCCGCGCCAGCGCCTGCGGGCCCCCGGTGGAGATCCCGATCGCGATGCAACCGGCCGCCGGCCCCGGCGGCGGGGCGGGAGAGATGCGCGACGGCGGCGCAGCGGCCGTCGCGCGACGCGGGCGGAAGACGCGGCCCTGGGCGGCGCCGAGGACCTTGGCGACGAGGAGGTCACCCTCGGCCCGCATCTCGGCGAGCTGGTTCTTCGCCGGCTTGGGGTGGTAGTCGACCGCGCCGAACTCCAGGGCCTTCAGCGTCACGTCGGCCCCCTCCTGCGTCAGGGCGCTGACCATGACGACGGGGACCTCGTGGACGGCCAGGATGGTCGGGAGGGCGTCGAGGCCCGAGACCTCGGGCATCTCGACGTCGAGCGTGACGACGTCGGGCCTGAGCTTCGCCGTCTGGGCCACCGCCTCGCGGCCGTCGCGAGCCACGCCGACGACCTCGATCCGCCCGGAGGCGTTCAGGACGTCGGAGATCAGCCGCCGCATCAGGGCCGAGTCGTCGACCACCAGGGCGCGGACCGGGCGCGGGTCGGGATCACGCATCGGGGGGCCGCTCCTCTCGCCCGGCGACCTTGCGGAGCAGCGACGCGACCCGGTCGCGGTCGAACGGCTTGACGACGAAGTCGAGCGCGCCGAGGCGGATCGCATCCATTACGGATTGCTTCTGGTCGACGGCCGTGATGACGACGACCCGGGCGTCGGGGTCCAGCTCGCGGATCCGCGCCAGGGCCTCCAGGCCGCCCATCACGGGCATGACCAGGTCCATCGTCGTCAGGTCGGGCTTCAGCTCGGAATACATGGCGACGGCCTGCGCGCCGTCGCCCGCCTCGCCGGCCACGTCCCAGCCGGCCTCGCGCGCGACGCCGGCGATGAGCCGCCGCATGAACAGCGCGTCGTCGACGATCAGGAGCCGTTTCATCCCGCCCTCCAGCGCCCCGACCGGGGCCGAACGAGTCTACCATCCTCGCGCTAGATCTCGCGCCCGTCGCCCCCCGGGGACCGGATCCAGACGCGGCCGGTCGCCGGGTCGAGGATCATGTTCCGGCCCCCCTCGCCGCCGAGGTCCCGCCCCAGGATCGGGATCCGCAAGGCCGCGAGGATCGCCTCGACCGCCTCCTGGTTCATCCGGCCGATGTTGCGGGACGGCGGGTCGGGGCCCGTCTGGAACATGCTGGCCCCCCCCGCCAGCTTGGCGACGAGCCGCCCGGCGGCCTTGCCGCGGATCGCCCGCTCGATGTCGGCGATCAGGGCGGGGATCGCGGTGTCGGCGTACTTCCCCGGATGCGCGACGTCCCCGCGGGAGTCGGGCAGGACGACGTGGGCCAGGCCGCCGACCTTCGCCGCCCGGTCGTGGAGCGCCACCCCGACGCACGAGCCGAGCAGCGTCCGGAGCTGCGCCGGCGCGGCGGCCACGGCCCATCGGCCGATCGCCACGGGGACCACGGGGGCGGCGGGGTCGTTCGGCATGCCGGTCGTCCTCCCGATCAGGCGGATCCGTCGAGCGCCGCCGCCAGCGCCGCGAGCGAGGGGGCGTCGGGCACGAACAGGAGCGTCCAGCCCAGGTCGCCTGCGCCGGCCGCCTCGAACGTCGTCCCGGCCAGGAGCACGCGGTCCAGCTCGGCCGCCTGGCCCATCACGGCGAACTCGATCAGGCTGCCGGCGAACTCGTGCAGGAACGTCGGCGGCGTCGGGGCCAGGCCCGAATCCGCCCCGGCCGGCAGGTGGGCGGCCAGGGCGTTGAGGTACGCGCAGCCGACGATGTTCGCCGTCTCCATCGCGGCCGACCGCTCGACCTCGCCCCACTCCGCCGAGGTCCCGACGGGCTGGCGGAGGAGCAGGTCCGCGAGCGCCAGCCCGGCGCGGTCCTCGAAGCAGAGGAGCATCGACCCGCCGAGCCCCCCCGTCAGGCCCATCGCGCAGGCCGCGACCAGCGACTCGGGCGGGCCGAGCGCCCCGGCCGCCGCCTCCAGGTCGACCTGTTCGACCTCGCCGAGCGTCAGGCGGACGTCCATCCCCAGCCAGCGCGAGAGCGCCCGCGACGCCCCCTCGGCCCCCAGGCCCAGCACGGTCCGCAGCATGCGCCTCTGGACGTCGGTCAGCTCGATCATGCCAGGGCCCCCCGACGGTGCGACGCCGCGCCGATGACGGCGTCGACGTCGAGGATCAGCGAGACGCGGCCGTCGCCCAGGATGCTCGCCCCCGAGAGGCCGGCGACGGGCCGATAGTTCCGCTCCAGCGACTTCAACACCACCTCCTGCATCCCGATCAGCTCGTCGACGACCAGGCCGACCGACGTGTCGCCGTCGCGGACGATCACGATCCGGAACGACTCCGAGGCGTCGCCGAAGCGGGGCGGTTCGAGGGCCGACGGGTGCGCGCCGCCCCCCCAGCGGAAGATGTCGCCGAGCGTCGCCAGGGCCAGGAACCGGCCGCGGATCTCGATCGTCGGCCGTCCTTGTACGCGGGCGATCCGGTCGCCGCGGACCTCGACGATCTCGTCGATGTGGTCGAGCGGCAGGGCGTACGCCTCGTCGTAGATGCGCACGAGCAGGCTGGACATGATCGCCAGCGTCAGCGGCAGCCGGATCGTGAAGACGGTCCCGACGCCGGGCGTCGAGCGGACGTCGACGCCGCCGCTGAGGTTGTCGATGCGCTCCTTGACGATGTCCATCCCCACGCCGCGGCCGGAGATCTCCGTCACGGCCTCGGCCGTGCTGAGGCCGGGGTGCCAGATGAAGGGGATCAGCTCGCGGTCGGTCATCGCGGCGGCCTCGTCCCGGCCGACGAGGCCCTTGGAGACGACCTTCTTCCGCAGCCGTTCGCAGTCGATCCCGCGGCCGTCGTCGGCCACGGTGACGACCACGCGGTTCCCCCGGTGCGACGCCTGGAGCGACACCGTCCCCGCCCGAGGCTTGCCGGCGGCCTCGCGGGCCTCGGGCGGCTCCAGGCCGTGGTCGACCGAGTTGCGGACCATGTGGATCAGCGGGTCGGACAGCTCGTCGATCATCCGCTTGTCCAGCTCGGTCTTCTCGCCGTCGATCTTGAGGACGACCTCCTTGCCCGAGGCCACCGTCAGGTCGCGGATCACGCGGCGGAAGCGCTCGAAGAGGGGGCCGATGGGGACCATGCGGGTTTCGAGGACGCCCTTCTGGAGCCCGTCGGCGACGCGCCCGAGGCTGTGGATGGCGTCGCCCAGCGACTTCAGCCGCTCGCGGCCCTGGCGCAGGCGGTCCAGCTCGCCTCGGATCGCGCGGAAGTCCTCGCGGAGCCGTCGGACGTGCCCCGCCCAGCGGTCGACCGTCGCGTCGCCCTTGCCCCCCGCCGCGGCGGTGAACTGGTCGAGGCCGCGGAGGATGACCTCCAGCCGCTCCTCCGTCTCGGCGGCCAGGCCGCGGGCGTCGGACCCGCGCAGGGCGTCGTCGAGCCCCCTCGCCACGTCGACGAACCGCGCCTTGTTGATGACCAGCTCGCCGGCCAGGTTCATCAGGTCGTCGAGGCGGTCGCTGTCCACGCGGACCGTCTCCACCACCTTCGCCCGCTTCCCGGGGCCGGCCTTCGCCGGGGCGGGGGAGGGGGGCGGGGCCGGCTCGGGATCGGCCGGGGTCGGCTCGACGGGGGCCGGCTCCGCGACCGCCGGCTCCGCGACGGCCGGCAGGGGCTCCTCGGAGCCGGCCGGGGGCTCGACGACGACGCTCGCCGCGCCGTCGACGTCGGCCAGGGCGCGCAGCTCG
>Ga0209958_1001731_pt1 | contig 14835 bp, 12 predicted proteins | sample ThiBio_inoc_plan_FD_183942 | JGI IMG/M metagenome (GOLD analysis project Ga0209958, IMG submission 183942) | Wastewater bioreactor microbial communities from Cape Town, South Africa - Thiocy_inoc_plan (SPAdes) | ecosystem: Engineered > Bioremediation > Thiocyanate > Unclassified | place: South... | reverse complement strand
TATAATTTTTTTACACATATCTATTAGTAAAATTTCATTTTAATTATTTTTCTCAATACTGTAGAGTTACGTAAAAAATAAATTAATAAAATCTATTTATCGAAGGACTATTGAATAATCATTCTGTTCTTCTTAGTTTATTTATTTAAGAACTCGATAGTATCAGTGGTGGTGAGCGTGAGCATGGGCTTCAATTTAAACTGGCTTTTACTCAGTTTTCTTTATTTTAAGATCCAAAATTCCCTTCCCAAGTCTTTCGATTCTTCTTAATTCGTTAATTGACTCAGCAGTCACTTCTCCGAAAATTGTATTCTTATAATCCATGAAAGGACAAGGAGCTAAAGTGATAGCAAATCTGCTATTGTTGGTATTTTCTTCGCTAATACTGGTCAAAAGTCCTGGCCTGTCGTGAAGAAGTTGGAATGACTCGTCTCTGAAAGTGGGACCAAAGATTGAACAGTTACCTTCAGCCAAATGACCAAATTCAATGTAGCCTCTTGGAAGGTACTCATGTACTTGGTTGTTTAAAAGACTCAAAACTCTTGATTGATAGCTGCCCTTTCCAAGTAATAATCTTTTGAAGTTCTCAGCTGTTCTTGGAACGACGTTTTAGAATAACTGTCATTATACGGAAAAATACTCTGAATTGAATTGTGCAAAAATCTGCTTGATCTGTTCCTAAAACTACATTAATGACTGGATTTGGTTTCGATTCGATATTGTAACATGATGGAGGAACGAATGTGAATTTATTCTTTTGCGTAAGACGCATACATTGGGTTGCGATTTTCAGCATTTTATTCAATTCAATATTAATTTTTTGTAATGATTAAAACAAATCAATCATTCATTTCTTATTTTTTTACTTAACATAATATTTCTAAGTTATTAAAATTCTTTTAGTTTTTGATATGACTAAATTGTATTGAAGATTTTTATATGAAGAATTACACTCAATAATTAGAGTTTTAGAGTATTAATTTGCATCATCCCACCAATTTAAATATTTTTGTATATCTTTTGAAACAACATGGATAACGTGCTCCCTGATTATGAAAGCTCTGACTAAGAAAAGCCAAGAGTTAACTAAAAGAAGGATACAGGCGCCAATCTTACCGGTTGGAACGAACTTTTCCTTAAAGACGAATTAAAAAGAGCCATTAGAGAGTGCGGTTTTGAACATCCCAGTGAGGTTCAAGTCAATACCATTCCTCAAGCTCTTCAAGGACAAGATATTCTTTGTCAAGCCAAATCTGGTATGGGTAAAACTGCAGTATTCGTTATTTCCATTCTCAATCAAATTACCCCTGAAGGATAAAATTATTAACCACATCAATGCGTTGTTACTTGTCACACTAGAGAGTTGGCTCATCAAATTTTCAAAGATTTCAAAAGATTAGGTATTTATTATTTTTTATGTAGGCCGATATTTCAAAAAGCCTTAGTTGAGATTCGGAGCCTATTTCGGAGGTGTTCCATTGGAAGATAATATCGCTGACTTTAAAAATCCAAATAAAAATCCTCACGTTATTATCGCCACTCCAGGCAGACTCAAAGACCTCGCAAGAAACAATATCATCAAATTCGATAAAGTACTTATCATGCTAATTCTTAGTGCAAATTCTTCGTTATTGACGAATGCGATAAAGTTTTAGGAAACCCAGGCATGAGAGCTGATATTCAATAAATCTTTATCAAGACTCCTCATAATAAACAAGTCATGATGTTCAGTGCTACTATGCCAGAATAATTGAAGAAAGATTGTAAAAAGTTCTTGCAAAATGAAGTCGATATTTTCATCGATGAAGGAAAGCTTATTCTTCACGGATTGGCTCAGTTCTTCATTTACATTCAATAAAACAAAAAGTTCGAAAAACTCACTCATTTATTGGACTCTTTGGCTTTTAACCAAGCCATCATTTTCGTTAACAGAGTTGACAGAGCCAAGAAATTGACTGAATTATTGAACAAGAAGCTTTTCAACCCAATTTGCATTCACTCCGCATTGAAGCAAGAAGAAAGAATTAAAAATTATGACAGCTTCAAGGCTAACAACTCAAGACTCCTTGTTGCCACCGATCTTTTCGGTAGAGGTATCGATATCGAAAGAGTCAATTTAGTCATCAACTATGGTACATTAATATTTAATTAAAGATTTCCCTAACGACAGAGACACTTATCTCCACAGAGTCGGTAGAGCTGGTAGATTCGGAACAAAAGGTTTGGCCATTAACTTTGTTAAGCCAGATGAAGACACTAACGAAGAAAATGGATAAGGTGAAAAGACCGACAAACAAGTTCTCCTCTAAATCCAAGAAGGTTTCAAAATTAAAATTGGTGAACTTCCAAATTAACTCGATACATCTTTGTATATGTGATTATTGTGATCTCATAATGTATTTTATCAATTTCTTCAAATTTTCTTTCTATTTTTGTGAAATTATATTTTTTAAGTCAATATTTGAGAAGGCTAGAATTTTAAATAAAAGATAAAAATAATATCAGTAAGTTAAATTTAGAAGTTCGAATATAAATCAAAAGCGAGATTCTACAAGAATGTCTCTTAAAGACTTTCAAATCATTTCTAAACTCGGAGAAGGAGCATATTCGACCGTTTATAAAGTAATCAGATTGGAAGATAATGAGCCATATGCTTTAAAACGTGTGAAAATTACCAATTTATCAGCGAAATAAAAATAAAATGCATTGAATGAAATTCGTATCTTGGCCTCGATAAGACACATTAATGTTATCTGTTACAAAGAGGCTTTTATTGATGAATCAACAAAATCTTTATGGTAAATATTCAAACTAACATAGTATCGTAATGTAGTTGGCAAACAATAAAGATCTGTCTTTCCGTATTGAGTAGAACAAGAAAAACAATTAATTTATATCTTAACAGATTATATGGAGCATATTTATTCAAATCGTTGAAGGGTTAAAATAGTTGCATTCTCTTGGTATTTTTCATAGAGATATTAAGGTAATAGTTTGTGAGAAATTTAGCCGGCTAACATTTTTCTCCATGATGAGGATATCGCCAAACTTGGAGACATGAACGTATCGAAAATATCAGAGTCTGGGCTCTGTATGACTCAAACTGGAACACCATATTATGCCAGTCCTTAAGTATGGAAAGATAAACCTTACGATTAAAAATCTGATATTTGGTCATTAGGTTGTGTACTCTACGAAATGATCACACTTAAACCTCCTTTTAGGGGATAAGATATGGAAGGTCTTTTTAAAAAAGTTGTAAGAGGTATCTACCCAAGGATTCCTTCTGAATATTCAAATGATTTAAGTACAATGGTAAGGCTACTTTTGCAAACAAATCCTTAACAACGCCCTTCATGTTAAAAAATTTTATCATTACCAATTGTGATAAAAAGAATGAAGAACAATGATTATCAAGGAAAATAAAAGGCCTAACTCCTCAAAACAATCAAAGCTGCAAATAATTTCTATCAAGTTAATTAACAACTTCCTAAAGCCAACTACAATCCAGTAAAAGTAAGAAAACCAAAAGGAATAAAATCTTTGATAGAAAGTATTTAGGATAGATAAAAAAATTAGACTTAATGCGCTCATCAAAACGCAGTTAACAGCGTTGTCCACTAAGTTGAATCCTTACCATTTTTAGAAAGATAAAAAAAGATATCTGTACATCATGGATAAAATTCAGAAAGATATATGCTTATGAAATAAAAGCAAAGTATTGGAATGCTTGTTGAAAGATAAAGAAAAAAGTCTGAAATAAGTTCATCAAGAGCTGGGCTCTAAGTCAATGGAATGAACTATAATATTGGAGGCTCATTAAAGCATTAACAGTCAATTATCGCAGGCCAAAAATAGTTAAAGCTTCCTAAAGTTCAGAATAGGTATACAAATGCAATAATTATCAATCAAAAACACAAATAAAAAAATCTTTACAAACAAAATAGTCTTAGAAATCATAGGATTTACGAATGAGAAATTTGAAAATAATAATATTTTACTTTCAGACCAAACATAAGTTTTAAAGTTAGTGAAATCAATCAATCAAAGAATACAATTTGAAATTATTTTTTTTACTTGAATCATTTTCCAAAAGAACTAAAAAATTCATTATCTTTTTGGTTTTTAATAAATTGTGAAGGAAAATGATTAATTTAAGTTAATTAATGAATTTAGATAAAGTATTTTTTAAAAAATTATTTTAAAAGAAAATAAAAAAATCAAAAATCATTGAGATTCAAGTTTTTCAATATATTTGATGTTGATACTGTTTGGTCTTTCGATTGGGAGGCCAAGAGCTCTTGCCCAAAGTCCACTTGACATACAGCCTAAAGCTCTTGAGACACCAAAGGCAACAGTGTAGTAATCAAACTCTTTGATACCTAAAATAAACTAAATTAGTTACCATAATGTTGAAGCAAGCAACCACTGTAAGCATCAACGTTGGGGAAAGGATTTTTAATTTTTCCAGTTTTTCCAAGAACTCCTGGTACTGTTTAGAAACATAAGCTTGCCAAATCACAAATGTAATCATCCTTGATGTTTCTTTGAGCGAATTCCTTCAAATGCAAAAATCTTGGGTCAGTATTTCTTAAAACAGCATGTCCATAACCTGGAATAACTCTTCCAGCTTGAAGGGTTTTGTTTACGAATTATTCGATAATACTTCTGCTTGGTCTTTGTCCCTTGTGGAATTATTTCAATTCCATAAGCCATTTCAAACATTCTTGATTGGCCAAACCGTGAAGTGGACCAGCAAGTCCATTCAATGCAGCTGAATAAGACAAATAAGGGTCTGCCAAAGCTGAGCCGACCAAATATGAAGTATGTGCTGAGACGTTTCCACCCTCATGATCAGAATGAATCGAAAGATAACCTCTGAAACATTCTCTAATTTGGTGATCATTAAATCCAAGCATATGAGCAAAATTTGCTGCCCAATCAAGGCTGTTGTCAGCTTCGATAAGTTATGAATTTCTGTATTTATGTCTATAAATGGTGGCAGCGATTCTTGGTAATTTTGCTAAAAGATTCATAGCATCGTCATAATAAAGTTACCAATATTTTGATTTATGAACCCCTGCTTGATAAGCTTTGAAGAATTAACTGTCTTGCTGTAAATAAAGAACTGACATTGAGAGCATTGTCATTGGATGGAGTGTATTTGGAAGGCTCAAAATGTAATTTCTTTAAGCATCACTTAAAACACCTCTAGATCTCCATTCTTGTTAAATTTCTTGGAACTCTTGATCAGTGGGGAATCTTCCTGTAATTAAAAGCCACCACATGACTTCTGGTAAAGGTTAAACTCCACCTTTGGCTTTTTGGGACTTTTATTGAAACTCAGGAATAGAATAACCTTTGAAGGTGATACCCTTTTGAGGATCTAAGGCACTGTTATCATGGAATAAGACTGGAAGCCCTCTCATTCCCAAGACAGCATCATCAACATGAATTCTTCCAATTTCCTTATTACCATGTTGTTTTCTTAGTTGAGTCAAATCTAAATAACATAAATCTTACGTTCTTTTTTTTCAGGGATGAGCTTTTCTCTCAACAAATTTTTCAATGTAGAGGAATAGAATCGGTTTCCTTGTTGAAAAAGTTTCATAGTCTTCAAATCTAATTATTATGAAATTGTTAAAACTTATCTTTAGTAACGATTCTTTTTTTAAATATAAAATTAAGAGAATTCCCGATCATTTTCACCATTATTATTCGATTTTATTTAATACAAAAAAAATACTAAAATGAATTATTGAATTCACTATTTTTTTTGAAAGTTGAAAAAATATTTTTTAGGTTCAATAACATGTTAATTATGAAGTCAGCGAAATAAAAAATTAATTTTCTTTAATTTCTTATTTAGAAGTCTAACAAAACAAATGAATAAAGAAATCATTCAGTTTTGAGATTTTCTAAAAATTTACAATTTATGCTGTTTGGCCTTTAAATCGGCAAGCGATAAGCTCTGGCCCATATTCCATTCGATAAAATACCTAAAGCTCGAGAAACTGCGAAAACCACGGTATAATATTCCACTTCATGCATGTCTAAGATTATTGATAAAAAGTACTATAATGATGAAGTAAGCAGCCACTGTAAGCATCGACATTAGGATGAGGGTTTCTAACTTTTCCAGTTTTTCTGAGAACTTCTGGAACTGTTTAGAAACATAAATTAGCCAAATTACCTATTTAATCATTTTTAACATTTCTTTTAGCGAATTATCTCAAATGTTAAAATCTAGGATCTGATTTTTTAAGTACTCGATGACCATATCCTGGAATTATTCTACCTTCTTAAAGGGTTTTCTTAACGAATTTTTAAATTATCTATTTATTTGGCTTTTATCCTTTATGAAACTCCTTTAGTGAGATTAGCCATTTTAAACCCTATTGGTTAGTGAGCCCATGAAGTGGGCCAGAAAGTCCATTCAATGCAGCTGAATAGCATAAATAAGGATCAGAGAGAGCTGAACCTACAAGATAGGCAGTATGGGTGGATACGTTTCCTCCTTCATAATCAGCATGAATCGATAAATAACCTCTTAAAAATTCTCGCATGTGCGGATCATTGAACCCTAGCATATGAGCGAAATTTGCTGCCCAATCCAGTCTATTATCAGAATTAATGATATTAGAATGTTTGTATCGATGACGGTAAATGATAGCAGCAATTCGAGGAAGTTTAGCCAAAAGATTCATCGCATCGTCATAGTAAAGTTACCAATATTTTGATTTATGAACCCCTGCTTGATAAGCTTTAAAAAATTAGCTGTTTTTTTGTAAGTAAAGAATTGTCATCGAAAGCATAGACATTGGATGCATGGTATTAGGCAAACTCAAAATAAATTTTACTTCCTCCATGTTTAAAGAGCCTTTCTATCTCCATTATTTTTCGATCTCATTAAATTAAATATCTGTTGGAAATCTTCCTGTTACCAAAAGCCACCACATTACTTAAGGTAAAGGCTCTTTTCCATCTATTGCTTTTTGGGATTTCTTTTGAAATTAAGAAATTGTGTGTCCTTTGAAAGTTATTCCTAAATTTTCATCAAAAGCGCTGCCATCATGGAACAAAACAGGAAGGCCTCTCATTCCTTAAATTGCATCATCAACATGAATTGTTGCAATTACTTTGTTTCCGTTATCTTTTCTCAATTTGTTAAGATCTTCATCATTTTATTTTTACGTTATTTTCTTTCGGGAATAATTTGCTCTTTTAGAAGCTTTTTTAAGCTAGAAACAGGAAACTTTAATCTTTGAAGAAGAATATTCATTTAGCTCTGTCAATTCAAAAAAAATATCTTTTTTTTCAAGTTTTAAAGTTTTTTATAATTTACATAAAAAGACCTTCTAAGTTTTTAGATTTATTTATATCCAAAGAGCATTCGACCAATCTTAAAAGTATTTTAAGATCGTAATCGGTAAGATTTATTAATTATAAAGTCTGCAATAAAGATGAAAAGATTGCTCTGTCGAACATCAAATTTAATTCTCCAGCAAAGAAAGTCTTTTTCATAGATATCAAAGTTTGGAAATAATTTTTTATCGATCGCAAACATTTCTTACATTGAAGCGATGTACGAAAACTGGAAAAAAGATAAAAGTTCTGTTTCTCCTTCTTTAAATGGTTTTTTTGAGCTCCTTTAAAAGGGTTAAGACCCATAAAAGGCTTTCAATCTACCTCCAAAGCTAGGCTAAAAAATGTATGTATAGAGTGACTCACAACATGAGACTCGGAAACAATTAGGAGTTAGGATGATGATAGATAGATTCCGTGCTGTTGCGCATCAATTTGCAAAGACAGATCCATTATAATTGGGCAATCGCGAAAGATTACCTGGAAAAATTGATGTTTCTTGTTTGGACATTTCTTAGTTTGGGTTTGATGAAAAAACTATAAATGAATAAATCGTCCTGAAATTTTTGAGATAATAACACTCTGATAAAATTAACGGCCCCTACAATATTAAGGCTCTTCACGAATATTTACAAAAAATATACATGGGGAAAGTAGGGTATGAATACATGCATTTAAACAGTAAAGAATAAAGAGATTTCTTAAAGAAGTCGATAGAAAAGTACATATAAATTTTGATGGAATCAGAGCCTACGAAATAAGAAAGGTATGAAACTTTTAGAAGACTATGTAAAGATCAATGCTTTATAGATTTCATGATGCTAAGATTCACAAACTCAAAAAGATTTGGTATTTAAGGGTTGAACTCATTCACATCGTCTTTGGGCAAATTAGTTCAAGTAGCTTCATAAACTGGTTGTTAGAATATCGTTATAGGAATGGCTCATAGAGGTAGATTGAATGCTTTACATTGTGTTTTAGATAAACCAGCACAGCACATGTTTAAAGAGTTTTTAGAAATATCTGATGAAGATACAAATGCTGTACAATCGGGTGATGTAAAATATCATTTGGGTTATAGAAGTAGAAAAAATATTAAAGGAAATCCTGTCTATCTCAGGATGTTACCAAATCCATCACATTTGTAAACTGTTAGTCCTTTAGTCCATGGAGCTGTCAGGGCCATTCAATAATGCGTAAAAGATAAATAAAAATCAAAAGCTATGGGAGTCATAATGCATGGTGATGCAGCTGTAACTGGTCAAGGAATAGTTTATGAAGCTCTCCAGTTCCAAGATTTAGTTGATTACTCCACAGGTGGCATTATTCATATCGTAATGAATAATCAGCTCGGATTCACGACTCCTCCATGGCAAGGAAGATCATCATATTATTGTACCTAAATTGCAAAAACAGTTGGGGCTCCAGTCATTCATGTAAATGCAGATTAACCTGATATTTTAGATGGAGTAATGCATGTAGCAGTAGCCTATAGGCAAAAATTTAAAAAAGATATTTTTATTGAAATTGTTGGTTATCGTCGATTTGGACACAGTTAACAAGATCAACCTTTATATACACATCCAAAAATGTATGAAAAAATTAAGAATCGACCATCTGTCTTTGAGCTTTATTCAAAAAAATGCATTTAAAAGGGTGTGTTGACACAATAGCAGATAGATGAAATGAAAAAATAATACATGTAGGAATTTGAAAAGGATTTAAAAAAAGTTGTTGATGATAAAATGGACGATAAGCCTTAGCATGAAGATCCATACTATGAGTTAGAAAAGGTTATAAACCCCAACTATAAAACAGGTGTCCCAAAGCATATCCTACTTGATTTGTTTAAAAAAATTACAACCTTGCCTATTGGTTTTAATGTCCATCCAACCATTAAGAAAATTTTTGATGAAAGAGTCAGATCGATGAATCAAAATGAAAATTTAGACTGGGCCACAATGGAAAGTCTTGCATTTGCAACTTTATTACATGAAGGTTACGGAGTTCGATTATCAGGACAAGATGTTGAAAGAGGTACATTTTCTCATAGACATGCTTTTGTTTCTGACCAACAAAAAGATGTTTAAAAACTAAATTTTTTCAAGTCAGTAAATTTATAAAAAGTTACTATTTGCAACAGTCATTTAAGTTAATATGGAGTTTGTGGATATGAATGGGGATACTCAATAACAAATCCTAATGTTCTTGTAATTTGGGAGGCCCAATTTGGAGATTTTTCTAATGGAGCTCAAATCATTATTGATAATTATTTGGCTCCAAGTTAAAGTAAATGGGGAATACAATCCGGATTAGTATTAAGTCTTCCCCATGGAATGGATGGTCAAGGACCTTAACATAGTTCAGGAAGAATATAAAGATTTTTATTCTTGTCTGATGATAATTGTGATGTCGATCAGAGCTTAAGTTATAATGATCAATTATAAAAATGCAACATTCAAATTGTATCTTGCTCAACAACTTCAAATTATTTCCATGTTTTAAGAAGACAGCTGAGAAGAGACTTCAGAAAACCCTTAATTAACTTTAATTCAAAAAGACTTTTGAAATTCAAAGGAGTAACTTTTTTCTTATATTTTCAGGCTAATCGACCTATTGAATAAATAACAGAAGGTACGTAGTTCCAACCTGTCATTCCCGATAATGATGTCAAAGATCCTAAAAAAATTAAAAGAGTTTTGATATGTAATGGTCAATTCTTTTATGACCTTAAATCGAAAAGAGATTAGCTTAAACATTAAGTAAAATACTTTTTTATATTTTAGGATATTGCTATAGTCAGAATTTAATAATTAGCCCCTTTCCCTCACTAACATATTAAAAAAGCACTCTAACATTTTGATAAAGATGTCTCAATATAATGGGCCCAATAAGAACATGAAAATTACGGTGGCTGGAACTACTTATGTCCACGATTAAAAAAACTATTTAATAAAGAAATTAAGTTTCATGGTAGAAAACCTTCAGCTGCCACTGCAGCAGGAGCTTTAAAACTTCATAAATTGGAATAAACTGAACTTATGCAGCAAATATTCCCTTCTTTAAAAAATGAAAAAAAATCAAAATGAAATATTTTAGTCATCTTTAAAAATTAAATTGATGTCTCATTTATTTTGTAAAATTTATAAATTAAAAACTACATTCGATTATAAATTGACTTGGAATAAAGATTTTATTTTTAAATCATCATTTCTTGGCAGCTTGCATGGCAAGTCTTTTTCCTTCTTCGAAGGCTTCTTCTAAAGTACCTTGCATGTAAAAAGCAGCTTCTGGATAATCGTCTCCTTTTCCTTCCAAAAGAGCTGAGAAACCTTCAATGGTGTCTTTAAGTTCAACGAATTTACCTTTTCTACCGGTGAAGACTTCAGACATAAAGAATGGTTGAGACAAGAACTTTTGAATCTTTCTGGCTCTGGCGACAGTTAATTTATCGTCTTCAGACAATTAGTCCATACCCAAAATGGCAATAATATCTTGAAGTGACTTGTAATCTTGGAGAAGTTTTTGAACACCTCTGGCAACTGAATAGTGCTTTTCTCCAACGACAGTTGGATCCAAGATTCTTGAAGTTGAGTCCAATGGATCGACGGCTGGGTAAATACCGAGTTCAGTCAAAGCTCTTGACAAGACAGTTGTGGCATCCAAGAAAGCGAAGGTTGTTGCTGGGGCGGGATCAGTCAAATCGTCGGCTGGGACGTAAATGGCTTGGACTGAAGTAATTGAACCCTTCTTGGTGGTAGTAATTCTTTCTTGCAAAGCACCCAAATCAGTAGCCAAGGTTGGTTGATAACCGACAGCAGATGGGATACGACCCAACAAGGCAGACACTTCTGAGCAAGCTTGAGTGAATCTGAAGATGTTATCGATGAAAAGAAGCACATCCTTTCCTTCTTCGTCTCTGAAATATTCAGCGACAGTCAAACCGGTCAAACCGACTCTGGCTCTGGCTCCTGGGGGTTCGTTCATTTGACCATAAATAAGGGCACATCTTGAGCCGGGAGTGTCAATCTTAATGACACCAGATTCGATCATTTCGTGATAAAGATCGTTACCTTCTCTGGTTCTTTCACCAACACCTGCGAAGACTGAATAACCACCGTGGGCCTTAGCGACGTTATTAATAAGTTCTTGAATGACGACAGTCTTTCCGACTCCAGCACCACCGAAGAGACCAATTTTACCACCTCTTGCATAGGGAGCGAGCATATCAACGACTTTAATACCAGTGATAAGGATTTCAGCTCCTGAACCTTGTTCGTCGAATGATGGGGCTTATCTATGGATTGGATATTTTATTTTAGTATTGATTGGTCCTCTTTCGTCGATTGGGTCTCCGATGACGTTCATAATTCTACCTAAAGTTTCTGGTCCGACTGGAATACTGATTGGTGCTCCGGTATCGACGACTTCTTGTCCTCTAACGAGACCTTCGGTTGAGTCCATAGCAATTGTTCTTACTCTTGAATCACCTAAATGTTGAGCGACTTCCAAAACCAAACGGTTCTCGACTCCTTCGACTTACAAAGCATTCAAAATTGGTGGGATTTCACCTTCGAATTGAACGTCGACGACGGCACCAATAACCTGTGAGATTTGACCCTTCTTCAAGGATGAAAACCAAGCAGATTGATTTGATGCAAGTTTGAATATGTTTCTCGCAAACATCTTTTTATCTAACAAAAATATATTAATTATTTAGTTGAATTAATTGAAGATATTTTAATTTTTTAAAAACTCAAAATAAATTAAAATCTGTACAATCTAATTCTGAAACAAAATTCTTATATCATAGAAAATCACTACACATAAAATAAATGGAAAATCAATACTTTTTATCATTAAACATACAATTTTAATGATTGAGTTAAAAACTAAATCGTATCCATATCCCCAAAAGGTTAGATTTTTTTCTGAGAACATTTTATCTATATTTTATCATCGTCCAGAGTTATATTTTTCTAAATTTAAAAAATATTTACTTCATCCTCATGTTTTACGCAAATAGCTATAAATGGAAACTCAATTTTATTTGTTTTGTGTAAAGACTGAGAATTACGTCTGATTAAAGCTTTGATCATCTGAGCACGAATTTTATGATTTCTGTAAACTTTGAGTTTTTCTAAAACTCTGTATTGTTTAGTTTTGTTTTCTAAAGTAAGTCTTTCGATTTCATCTCTACAGGCAAGCTAACTTTAAGATTGATTCTTAAGGCCAAATATTTTTCTACCATCTTTTTTCAAAATTCCCAAAGCTATGAGCACATTAAGGGCATCATAAACTCTTCTTTTGATATTTTGTTAGTCTTTTCCCTTTTATTATAAAAAAAGAGTACATTAATTTCCAACGTATCTTCCAAGGTGAGTTCATCAACAAGTTTATTTGCAACTTATTTATATGTGGCTCCGTTCATTTTGGTGACTATTTCGTATGCCTTTTGAGAGAGCATTCTTAAACCCTTTTATTTTGGCCTTGTCTTCTTTTCCTAATGAAAGTACTAATGTCTCTCTTTGGCTGCTGTTTTCGGTAGTTATTTTGATGACTTATCACATGGATCATGATCGAAGTCATTTTACTTTGAGGGAGTGTAGCAATCATTTTATTCAGAAATAACAGATGATTCTTAGAAATCGATTTTTTCATTAATGACTGGCCTTTCAATTATAGTGTTTGAGAACATGTCCGGCAGATTAATATCTTCAAATCGATTTGTTTCAGCTTAATTAGAATTACCGTAATAAGGCTTAAGACCTTTTTACATTTCAATCGGCTTGGAATTACGTGAGGGAGTTAAAAAAGTAAACCTTTATTGGGAGTTATGTTTAGAAAAGTTGAAGAGTTCGGTTTTTTCCTCATAATTGAGCCAAACGCCAGTCCTGACATGTGGAGATTCGAACCAGTTTTCTTTAGCGCCTCTGTTCATGTATAATATTTATTATTATTTTTTGTTTAAAATAAATCAACGTATTTATTGCCCTTATCTACCCGGCAAAAATCTTATCTTATCACATATCCCTCCTCATCTCTCAATTCTATATCAATCGATCAATTTGTTTTATAAAAACATACATTTTTTATTTTATGACTCAAAACACAGAACTTTTTTTATCATACCAAATTTCTATGAAAGTCTAAAATCTGATCGATTAAAAATAGATTTTCTATCTAAACAAAGAACAGTAAAATGTTAACCTTAATTTAGAAAATCAAAATAACTTGTTATAGCCTAGATAGAAAAGAAATGTTTTTCTGTTTTTATTTTACTAACAAATAAAATAAATAAAACTTTTTCTTTTACTTAGATTGTAAATACCTCTTTTCTAAATACCTTTGAACTAAATCTTTTAATACTTTAAGTATATAAAAAAAATTGTGAATTTAGCTTTCCTAAGAGAATTCAAAAGAAATCTTTTTTTTATTTACAAAAGTCTCTTGCGCATTTTAGATTGATTAGCTATAAAGTACAGTCAAAGAAATAAAACATAGTGATTATCTTATTAAGAGATAAATCTGTAATCTACGATGTTTGTCTAAGCATTTCTTTGATAGTAGTTTCATCACAGACAACAATATCGAAAACTTAAAGCTTTTAATAGAGTTTTTTTATTACAGCGATTCGATGAGTGTTTATTATTGGTGAAGACAGGAATAGATGAAAAGAAAATAAAAAAGTTAATTGATTTATTAAAGTTGTAAGTAAAATTGATTAAAAAAACAAAATGTAAATTTAATATTAATAATAATTATTAAATCACCACAAACATGGTAAGCCATTTATCTTATTTAGCCTAAGGAAATCAAAGATTACAAGACATTTTTGTCATACGTTAAGGGAACTAAAGTTGCCAAAACTGAAAAGCCAGTCAAGAAAAGTATTTTTTCTATCCTAACTTAGCTGTCTACATCAAAAAGAATAAAAAAAACATCAAGTTCAAAATTAGAAGAGGAAGAACTCTCTTCACTTATACTGAAAATAAACCAGAACTCGCCAAGAGAATCACCGACTCACTCGACAGCAACAACGTTGAGAAAGTTGAAATCAGAAAGAGAAGAGTTGTCAGACCAGCCAAAAAATGATGATCTGTTCCTTTATTTAAACACTCTATTTTCTTCAATTGTATTTTCTATCTATACTTTCTTAAAATTAAAATTAATGTTAAGACTTATTGCCTAAGGGACTTTTGTGATAAATAAAATTGATGGGATAAATGTAGAATGTAAAATTAAAGATAAAATTGCAGGGCTTGTTAAGAAAAATCGAAGGCCTTGAAAACAAAACATTAGAAAAATGGATAATTATTGATAAGACATCAAAAAAAGACATTCAACGAAAATATAAACTTTGAAAAAAATACCAAATTTATAAACTTTACTTTATTTATTCAACTTTATCGATATTTATCTAACTTATCAAAATGATGGATAATAAAAAAAACTTAGAAAGAATTAAGG
>Ga0209958_1001729_pt1 | contig 14848 bp, 7 predicted proteins | sample ThiBio_inoc_plan_FD_183942 | JGI IMG/M metagenome (GOLD analysis project Ga0209958, IMG submission 183942) | Wastewater bioreactor microbial communities from Cape Town, South Africa - Thiocy_inoc_plan (SPAdes) | ecosystem: Engineered > Bioremediation > Thiocyanate > Unclassified | place: South... | reverse complement strand
GTCCAGAGTGTCGACGCCTCAGCGGCGGGCTTCCAGTCGGCGGTGGGCTGCCCGTCCTGGATGAGGCCGCGCAGCTCGATCGTGGCCGGCGTGGCGCGGAAGACCGCCTCGGGCAGGACGCGGACGGCCCGCTCGGGGACCGGCGCGATACCCTGCTCGCTCGGCCGGTGGCGCAACGGATCGAGCCGATCGGCGCGGTGCAGTTTGAAGCCGATCGTCGGGTTGAACGCGGCCGGCGCGACGGGCTCCGGCGGCATCCGCCAGGACACTCGCAGCGCGGGCAGCTCGGCGCCTTCCTCAACAGGGTTGGCGACGATCCGCCCGGTGTCCAGGAACCGCTCCCTCGCCTCGGCCGGCCGGAGCTCGGGCAGCGGCTCGATCGCGTCCAGCGTGTTGCCCTGGGTGAAGTAGTCGCGTGCCACCAAGTTGGGATTCAACGGGTCGGGCGGGTGCGGCGGCTCCAGCAGCAGCGAGTGGCGGCAGGTGACGAGCGTGGATCGGGTCGTCGTGGCGGTCGCGTTCGCTTGACCCGGCCCACCGAGATCTCGACGGCCTGGCCCGGTGGGATCGCGGCGACGCCGGTCGCTCCACACACGGCGGCGAACAGCTCCTCGAGCGTCAGCCGCAGGCGCAGGCCGACCTCGGCCGGCGGGTCGTCGCCGGGCCGCATGGCGATCGGCGTCCAGGCGCGGCCCGGCGGCAGCGTCAGCGGGGCGGCTTCCTCCCACGGCAGCGTGGTGCCGCGCCGGGGCTCGGCAAACAGGATCGTCGGCACGTAGGCGCCCGCACCGGCGAGGTTCTCGGCTGCCTGGGGCGGAATGGCGGGACGCGGCTCCGTGGCGACATCGGGGTCGGTCGCGAACCCATAAGCCCCGAACGGCGGGGCAGGCACCAGCCGGGCCGTGAGGACCAGGTCGCTCGCCGGGAAATCCGTCTCGCCCTCGGGGCGTTGGACGGCGATCTCGACGTCTCCCTCATCGCGGTATACGCCCGGCCGCAACGCGTCTTTGACAGGCCTGGGGAGATGCAGGGCAAGGGCCTGCGCCGGAGCGGGCAGGGGCTGGACGGTCTGTCGCACGACGTGGAACAGGCAGTACGCCAGCGGGGACTCCGGACCGGCCTGGCCGATCGCATCGACGCGGTACTGCAGCAGATCGCCCTCGCCGACCTCCTCGCCGCCGCCGATGGCGTTGTCCACGAACTGGAACTGCGGCCGGATCAGGGTGCCATCGCCGGGGTCGAGCCAGCACGGCGTCACATCGGCGACCACCGGTTTCGCGCGGGAGCGGCTCAGGTTTGTCCGCGTTACGCGGAACGTCTCGAAGCCGGCCTCATAGATGGTCAGCGGCGTGTCGCCCGCCCGCGATTCCTCGAACCGGAAGTCCCAGGCTAGCGCGATTTCGTCGTCGGACTGGAAGTAGCGGCCGGGGAGGAAGTCGTACTCGCGGTCGATCGCCGCATGCTCGATGCTCTTCAATCGCACGCCGGAATCGCCGGCCAGGGTGTGGGGCGTGGGGCTCGCCTCCGTCCCCAGGTCGATCAGCAGGGGGACGGGGTCGGGTACGTTCTCGGTGGCCTCCAGCTCGAACAGGAGGATCGACCGGAGGTGCCGGGCGATCTTGTAGGAGGCCGCGGCGGCGCTGCCCGGCTCGGGGGCGCTGGGGTCGCGGAACAGGCCGAGCACCTCGGCGGCGAGCAGCTCGGTGGAGAGCCCCTCGCTGTCGGCGTCGGGGCCGCTCAAGGGCTGTTCGGGCCGCCGGCAGGCCTGCGAGACTTGCTGGTCGTAGTCGCCGTCGCGCCGGAGGTAGGGCGTGTGCTGCCCCTCTGGGGCAATGCCTGCCGTGGGGTCGTCGGCGTCGGCGGCTGTGGGCACACGGGTCCGCGGATCGGCGATCTCCTCGGCGTCGCTCGCCAGGGCGATGTCGGGGGACATCTCCTGAGACTCGGCCAGCGCGGCCAGGAAGTGCCTGACCGTGAGGGGTTGCGGCTGCTCCTGCTCGGCCTCGGTATCGTCCCCCTCGCGCTGGGCTTCGGCAAGGATCTCCTCGGGCGTCATTGATCACGGCGGCGTCGCCCAGGTTCTCCGTCCAGATCAGGGGCGTAACGCCCGGGATGGGCGGATCGGCGTCGCCCAGGAAGCCGCGGAACCGGCTCGCCCCGAGCGCGGTGAGATTCAGCTCGTAGCGGGTGCCGGGATCGGCCAACGGGTCGTTTGGGTCGAAGCCGTCCTTCAGGCCCGGGTAGTCGCGGCCGGGCTGCGGCAGCAGCGAGACGGCCAGGAACTTCCCATCGCGGACGCGGCGCTGGCGGTAAACCCAGTCGGTCGGCGGCGTGGCCAGGGCCAGGGGCGCCATGCCCACCGGCGCAAAGGCGAAGCCGCCGTTGATGGGCGGGGGTAGCAGTTCCTCGAGCCGGCCGCGCACGGCCTCGATCTTGTCGGGGCTGAGCTGAAACGCCACATTGCCCGCAATCCGGTAGCCCTTGACGCTGACCGACACGTGGGCATCGCCGCGGAAGCCGATGCCGTCGGCGTCGAGCGCGGCGGTCAGCGCCGCGGAGATCGAGATGTTGAACGAGGCGCTGAAGTCGATCCTCAGCTTGATCTTGAACCACTTCGAGATCTTCTTCGACAGCGAGACGTGCGCCTCGGCCGAGACCAGCACGGTGGCCCCGAGCCGAACGTCGCCCAGCAGGAGCGGGCGCATCGACGAGTCGATGGCGCCGGCGAACGAGCAGCGGAAGTAGCCCGAGCCGCTGACCTTGAGCGACGCGCCGGCGTCGCCGATCGGGGTGCGGAAGTCGATCCCGGCCTCGGCATCGAGGCCGACGTCGATAGCGAAGTTCAGCCCGAAGCAGAGAGCGCCGCGATACAGGCCGTAGCGAAATCCCGCGGTGAGAGTGCCGCGCAACGGCGCGGGCAGGGACAGGGCGGCCCGCGTCTCCCACGGCCAGCCGACCTCGACCATCAGCCCGTTGCGGTCCGCCTGGAGCCGGAAGGTCGTCCGGACGCTGTTGAGCATCTTGCCGAGCAGCTCCGGAGCGTCCTTGCCGAGGCGCGGGTTGGGCAGCGTGCGGAAGTAGGCCGAGAGCGTCTGCTCCCGCGGCGAGAACGCCACCGCGCCGCGCGCCACGGGGTTGCGCTGGAACTCTTCTGAACGCGCCTCGTTCGGTGAGACGAACAGCCACCCGGTCAACGCCATCGTGAGCTGGAGGCGGTTGTCAAGCGCGACGAGCACGCTGCCGACCATCGGGTGCGTGGTGTCCAGTTCCTCCTTCGTCAGGGTGATCAGCCCGGCGGCGACGAGCATCCAGTTGGGTGTGTCGGTTGCGTGGGGCGGTGGGTTCGGCACCCAAGCGGCCAGGGTGCGCGGGTTCGGCAGGCCCTCGGGATCATCCACGAACCGCGAGATCCGCTGCGCCAGCGGCGGCTGGCCCGGCTTGTACTCCAGGCCCCGCAGCGCCTGGTTGATCCCCAGGCCGACTCCCAGCGACCGGAGGTAGAACTCGGCGAACAGCGGCAGCTCGTAGTCGGCCTCGAAGTAGACGGCCAGGCTCGGCGTCATCTTGCCGTCGTCGGCCCTGGCCAGCGTCAGCTTCACCAGGCCGGAGAGCGGCGGCAGCGCATCGGTTTGGATCGTCACCGCGCCGCCGAAGCCGATCTCGCCCTCGATGCTGAACCCGCCGGACGTCGTCAGCGCCACGCCGATGCGATCGACCGTGAACGAAGGCGCCCCAGGGCCTCCCACGCCGATCAGCGTGATGCCGCCGAAGGTCAGCCGCGAGTCCACGCCCGGCAGGTTCTGGAGCGTCACATCGCCGATCAGCTTGAAGTCCCGCTCCGGCTTCTTACCGATGGTGATGCCGCTCAGATCGACGAGAAACACCTCGGCAAACTCGAACCGCTTCGGCGGGAACCGAAACGTCAACTCCGTGCCGTGGCCGATCTTGACGGGGTTCAGATCCTCGAACTCGCAGCTAATCCCCGAGAACAGCTCGGAGAGCGGTCCCACCTCGCCCGCGGAATGCCCCCGCGCGGGCTGGAAGGCCACCGAGCCGGTCATGCGGCCTTCGGACTCCCACTTGTTAGCGGCCGTGTTCCAGCTCGTGCCGAGGTGGACGTGGCTCAGGCGGAACAGGCAGAAGAGCGCCTCCAGCCGGAACTCGATGATGCCTGTGATGTCGAACGAGCCGTCTACCCGGAGCGACTGCGTCGCCGGGTCCTGGGCCATCGCCACGCGGAACGTACCGGTGGCGTCGTCGAAGTAGCGCAGTTTGCACGAGGCCTGAAGACTGCCGTGCGTCAGCCGGCTGTTCGAAAACCGCAGCTCGCCGACCGACGGCTCGTCGCCGTCGCTTTTTTGCGGGCGCTGCACGCCCAGGCCCGTATCCCGGTCGAACCCACTGTCCAGCTCGTCGCCGAAGCCGACCTTCTCGGCGCGGGCCGCGCCCTTGAGGTCGAAGCCGCGAGAGGCGAGGCCGAGCTCGCCGATCTCGAAGCTGAAGCGCATGTCCTTGGGCTGGGGCAGCTCGCCGGGAGCGATGCCGTCGCTGGCCGGCACGCGGACCACGATGTTCGCGGGCGTCGCCTCACGTGTCCGCTCCTGGTTCCAGAAAAACGACGGGTCGCGGGGGTCGAGGCGAAACGTGAAGGCCGTCCCCTCCGGCACGTGGATCGACATCAGCGGGCCCAGGCGGTAGCCCGAGGCGAACTGGCGATCGACAACCCGTAGCGTCACCTCGGGATCGACCCGGAAGGACGCGGCCGACAGCCGGACCGACCCGCCCTGGAGCACTGCGCCGACCTCGAAGCCGAACATCCCGTCGGCCTCCAGCAGCGACGTGCCGGCCGGCGCGCCGTCGGGGATCGACGACTCGCCGCCGAGAACCAGCCGCAGCGGGACCTCGAGACGGTACGTCAGCCCGTCGGGCGCCACGGCGAACCGCAACGCGCCGGCGGCGGCATCGCGAAAGGTCGCCAGCCCCGGCATGGCCGTGCCCAGCAGGTCACCCGCAAACGACCGCAGCCGCCGCTTGTCGTTGATCACGAGCTGGGTGAACGCCTCAAAGAGCGCCGGGCTCACGATCGGCCGGCGGTCGCGCCAGGACAAGAGCGCGCCGGTGACATCAGGCACCGGCCCGGGCGTGGACAACCGCAGCAGGCGGCCGATGTCGGGGGCGCCGGGCATGTCCTCCCAGAGGTGGTTGATGACCTTCGTCGTCGCCCCGCGCGCCTCGGCGAACAGGTCGAGGTCGAGGTCGGCCAGGAGATCCTCGCCATCGGGGATCGATAGGGTCAGGCCGTCCTGGAGCGACAGCGCCAGCGCGACGGGCTTCCGGAAGGTCAGCCGTGCAAGCGGCGAACCCAGATCGACCGTGGGATGGTCGGAGTCGTCGAGCAGGCTGGAGAGCGTGCCCATGAGCTTGCCGCCGGAGAGCCCGGCAAGCAGCTCGAAACTCGCGTTGTCGGGCAGGCCGATGGGGAACCCGGACAGCAGCCGCGTGTCCAGCTCGGCGGGGTCGAACAGGGCGGTCCCCTCGGTCTCGTCGAAGGCGAACTCGCCGAAGTCGGCCGGGTCGTCGTCGCCAGCCGCGGCGAAGCTCAGATCGAACGGCCGGTTCAGGAACGGCACGTCCATAGAGAGCGCTGTGCGGATCGTGCCCACGAGGTGGCCGAGACCCGCATCGAAGTCGAGGCCTGCCAGCCGGAGCTTGGCCGCGGGCAGCTTCACGGCCGCGCCCGGATCGACCAGCTCGCTGATGTCGAGCGACAGGTCCTGATCGGGCGGGATCGGCGTGTCGGGCGCGACCGAGATCAGCGGCAGCTCCTCGGCCTCCGCCCCCGGGCGCGCCACGCTGGCCACCCGCATGACCGAGGTGTCGAGCTTCAGGTCGATCAAGGCCGGCGGGTTCAGGGGCACGCGCAGGCCGGTGGGCGGGTCGGTCGGCAGGGCGCCGCTGCGGGTGAAGACGACCTCCTGGAAGGCGCGCGGGCCGCTCAGGACCGCGTCGTCGAAGACCGTCGAGACCAGGCTGACGCCGAACCGATGCTTGCTGCCGGCGAACGTCGGCGCCGTCAGCTCGACCAACGCCGTCGAAGTCGCCGAGCCGGTGGCCGACAGCGCATAGGGCCGCGGCGGCAGCGCCCCGAGCACTGCCGGGCTGGAGGTAAAGGCATGCCGGCCGGGCCGCAGACCCAGCACGATCTCCAGGTTCGGCCCGCGCAGGACGATCCCGACCGATCGCAGGCTGAGGGTCACGAGCCAGAAGTTCCCCATGCGGAGCGGGGTCACGCCGGGCGTCGCGCCTGGAACCGCCCAGACGCCGTCGCCCGTCAGGGTGCCGATTTCGGACAGGACGGCCGGGGGGACCGTGCCCGCGTCCAGGTCGGCCGGATGGCCCGCGGCGGGAGTGGGTGCCCCGATGGAGATCAGCCCCGCCTGATCCAGGCCGAACCCGCTGGGGTTGTCCGCTGGGTTCGGCGTGGTCCACGCGGGCCACGCCGCGACCCCGAGCAGCTCGCCGGGGAACGGGTCGCCGGGGCTGGGATACTTCGTCGCGATGTAGGCCGTCAGGGCATCGAGCAGGCGGGACTCCTCCGCGCCCGTCCAGCCGGCCGGCGGCGTGTTCAGGCCGACGTCGGCGACCGCCTGGGCCAAATCCGGGTGGACGGTCGTCGCGGTTGCAGTCCGCCGGACGATCTGCCCCGGCGCGCGGAGGTGCCAGTAGAGCAGGATCGCCCAGGCCGTTTCCGAAGTGAACACATCATCGAGCGTCGGGCGGGCCGTGCTGCCCACCGCGTTCAGCGTGTCATCCGGCCACGGCAGGGAGCCGAGGTCGCGCAGGCGGATTCGCAGCAACTCCCAGACGCCCTTGCCGAAGCCGGGCCGCCGCGCGGCCTGCGCCAGGCGGTGGGCCCAGTGCCAGTCGCGCAACGCCTCGGCGGCCGTCGGCCCGAGCGGCGGGTCGAGCCGGCGGAGGTCGAACGGGTCGGCGCCGGGGGCCGACGGCGGGGCCTCCAGCGGATACCCGTTGCGCTCGAAGGCGACCGCCCCCAGGTGCCGGTAGGTCGCCTTGTCCCACAGGCGCTCGCCGTGCGCGATCGAACCCAGCGTGTGCCAGGGCAGCTCGGATTGGAGGCCGGCGTCCTCGATCGCCGGGCGGAAGTCGCGCAGGTCGAACTCCCGGGCCAGCGCGAACAGGGCACCGAGGCCGCCGACGACCTTCGCGGCGCCTCCCGCGCCGACGACCTCGTCGCGCAGGACGAACGGGCCGAGAGACGTGATGCCGGCCGTCGAGGCGTCGATGCCGTCGAGGAACCCGCCGCAGGCCACCTCGCAGACGGCGCGGACGATCCGGAAGACTTTCTTCTCCGCGTCGGTCAGCGCAACGGCCGACCCGGTCATCCGCTCGGGCGTGACCTCGCCGGCCGGCTGGCACGGGCGGAAGTCGGGGTCGTTCCGCGACCGCGGCCCGAGGCCGCACGCGGCGAACGCCCCAAGCCGTTGCCGCACCCTCGTGCCGCCGGTGAAATCGACGACGAACATCCGATGATCCGGGTCGCTGTCCTCGGCCGCGCCCCAGAGGTTCGGGTTGACGACGGCGTCGCCCGACGCGTCAGTGCAGGACTGGACGACCACCGGGCAGCGGAGGCGGTTCCGCGCCGAGATCCAGTGGTCGATCAGCGCGGCGGTCTCGGGGTTGGCCTCGCCCGAGACCGGCCCGGTGTAGGGCATCGTGTTGGCGACCGGCTCGAGCGTGTCGGCGTAGGTGTCGGGCGAGGCGGGTGGCGGGTCGATCAGCCGCGCGACGGACCGGCCCTTGGCGTAGGCCTGAAACTGGCGGAGGCCCTCGCGCATGCCGTCGCCGGCCAGGTTGCCGAAGCCGAGGATCGCCAGGTCGTCGCGGAGCCGCGCCGGCGTCGTCGGCCGCAGCGAGCAGCCCGGCGGTTCGAGCCGCACCTCGCTCGCTCCGGACTTCCTCAGCGTGAGCGACGGATGAAGCTCGTTGGGAGTGCTATCTTCCGGGTCGAGCAGCACACGCCAGCGCTGGTCTACCTCCTCGTCGACGACGCGGACGTGGGCGGCGTCGAGATTGATCGGCGTGTGGCGCGTGCCGAAGTCGCTGTCGAGCGCGGCGCGGAGTGATGCCCGCAGCGCGGGCTGGAGCATGCCGGGGACGACCTGCGCCAGCGGGATCGGGCCGCCGATCGCGTGCGCCCGCACGGGCGGCGGCAGGCCGTCGCTGTGGAGCCGGAAGTGCCGGCTCGGCGGGCTGGCGCCGGGGACCTCGCGCTCCATCGGCAGCGACGGCACTTCCTCGAAGACCACTGAATGGCTCGGCGTGTCGAGCCGGACGTTGAAGCGCCGGAGGACTTCCAGGCCCTCGGCGACCGCCTTCTTCTTCTCCGGCAGGTTGTTGTAGAACGTGCGCAGGTCGGGGTGGAACTCCTCGACCCGCCAGCGGTGGCCGTTCTCGACCACGACGAGCCGGGTGGAGGGGGCGAGCGTGATCGCCTGCGGCGGCCGGGCGGACTCGGTCACGCTCCCTCGCCGCGCCTCCAGGAGCGATTCGACGGCCTTACGCCTGTCCTGGATCGTCCGGCGCAGCTCGCGACGGCGACGCTCCCGCGCCCGGATGACTTCGCGCAGCGGCACCGTCTCGCCGGCCAGCTCCTGGCAGACCGCCCGGCACACGAACCGGTCTTCGTGGAAGACCCGGACCTCCGCGACGTCGCGCGGGTCGTACCGCAACAAGACATCCTCACCCACGTAGGCCGCGAGCGTCGGGTCGATGTACCGCAGCCCCGAGAACCGGATGCCATCGGAGTGGACTCGCCGCGTCTTCGGGACAGTCAGGAGCAGCAGGTCGAGTCGTTCCAACGACTCGGGCATCCGCGGCAGGAAGCCGCCGGACGTCCACCGCTCCTGCGGCCTGGATCCCGTCGTCGTGTGGGGTTCGTTGTGGTACTCGTCGATCAGGAACCGCTCCAGTTCCGCGGTTATCTCGGCCAGCGTCAGCCCCGCTTTCGGAACGGCCCCGCCAGGCGCGTAGCCGGGCAGCCGCGGCAGCAGGACCTGGGCGACGCCCTTGAAGAACCGCTCGATCTTCCCCCGGCCGCGGGGCCGCCCGACCATCGAGTTGACCAGCCGGATCTTGAGGTCGGCGGCCACCTGCTCGAGGTGCCGGGAGGTGAAGTCGCTGCCGTGGTCGGAATAGAGGACCCCGGGGATGCCGCAGACCTCCCAGCCCGGCCGGGCCTTGCGCCAGATCGCCTGCTGCAACGCCAGGGCCGTCTGGATCGCTGAGGGGCTGCCGAAGAACAGCGCGTAGCCGGCCACGGCGCGGCTGTAGTCGTCGAGGATGATCGTCAGCCACGGCTTCGCGGGCTGCCCGTGCCCGTCGTCCACCCAGACATCCAGCTCCGTATGGTCGGCCTGCCAGACGGCGTTGGGGGCGTCCGCTTCATGGCGGTGGATCAGGTCGAAGGCGTCGGCATAGGCTTTCGACCCCTCGTGGGCCAGGGTCACCAGGGCCGGATCCAGCGCGCGGACCACGGCGTAGACCGTGCTGTAGCTCGGCGTCGGCTCCCCGAGCCGCTCGGCGAGGCCGATGACCTCGCGATGGATCGACACCGCGGACAGGTGCGGCTTCCCCAGGGCGAGGCCCTCGATGACCTGGTGCAGCGTGTCGGAAAGGTGCCGCCGGCCCCGATCGCTTCGCCCCTTGCGAGCGAGCCCGGCGAGTCCCTCGCGACGATATTGGGCGACCCTGCGTCGGGCGGTGCGGAGAGCAACCCCCTCGTCGCGGGCGACGCGGGCCAGCGGGACTTCACCATCCAGGGCAGGCCGGAGGAGTTCGTAGCGCTCGAAGGCCCGGGCGCGCTCGGCCTCCGAGAGTCCGCTGAGCGGAGGCTGTACCATCGCCGGGATTGCTCCACGAGCACCGTCAAAACGACAAGCCGACCCACCCGCCACGGGGTGAAGTGGTTATCGACAAACGATGCCAAAGAGCTTCGAAGAAGCCGTGCCACTTACCGGCGAACTTAACACATCCCCTCCCCTTTATCGGCCCTCGCATGGCGGAAGATAACCGGTTTTGTAAGCCTTCAGCCGAGTTCAGTGACTTTCTCCGGCAGGGGCGGGAGTTGGCCGGTTTGGAGGTAGGTGCGGATGGCTTCGACGACGGCGGAGGCGGGGTTGCGGCCGCGTTGTTTGAGGGTGCGGAAGACGCTCATCAGGACGGCCTGGGTCTCGGCCCCCTCCTCGCTGCCGTTGGCGTAGCTGTTCTTCCGCGCGATCACCGCCGGGCGGATCCCGCGTTCGGCGTGGTCGTTGTCGAACGGCACGTCGGCGTGGTCGAGGAACGTGAACAACTCCGAGGCGTGCCGTCGCAGCCGCTTCACCAGGCGTCGCGCGTGACGTTGCTCCCACGGCCGGGCCAGCAGTTCGCTCAGGCGTCCGTCCAGGCACCGTCGACGCGAGGCGAACGCCTTCGCCGACAGTTCCTTCCGCCGCTTGCTCAGGCGGATCGAGTCGCGGATCAGCCGCTTCAGCCGCTTCGAGGACTCCGGCCAGTCGCCCTCGGGTTTGTGATAATGCTGGGTCCGTTTCAGGTCGCGCAGCAGGTGCGGCAGGCATTTCTGCTTTATGCGCGCAGGCGACCGCGTTGTAGGCGCCCCAGAAGTCGGTCACCAACACCCCGGCGAACTCCTTCTTGAAGAACCGCTTCAACGCCGGGCTGCCGCGGCGGCGGTCGATCATGTAGCAGGTGACGTCCCTCGACGCGAAGCACCACAGCCAATGGGTCTTGCCGTCGACCCGCCAGCCGGTCTCGTCGGCGTGCGAGACGGCGCTTCGCAGGGCCTGCGCCCGGATCTCGTCGTCCCAGGCCGCCAGGATCTCCCGCAGCCGCCGCCACATCTGGACCAGGCCGCCGGCCGAGAGCCGGAACCGCAGGTGGAAGTTGAAGACGTCCGTGATCTGGGCCAGCGTCACGCCCAGCAGATAATGCAGCCACGCCGAGAGCGCCACGACCCGCAGCCCGATCGCCGAGCCGGGCAGGGCGTCGGGGACGGTCGGCTCGACGGTCGCCCTGCAATGCGGGCACCAGTAGCGATGGATCGTGTGCTCGGTGACGACGGGGGTGATGTCGGCGGGGATGTCCTCGACGATCCGCGTCCGCGAGCTCCGACACAGCCCCACCGGCCCATGGCAGACGGGGCAGGCCGAGAGCGAGTGCTCCTCGCGACGGTCGATCCGCTCGGGCGTCGGCCGTCGCCGCCCGGGATGCCCCGGGGCCGCCCCCTTGGCCTCCCTGCGGCCCTTGGCCGTCGGCTTGACGTAAGGGGGCGTCTGCCCCGAGGGGGCCGACGGATCGACTCCCGTCGCCGCGCCGGCCGTCTTCTCGGCCAGTTGTTTGGCCAGGCTCAGGAGCGCGAAGACGACCGCGTCCTGACCTTGCTGGAAGATCCGCGTCGCTTGCTCGGCGGTCAGATGCGGGCCGAGCACGGCCTGAAGAGAGGCGGCGTCAAGTGTCTCCACGCTCGCGGTCGTCATAGAGGGTGTTACGAACTTTAGGGCCTATGGCTGCGTAGTTTAGGGCATGACGACCCATCGCAAGCCCTACGACTCCGACGTCGGCGACGCCGAATGGGACTTCGTGGCCCCCTATCTGACCCTGCTGACCGAGCACGCCGGCCAGCGTCGGCACGACCTCCGCGAGGTCCTCAACGCCCTCCGATGGCTGGTGCGGACCGGCTCGCCCTGGCGGCTGATGCCCCACGACCTGCCGCCCTGGCACGCGGTCTACGACCAGGCCCGGCGATGGATGGCCGCCGGCCGCTTCGAGGCGATCGTGCACGACCTCCGCGCCGTGCTCCGCATCGCCGACGGCCGCCAGGCCGGCCCGACCGCGGCGATCGTCGACAGCCGGACCATCCAGTCCACGCCCGAGAGCGGCGGCCGGGCCGGATACGACGGCTACAGGCGCAAGAACGGCTCGAAGGCGCACATCGCCGTGGATACGATGGGCCGCCTGCTCGCCTTGCACGTCACGCCGGCCGACGAGTAGGACCGCGCCCAGGTCGCCAGGCTGTGCGAGGCGATGCGCGAGGCGACCGGCGAGTCGGTCGAGTTGGTCTACGCCGACCGGGGATACACCGGCGAGGAGGCGTTCGACGAGGCGGCCGGCAGCGGGATCATCCTGCACGTCGTCAAGCTCCCCGAGGCGAAGAAGGGGTTCGTGCTCCTGCCCCGCCGCTGGGTGGTCGAGCGTTCCTTCGGCTGGATGGCGAGGTTCCGCCGCCTGGCCCGCGACTACGAGCGGCTGGCCTCGACGCTGGAGGGCCTGCATTACGTCGCCTTCAGCATCCTCATGCTCCACAACGCCTCGCCCATCCTTGCAGCGTTGAGTTCGTAACACCCTCTGGCCATGGCGTCGTTCCTCAAGATTCGAATCCTCGACGCCTATCGATCCGCAATCCCCAGGCCAACTCTGTTAGGGCCTCTTAGCCACATCTTATCGGCAAATGTGCGTATGCGGCGCTTCGCGTCGCCCCGGACGCCGTGATCGACCGGCTCCTGGATGCTTCCGTCGGAGATGAATCCAACCTGGATTCCAATACGCACCACCCGCTGCGTTGGATCAGGGATTGGATCATGGAAGCCCGACCGGGGACCGGAGATGGGGTGGAAAGGCGTGCGTTGCTGCTGCGGATCGCCTCACACTGGGTGGCAACAGGTCGGGATGAAATGACAGGAGCGAGGGCCGTCGCGATCGCCCTCACACCTCGCTGTGGTTGGTTGGAGAACGATCCTGGGTCATGGCGGCAAGTGACCCTCTCGCAGGGCTATCTCCTCGCCCGCGAGATTCTCGAGGTTGGCGATCTATGGTCCAACTGGATTGGTTCTTCGTCGATCCTAGACGTAGTTGGATGGGAATCTTTGCGGAACCTCCTAAGTGACTGGGTTTATCCAGAGCCCATGCTTTCGCGGAAATCTTCGCAGAATGATGAGATCAAATCGGCATGCGGTTGGTGGCGCGGCGGATGCTTCACGACATGGTCGTCCTAGCGACCGGCCGGCAGGGCCGCCGCGCTATGAAGTGGTGAATTTGTAGGGCTTGCGGCGATACTCGGGGCCCAGGAGCCCCACGCCATGCCCGCTCTGCCGCTCACGGACGTCTTCGCCGGCCTGCCCGACCCGCGTCGCGACACCCGCGACAAGCTCCATGCGTTGACCGACATCCTGGTCATCACCATCTGTGCCGTCATCGGCGGCGCCGAGAGCTGGGAGGGCATCGCCGAATACGGACGCACCAAGGAGCCCTCCTTCCGCCGCTTCCTCCCCCTGAACAACGGCCTCCCCAGCCCGGACACCTTCGAGCGGGTCTTCGCCAAGCTCGACCCCACCGCGTTTGCCGCCGCCTTCGGGAATTGGATGGCGGCGGCCTGCGAAGCCGCCGGATTGATCCCGATCGCCATCGACGGCAAGTCGGCCCGAGCGGCGAAGCGGGCCACCGCCACCGGATGCCTGCACGTCGTGACCGCGTGGGCCGCCGAGAACCGCCTGGTCCTGGGCACGTCGGTCGTCGCCGACGGCTCGAACGAGGTGGCGGCGATCCCCGAACTGCTCCGTACGCTCGACCTGGCCGGGGCCCTGGCGACGATCGACGCGGCCGGCTGCCAGGTCGACAACGCCCGGATCATCCGCGAGCGGAAGGGCCATTATCTGCCGGCCGTGAAGGACAATCAGCCCAAGCTGCGGGCGGCGGTCGAGGCGGTGATCGACCGGGCCTGCGAGGCCGACTTCGAGGGGGAACGCTACGACGGCCACGCCGCGATCGAGGACGGCCACGGCCGTCACGAGGAGCGTTACGTCAGCGTGGTCCGCGACCCCGAGGGCCTGCCTCCGGATTGGCCGGACGCGGCGGCCGTGATCCAGGTGGACCGGGAACGCGAGGTGGACGGTGTCCGCACGACGACCAGCCACTACTACCTGAGCAGCTATCGCGGGACGGGCGCGGAGTTCGCCGCGTGGGTGCGTGGCCACTGGGGGATCGAGAACGGCCTGCACTGGGTGCTCGACGTGGTGTACCGCGAGGACCGCAGCCGGATCCGTGCCCAGCACGCCGGGGCGAACCTGGCGCTGATCCGCCGCGTGGTCGTCTCGCTGGTGCGGCGAGGCCCGGGCAAGGGCAGCGGCGTGACGAAGCGCCTCAAGGCCGGCTGGTATGACAACTATGGTTCATCCGGCTGAGGCGTGCGCCGGGCTGTCAGGCCGGATGTTTCAGCCGACGAGTTCATGGCGAGTCTCGTGCAGCGCAAGGATCTTGAGCTTGAAGAGCTCTTGGTCGCGGAAGCCGTAGGCCTGGCGTTTCATCGTCTTGATCTTGTTGTCGGCCCCCTCCAGGGGGCCCGACGTGATGAAGGCGTCGTAGTAGGCCGGGAGGCCGTCGCGGTGCGAACTCAGGGTCCGCGCCATCTGCTTCAACGGGGCGACGCCTGACGCTTCGGCCCGTCGAATCCATCCGTCCAGGAACACGGCGGCGAACCGTCGGCCGGGCTGTTCCCAGAACTGGCGCAGCTCCTCCTTTAGGTAGTAGGCCGTCGCCAGCGGTCGGTTCGACGCCAACGCCTCCTCCAGCCGGGCCCGCTCGTCTTTCGACCCGTCGAGGCCGTCGGCCCGCTTCAGCAAGAGCCATCGCGCCCCCTTGAGGATCTTCGGCTCATGATTCCGGAGAGGTGGACGATACTTGCAGGCCACCCCCCCTGGTGATGTAATCACGACGAGTCGTGACGCACTCCGGAGGGTACCGGCGATGGACTTCCCGATCACCGAGTTGATGGACC
>Ga0209958_1001728_pt1 | contig 14855 bp, 10 predicted proteins | sample ThiBio_inoc_plan_FD_183942 | JGI IMG/M metagenome (GOLD analysis project Ga0209958, IMG submission 183942) | Wastewater bioreactor microbial communities from Cape Town, South Africa - Thiocy_inoc_plan (SPAdes) | ecosystem: Engineered > Bioremediation > Thiocyanate > Unclassified | place: South... | reverse complement strand
CCGTGAACTACAAGCTCCGCGACTGGCTGTTCTCCCGCCAGCGCTACTGGGGCGAGCCGTTCCCGGTGCTCCTGGACGATCAGGACCGCGTCACCCCCATCGGCGAGGACGAGTTGCCCGTCCTCCTCCCCGACCTCGACGACTTCAAGCCGACCGGCACCCCCGAGCCGCCGCTCTCCAAGGCGAAGGAGTGGGTCAACTACTCCGAGGCGTACCGTCGCGAGATCAACACGATGCCCCAGTGGGCCGGGTCGTGCTGGTACTACCTGCGGTATATCGACCCCAAGAACACCGAACGCCCCTGGGACCCGGAGAAGGAGAAGTACTGGCTGCCGGTCGACCTGTACGTCGGCGGGGCCGAGCACGCCGTCCTCCACCTCCTCTACAGCCGCTTCTGGCACAAGGTCCTGTTCGACCGCGGCCTGGTGAGCACGCCCGAGCCCTTCCAGCGCCTCGTCAACCAGGGGATGATCCTGGGCGAGACCGAGTACACCGCCTATCGCGACGCCGCCGGCGCGTGGGTCCCCGCCCCGAGCGTCGAGCACGCCGACAAGGGCCCGATCCGCAAGGGGGACGCCACGGGCGCCCTCCTGGAGACGGTGAAGCTGGACGACGACCAGGTCGTCAAGAAGGGCGAGGGCTTCGTCATCAAGGACGCGCCCGAGGTCAGGATCGACGCCCGCGCGCACAAGATGTCCAAGAGCCGCGGCAACGTCATCAACCCGGACGTCGTCGTCAACGAGTACGGCGCCGACAGCCTCCGCCTCTACGAGATGTTCATGGGCCCGCTCGAAGCGGTGAAGCCCTGGAGCATGAAGGGCGTGGAGGGTGTCTACCGCTTCCTCGGCCGCGCCTGGCGCATGGTGGTCGACTACGAGGCCGAGGAGGTCGTCCTCGACCCTCGCGTGACGGACGCGCCGCCGACGCCCGACCAGGCCAAGCTCATCGCCCGCACGGTCGCCGCGGTCGGCGACGACTACGAGGCCCTGCGCTTCAACACCGCCGTCAGCCGGCTGATGGAGTTCGTCAACGCCTTCACCGGCGCCGAGGTCCGCCCGAAGGCGGCGATGGAGACCTTCACCCTCCTCCTCGCCCCCATGGCCCCCCACCTGGCCGAAGAACTCTGGCAGATCCTCGGCCACGAGTCGACGCTGGCCTACGAGCCCTGGCCCGCCTTCGACCCCGCGCTGCTGAAGGACGACGAGGTCGAGATCCCGGTGCAGATCCTGGGCAAGCTCCGCGGCAAGATCACCGTCCCCGCCGACGCCGACCAGCAGGCCATCGAGGCCCTCGCCCGCGGCGACGCCCGCATCGCCGCCCTGCTGGAAGGCAAGACGGTCCGCAAGGTGATCGTCGTCCCCGGCAAGCTCATCAATTTCGTGGCCAACTGACGAGCCGGGGCCAATCCGCGGCGATTTCCCGTTTTCGTGAAATCGCCGCGGCCCTCCCGCAGATCATCCGGGAGACGGAGGCGAACGTCTCTCGCCCCGCTCCTTGGCAACCCGGAAGCAGGTGAAGGAGTAGTCCGGGTCGAGAGCCGGCCTACGGGTTGATAAGCCGCGGAACGCGGCGACGGTCGGCCCCTCAGTGCGCTTGCCCCCGAAAACATCCCCTCTCCCGCCGGGAGAGGGGCCGTCACAACGCCACGCCTCCGGCTCCGCGTGCAAGTCGTGCCACGGTGGGGAAGGCGCGGAAATCAACGTCGTCTTCGACGATCGAAGCCAATCAATTCACGGCGCAACAATATTGGCAACAAGGAATTACGACGTCGCAACGGACGCCGCAACGTAGCGAACGGACCCGACCGAACCCGCGATCCCGTCGGCGTGGATCAGGGCTTCTTGTAGAGGTCGTCGATGTTGAAGTCGGGCGGGATCTGGTTGACCTGGATGGAGTGCGAGCCCCCCTGGACGTAGCCGCGGCCCTCGTCGACGATCTGGCTCTGGACGGACTCGGGGTCGCTCGGGTCGTCTTCGGGCACCTCGGCGACGGGCGGGCGGGGAATGGAGACGGTCGGCCGGGCGGCCGGCGTCGGCGGGGGGGGCGTCGGTGTGGGGGGGAGCGCGGCGGGCTGGGGCTTGGCGACAGCCGACATGGGCCGCTGGGAGTCCAGCAGGTGGCCGCCGTCGAAGCGCTCGCCGATGTAGTGGCGGCGGACCTCGGCGTTGTTGAGGATCTGCTCGCGATTGCCGTAGGCGAAGACCCGGCCCTCGCGGATGACGTAGCAGCGGTCGGTGACCTCCAGCGTCTCGCGGAACTGGTGGTCGGTCAGGAGGATCCCGATGTTGTAAGTGTCGACCAGGTCGCGGATCTGCTCCTGGATCTCGCCGACCGTCTTCGGGTCGATGCCCGCGAACGGCTCGTCGAGCATGATGAGCTTGGGGTTGGTGATCAGGGCCCGCGCGATCTCGGTGCGCCGGCGCTCGCCGCCGGAGACCATGTGGGCCTTGGTCTTCAGGATCTTCTGGAGCCCGAAGCGGTCGACCAGCTCGTTGAGCCGGTCGCGGCGCTGCTTGCGGCTCATGTCGCCGCGGGTCTCCAGGATCGCCATCAGGTTCTGCTCGACCGTGAGCTGGCGGAAGACGCTGGAGTCCTGGGCCAGATATCCCATCCCCGCGCGGGCGCGGAGGTACATGGGGAGCTTGGTGACGTCGCGGCCGTCGAAGGTCACGGAGCCGCCGTCGGCGTCGATCAGGCCGATCGTCATGCGGAAGCTGGTCGTCTTGCCGGCGCCGTTGGGGCCCAGCAGGCCGACGACCTCGCCCTGGTCGACGTCGAACTCGACCCCGTTCACGACCTGGCGACGGCCGTACCACTTCTCCAGGGCGCGGACTTCCAGCAGGGCCATCGCTCGATCCTCCGTGATCGCGTCGCGTCGTTCGGGCCGATCCTCGTCGCCCCCGGCCTCGTCAGCGGATCCAGCGCATCCGTTCGACGTAGGGGCGGAACGGGACGCGGAAGTCGTGGTTGAGGCGGATGGTCGGGCCGAACGGGACGCCGTGCGGCCAGTAGACGAAGAACGCCTTGCCGGTGATGAGGCTCCGCGGGACCTCCCAGGACTTCCGGTCCAGGAAGTCCCACGAGCGGTCCGACGAGTCCCACCCCCGGCTGTCCTTGCTGCGGGGGCTGTTATCCCCCATCATCATGAATCGGTCCTCGCCCAGCTCGAACTCCTCGCTCCGCAGGCGGGCGATGTTCTGGAACCGGGCGGGGTCGGACAGGAAGTCGAACAGCTCGGACGGCCGCCGGGGCTCCCGGGCGTCCCAGACCGGGCCGTAGTCGGTATACCCCGGCGTCTGGGTATAGTAGATATCCCGCTTCAGGACAAGGCCGCTCGCCGAGACCGCCGCCCCCCTGGCCGCGATCGCCGCCGGCGACAGGTCGTCCGCGGTCGGCGTGGGGACCTCGTCGCCCCGGTCGTATTCGGCCCCCTCGCCGCCGACGGCCCGGCCGTCCACCATCAGGGTCAGGCGGTCGTCGACGTTGCCGAACTCCAGCCGGTGCGAGCCCTTGCCGACGACCGGGGTGTCGAACTCGGCCAGGGTCTCGTCGCCGCGGGTGAAGCGGCCCTTGCCGGTCGCCACGTCGATCGTCGCGAAGTGCCGCACGCCCCCCTTGACCAGTTCGAGCCGGACCTCGCCGGAGTCGGACTTCACGTCCAGGTCGGCCGCGAGGGTCAGGTCGCCGACCCAGTGGGGCTGGAGCCAGGCGTTCTGGTTGCCGTAGCGCGACTGGACCAGGTCGGAACTCTCGGCCGGCAGGTTGGTGTTGTACGAGTAGAAGTCGGTGACGAGCGTCGGCCGGGGGCCGCGGGCGGGCGTCCGGTCGACCAGCAGCGCCTCCCACTGCTCGGGCTCGGGGACCAGGTGACGGTAGCGGAGGTCGGCCCAGTCGGCGGCCGGCGCGTCGAGATCGTAGAGGCTCCGGCCGGGCTCGACGGCCTTCCAGCCGGCGTCGGACGACCAGCGCCGCCACTCGGCCCGGTCGCGCAGGGCCCGGGGCTGGAACGAGTCGTCGTAGACGGCGACCTGCATGCTCCGCAGGTGCTCCATCGGCTTGCGCTGGAGGCGGAACTCGTCGGCGTCGGCGGCCTTGATGTAGAGGTCGCCGTGGTGGATCCGGATGGTCTCGCCGGGGAGGCCGACCAGGCGCTTGATGTAGCTGGTCTCGGGCTCCTCGGGATACCGGAAGACGACCACGTCGAACCGCTCCGGCGGCGACGCCCCCGGCAGGCCGGGGAGGTCGTAGGGGAACATGGAGACCAGGATCCGGTCCCCCTTGTAGCTGGGGGCGTCGTTCAGGTTCCGGGCCTGGTTCCGGCAGTTGACGCAGACGCCGGAGTAGACCGGACGGAGCGGGAAGGTCCCCTCCACCTCCTCCGAGGCGTTGACTGCGAAGACGAACCCGCACTGGGGGCAGGCGACTTCCTTGTGGCGGCCCATGAGGGTCGGCGCCATGGATCCCGTCGGGATCACGAACGCCTGGGCCTCGAACCCCCGGACCAGCAGGGCCGCGACCCCCGCCACCACCAGGGCCTCCACCAGCTCCCGCAGGCCGTCGCCCTTCCTGGCGTCGGCCGGCGTCGCGCGGGGGGCGGCGGACGTCTTCGGGGCGTTGGCGACGGCTCGTCCCATGATCTTCGGGTCTCTCCAAACCGGGAGGCGGGCGGGGTGGTCCGATCAGTGAATGTAACGGATCCGGCGCGGGTCGGGAATCCAGTAAAGCGACCGGCCGAAGACCTCCAGGGCGACGGCCCGCCCCGGCAGGTGGACCAGGAACGGCTTTCCCAGGAACAGCTCCCGCCGCACCACCGGCCCCTGGGCCCAGAACCGCGAGTCGTTCGAGACCGGGCTGTTGTCCCCCAGCACGAAGTATTCGCCCGGCCCCAGCCGGACCGGATCCACGACCGCGTTCGGACGGCGGTGGGCGACCCCGAGGTTGCTGGTGTAATAGACGTCGCGGTAGACGCGGACCTCCGGTGCCTCCAGCGAGCCCCCCCGCACCCCCAGGGCCACGGGCGATTCGTCGTTCCACGGGGCGTCGGCCGGGTCGTCGTAGTCGTGGGGCACGAACAGGGGCAGGCCGTCCACCAGGACCATCACGCGGGCGTCGAAGACCGACGCCTCGATCGTGTGGGCCTCGCCGGGCGGATCCGAGGCCAGCGGGTTGCTCAGGAGGAAGGCTTTGCAGTCGACGCCGTTGCGCGTCACCTCGACGGGCTCGTCGGCCCGGGTCGGGATGCGGACGACGAAGCGGTCGCCCCCCGATCGCAAGGCCAGGGCCAGCGACTCGACGCCCGGCCCGAGCGTCACGCGGGCCTCCAGGCCGACGTCCCGCACCGCGTTGTCCGACCGGCCGTCGCCGCCGTTGTAGCCGTAGTAGTCGCGGATCGGGGCGTAGCGTTCCAGCCCCGGATCCCAGTTGCGGTAGACGAGCCAGTCGTCCTCGTCGCCGCCCGGCCCGGCCGGGGCGCGGCGGAAGCCCTCGGCCCCCTGCGACCACCCCGACGGCGACTCGCCCCGCGAGTCCCCCCGGCGGAACTCCCACCGCGGGTAGCGGTCGGAGTCGGCCGGGGCGTATCGGCTGTCGTGGACCAGGATCCGCATCGCCCGGACGTCCTCCGGGCCCTTCCGCGCGACCGCGCCGTCGACCCAGACGTCCCCCCGGGCCAGCCGGATCGACTCGCCCGGGAGCCCGACCACCCGCTTGACGTACGCCTGCGAGGGGTCGCCCGGATAGTGGAAGACGGCGACCTCCCAGCGCTCCGGGGCGCGGAAGTCGTACAGGAACTTCTGGACCAGCACCCGGTCGCCGTTGCAGGGGAGGGCGGGCTCGGACTCCAGGCCGCCGCGGCCGCAGTTGGGGCAGACCGGGCGCGGGGGCGGGGCCTCGTCGTCGAGGCCGACGTCGAACGGGAACTTGCAGTTGGGGCAGGTCACTTCCAGGTGATGGCCCAGGAGGGTCGGGGCCATGGAGCCGGTCGGGACGACGTAGGCCTCGGCCGAGAAGGTGCGGAAGAGGAGGACGCCCACGCAGAGCGCGACCAGCAGCTCGACGGTCTGGCGCGCGACCCCGGGCGTCGGGGCCTCGGCCTCGTCGAGCGGATCGGGGGTCGCGGGGTCGGCGTGCATGGGGCTGGTCGTCCGCCGTCGGGGTCGGGCCGCGGGCTCGGCGCCGCGGCCCGGGGGGTCGTGGAGGACGCGGGCCCGGCTCAGTCCTCGCTGTCGTCCAGGACGGAGAGGAAGGCTTCCTGGGAGATCTCCACGTTCCCCACCTGCTTCATACGCTTCTTGCCCTCCTTCTGCTTCTCCAAAAGCTTCCGCTTCCGGGAGATGTCGCCGCCGTAGCACTTGGCGGTGACGTTCTTGCGGAGGGCCGAGATGGTCTCGCGGGCGACGACCCGGCTGCCGATCGCCGCCTGGATGGCGACCTCGAACTGGTGCCGGTCGATCTCCCCCCTCAGCTTCTTCACGAGCTTCCGGCCGCGGCGGTCGGCGTGGGCCCGGTGGACGACGATCGAGAGGGCGTCGACTTTCGTCCCGGCCACGAGGATGTCGAGCCGGCAGAGGTCGTCGGCGCGGTAGCCGATCAGCTCGTAGTCCATCGTCCCGTAGCCGCGGGTGGCGCTCTTGAGCTTGTCGTACAGGTCGTAGATCATCTCGGCCATCGGCAGTTCATACGTCAGGATGGCGCGAGAGGACGACAGGTACTCGGTCTTCAGGTAGGTGCCGCGGCGATCCTCGCAGAGCTGCATGATCGCGCCGATGTTCTCGGTCGGCAGGATGAAGTTGATCTTGGCGATCGGCTCGCGGAACTCCTCGATGTCGCCCGGGTCGGGGATCCGGGTGGGGTTGGAGATGTGGAGGGTCTCCCCCTTCTTGGTCAGGATCTCGTAGGTGACGTTCGGGGCCGTCTGGACCAAGGCGAGGTTGCTCTCGCGCTCCAGCCGCTGCTGGACGATCTCCATGTGGAGCATGCCCAGGAAGCCGCAGCGGAAGCCGAAGCCCAGGGCGTCGGACGTCTCGGGCTCGAAGGTGAAGCTGCAATCGTTGAGGGCCAGCTTCTGGAGGGCCGTCCGGAGGTCGTCGAACTGGTTGTGCGAGGCCGGGAAGAGGCCGCAGTAGACGACCTGCACCGGCTCCTCGTAGCCCGGCAGGGCCTCGACGGCCGGGTTCGGGACCTGGGTGACGGTGTCGCCGATGCGGACGTCGGACAGCTTCTTGATGTTGGCCACGACGTAGCCGACCTGCCCGACCCCCAGCTCGTCGCAGGCGACCTCGCGGGGGCGGAAGCGGCCCAGTCCGATGACCTCGTAGTCGGTCTCGCCGGCCATCAGCCGGATCTTCTGGCCCACCTTCAGCACGCCGTCGACCACCCGGACGTACACCACCACGCCCTGGTAGTCGTCGAACTTGGAGTCGAAGATCAGCGCCCGCAGGGGCTTCTTCGGGTCGCCGGCGGGGGGCGGGACGCGCTCGACGATCGCGCGGAACAGGTCGGTGACGCCGGCCCCGGTCTTGCCGCTGACGGCCAGCACCTCGCTGGGGTCGATCCCCAGCGTGGTCATGATCTCTTCCTTGATCTCGTCCGGGCGCGACGCCTGCATGTCGATCTTGTTCAGCGCCGGGACGATGGCCAGGTCGCCGGCCACGGCCAGGTAGGCGTTGGCGACGGTCTGGGCCTGCACGCCCTGCGTGGAGTCGACCAGGAGGATGGCGCCCTCGCAGGCGGCGAGGCTGCGGGAGACCTCGTAGTGGAAGTCGACGTGGCCGGGGGTGTCGATCAGGTTGAGTTCGTAGGTCTGGCCGTCCAGGACGTAGTTGATGGCGACGGCGCGGGCCTTGATGGTGATCCCCCGCTCGCGCTCCAGGTCCATGTCGTCCAGGAGCTGCTCGCGGAACTCGCGCTGGCTGATCGCGCCGGATTGCAGGAGGATCTGGTCGGCCAGGGTGCTCTTGCCGTGGTCGATGTGGGCGACGATCGAGAAGTTGCGGATGTACTTGGGATCGAAGGCCATAAATCAGGTCCGATGACGTGGATCGGGCGACCCGAGCGCGACGTGCGTCGGTCCTCGTCCGGGCGGGGCGGTCGGGATGGCGGCGGCGGGCGGCCCTCGGCGCGGTCGGAGGCGGGTCCGACTCCCCGTCGGCGATTGTTCCGGTAGTGGGCCCTCCGCCCGGTGATTATAGTGGATGGACGCCGTCCGGAGAAGTCGGCTTGTCACGGACCCGCCCGCGGGCCCAGGGATGATTGCAGGTGCGGCCATGAAATGCGTCTCGGCCCTCTCCACGGCCCGGAGCGCCAGCACGGCGTTCCACCAGATCCTCGAGCGCCTGGACGCCATGCCGGACGCCGCCGAGGACGCCCCGCCCGCCGACCTCACCCTGATCTTCAGCTCCCGCCACCACGCCCCCGTCCTGGGCAAGCTGTCGCAGGCGTTCCTGGAATCCGGCCGGACCCGGCACGTCCTGGGCTGCACCGGCGAGTCCATCGTCGGCGACGACCTGGAGGTCGAGAACAAGCCCGCGCTCGTCGTCTGGTCGCTGCACCACCCGGCGATCGAGATCCAGCCCGTCCGGTTCGACCCCGGGGGCGGCTCGCTGCGGCGGTCCCTGGCCGCGCTGGAGAAGCCGGGTGAATCGACGCTGATCCTCCTGGCCGACCCGTTCACCTTCGCCGTCCAGGACCTGCTCAAGCTGGCCAACGACCAGCACCGCGGCCTGCGGATCGTCGGCGGCATGGCCAGCGGCGGCATGGAGCCCGGCGCGAACCGCCTGCTGTTGGACGGCGAAGCCTACACCGACGGCGCGGTCGCCCTGCGGCTCTCCGGCCCGGTCTCCGTCCGGACCGTCGTCAGCCAGGGCTGCCGGCCGGTCGGCCGGACGCTGCTGGTCACGAAGGCCGAGCAGAACATCATCCGCGAGCTGGGCCGCCGCCCCGCCCTGGAGGTGCTCCGCGAGGTCCTGGGCGACCTCCCCGAGGAGGACGTGGAGAAGGTCCAGGAGGGCCTGCACCTGGGCCGGGTCATCAACGAGTATCAGGAGTCGTTCCACCGCGGCGACTTCCTGGTCCACAACGTCATCGGGGCCGACGAGTCCGGCGCGATCCAGATCAGCGACCTGATCCGCGTCGGCCAGACGGTCCAGTTCCACGTCCGCGACGCCGAGACCGCCGACGAGGACCTGCGCGAAGCCCTGGTCCGCCGCCCCAAGGAGGACGCAGGCGGAACGATCCCCGTCGGCGCCCTGCTCTTCTCGTGCAACGGCCGCGGCACCCGCCTGTTCCCGGCCCCCAACCACGACGTCGCCGCGATCCGCGAAGTCCTCGGCCCGATCCCCGTCGCCGGCTTCTTCGCGATGGGCGAACTCGGCCCGATCGGCGGCCAGAACTTCATCCACGGCTTCACGGCCAGCGTGGCCGTCTTCGAACAGCCGGTGGCGTGAGGGAGACGGCCTCCTTGCGACGAGGCCGGCCGGGCGATAGCCTTCCGACGGGTCGGCATCGCCCCGGACCTCAGCCCCTCCCCCCTCGGAGAACACCCATGCCCGGCTACCAGGCCCCGGAGGACTTCGCTTACGCCAAGGAACTGATCGCCGTCGCGAGGAAGGAGGCGGAGGCGTTCTTCAACCTGAAGCACACTGCAGAAAGGTCGGACGGCGTCATCCCGGCCAAGTATCGCGAGTTGATGTCTATCGCCGTGGCGCTCACGACGCAGTGTTCGTACTGCATCGACGCCCACATCAAGAATGCGGTCGAGGCCGGGGCCACGCGCGAGGAGATCGGGGAGACGATCTTCATAGCCGCCGCGCTCCGGGCGGGCGGCGCCGTCGGGAACGGTCTCCTGGCGCTGCGCCTCTTCGACGAGGCGACCGCGGTCGCCGACTGAGCCCGGATCAACGAGTTTCGACCGTCCCGACGCGCTCGCCCTCCGAATCCGGTGCGCGGCCGTTCGTCCAGCCCTCGGGCGGGAAAGGCCGGCTCGTCGGCGGCGGATCGTCGGGCCGCTTCGTCGCCCGTTCGAATTCCCGTCGCATGTGGTCGTGCCACGCGGCGATCTTCAGCATCCCGGGCGCGCCGGCCGAATTTCGGGCGTATTCGCCCGCCAGCGAGCCGTGGCTCGCGGCGATCTGTAGAAGTCGATGATGGCGGTCGAGCGCCCGCCGCTTGATCGGCTCGGTGAGGACGAAGCACAGGATGGCCGCGACGGCCACGGCCAGGATGGCCCGGAAGATCGTGAGCTTCGGGCGGATCGGTCGCATCGTCGGCCCTCCCCGGGTCGGCCCGATCGGGAATCTCTCCGACATCCGTCTCATCCTATCGCCGACGCGTGGCGCGGTCCACGGCCCGCGCCCCAAGCCTTGCCCCCCCCGCGGGATTCTGCCATGATCGACCGGCCGGGCGGGGCGACGCGGCCCTCGGTCGGCCCACGGCATTGAAGGTGACGCGCGGCCTTTTGACGCGGCGTCGGACGGTCCCATCGAGCACGAGTCAACGGAGAGCGTTTCATGGCGAGCCCGAAAGTCGAGGCTCCGGCGGGCGGACAGAAGATCACGATCCAGGGGGGCAAGCTGAACGTCCCCGACCGCCCGATCATCCCGTTCATCGAGGGCGACGGCACCGGCCCCGACATCTGGCGCGCCAGCGTCCGCGTCCTGGACGCGGCGGTCGAGAAGGCCTACGGCGGCAAGCGGAAGCTGGAGTGGGTGGAAGTCTACGCCGGCGGCAAGAGCCACTCGCTCTTCAACACCTGGCTCCCCGACCAGACGGTCGAGGCCTTCCGCGAGTACCTCGTCGGCATCAAGGGCCCGCTCACCACGCCGATCGGCGGCGGCATCCGGTCGCTGAACGTCGCGCTTCGGCAGCTCCTGGACCTCTACGTCTGCCTCCGCCCGGTGCGCTGGTTCAAGGGCGTCCCCTCGCCCGTGAAGCACCCCGAGAAGGTCGACATGGTGATCTTCCGGGAGAACACCGAGGACGTCTACTCCGGCGTCGAGTTCGAAGCCGGCTCGGCCGACGCGAAGAAGCTCCTGGACTTCATCAAGGCCGAGTTCCCGGCCTCGTACAAGAAGATCCGCTTCCCCGAGACCTCCGGCGTCGGCATCAAGCCGGTCTCCCGCGAGGGGAGCGAGCGGCTCATCCGGTCGGCGATCGAGTACGCCGTCGCCAACGGCCGCAAGAGCGTGACGCTCGTCCACAAGGGGAACATCATGAAGTTCACCGAGGGCGCGTTCCGCAACTACGGCTACGCCCTCGCCGAGAAGGAATTCGCCGACAAGACGTACACCTGGGACCAGTGGGAGCGCACCAAGGCCGCCAAGGGCGAGGCCGAGGCCAATGCCGAGCAGAAGGCCGCGCTCGACTCGGGCAAGGTCCTCATCAAGGACGCCATCGCCGACATCGTCCTCCAGCAGGTCCTCACCCGGCCGACCGACTTCGACGTCATCGCCACGATGAACCTGAACGGCGACTACCTGTCGGACGCCCTGGCGGCCCAGGTGGGCGGGATCGGCATCGCCCCCGGCGGCAACATCAACTACGCCACCGGCCACGCCGTCTTCGAGGCCACCCACGGCACGGCCCCCAAGTACGCCGACCTCGATCAGGTCAACCCGGGCTCGGTCGTCCTCTCCGGCGAGATGATGCTCCGCTACCTCGGCTGGACCGAGGCCGCCGACCTCATCATCAAGGGGATGGACGGTGCCATCGGCAAGAAGACCGTCACCTACGACTTCGCCCGCCTCATGGACGGCGCGAAGCAGGTCAAGTGCAGCGAGTTCGGCACGGCCGTCATCGAGAGCATGTGAGGCCGCCGGCCTGAATCGGCCGGGGGCGCGATGCGCGTCCCCGGCCCCGCCTCGACGCCGAGGGCCCGATGCGCGTGACGATCGTCACCGAGACGTTCCCGCCCCAGGTCAACGGGGTTTCGCGCACCCTCGGCGAGCTGGCCCGCCGCCTGGAAGGGCGCGGCGACGCCGTCCAGGTCGTCTATCCCGACTACGGCGACCGGCCCGACCGACCCCACGCCTGCCGCGTGCGGTCGATCAGCCTGCCGTTCTACAAGGAGCTGCGCCTCCCCCTGCCCCCCTTCGGCCGCGTCCATCGCGCCGTGGACGCCTTCCGGCCCGACGTGATCCACGTCGCCACCGAGGCGTTCCTGGGCCTCAGCCTCCTCCGCCACGCCTCGCGACGGTCGATCCCGGTCGTCTCCAGCTTCCACACCAACTTCGACCAGTACAGCGCCCACTACGGCGTCGGCTGGGCGCGCTCGCTGATCTGGCGCTACCTGCGGTGGTTCCACAACCGCACGCGCGAGACCTACGTCCCCTCGCGGACGACCATCGCGCAGCTCGAAGCGAAGGGCTTCGAACGCCTGGTCCTCTGGCCGCGCGGGGTCGATTGCACCTTCTTCCGCCCCGATCGGCCCGCCCGCGACGCCGTCCGCGCCGCCTTCGGCTGGACGCCCGAGGACGTCGCGATCGTCTACGTCGGCCGGATCGCCCCGGAGAAGAACATCGACTACCTCGCCGACGCCCTGGCGATCGTCGCCGAGCGCCGGCCGGGCGTCCGCATCCTGTTCGTGGGGGACGGGCCCTCGCGCGAGGAGCTTGAGGGGAGGCTGGGCGGCGTCGCCGCGTTCGCCGGCTATCAGGTCGGCGACGCGCTGGCCGACCACTACGCGGCCGGCGACCTCTTCGCGTTCAGCAGCACGACGGAGACGTTCGGCAACGTCGTGCAGGAGGCGATGGCCTCCGGGATGCCCGTCGTCGCCCTGCGAGCCGGGGGCGTCGGCGAGATCGTCCGCGACGGCGAGACCGGGACGCTGCTCGACGAGGACGCCCCGCCCGACGCCTTCGCCCGCGCGCTGATCCGCCTGGCCGACCGCACCGACGAGCGCCGTCGCATGGCCCAGGCCGCGCGGGCCTACGCCGAGTCGCAGAGCTGGGACGCGATCATGGACGCCCTGCGCGACCGCTACGAGCGGGTCATCGCCCCGACAGCCCCCTGAGCGGCCCGGCGGACCTCGGCCCGTCGAACTGCTCGAACACGGCGTACTTCTCCTTCGCCACCCATAACCCCAGGCCATTCCCGCTCGGGACCAGTTGCGAGGGGAGATAGCCCTCCGTCAGGAACGCGCGCAGGGCCGGGAACGGGGGATAGCCCACGAAGATCAAGGGCGGTCGATTCGCGCGAAGGTCGTCCATGATCTCGGCGACGCGCGGGGTGATGAGCGGGTGGGGCCGGTCGGCGTAGTCGCGCAGGAGGTTGTCGACGAACAGGTGCCGGCTGGCGCCGTCGAGCTTGCCGTAGAAGAACAAGGGGCTCTGCCAGCCCCAGACGTAGAGCTTCGGGTCGTCGAAGACGATCTTGCGACGGTCCAGCTCCTTCCCCAGCTCGCGCAGGACGACCCACTGGCCGCCCCCCTTGTATCGGACGGTCAACTCCTGCGGCGGGCAGAGCAGGTAGTCGCGGACCTGGAGCCCGACCGTCGCGATCGCCGCCGCGGCCACCACGCCGAGGCCGCCCAGGTCGGCGACTCGGAACTTGCCCCGCAACCCGACCAGGCAGTCCCCCGCCGTGACGCCCATCGCGAGGGCGAGGCCGGGGGTCGCTAGCAGGTAGTAATGCGGCCAGTACATCCCCGGCAGGGCGACTTCCGCCAGGCTGGCGACGATCCAGCCCGCGGCCAGCCGTCGCGTCGGCGAGGTCGTCGGCGCGAACGCCAGGTGCAGCAGGCACGGCGCGAGCACCAGCCACGCCGGCCAACTCCCGCGGGCCCACCAGACGAGATAGTCCGTGTTCCCGAACGGCCAGGGCAACACGCCCTTCGGGTCGGCGTTGCCGGTCAGCCAGCGGATCCACCCCGAGGGCGCGCCGGGCTCGGGCGCGACGTCCGTCGCCATCGCCCGGCCGAACTGGATGACGTCGACGTAGGCGTCGCGGCCCGCCCCTTGGAGCCACAGGACCAGCACGGCCGCCGCCAGGGTCAGCCCGAACCCGAGCCCCAGCCCGACGACGCCCTTCACGCCCTCCTTCGATCGCCTCGCCAGGAGCGCGACGCCGTAGACCGCCAGCGGCAGCACGCCGATCTGCTTCACCAGCGTCGCCGCCCCGAGCGCCGCGCCGGCCGCGAGGAACGGCCACGCCTTGCCGCGATCCCAGCCGAACACCATCAGCGCCAGGGAGGCGACCGAGAAGGCGTTCATGAAGTGCTCCATGTTCGACCCGTTGCCGAACAGGTAGGGGTCGGTGGTCAGGATCGCGACCAGGAACGCCGCCAGCCCCCCCGCGAGCGGCCCGGCGAACCGCGAGGCGATCCACCAGACGCCCGCGATCGTCGCCAGGACGAAGGGGATGGGGAGCAGGCGGATCGCCGTCTCGTTGTATCCGAGAAGTTTGATCGGCGTGGCGTAGAACCAGTAGCCCAGCGGCGGCTTGTTCTCGGTCAGGTCGCGATAGAGGACGTCGCCGGCCAGGATCCGACGCCCCATGTGGGCGTAGATGGCCTCGTCGCAGTCCAGCGGCTCCGACGGCCCCGAGACGACCGGCCAAAGCCGCAGGCCGACCGTCGGGCCGAACGTGTGCGCGCGGTACCAGACCGTGAACGCGAGGATTCCCAGCAGGACCCAGATCGGCTTGCGCATCGCGGGGCGGCCCCTAGCGGAGTCGGTACAGGCGGACGGGATAGAGCCGCACGTCGCGCGGGGAGCGATACAGCTCCTTCGCCGCCGTCAGCCCCAGCGAGGTCCGCACGCCCTCCAGGTACGGCCCCCAGACCTCGGCGTCGACGTGCTCGGGCGGCTCGAACGATCCCCAGAGGAGGTGCGTCGCGCCGTACTGCCGCGCCACTTCCTCCA